>Ga0066462_1000063_pt1 | contig 34190 bp, 37 predicted proteins | sample LakWasMe92_HOW11_2_FD_59573 | JGI IMG/M metagenome (GOLD analysis project Ga0066462, IMG submission 59573) | Freshwater sediment methanotrophic microbial communities from Lake Washington under simulated oxygen tension - Sediment Metagenome 92_HOW11 | ecosystem: Environmental > Aquatic >... | reverse complement strand
CCGCAAGTATCTGTAAGTACAGCAGAAATTTTTTCAGATCCGTTGTTGACACGTAACTCTTCTCCCATTAAAGTGCGCCCCGTTCCCAAGGGAAACAGTCGAAATGACTGCTTACCGGTGGTAGCAAGGCGTTATCCAGATGTACGTAACGCATTGAATTTGTTAGGCAAATTTACCGAAGCAAAACTCACCGGAACTGGAAGTTGTGTGTTTGGGGGCTTCCCAAACAAAGCTGAAGCTGATAAAGTCTCGGCCCTTCTTACAGAGACCCTTACAGGGTTTGTAGCAAAGGGAAGCAACGTTTCGATGTTGCATCGCAAGCTGCAAAGTCTGCTCTAAAGGAACCGAGTACTGGGTACTCGTTGCAACAGATACAGGGGCGTCGCCAAGCGGTAAGGCAGCAGGTTTTGATCCTGCCATGCGTTGGTTCGAATCCAGCCGCCCCTGCCATTTTCTATACTCATCCAGGTTACCCTCAGCCTCTAGGTACTGCGCGTGTCCAAGATGATGGTCTTTACGGGGAACGCTAACCCCGATCTGGCTCGGCGTGTTGTACGTCAGCTGCATATCCCTCTCGGTGACATCTCTGTCGGTAAGTTCTCCGACGGCGAAATTACAGCCGAGATCAATGAAAATGTCCGCGGTAAAGATGTTTTCATTATTCAGCCGACTTGCGCTCCGACCAACGACAACCTGATGGAACTCGTCGTGATGGCTGATGCCTTCCGCCGCTCCTCAGCGACTCGAATCACAGCTGTAATCCCTTACTTTGGTTATGCCCGTCAGGATCGCCGTCCGCGTTCTGCACGTGTGGCGATCAGCGCGAAAGTCGTCGCTGACATGCTGACCGTGGTAGGTATCGACCGTGTTCTCACGGTTGACCTGCACGCTGACCAAATCCAGGGGTTCTTCGATATTCCGGTAGATAACATCTACGGCTCCCCCGTCCTGGTGGATGACATCGAAGACCAGCGCTTTGAAAACCTGATGATCGTGTCCCCGGACATTGGCGGCGTCGTGCGTGCACGGGCTGTTGCCAAATCCCTGGGCGTGGATCTCGGGATCATCGACAAACGCCGTGAGAAAGCCAATCACTCTGAAGTGATGCATATCATCGGTGATGTCGAAGGGCGTACCTGTATTCTGGTCGATGACATGGTCGATACCGCCGGCACCCTGTGCCACGCGGCAAAAGCCTTGAAAGAGCACGGTGCGGCTAAAGTCTTCGCCTACTGCACACACCCTGTGCTGTCGGGCCGAGCGATCGAGAACATCGAAAATTCCGTGCTGGACGAACTGGTGGTGACCAACACCATCCCGTTGTCCGCAGCGGCTCAAGCCTGTGCGCGTATCCGTCAACTGGATATCGCACCGGTTGTTGCTGAGGCGGTTCGCCGTATCAGCAATGAAGAATCGATCAGCGCGATGTTCCGCTAAGGGTCAACCCTTGGCGGCATCAACCTGACGAAAAGCGCCCCGCCCCGACATTCTGTTGGGGCGGGGCTTTTTTGCCCATGTCGAGCCTGGCGCTGGTCGCAAACGCCACTCGATGATGGCTATTTTGGAGATACAACATGACTAACTTTACTCTGAACGCTCAAGCGCGTACTGACCTGGGGAAAGGTGCGAGCCGCCGCCTGCGTCACGCCGCCAACATTCCTGCTGTTGTCTACGGCGGTAACAAGCCTGCTGAATCCGTGACCATTCTGGCCAAGGAAATCGCCAAGCTGTTTGAAAACGAAGCGGCCTATAGCCACGTTATCGAGCTGAACGTCGATGGCGCCAAGCAGAACGTAATCGTTAAAGCCATGCAGCGTCACCCGTCCAAGCAATTCATCATGCACGCTGACTTCGTTCGCGTTGTTGCTGGCCAGAAGCTGACCGCTATCGTGCCTGTCCACTTCATCGGTGAAGAAGCACCGATCAAGAAAGGCGGCGAGATTTCTCACGTTGTGAACGAAATCGAAGTGACCTGCCTGCCAAAGGACCTGCCTGAGTTCATCGAAGTCGACCTGTCGACCGCTGAAATCGGTGCCATCATCCACCTGTCCGACCTCAAGGCCCCTAAAGGCGTTGAGTTCGTCGCACTGGCTCACGGTGATGACAAAGCTGTTGCAAACGTTCACGCTCCGCGCGTTGCACCAGAAGCTGAAGAAGGCGCTGCAGAGTAATTCACTCTGTAATGCCGGAGCTTGAGGAAACATCGCGGACCGAAACGTAGCGAGAAAGCGGGCGATAACGCGAAGTTTATCTCTGGATAAGTGAGCTCCTGTCGTCCACTTTCGCCGCAATGAGGTTGCGGCGATGTTATCCACAACTCCAAAGGAAGGGCCCCTGTCGTGACTGCCATTAAACTGATCGTTGGCCTGGGAAATCCAGGCGCCGAATACGAACAGACCCGGCATAACGCAGGGGCCCTTTTTGTTGAGCGGATCGCCCACGCCCAAGGCATCAACCTGGTGGCCGATCGCAAATATTTTGGCCTGACCGGACGCTTCTCGCATCAGGGTCAGGATGTTCGTCTGCTGATTCCCACCACCTACATGAACCGCAGCGGCCAGGCTGTCGCGGCGCTTGCGGGCTTCTTTCGGATCAAACCCGAGGAAATCCTGGTGGCCCATGACGAACTGGACCTGCCACCCGGCGTTGCCAAGCTCAAGCAAGGCGGCGGCCACGGCGGTCATAATGGCCTGCGCGACATCATTGCGCAGTTGGGCAATCAGAATACGTTCTACCGTCTGCGGCTCGGCATTGGCCACCCAGGCGTTGCCAGTATGGTTTCAAATTTCGTCCTGGGTCGTGCGCCACGCGCCGAACAGGAAAAACTCGATGCCAGCATCGATTTTGCCCTCGGCGTGCTGCCGGATATCTTCGCCGGTGAATGGAACCGTGCGATGAAAAACCTGCACAGCCAGAAGGCCTGACTCTTATCCGAGGGGAAACACCATGGGATTCAATTGCGGCATCGTCGGCCTACCTAACGTCGGCAAGTCCACCCTGTTCAACGCCCTGACCAAGTCCGGTATTGCGGCGGAGAACTTCCCCTTCTGCACCATCGAACCCAACACCGGTATCGTGCCGATGCCCGATCCCCGCCTGGAGGCCCTGGCGGCCATCGTCAACCCCAAGCGCATCCTGCCGACCACCATGGAATTCGTTGATATCGCAGGCCTGGTGGCTGGCGCGTCGAAAGGTGAAGGCCTGGGCAACAAGTTCCTGGCCAACATCCGCGAGACCGATGCCATCGCCCACGTGGTCCGCTGCTTTGAAGACGAGAACGTGATTCACGTCTCCAACAGCGTCGACCCGAAACGCGATATCGAGATCATCGACCTGGAACTGATCTTCGCCGACCTCGACAGCTGCGAGAAGCAGCTGCAAAAGGTTACGCGTAACGCCAAGGGCGGCGACAAGGACGCAGTGGTGCAGAAGGCCCTGCTGGAGCAGTTGATCGCCCACTTCACCCTGGGCAAGCCTGCACGCAGCCTGATGAAGAACATGAGCGTCGATGAAAAGGCCGTGATCAAGGGCTTCCACCTGCTGACCACCAAGCCTGTGATGTACATCGCCAACGTGGCCGAAGACGGTTTCGAGAACAACCCGCTACTCGACGTGGTCATGGCCATTGCCGAAGAAGAAGGCGCGATGGTTGTACCGGTGTGCAACAAGATCGAAGCGGAAATCGCCGAGCTGGAAGACGGCGAAGAGAAAGACATGTTCCTCGAGGCCCTGGGCCTGGAAGAACCTGGCCTGAACCGCGTGATCCGTGCAGGCTACGAAATGCTGCATCTACAAACCTACTTCACTGCCGGCGTTGAAGAAGTCCGTGCCTGGACCGTCAAGGTCGGCGCCACCGCGCCACAGGCTGCGGGTGTGATCCACACCGACTTTGAAAAAGGCTTTATCCGTGCCGAAGTGATCGCCTACAACGACTTTATCCAGTTCAAGGGTGAAGCCGGGGCCAAGGAAGCCGGTAAATGGCGCCTGGAAGGCAAGGAATATATCGTCAAGGATGGCGATGTGATGCACTTCCGCTTCAACGTGTAAGCTGGCTGTACGGCCCAAGCGGTAGAACAAAAAGCCGATGCTCTGCATCGGCTTTTTTGTGGGCGATAATTTCTGTTACCCATCACAATGAAACAATCACTTACCTTATAAATCAAAAGATTCAAATAAAAATACTCCACTCCACAGACAAAAAATCTTCTCAACAGAAAACTCACAGCTACTTGTAGACTATTCCTGCCGAGAATAAGCATATCAACACAACCAGACACTTGACTTATATAAAACCTCAAGCCACCAAGCCTTTCGCACAACTAAAGCCGCCATTTCCCATTTTCAACCACGATGACAACCCATAAATTTTACTATCTACTTACCAACATATAAAAAACTTTTAGTCCCACAATAGTGAAGCGACACATTATTGGAGCAACAGCAATATGTCGACCTCCTATCAGTACGAGTTCGAGACTGACACATCGCTAACCGAGTGCCCGGATATCGAAAGTACTATCCACAATACCGCCACGCAGAACATCGATATATTGCTACTGGGCGAAACAGGCACTGGTAAAGATACACTGGCGCAACGTGTGCACCGTTTATCTCATCGAAAAGGTAACTTTGTTGCCATCAATTGCGCAGCGATACCGGAAAGCCTTGCAGAAAGCCAACTGTTCGGAGTCAACAGTGGCGCCTATACCGGGGCCATACAATCACGCGCAGGATTTATTGAAGCCGCCCATCTGGGCACTTTATACCTGGACGAAATCGATAGCATGCCACTCACTTTGCAAGCGAAGTTGCTGCGTGTGCTGGAGGCTCGGGGTGTCGAGCGGCTGGGCTCTACTCGGTTTATCCCGCTGGACATACGCATCATAGCCTCAGCCCAACATTCGCTGCACGACATGGTGGAGCAAGGTGCGTTCAGACGAGACCTGTACTTTCGCCTGAATGTCGTCAACATCACCCTCCCGCCCTTACGTGAACGCCCCGAGCGGATTATTCCGTTGTTTTTGAACATGATCCGGCAAGAGGCAGAGTACTTTAAGTGCCCAGTTCCACAACCGCCCAGCACCCTCATTCAACAATTGCTGTGTCACCCATGGCGCGGTAACGTCCGAGAGTTGCGCTCAACCGCCAAGCGTTTCGTGCTGGGACTTCCTCCAACTTCAGTGCCTTTAATGAGTGCCGAAGACAATAATTTGAACTTAAAAGAACGCTTGCAGCAAATAGAGAAACTTCTGATTGAAGAATCCCTACGCCGCCATGTTTATAACGTGGACAGTGTGGCGACCGAACTGAATATCGCCAAACGCACGCTCTACCATCGAATGAAGCAACTGGGAATATCGCTGGAGTGAATGAAGACCGCTCAACAAGGACATATTTCGATACAGCTCCTCCCACAGACTTTGGAACGACATGCTATTTGCAACCACATAGATAATGGCTACAGGGTTTAATTGCCCTGCATCAAGGGGTATTTCTAAACACTGTCAGCAGCCTTTTTTACATCAGTGATCATGGAGTAACCAAATATGAGTGTCCGTAGCGTTGGCGGCGGTAATGGGAATGGCTATCACGGCTCTAGCTATAGTGGGGATAACGCAGATCTGAAGGCAGAACGTAAAGCCATTCAGCGTGAATCTCTCAAGGAAGGTAACGAATCCTTCAAGCTGAGTGAACAGAAAAAAAACATTGAAGCAATGCGATAACCCACTGCGTCCCCTGCCTCCTGGAAGGGGACGCAGCCTCACTGTCTGGCTTCGGGATTTTATATGCGTACAGAAGCGCTACAGGCGTTTTCATCAACTGATGAAAAGCGCCTGAAAACCTCCACAATGGTTACATCTCCTGTGTTCCAAAGCGAGGATGTGAACTTTTTCATCTCAAGCCTGGAGCACTCAGGTCAAGCCGCAATAGCCGTAGCCTCAACGGTTACGCCGAACGCCCTCACGGACATGTCCAACCAACTGCTCAAATCGTCAAACTATATGGGCAGAGCCCTGAAAGCGATGGGGAACGGCACGAGAAAAAACTTCTCGCTCGGCTACGCCACCCAACTGTCCACTACGGTGCTGGGAACACAGATGCTGGTCAAGTGCCTCTCAAAGGGTACCCAGCTCGTCGAAAAAATCAGCAATCTGCAGTAGGTAAACATGATTCGTCTCCTGGTCACCGGGTTGGTTTTGTCTCTGACATTAGTGCTCACGGGGTGTAATGACAGTGTCGAACTCCATCGCCAGCTTTCCGAGCAGGAAGCCAATGAGGTGATTGCGGAACTGGCAGACAAACACATACGCGCCCAGAAAATCCCCGCCAAAGATGGTGTGGTTGTACGAGTGAACAGCGCCGATATCAGTCGTGCAGTGCGTACACTTGATGCCGTCGGTTTGCCCAAGTTGGCCCGCGCCACAATGGGCGATACCTTTCGCAAGGAAGGCGTCATCTCCACTCCACTGGAGGAACGTGCCCGCTACATCTACGCCTTGTCCCAGGAGTTGGAGGCGACCTTGTCAAATATCGATGGGGTGATTGTCGCCCGGGTCCACGTAGTGTTGCCAGAACGCGTTGCACCTGGAGAACCCGTGCAACCTGCATCCGCTTCGGTCTTTATCAAACACGATCCGCGACTGGAGCCTGACAGTATCCACGGACGCGTCCGGCGGATGGTCGCCAGTAGCATTCCCGGCATGGCCACGGCCGTCGATAACTCACAAAAACTGACCGTGGTATTCGTACCCGCAACGGCTTACCAGGAGCAGCAACGCCTGAGCTATTTCGGCCCGTTTCTGATACCGGGCGATGACCTTGTTTTTTGGCGCAGCACCCTCGCGTTGATAGCCGCAGTCATAGTACTTGTACCGACTGGCGCCCTGTTCTGGCATAGGCGTGGTCAACGCCTGCGGCGTGAGACACTCACCACGGCCACCCCGCCCCATGAGTGAGCAGTTGGACTGGGCCCGATGGTGGGCTTTCCCGTGGAAGTTTTCACACAGCGACTGGGGCAACTTCGACGAATATCATGCACAGAGCGCCCTGTGCCACCCACGGCACGTTTTCGTGAATACCCGGCTGGGTATCGAACCCTGCCTGCCACCCACGCCCCACCCCACAATCCTTCGCTTGGCGCTGGCCCCCCAGGAGCAACTCGAGAGCATGCTGGCGCTGCTGGACAACGTTTGCCGCCCCGCCACCGATAGCCAGTTGAGCCAAGACCAATACGAGTGGTGTCAGCGCCTGTCCAAGGCACTACGCCCAGACACGCTGTTGTCCGGTAAAGAAGACCCACTGCAATTGCTACGTGCCTGGGTAACCCCAGCCATCTGGCAGCGCCTTCGATTGCGGTTTGAGCGCCGTCGAACCCATCCCCCTGAAGAGCACACACCCGCACTCAATGACGCTCGAAACCGCCTGGACACGCTGTGGCAGGCCATAGTCTGGCGAGCAACCACCATGCCAAGCGAGCAATCCTTCACTTATCAAACTGACCAGAGAACGGATGATGTTGAACATACGTAAAATTGAGTTGCGCACCGGTGCTCCAGGATTACCGCAAACCCTGATTTCCCAGGAAATGCTGGCGGATTGCCGCAGGGCCAGTCAATTGTTGAGCCGTGCCAAGGTCCAAGCCAAGGAACTGCTGCGCCAGGCAACCGAACACCGGGAAAAAGTCCTTGAAAAGCTCACACTGGAGTTCTGGTGGCGGGCCAATGCGCAACTCAAGGAATGGGAAAAACAACAGCACGCTATGTGCGACAACCTGGAGCAATATGCCACCTCTATTGCCAACCAGACCATCCTCTGCCTGCTTGAAGAGGCACCTGTGGCACAGCGCCTTAGCGCCTTGATCAAGCAATTACTGGCGACTCAAGTTCCATCAGGCAAGGCAACACTCCTCTGTCACCCACTTGAGTGTGCCGAGGTAGAACGCTGTCTTTCCAGGCAGCACGCCACGTTTTGGACACTACGTCCTGATGACCGGGTCCGTCCTCAATCCCTGGTCTTGGAAACGGAGGAAGGGGACTTCTGTATCAACTGGGCCAGCCTGTGCGAAACAGTACTGGTCCGTGACGTGCAAACACCAGGTGCCTGACGGGTCAGGGAGCGTTGCCGGACAGATGTATCAATAAACACCGAAACAAATGGAACTGAAATTTGAGGGGAACCACATAGCTCAGACACATCAGGAGAAAAATATATGGATTTCCACCACGACGTGAAAAAGAACCTGCTCAGACAACTGCAGAGCAGCATAAACAAGGCAGCCGATATAAACGAAGACTTTGCCAACACAGATTTCGATGAGTATTTGTTCGCTGAGTTGATGAAACAGGAGCGTTACTCGTTGATCGCCTACAACGAGGCCGTTCGCGCCAGCCATACCATTCTCAAAATAGTCGCTGACGGCGTGCAGTAAGGTGGATGCGCTGATTGCCCGCTGGATGAACGACCAAACTGAACACATCAGCCTGATGGAGGGCAACGATGAGATTGTCTTACGGCGCTCTGGACCAGTGCTGCTGTTAAGTGTGCAACTGACTCAGGAACGGCCCGACAAATCCACCCTGCAAAACTGGATGCGATTGGGACGCGCCAGCCTGAATCACTTCCAAGGAGCGCTGGCCCAATCACCAGAAAGTGGTGCGCTCTGGCTGCGTCAACAATTGATCAGTGGGTGCAGTCCAGAACAGTTGTGTAACACACTCGAAACGCTGCTCAACCAGCGCGACACCTGGCGCGCAATGATCAAGCGTCTCGCAAAGCCAAACCTGAAACACAAGCCCCTGTCACTACGCTCGCTGCCGTACTAATCAGAGAGTTCCCCCATGTATAACAAGATCGACAAGCGCAATCGCTTGCGCGCCGTCTCGCCTGCTGGTCCGCGAAAAATAGCCGATTGGCGCTGCCTGCTAGCGTTACCCTGGTTGCTTATGCCCCTGCAAAGTACGCTCGCGGCTATCCCCAATGAATGGAAAAACACCGCGTATGCCTATGAAGCCGAATATAAGCCGGTGCAAGAGGTACTGGAGGACTTCGCCCAGACCTTTGGCACGCAGTTGCAGATCGACGGCCTGCTGGAGGGCAACGTCAATGGCAAGATACGCGCCAACACCCCCCAATCACTGCTCGACAGGCTGGGGGTAGAACATCGTTTCCAGTGGTACATGTACAACAACACGCTGTACATCAGCACCCTGGACCAACAGGTGTCCGCGCGCCTGGAGGTCTCCTCCGAAACCGTGGCTGACTTAAAGCAGGCCTTGACCGACATTGGCCTGCTCGATAGCCGTTTCGGCTGGGGAGAATTATCCGACGACGGTGTGGTGCTGGTGTCGGGCCCCAAGCGTTATATCGACCAGATCAAACAGTTCAGCAGCCAGCGTAAATCTCCCGATGAAAAACAGAGTGTGCTGACGTTCCCCCTGAAGTTCGCCAACGCGGCAGACCGCCCGATTGATTATCGTGGCGAAAAATTGACCATCCCCGGAGTGGCCAGCATGCTGCGAGGGTTGCTGGAGCCTCGGGACACCTCAGTGCTTTCGTCGATGACCCCGCGTCCCGCCTCGTCATCGCAACCCTCCCCTGTCACCCCCATCCTCCCCCGCCTGGGCAACCCGATGCTGGACCAGATGCTCGGCCCGGCGGCTCCCCTCGGGCAGATGAATCCAGGCATGTCGCTCACCTCCAGGGCACCGGTTGCAAGAGGCAAGATCCGTGTCGAAGCGGATGTGCGTAACAACGCCGTATTGATCTATGACCTGCCGGAGCGCCAGGCCATGTACCACGAGCTGATCGCCCAGCTCGATGTGGCACGCAAGCTGGTGGAGATCGACGCGATCATTCTCGATATCGAGCGCACGCAACTGCGTGAGTTCGGGGTCAACTGGGGTTTCCAGAACAGCCGCTTTCGTGGCGGGGTGAACATGGCGCCGGGCACCTCCGCACAGATGTCGATTGAAAACCGCGACCGCTTCTACGCCGATATCCGCGCCCTGGAGGCCAAGGGCCTGGCGACCATGGTGTCCAACCCTTCGGTGCTGACCCTGGAAAACCAGCCGGCGGTGATTGACTTCAACCGCACCCAGTACCTGACCGCTGGCGTCGAGAACGCAACCATCTTGCCCATCACCGTGGGCACCAGTTTCCAGGTGGTGCCACGGGTCATCACTTCGCGCGGCAGCCATCAGGTCCATCTGGCGGTAGATATTGAAGACGGCAACTTCGACGAAACCAACCCCGAACGCATCGGCCCCGATGTACGCCGCGGCAAGGTCAGCACCCAGGCGGTGATGGCGGAAAAACGCTCGCTGGTGGTCGGCGGCTTCCATGTCAGCGAAAGCGCCGACAGACGCAACAAGGTGCCGGTGCTGGGCGATATCCCGCTACTGGGCAAGACGCTGTTCTCTTCCACCGAGCGCCAGAACAACCGCCGCGAACGCCTGTTTATCCTGACCCCGCGCGTGATCGGCGACCAGGCCGACCCGTCGCGCTATTTGCCCCAGGACGACCAGGTGGAACTGCAGGCCGCCCTCAAGCCCTTGGCCAGGCGCTATGCCGAGCATCAGCCGGTAATCAAGCGCAGCGATATCACCAGCGCCCTTGCGCACCTGGTCACCGGGCAAGTACCCAATGCGTTCAAGGCCGAGCCCATGCCCCTGGGCCTGAACACCTTGTGCAGCACCCGTGACCTGCTGGCGCTCAATACCGAACGCAGCCAGTGGTACGCCGGCCCGCAGTTCAACGTGGCGGTGGTGGTGATGCGCAATCAGTTCAAGCGCAACGTGCGCATCGATGAAAACGAATGCAGCAACTCCCAGACCCTGGCCGTCAGCGTCTGGCCTCGGGCCTGGCTCAAGCCCGGTGAAGAGGCGGAGGTATTTATCGCCATGCGCCCGGTGCTCAAGGATGAACATATCGGTGTCTCCCGCCCCTCCCTGCTCACTCCAACACGGAAGACTGCGCCATGAAACAGCGACTCGCCTGCCTTACCCTCATCAGCCTGGCCCTGCTGATGGTGGGGTGTACACCGACCTGCCGGGGTGACTCGTGCTCCCGGCCACAATCGAGCGCCGGGAAAATGGTGGTGTGGTGGCCGCCGCAGATGCGTGTCGAACCCGGCCCATCGGGGGAGCGCGCGGATTACCAGACGATTTCCCTGGAGCGATGACGGCCATGGGGTTACACAGCGCAGGTTCGCGTGGCCAGGGGTTTCTGGAAGACCTGGTGAGCGGCCGTGCCGCTTACCACTCGCTGCACCCGGGCATTGGCCTGTACCGTTTGAATGCCGGCCCGCAACCCGGCCTGGCCCTGCAGATTGCGCCTGAGGCGTTGCAGGCCGGCCAGTTGGAACGGGTGCTGGAGCGGCGCTTTGAACACGCAACGGTGTTCGATGGGTGCTTTGTGTTCCTCGATGCCAACGGCAGCCTGGTGATCTGGCATGCCTTGGCGCCCAATGGCCGCTCCCCCGATGACATCCTCAGCCGCCTGCTTTCCCTGGCCCGGCTCGAAACCCTGGATGTACACCGCGCGCCCTAGCGGCGCGCAAGCTCCGGCAACTCCAGGGTCTGGCGCTTGGCCTCATCATCGAGGGTGCGCAAGGTACGATAGATGATCGCAACCGCCTGCAAGGTCTCCCGGGGAATGGGCGCACCGAGCTTGCGCTCATACAGCATGCGCGCCAACCATACGCACTGGATCACCGGCACATCGGCGGCCTTGGCCCGCTCAATCAACTGGCGGGCCTGGGCGTCCGTACCTTTATCCACCAACATCGGCAGCGGGGTTTTACCCGGCCGGTAATACAGCGCCACGGCAAAGTGCGTAGGGTTGACCACCAGCATGTCGGACTCTTCCAGCTTGGGCAGCTTGACCTTGGGTTCTTCCTGGGCGAGTTGGTAGGCCAGGGAGCGGCGCTGGCCCTTGACGTGGGGGTCGCCCTCCATGTCCTTGTACTCCTTGACCACCTCCACCTGGGTCATGCGCATGCGCTTGGCAAAGAAGTATTTCTGCATGGCCAGGTCGATCAGCGCGAGCACCAGCAACAGCCCCAGGCAGGCATGCAGCAAGTGGCGGAACAAGGTAATCAGCGCCACGATATAGCTCTGCAGATCGCTGGTGGCCAGGTTGATCAACACCTGCAAAGAGGGGGTGATGACCACATACAGGATCACCGAGAGCAGCAATGCCTTGCCCAGCCCCATCAACAGGTTGATCACCGACTGGGCGGAAAACATCTGCTTGAGCTGGTTCAGTGGATTGAGGCGATTGAAATCCGGCTTCAGGCTTTCCGGGGCAAACAGGAAGCCGAACTGCATCCAACTGCTGATCAGTTTCGTCGCGATCGCCACCGCGCACATCAACAGGCCAAACGAGAAAAAAACCACCAGGCCATCCATCAACACTTCTTCCAGGGCGCGAACAAACGGTTGGCCCATGCGCGAAAACGGCAACGCCATCAACTGCTGGAAGCGCTGCATGCTGGTTTCGGCGGTGAGCAAGGCAATCTCGCTGATCGCGGTGAGCACCAGCAACTTGGGCACATCCTGACTTTGTGCAACCTGGCCTTTCTTGCGTTGGTCCTTGAGCTTCTTGGGGGTTGCCGCGTGTTTTTTCTCGCCGGAATCGCTCATTGGCTCACGCCCCGGAACATCAGGCCAAGGGCATGCTTAAGGTCGCCCAGCAGCCCCATGCGCCCTACGATCAGATCTTGCAGCAATGGAAAATACAGCAGTAAAAAGGCCAGTCCCGCCAGGCTCTTTGCCGGCATTGCCAGGGTACTGACCTGCAACTGCGGGCTGTACAACCCGAGTAAGGCGAAACCGAACTCCAGTAACAGCAGCACCGCGATAAAAGGCGCAGCGTAAAGCATCATGTGTGTGAAGGTTTCGCCAAGCAGCCCAACGAACACGCTGAAACCGTTGACGGCCACCACCGGCAGCCAATCCGTGGCGGGCCAGATCAGGTAGCTATCCCAGATAACCTGGGTCAATACGCCCAGCCCAAGGGTGGCAATCAACAGGAAAATCACCACCTGCTTGAATAAATGCCCCACGGGCGTGGCATCCGGGCCGAGCGAGGGGTTCAGTTGCCCGCCCGCCAGGGCCCCACGCTGGTTATCCAGCAGCGCGCCTACCGACTCGAACATCCAGAATGGCATGGACAACAAGACACCCAGCAAAACCCCCAGGCCCACTTCCTTGAGCAATAGCCCACCGAGCATCAGCACCGAGTATTCGTTGCCCGCCAGCGCAGCATGGATCATCGGCGCCGGTATAAACGCCATGACCATCACAATGGTATGCCGGGGCATCCCGCGTATATGTTGAAAACAGAAGGCCGGCACCAGGAACGCGCAAGGGTAGATGCGTGCCATGGCGATCACCAGGCTGGCCAGGAAGTCGAGATAAGGCAGCACCGGTCGTACCTCAGTTCAAGGCCGAACGGGCGATCATGTCGAACATCAGATTGATCAGTTGGATCAATTCCACGCCAATCCAGCGCCCCGTCAGGATCAGGGTAATGCCAACCGCCACCAGCTTGATGCCAAAGGGCAGCGTCTGGTCCTGTATCTGCATCAGGGCCTGTACCAGAGATGTCATCACGCCGACGATCACTGCCACTATCAGCGGAGGTGCCGATAGCACCACCACCAGCAACATACCCTGCTTGAAGAGTAGGATTGGTTCCATAGGCCACTCAGAGATAAGAAAAGAACAAGCTGTCGAGCAGGCGCGACCACCCGGACACCAGCACGAACAACAACAACTTGAGGGGTAGGGAAATGGTCATGGGTGAGACCATCTGCATGCCCAGCGCCAGTAACAGGTTGGAAACAATCAGATCGATGACGATAAAGGGCACATAGATCAGGAAGCCGATCTCGAACCCTGCCTGCAACTGCGAAAGCACAAAAGCCGGGATCAGCAGCAACAGGTCATCGCGATGGGCGTTTTGCGCCATCTCCGGCGGCCACATGCGCGCAGTGTTTTCCACCAAATGGGTCAGGACGTCCGGGTCGGTGTTGCGGCTCATAAAGGTACGCAGCGGCTTTATCGCCTCTAGCCCCGTTTCTTGCAGGCGCTGCACGCTGCTCATGTCCACGGGGAATTGCTTGGCATTCTGTGCCATTTCATACCCCACGGGTGCCATGACAAACAGGGTTGCCGCCAGCGCTATGCCGTTCAACGCCATGCTGGGCGGCACCTGCTGCACACCAATCGCGTTGCGGGTGATCATCAGCACAATGACGATTTTCAGAAAGGCCGTGCAGACAATCAACAACATAGGCATCAACGACAATGCCGCGAGAAACAACGCCAAGACAATGGGGTCGATCCCCTGAAAAGTCATCGTGCGAAAATCACACGGGACAACTGCAAACCCAGGCGCCCATCCACCTCCACCAACTGGCCCTGGCCAATCGGTCGGTCGCCGTAGTAAAGCCCTGCCATGCCCGGGGCGTAGCCCGCGATGCTCAACACCGCGCCGGGAGCCAGGTTGCGCAGCTCCCCAAGGGTCAGGTTCAGAGTCCCGCAGCGCACATTCAAGGCCATGCTCAACTCATCGAAAGGCTCATGGCCAAAAACATCTACCACGGGTTCATCAGAATCATGCTCGTCATACCCTGAGTAATGTTGTGCTGAAAGATCCTCGTCCACAGACGTGTCCTCGATAGATATAAGTGTCAGGCACATAGGCCCCGATTCATCATCAATGCGCCCATGCACGCGATGCCTTCCAAGCCCCAGCCGACCATTGCCGTGCACATCGAAAAAGGCCTGTTCCAGCATCACCACATCCCCGACATGCAGGCTGCGAACCTGGGTCAGGGGTAGCTGCAAGCGCCCCAACGTCACGGCAATCGCCAGTTGAAACGAGGCTGGCAAGGGCTGGGCGGTCGATTGCCAGCGCCCCGCTTCACACAGCGCCAATAAACTCTCGGGAGCCAGCAACAGATACCCCACCACCCTGGAGGGCCCCAATGTCACCGTGAGCCGACAACCAAAATTCAGTTTTCCCGGAGATGGCCGTAGCCGCAGGTAACCGAAAAGAGCGCTCACCTGAGGGCTCAAGTGGTGCTGGAACAGCTCCCAGAACCAGGAATCCGGATCATTGCCCGCCTCTGCCAGCGTCACCGGGCATTCCCCCAGCAGGCTGAACATCGGCCCCGGCTCGCTGAAGGCCAGCAGGCCGCAAGCACTGTCGAAGTAAAGGGGGGCAGCGCTTCTGGGCGCGCGCCCGGGTTCCAGCAGCAACTCCCCCTGCTGGTCCTGAACCGTAAACACCATGCGCAAGCCGCGCCCCAAACGACGCCTCGCCGCCACCGTGCCGCTTTTGACCGATGGAATAACCAAGGTCGGCAGGATCATGCCGTACCCACATGCACCAGATGCACATTGACCGGCTGGCCCAACCCTTCGGCCAAACGCTCCTCACACCCCTGGCGCACGCCCCCCAGCCAACGGGCGGTCAGCTCCTGCTCCGCCGCCAGCTCGATGCTCCAGGCCCCCTGTTCACGGCGCACGCTGGCGTTGATCCGCCCCAGGCGCGGCAGATACAGCAACGCCTGCAAGGGCCATTGCACCCCTCCACGGATCTGGGGGAGCAACTGGCCGGTCATGGCTTCAATCATCAAGATATCGGCGGACGCCGCAGCGCCCATGGTCGCTGAGCCGTAACCGGCGCCCTCTTCGTTATCGCCAAGCAGATGAGTAAACAGCTGCCCCAGCTCCCTGGCCATGCCGCCCACCATCACCGGCTCCCTGTCGTCCCGAGGCTCACGCAGACGCGGGCGTTCGGGTTTGCTTGCTGGAACTTGCGTCATATTTCTTCCTGTGTGTCTTCCTGAGCCAACAAAACGGACAACTCCTGAAGTTTCTCGACCTCCTTGAGGCATTGGCTCACCTGTTTCTGCGCACTGGCGACCTGCACCACCTGCTCCTCACGCCGACCATGCAGCTCATGTAGCTGCCCTTCTTCACGCCGGGTCCCGGCGGACAAGGTGCGCTCCTGGGTTCCCCAGGCCTTGAGCTGGGACAGCGAGAGCACCTGCCCCTGGTGCTTCTCCAACAGCTCTGCGGTTTTCTCGATTTCTTGCAGGCGGGTCTGCTCAAGCGCTTGCTGCGCCTGCTGGATTTGCGCCAACAAGGCCTGCTGGTGCCGCTTGGCCTCGCGCAACGCGCGCTCGGCCCGATCGGCGCGATGCCTGCGCAAACGCCGCAAGGTGTCGAGTTCAGAAAGGGACATGGGTCGTCAGGCTCATCAATTGATCGAGGGTCATCAGCATCGGTGCCGGCTCGCGCAAGTCCTGACGCAGAAAGCCATCCACCGCCTGGCGGCTGTCCACGGCCAGGTCCGTCAGGGCATCGTTGCCGGGCTGATATTCCCCCAGCTTGAGCATCAGCTCGATCTGCTGGTACGCCGACAACAAGCGGCGCAGTGCCGTCCCGGCCTGGATATGCGCGGGCTCGGCGACGTTGCTCAAAATCCGTGACAGGCTGGCCAGCACATCCACCGCCGGATAGTGGCCGCGCTCGGCCAATTTGCGCGACAAGACGATATGGCCATCGAGCAGCGAGCGCACTTCATCGGCCACCGGATCGCTCATGGAGTCCTGTTCGATCAGCACCGTATAGATCGCCGTGATCACCCCCTCGCGGGTCAGCCCTGCGCGCTCCACCAGGCGCGGCAGCAAGCTGTACACCGACGGCGGCAGGCCGCCACGCCCCAGCGGTTCGCCGGCGGCCAGGCCGATCTCGCGCTGGGCCCGGGCAAAACGGGTCAGGGAGTCGATCAGCAGCAAGACCCGTTTGCCCTTGCGTCGGTAGCCTTCGGCCAATGCCGTCGCGGTGAAGGCCGCGCGAGCGCGCTCCATGCTCGAACGGTCGGATGTCGAACACACCAGCACCGCCTTGGCCCGCAGTTGCTCATCCAACTCGTGATCGAGAAACTCGCGCAGCTCACGGCCCCGTTCGCCAATCAGGCCGAACACAATCACATCGCAGTCAACGTTACGGGCGATCTCCGCGAGCAAGGTGGTCTTGCCGCAACCGGCACCCGCAAACAGGCCCACGCGCTGGCCTTCGCCCAGGGTCAGCAGGCCATCGATCGAGCGCACCCCGGTGGCCAATGCGCGGTTGATCCGCGGACGTTCGGTGGGCAGCGGCGCCTCGCACAACACCAGGCTGGTGTCCTGCGCGTGCGCCTCGACAAAGGCGCTGGCCCCCTCCCCCGTAATCGGGCGGCCAAAGCCGTCCAGCACCTGGCCCAGCAGGTCATCGCTGACCCGCACCCGATGCGCAACCCCCAACTGCTCGACACTGGCCCCCACGCGCACGCCTTCAAGGTTGCCCAGGGCACTGAGCACCGCATCCTGCTGGTCGAAGCCGATAATTTCGGCCAGCATGTAGTCGCCCGTGGACTTTTCCACCTGGCACAAATCGCCGATCCGCGCGTCGGGCAAGCGGCATTGCAGCAACATACCGTTGACCCGCTGGATCCGCCCACGCACCGAGACCGGCGCGAAATTGGCCAGCGCCTGTGCCCGGTTTTGCTGCCAGGCTTGCAGGCGTGCCTGCAACTCGGCGCTCACCAGCGCACCTCATAACGCTGTACGCCGTCGAACACCACCTTGCTGTTATCGATCAACACCAGGCGCAAGCCATCCACTTCATCGCCGACAAACAACCGGCTGCCCTCGTCCAGGACCACATGGCCATTGGGCCCGCCGACGATCTGCAGGATCTTGAACGGCAGCTCAGCGCTGCGTTCCCTGACGCGACTGATCACCGGCACAGACGTCTCGAACTGCTCGCCAAAACGACTGAGCATGCGCGACACCAGCCCCACGTCGTCCTGGGACACATCGCCGTCAAGGGTCACCTGGCCATTGATCACCTGCAGGCGGACCCGATTGCCCAGCTCACGCTCGTTGAGCATTTTCAGCAGTTGTTGGCGGACGTCGTAGGGTGAGTCCAGCGCGTTTTTTTGACTTTCCACTGGCATCAACGACGCCTGGGCCTCATGGTCGCCCGTGGTGGCCAGGCCCACCGCCGTGATGATCACGGCAATCACCAGTACCAGGCTGATCATGCGTTTCTGCTGCGGCCCGGAGATCGAGGACAACATCAACGCCGGCCCCGCCTGGCCGGCCGGCCTGGGCGCCGGCGCAACGGCCGCGGACACCGGTGCCTGCGGCCAGGGCTGGTCGGCCAGGGTGACGCACAGGCGAACATTGCCAATCATAAAAGGCGTACCCAGTGCCAGGTCGGCAATCTGCGCCAGAAGCCGACCGTCGCTGGCCCGCACCAGCCCTTCTTCGGCCTGTACCGACCAGCGCTGTTCGATAAAACGCAACAGCACATGACGCTCGGCAATCCCTTCGTCATACAGCGAAAGATCCGCATCCGGGTGGGCCCCAATAAGCCACTGCCCGCCAAACAGCGGCAGCGCAGCCCCCAGGTGCAAACCATCAAGCACGCGCAACTCAAACATCACCAGGCCTCATGACCGCTGGAACGACAACAGCTCGCGCAAGACTCCCTGACCTCCTCATGCCACCTCCTCACGCATCAGATCGTCCCGGGCCAGGTCAAAGCGCCCCAGCACCTTGACCTTGGACGAAGCACTGAGCTCGGCAAACGACAGGACCGGCACATGGTTGAACTCCTCCAGCAACAGGGTGCGCAAGGGGCTGCGCAAATCCTGCGCCACCAGCAGCACGCTCTTGCTCTTGGGCCGCACGGCAAAGGCTTGCTTGAGCAGGCTGACCAACGCGGCACTGCTTTCGTGATCCAGGGAAAAGAACACCCCCGTCTGGGTCTGGCGCAGGGCATCGCGCAACACGTTTTCGGTGTGAGGTGACAGCAGCCAGGCATGCAGGCCGTCGGTTTCGCTGTACTGGTGCAGGATCTGCGACTTGAGGGCTATGCGCGCATAGTCGGCCAGGGCATCCGGTTCACGCTCATGCTGACCGTGTTCGATCAACGCCTCGACAATCAGGCGCACGGCCCGCAGCGGTACGCCCTCACCGGCCAGGCGTTGCAATACCGACGAAAAACGCGACAGCGGCATGATCCGCTGCAGCTCCTGCACCAACTCCGGCTGGTTGAACTCCAGCCAACTGAGAATCGCCTTGCTTTCCTGGATCCCGAGGAACTGCGGGCCGCTGAGCAGCATCGCCCGTGTCATGCGCTCCTGGAGCAAGCTGTACGCCGTCGAACGCGCCAGGTGTTCGTCCGCCAGCACCGGGTCATCGGGGGCAAACCACATCCAGTCCTGTTCGTCGCGTTCGACCAGGCCCCGGGTCCCGCTTTCAGGCGCGCTGGCCAGTGCCGCAAGCTCCACGCCCACCCAGTGCCCCAGCGTCGCCTTCAACGTGGGCACCTCATGGACGCAGAAACGAAACTCGTCGTCGGCCAACGCAGGCGCGTACTCGACCTCAAACGGCGGTAGCGTCAAGCCGATCTGGGTGACCAGGCTATTGCGGCTCTGGCGCACCCCGTGGATCACTTGCGCAACCAGCGGGCTCTCCTGCAGGGCCAGCGGAAATTGCAGCAGGTACGGCCGTGAGGGATCAAAACCACGCAAGTCCTCCACCCCGTTCTGCTCTGGCGGGACGCTATCGGCAGCCGGCTCCTGCGACTGTTCCTCGCGCTGGCGCCGGCGCGTCAGGTAATAACCGAGGCTGCCGGTCATCAACGAAATAAGGATAAACACCACCGTGGGCATCCCCGGCAGCGTGGCGAAGGTGAGCATGCCCACCGAGGCGATCATCCAGCTCTTGGGCTCGCTGGTCATCTGCCGGGCAATCTCGGCGCCCATGTTGTTGCTGCCTTTGTTGCGCCCGGACGGCGCCACACGGGTGATGATCATGCCGGCTGTCAGCGAGATCAGCAGCGCCGGGATCTGCGCGATCAGGCCGTCACCGATGGTCAGTACCGAGTACAACGCCATGGAGTCGGCGGCGCTCATGCCATGCTGGAACATGCCGGTGGCAAAACCGCCCAGCAAGTTGATCACCACAATGATCAGCCCGGCGATGGCATCCCCCTTGACGAACTTCATGGCCCCGTCCATGGCCCCGAACAACTGGCTCTCGCGCGACAGTTGCTCACGCTTGTCCCGGGCCTGGTTGCCATCGATCAGGCCGGCGCGCAGGTCGCTGTCAATGGACATCTGCTTGCCGGGCATTGCATCCAGGCTAAAGCGCGCCGCCACTTCCGCGACCCGTTCCGAACCCTTGGTGATCACCAGGAAGTTGACCAGGGTCAGGATCATGAAAATCACCAACCCCACCGCCAGGTTGCCGCCCACCACAAAGTTGCCGAACGCCTCGACAATGTCACCGGCATCCTGCTCCAGCAGGATCAGGCGCGTGGTGGCAATCGACAACGCCAGGCGAAACATGGTGGTCAGCAGCAGGATCGACGGAAACGAGGAAAAGGCCAGCGGCCCCGGCAAGTACAACGCCAACACGATCAGCAAGCACGAAATACAGATATTGACCGCAATCAGGATATCCACCAGCCAGGTGGGCAACGGCACGATAAAGATAAACACAATGGCCATGACCACCACCGCGCCCAGTACCTCGGCGCGTTGTGCAACCTTCAACAACATCGCATTGATTGCCCGTAAAGCATTCATGCCTTCAATTCCGGCCAAGTGTGGGTATGCCGCGCGCCTCGCTCCTGCATGGCGTATTCATACAGCACCTGCTTGTAGCTGTTCACGGCCTCTTCGCGGCGCCTTGCATCACACCACCAGGCCATGGGCAGTGCCTTGATCTCCGGGAAAAAGGTTCTGAGGAAACTCAACTGATGAGCCTGGTCATTGCCCCCCAGGTCCCGGGCCAGGTGCCTGATTTCGTTGGGCGTCAGACCGCTGGCTGCATACCCCAGCATGCGCTGCAACAAGCCCACCGGATCCAGGTGCAGTTCGGGATGCAACAGAAGGGCCTGCCCGATCAGCGTCTTGCAGCTCGCGAGCACGCCACTCAATCGGTTACAGTCTTCGAGGCTCCGCAGCAAGGATCGCAACTTGCTCCGGTCGACCGACGAGTTCTCCGCGCCAGCATCAGCGGCCAAGGCCCCTCTGATCAGCCTCAACCCGGACTCGAAGCGGTCTTCACCGTACAGCCCCAACAGCGAACTCATCAGGTTCGCCAGCGATTGGGTCTCGACCACGCTGGTGTAATACATGCTGCGCACAGCCTGGCGCATCTGCGGGTCATCACTGCCCGCCTGCAACGCCATCGCGGTATTCAGGCCCGCCTGGATCTGCGGCTTGTAGTCAGCCTCCAGGTCAGCCAGGGAGCGGCGTGCCAGATTAGCCTCTGTGGTACGCCCCTCGGTATCCGCCTGAAGCGCCACGTGCTTGAGCACCACATAGGCCCGCGCCGGATCGTTGCCGGAGATATCCATCACCTTGCCGACGCTGGCGCCAAGCAGCAACTGGGTGCGGATATTACGGGCGACAGTCGCCATTTTCGCCTGGGCCGGATGCCCCAGTTGCTCATAGAGCTGGGTCAACTGCTCGGCGGGCATGGGGCGCAAGCCCAATTGGCGCTGCCCCAACGCCTTGCCGTGGAACTCGACCTCTTGCGCGAACAGCGTACTGAGATCGTCAACGGCCGGCATATTGACCTGTGGAGGTTGCCCACTCTCTATCCGTACAGGTGCGGATTGACTCAGCGGTGGGTGATTTTGCACATCGAGGTTGGGATCGACTTTCATGGGAGTGCCAGGACAAGAGATTCGTATCCTTGTGTGGCTGGAACGCCCGATACAGTTCCATCTTCATCCGCTTGGCACGCGTGATGAAAATACCGGCACAAACCCACGGTGCTTTGTGCAAGGCCTTGCAAAAAAAACACCTAAAACAAGATATTTCCTTAAATTTATCAACTAGATAGAGACTTTTCGCGTTTGGCACAAGCGGTGCTAACAGGGTTCTCGTCGAAACCATTTCGACTGCTTATACCCTGAGGAAAAATCATGGATATCCCTATCAGTGTTTTAGTAAATCTTCCCCGAGACCCTGGCCAATCCATCCAGGATCTGTCCGACGACCACCACAAACGCCTGCGCAGGTTCATTCATAAGCGCGTACTGAACCCGGAGGATGCGGACGATATCGTGCAACTGACGTACCTGGAGGCCTGGCGCAACCGGCATCACTTCAGCGCACAGGCGTCACTGAGCACCTGGATGTGCGGGATCGCGCTGAATTTGATCCGCAATCACTTTCGCCGCATCTATGCCAAGCCGGTGCATTGCGAGTTCGATGAATCGCTGTCCCACGGGCAGAACGAAGAGCAGGACCTGGCCCGCCAATTCGAGATCAATCGCCGGCTGGAAAACACCCTCAATGCGATCCAGCACCTGCCCCTGGAAATGCGCAACACCTTGTATGCCTCACTGGAAACCGACGGCAGCTACCAGGACACCGCCAATGCCCTGGAGATCCCGATTGGCACCGTCCGCTCCCGCCTGTCGCGGGCACGGGAGCAGTTGAAACGTGCGACAAAATCTCACCCGTTCCAGTAGGAGAGGGATCGCCCAGGGATAGGGCGCACCTCCCGGCTTCAGGCCTTTTTCGAACGCGGCAACAGAATCGCCAGCACCCCGAGCAGCGGCAGGAACGAGCACAGCGTGTACACGTACTCGATGCCGTGGATATCTGCCAGGTAGCCCAGTAACGCCGCGCCAATCCCGCCAAACCCGAACATCAGGCCAAAGAACACTCCGGCGATCATTCCTACGTTGCCCGGCACCAGCTCCTGCGCGTATACCACAATCGCCGAGAACGCCGAGGCCAGGATAAAACCGATCACCACACTGAGCACGCTGGTCCAGAACAGGTCGACATGGGGCAACAGCAAGGTGAACGGCGCCACACCGAGGATCGAGAACCAGATCACCGCCTTGCGGCCGATCTTGTCGCCAATCGGTCCGCCAAAGAACGTGCCCGCCGCCACCGCACCGAGGAACAGGAACAGGTGCAACTGAGAACTGGCCACCGACAGGTCGAACTTCTCGATCAGGTAAAAGGTGAAGTAACTGGTGAAGCTGGCCATGTAGAAGTATTTGGAAAACACCAACAGCCCCAGCACCACCAGCGCGCCGAGCACGCGGTTTTTCGACAGGCCATGGGTGGCGGCCTGGCCCTGCTTGAGCTTGAACAGGTTCAAATGGTTGCGGTACCAACGGCTGATCGCATACAGCACCCCCAGGGCGAACACCGCGAATAGGCCAAACCAGGCCACATTGCCCTGGCCAAACGGAATGATGATCGCTGCCGCCAGCAACGGGCCAAACGCGGAACCGACGTTACCGCCCACCTGGAACGTCGATTGCGCCAGGCCATAGCGCCCACCCGAGGCCAGGCGCGCCACGCGGGAGGCTTCCGGGTGGAAGGTCGAGGAGCCAATGCCGATCAACGCCGCCGCCAGCAGGATCAGCGGGAAACTGCCGACCTGGGACATCATCAAAATCCCCACCAGCGTACAGATCATCCCACAGGGCAGTAGGAACGGCTTGGGATGGCGATCGGTGTAATACCCCACCCACGGCTGCAGCAGCGAGGCCGTAAGCTGGAACGTCAGGGTAATCAGGCCGACCTGGGTAAAGGTCAGGCCATAACTTTGCTTGAGCATCGGATAGATCGACGGCAATACCGCCTGGATCAAGTCATTGATCAAGTGCGCCAGCGCCACGGCGCCGATGATACGCATGACCAACGGGCTGGATTGCGCCGCGGCCGGCGTCGTAGCCACTGAAGGCTGGGAATTGGTAAGAGCCATGAGGGACGTTTCCGTACAGCAGATGGATGCACAGGTGCAGGTGCGACAATGTGCCATTTTTGTGGACAGGAAGGCTATCCCGTTAGCAGGCTAACGAGTAGGTGAATCGATGCAGCGGTCATGTTTTTTAAAGGGTCAGCAAGATGAGTCCCTTTAATTTGAGGGACGTTTCCTAGAACATCCTTTGCCTTGTACCTGGTGGGGGTGGATCAACCCATACATGAGCTGGCTGACCCACCGCCATCGCGAGCAAGCCCGCTCCCACTCTTTAATCGGCTTAGGCTTAAGACCAGCGCAAACCCCCAGCCACGGGTCGCTTCACCCGGCGCTTTCCTTAAACAGTTGATAGCGTAGATAAAATTTCAAAAAAAGCGCTTGACGCATTCCCGTTCTACGCGAATAATGCGCGCCACTTGGCTACATAGCTCAGTTGGTTAGAGCATAGCATTCATAATGCTGGGGTCCGGGGTTCAAGTCCCTGTGTAGCCACCAAGTACCGATTTATAGAGATCCAAGGATGTCTATAAATCACCTCAAGAAGCCCGCCTCGTGCGGGCTTTCTTGTATCTGGATGTCCAAGCTGATCCACCTACATCCTTCACATCTTGTATGCCTCCATGTATGCTTCAATAAAAATTGAACTGGAGGCATACACGGATGAAACGCAGCGATATTAAACGCCGTCCTCTCTCCGATACCGCACTAGTCAATCTCGCTCCCGAAGCGGGGGCCTACCGTGAGCTAGACAGCTCGGGGCTGTATTTCAGAGTAAAGCCTAACGGGCAGAAATCGTGGGAGTTGCGCTATAAGAAGCCCGACGGCAAATGGTCGTGGCTCGGGCTTGGCGGTTACCCAGAAGTCAGCGGCGCCCTTGCTCGGCAAAAAGCTGCCGAATTGAGATCGGATGCAGCAGAAGGCAAAAATCCGATAGCCGCTAAGAAAGCTAGAAAAGCTGCGGAGATAGCAGCAACAAACGAAACCTTTGAAGCCTTGGCTCGTGAATGGCATACGTCTCGCTTGGCTGGCTGGGATAGCGGCACAGCAAAAAGAGTCCTTGGAGCCTTGGAACGCCACGTGTTCCCTCTTGTCGGAAAACGTCCTTATGTCTCCATCATGTCGATGGAATGGATGGAGCTTTTGAGAGGGCTCGAACGTCAGGGAATCCTCGAGCAGATGAGTCGCGTGAGGGCTTACTGCAAAGACATCTACGACCTGGCTCGCGTAACCGGCAGGGCGATGAACAACCCCTTAGAGGGGGTTCATAAATTTCTGTCATCGGGAAAGGTCGAGAACTACGCCCATGTCTCCCTGGAAGAACTTCCCGCACTGCTCAGAGCAATACGATCATACCCACACGCCAGGGATGTCCAGCTTGGCCTCCAACTGCTTACTCTCATGGCTGTCCGCCCCAGCGAGCTTCGAGAGGCATACTGGGCTGAGTTCGACTTTGACAAACGGCTTTGGACCATCCCCGTTGAACGCAAAGGCCGTAAAAAAGGGCGTGAACACCTTGTACCACTCTGCAAGCAGGCACTAAGCGCTCTTACTGAACTACGGAAAATCACGGGAGCGTACCCATTGCTGTTCCCTGGTCGAAGTGATCGAACCAAGCCTCGCAGCGATACCGTTTTTCTGATGGCGCTAAGGCGCCTTGGTTACGAAGGACGACAGACCGGACATGGCTTCCGTCATATTGCAAGCACCGTACTCAACGAGCACGGTTTTCCAGCGGACCACATTGAAGCCCAGCTCAGTCACAAGCCGACAGGTGTCCGAGGGATCTATAACAAGGCTCAGTACCTGGAGCAACGTACGACGATGATGCAGTGGTACGCCGATCATCTTGACGGGCTTGAAACAGGAAATATCAGAGCCGTATAAAACTACGGCCTCTTAGCTTCTTGCCCAGTGAAGAGCGTCCGCAGAGCTTCCTGATAGGCTTAGCTTGAAGTCGACCATTTAGGTTGCGGGATGCCACAGCTTGGTGAGCACTTATCCAAATTGAGCTGAATGTCAGCTTTAATACTTTCACGCCGCCTACGAATTAGAGCTGTTGTTAACTCGTAATAGTAGACGGTAGCTGGAGCTGAGCATCGCAAATAGTGCTCCAGAAACCATCTCACGTGTTTTTCCCTCCAAGACCAGGGAGTCGCGCAACCCCAGCGTTCACGAATCGCCTCGTGCATCCTTTCTGCTTGCCTGATGTGCCGCTGCCGCGTGGCATGCGCACCTTTAAGCAGAGGGCTCAAAAACAACGCCATATCGAACTCGGACTTCATCGACGACCTCCGATGTAGGCACTCACCACGTCGATGCGGTTATGCCCCAATTCGTGGCTGATCTGCTGGCGTGCACGCTGATCGAGTGCTCGATCCTCTCGATGACAACGACCGCCATTGATGGGCGCGGAGAAGCTGGTCAGTTGCTCATAGCGCTCACAGGCGTAAGCCGCCCTTAGTTCATGAAAGCCTTTCAATCCATGTTCATGCAGGATGTCCCGTGCCGGTCGCACGATTGTCTGTAGGAAATCTTTGTAGCTTTCATCAGGTGTTAACAGATTCCGACTGCCCTTGGGTGAAGCCTCGCTGGCCCTGTCGAGGGCGCCACGAACTTGATCCGTGACCGCAATCCAACGCGGTGCCGATGCGCCTGATCGACCGCCTTTGGTGCCGTCCTGGATATTGATCTTGCCCAGTTGCCGAGCCTCACGTTGCAGCCGGGGCAAGTCCGCCAAGATCGCTTCACGCAGACGCATGCCGGTCTCCCGAGCAAGGAGCACAATGGCACTCACCCTCGATTGCTGGCCTCGCTCTGACAACGCCTGTGCGATCAACTCGACCTGGACACGGTCTTGGCCTTGCGGGGCCTCACTACGCACACCTGAGCGCTGCAAGCCAATCGCCTTGCTCGGACTGGGGATTTTGACGTACTGATCACCGCGCAGCGCGGCCATCGTTCGGTTCACGCTGGACAGTCGGTTCTGCGCGGTGGCAATGCCGACGTTGCCCTGATCAACCTGCTCCCGCACGTGAACGGCGTACCGCATGAGGATGTCGCGGTCTATCTGGCGCGCGTCGTTGACCCTCGGTCCTTCATCGGATCGACACCAACGCACGAACGCCTGCCAGCGATCACTATGGGCTTTGACGGTCGCAAAATGGCCATCGCCAAACAGATCTTTCAGTGCTTGCGGCCCGGCATAGCTGAGCTGGCGACCGAAGCCGAAATTGCGCCCCGCTCGCTTACCGACGCGAGCCATTTTTCTGTTCCTGATCGACTGCAGCGAGCTCATGCAAAAGGGCTCTCCAGTTCGCACTCACGACGGCGAACTGGGACCAATCAGTCGGGCGAAAACACAGCGTGTTATTGATGACGTAGAGATGCGCGCCCTCTTCTTTCAACCACTGAATGATGACTGTCGTCGAGGCAATAGCTTTATGGGTGGTGGCGACACCGGCGACATCGGCGACACCCCTTGTCCTGCCTGGCTTTGAGGGCGGCGACAAAGTGGCGACAGTAGCGGCGACAAACTGCGCTTTCGGCTCCTTTTGGCGCTGAGCCAGATGGTTACGCAACGCTTCATCAAGATTGAACATGACGCACCTCGAAGGTCTGCCCGTCGGTGATCAGCCACTGATGATCAATCAACTCGACCAACAGCTTGGCAGCATGACGACTGCTCTTGCGGGCAAAGCGGGGACCGTTGCGATTCAGATCTCGAATACTGAAGCGCGTCCACTCCTTGACCTGCAGCCAGCGCAACAGCCGGTCCGCCTCTTCTTTTACCCTGCACACCGGCTCCTGCTCGGTCAGGCGCTGGATCTCGGTGAGGTAGTAGCCAACTAAGGCCGAGGCCCGCTGGATATGGTCGACCTCCACGACACTGCTCTCCTCCACAACGGCCAAAATGCCGGCGACGCGCAAAAGGTTGTCGGCGGCCTTCGAACCGCTGGGCCGCACGCTGGCCAGCTCGCCAAACTCACCCAGTTGAGCTTCGATAGCATCATGCAAATCAATCCAGCGACGACGCGCCAGCGGACTGAGGCTCAGCTTTGACAGTTGCAAGGCTCCGTCAGCGGAAAGTGACCAAGGCTGATAAAACAGAGCCGAAAGGCGATGATGATAGCGCTTGAGGGCAGCGTCTTTGGACAAGTCGACAGCCTGGTAGCTACGTTGCCCGGCTAGACTGGTGGGCCAGGTCATCAAGCAGCGCCCTAGAATGCCTTGCCCCTGCAGCAACGGATCACAGAGTAACTGCATGGCCAAATACGGTTGCAGCATCAGGTGCAGGCTCAAGCGTCGGTCATAGGCTCGCAAGCTTTCACCAACCATGGAACGCGCGCGATCTATCGGGCTGCCATCCCAGAGTGACGACAAGGTCGTGACCGCTTTCAACCGGTTATCCCGACTCATGGTGCTGCTGCCGAGGAATTGTCCACCCTCATCACAGAACAGACCCATGCTAGGCAGGTCATGACAGAGCCCCTTGATCAGGGCCTCGATAGTCGGGTCGGTGGTGATCAGTCTAGGGGCTGAGGGCTCCGCTTCGAGCGACATTCCGTTTGCGGGCTCAGGATCGCCAGGCTTGATACGCTGCGCCTGTCGCTGTGCGGCACGGTACCGGGCAAGTTGTTCGCGATAGCGCTGCCACTGTTCACGCTCCCATTGCCGTGCCGGCAGCAATGCACATCGGTCTGCGGCGGTCTTGCGATCACCTGACGCGGCCACCGTGATCAGGTACAGCGACAGGGGATAATTTCTCCCGTCGAGCTGTAAGCCCGCATGACCTTGAGTGGCCAGCGCCGAGGCAGCCAACACTGATTGCGCGGCCAGTGCCTGGGGCACGCCGATGACGTCGGCCATTCGCTCTACCGCAGGCCCAAGAACCCCACCCAGTGCCTGCACCGGATAAGGCTGGGCTAAGGGATTCGACTCAATCAACGGTCGAGGTGGTTGTGGTAGTTCAAGCTTCGGATCTAACTGCTGCATGGCCCTCTCCTCGTTCATTGCTGGTTGTCCTCACGTAGTCCCGCCACGGTTGTTGAGTGTTATCAGGGATCAAGGCCCCTGCGGCCTGTGAGGTGCTCACTGACGCGGAACGAACGGCTCCTTACAACCGGGAGCGAGGGCATAACCCCATGAATCTGGCCTCCTTAGTCGCATCCGAAGATGCGGGCGGGTAGAGGCTGTGCCGACTGACGAGTTCGGCACCTGGAGATCTGGAGTAGGAGAAGGCAACGACATGGACACCTGGGGCATGCCTGACTGTCAGTCAGATGCAGCCTTTCCATGGGCTGCGGCACCGGTGCCTGTGTCGTTGCGGATGGCGACGAATCGGATTTGTCAGGTCGATTGTCACGAGGAGAGTTGCGGCAATGCCCTGTACGACGTGGCTTGCAGCAGTGGTACGAGCGCCCGTCTCTTTCCCGGAGAAAGAGACGGGCGCAGTCTGGCGCAATGAAGTGTGCCGAGAGGTGAGGTGGCTGCAGTGCAGCGAGGAAGGTCCATCGTCGGCCGCAGTGGGCAGATCAGTCGAGTGGGCATCCATCACTCTTGTGGAGTGACCGTGCGAGCCGCCGGACGCTAATCGCACTTCGGTAGAACCACCACGCAAGTGGCGTAGCCTTGAAGGTTCTGGCTACCTGGGCTGGTGCTGTCAACGACAGCGATCCGTGCGCCAATTGTTATACCCACTCGAAAAGACGGTCAAGCATCAAGGGCAAGGCGTGCAAAAAGTGGCGACTGTCGCCACTTTTGTCGCCATGCTCCAGGCCACGTTCTACTTGCGTTGTCGCCGGTGTCGCCGGTGTCGCCACTTCTCTAGCCATGACCACGGCAAGATCCGTTCTTACACTGGAGCGGCACTCGAAAAGTAATTTCTGATGGGTAAACGAGGGCGTGACGCTAATTGAAATTCAAAATGAGATGGTGGAACGAAGTGGCTTCGAAAAAAGCGAGTAAACCCTCCGACCGGCGCGATCAAAGATCGCTTAATCGGAGGGTTTGGCGGGAAAAGCAAAGTCTCAAACGTCAATTACAAACTCAGGCATCGATGCTGGTTGATTGGGCAGTGACTGCCTCACGTCGCATGATCAGCGTCTGCTGCAATCGCAGCAGAAAACCTGCTTCAAATGCTTCTTGGGGATCTCCCGGGCGATGACGTTTTCGATTCTGCGCCAGAGCCCACCATAACGGTAGTGATGAGCCATCGAGCCAGGTCTCAGCACAACGAACGCCGTCCTCAATCATTGGGCCGAATTCATTGCCCCAGGGCGTTCGAATACCAGGACAGCCGTCAGCGGATGGGACAGAGAAGTACTCACCAATCTGTTGATGAACTCGTTGAGCTGGCATACCCGTCAGATATCGAAACGCCTTGTCGAACAACACTGCAGCGTCATCCAGCAGCTCTACAGCCAGTTCAACGTCCTGCGGAAAATGAAGCAGAATACTCTGTGCTCCATTAAGCCGAAGAGTGGCAGCCTGCCGTAGTTTAATCGCGGCATCTTCAGGGGTAAGCGATGCAGTATCGATGGTGCTTGGTTTGGGGAGGCTAATTAGAAGCGAGAGATCAAACATCGCGGAATCCTCCGAGATAGTTTGCAATACGAAACAAACGGCTAGGGCGGCGCACGAGCTTAAAAGGGGGACAGGACATTTTCCTTATCTCCTCGGACAGTTAAGGAACCATCCACCCAGCCGTTCTGACACGAAATGGGTGGCGGACCGTACGGGGGTCAGAAACCGGCGTCCGAGGGAACCGGCCAGGCCGAAGCCTGCCCCGCACGGACCGCCATAGAAAAGCAGCAGCTAAGCCTCTGTAAGCACTTAATTGCTGGCTATGGCGCCATGCGCCTCGAACAATTCAGGTTCTGACACCCGGCCACGGGACTGACCGCGACGGACAAAGCGTAAATGCGAAGCAGTGACAACACAAGCATGCAGTATCAATAAAATATGCATCCGAATGAAGGCCGGCCAGACGCTGATGCTCGCAGGTATCTGGTGGCCCTCTATCGCATCAGGTCTGACCCAACGACGATTTACCGCCGAGTCCGGCCACACTGATAGAATCGGTCAGACTGTACATAAGACCCTTCTGAGAAATGATATGAATACAGAGTTGACGGAAGAAGAGATGCGCCGGGCGCTGTTCGGTGAGTCTAAGTCCCCTGCACCGGCAATTAACTCACACGTGCAAGACACCGTTCCGGATGTCGTGACCGTGCAACCGATAAAGGCAGCGAAGAAAAAGAAAACGTCAAAAGCCTTTACGCCCAGGCTGAGAGTCACGCTGCGGGTGGGAAATGAGTTTGAAGGCAAAATGCACGAGGAAGTACATGAGGTCGATACGCTGAGCACCCTAGTTGCGGAGCAAGAAGCTAAAAAGACGGCTAGAAAAAAATTCAAGTTTGTGGAGGTTATTTCGGTCAAGTCGATGTAAGCGGCTATTCTAATTTGGCATTGAATCGCTTGCTGTTAACGCGAGTCGCCCAACCGGCGAGTTCGTGTCGATTGATCACTTAAACCTCAGTTACGGTAATGGTATCGCTAGTTTTACAGTACCGTACCATTCAAAGTATCGATGCCTAACTGAACGCCCCCCGAGACCGAGGGTACCGACAGGCAGAAACCGGCCAGAAGCGGACAGTCAAGATCCAAGCTAGAAGGCGCCCAGAGCAGATTAGATTCTGGGGCCCCGTTTTTCCTTCTCCTCAGCAAGGAGAAGATAGCAAGCTCGTAAACTGCTAGAAGAAGGCGGAAGTTTCTAGTTTCATCTATGGAAAAGGCTGCTGATATTTAGCGAGACGCACCAGCTTCCTCAATAAAAGGATTAATTATGGACAGGCGATGTGGCAAAACATGCGCTGACACCCAGATGCCTTCAGCGACGGGCGTTTCATCATTGCTTTGTTCTATCGCAAGGACAACCGGAGCGCCCTTGCGCTCACCTACCGCCATGGCCTCCTCAGCGACATTTGTCAAATGCACCATACGCCGCTCCATCGGGATTACTCCGTCCCTCACGATCCTATCGAGTACGGACCAGCTAGACCCGTGATACAAAGCAGTTGGTGCTCCCAATTTGATACCGGCCTCGATAACAACATCCAGTGTATGCCCGTAAAGAGCTCTGATGCGACCGTCTCTTACTTCGAATCTTGGCTCGCCGGGATGTTCGGCAATAGCGAGTAAATGACTCGAATCCACTTTTAGTGAGCGAGCTAAATCCTCCATGCTCGCAAACCCTGTGTTATCCACGGGTATTCCGTTGCTCGGGCCGGAATGGCGGAGTTGATAGGCCATTGTCTTGCTCAATCGACGATGGTCGTGGCTAGGCACGGATTCATTTGCTTCATTCTGTTCTATGCGGGAGAGAGCCTGAAGCAGTTCCCGTGCCAAATTTTGAATTAAGTCAGTGCAGCACTCTGAGATCAGACCGCATAGCTCCCGCGCGTGACGTCGCAGGTGCTTTCCTGCCTCTTTTTCAGTCCCTAGTCGCAGGGCACGAGTGATAGCGAACCACCCGTATGCGACAATTAAGTCTGATTCACTAATTGTGTGGCCCATTCGGCTAAAATATCTTTCCATAAGCGCAATTCGCATGCGCCAGCCGTCCAGGTTCGCTTGTACAAGCGCATTATCCTCTATTAGTTGGACAACATCGTATCCAATCGGTATGAACTCGCTGGACTCAAGATCAATGGCTACGATTCGCCCAGCTGGGTCAACTATCCAGTTTGATGCATGACCGTCTCGTTTTCTAACCAGCGGCAGCTCTCCAGGAAAAAGTTTACGCAGGGAGTCAACAAAGCTGTCAGCATGTTCTTGCTCGAAGAGACTCCTCGACCACATCTTGAGGTAGTCTTTTAATGGTCGCCATGCTGATTTACCTATCGGAGGAGTTCCTGCAACGCTATGAAAGATAGCGAGGAGGTCTGTGATCGGCTCTAGTACGGCCAAGGCCTCTTCCGCAGAAAGCTCGCTCACTAATCGTCCCGCTGCTCGCTGAGATACGTGCACCCATCGCCGCTCGTCTTCAGAGGGAACCTCTACAATAGCGAGCGAACGAGGCACTTCAAACAGACTCGTATCTCCACGAGAAGCGATCACTTTTCGTAGCGAGGTCAACATCGTCGCCTCGTGGTCTGCCTTTTCTTTCGTAGTCCGCTTGAAGACGAACGTTTCAGAAAGAAATCCGCGAGCGTCAGCAACAGCGAATACCTCGTTACGGCCACCCAAATTTGATCGTGCGTAGATTGGGGAATTCAAGGCTAGGATAGCTGCCTCACGCCAACTGACTGTGGTATATGATGTTTCGCCACCGGAAAGGCCATCTAGGTAGTCTTTCACTCGCGCTATACCGATTCTCGGAAGCGGCCAAGTAGGATGTAGGGTACAAAGTTCGGTAAATACATCTTGAGCACGATGAGCCAAGTCCAGATTGCCAGTTCGTTTAGCTACCGACAGTGCCGCGGCTCCAGCCTCCCATTGAACGTGTCGGTTAGACCGCGCCATTTCAGACAGTGACCCTGTTATATTCACGTACCTAGATAGGTCATTCGGCTTAAGAAGATCAGATGGACCATCTACCATTTGACGTAAAAACTGTGCGCTCAGCACAGCCGCTGGTACAGACCCTCGATCTGTTAGCAGATATTCTAAATTGTTGATTACGCATCTGATGATTCCCCACAATTTGGCGGAAGGTTGTGTAGCCATCAGTGCGAGCAATCCCCTTGGTATTGCCATCGACCTCGCTGGCAGATCCAACTGCGTCTGTTTGGCCGCTTCAACTATGGTGGAAAGAACACGGCAACGAGCTTCATCAACTGAGCCCCTAGGACGAGAGCGGGTCAGCTTAAGTTTCGCTATTTTTAGCTGTTGGAATCTAACGCTTCCAATACCGGAGTCTGAGAGCAACGCTAGGCGGAGTCGAGCTTCAACCTCCGCAAGTTCTGATCCCTCAACAATCTTTGGATTCTCCGAAAGGAGTTTAAGCGCGTCCTGCAGAAGGTTTTCGTCACCAGTTTGGTCAAACTGTTGAACCAAGAGCTCAAGTCGGTAAGTAAGTGTCTCAGGCTTCAGATTCCCTAGAGTCATAGACTCTTTAGAATAGGACAATGCTCTTGACACAGTGGCAGGCGAAACTTGGACCCAGCGCCCGATCATTGCGACGGCAGTTGCATACTTACCGGTGGCTATTCGCCTAGCAGACTCCGTTAATACTTGACTTTCGATAGAGAATCTAAATTCGGAAAGGGCAACCCGGTACCGTGCAATGGCTACGTCAATCTCATGCCCTGCAAAACTCCCCTTAGGGATGGTCTGAAGTAGCCATGTATTTCCCCGGCATACCACCTAGCGCAACTTT
>Ga0066462_1000050_pt1 | contig 37402 bp, 34 predicted proteins | sample LakWasMe92_HOW11_2_FD_59573 | JGI IMG/M metagenome (GOLD analysis project Ga0066462, IMG submission 59573) | Freshwater sediment methanotrophic microbial communities from Lake Washington under simulated oxygen tension - Sediment Metagenome 92_HOW11 | ecosystem: Environmental > Aquatic >... | reverse complement strand
TGGCACCAGCGGCCGATCCTCCACCCTGGCTTGCGGTAGCAATGCCGCAACCGTGGTCCGTATCTGCTGCAATCCCCTCTCCAGCAATTCAACTGTGCGCTGGCGGATATTTGGGTTGTCGCCATGAAGGCGTAGCGTCTGCGTGGCCGTCAGCAAGCCTGCCAGAGGATTGTTGATTTCATGCGCGACAGCCGCCGTCATCCGGCCGACTGCTGCCAGGCGCTCGGCCGAAAGGGCGCGCTCTTCGGCATTTTTGCGTTCTTGCAGTTCACCTATGAGTTGATGAACCGCATCTCCGATCCGAGTCAGTTCCGGATCCGCGGTCTTGGGGACTTCGGTGTGCAGACTGTCGGCATCAGCGGTGCCAATCCGTTCGATCGCTCGGACGATCCGGGCGACTGGTCTTGTCATTTGTTTTCCCACCCACCAGCCGAAGGGGAGCAGAAACATTACTGCCATGAGTACGCCTATCAATGCCGGTTTCGCAATGGCAGCCCAGTCGGGTTCAAACACCGGAGAGTCAACTTCCATGAAGACGAATCCCATGGTTTGACCATCCTCGCTTCGTATAGGATCGATCAAGACAACAGCCCCGTTGCTCTGATCGAGCTGCATGCGTCCTGTAATCAATGAAGCACGAGCAAGAGTCAATTCATGAATCTGCTCGCCAAGGATTGGCTTGCCTGTTTCCAGGGTAACCGGGTCGGACGCAGCAAAAACGCGCCCATCGGCATCCAGTACCGCTCCCCGGGCATGTTTGCTCTCGGCCCCAGGAATCAGCGCAGCCGTATCGCGCAGTAAGGAATAGACCCGCCATGTGTCGTCGCCAGCCAGCATCGGACGAGCTTGTGCGATCAGAAGCACGATTGCCCGGTCCAATGTAGCTAGCGTTTCTTCACGGGCTGTACGCGCCGAGATCCGTGCGGCAACAGCGGTGACCAGCAAAGCGGTGATTAGAACCGCCAGCGACAAACCTAGCGGAATCTGAATGCGATAAGGCAGACGCCTGAGCATCAGGACACCACACCACTTCCTGGAATCGTCAAGGCCTGACGCCGGATCGAATCAAAAAGGGCCGGCGCACCCTTGGTAAACCCGGTGAGATTCAACGCTTGCAGCAACTCACGCCCGACTTCATCCTGATGCATGGTCAGCAATGCGGCCTGCAGGCCCGGGACCTTGGGATGGTTTGAGCCCTTCTTGGTAACCAAAGGAGGGAATCCGTAGAAATCTGATTTCCAGACGACTTCGGTCTGAGCAACCGCCGCCATGCCTTGCAGCCGCATTGTTTCCCACACGTAGCCATCGATAGCGCCGGCATCCGCCAGCCGAGCGGCCACCGCCTCGGCGACGTTCCGGTGGCCATGTGCAAAGAAGGTACGTTTGAGGTCGCGCGGACGTAAATGAACCTTGGCAAGCTGCGCCTGCGCTACCAGCCATCCGGAGTTTGAAAGCGGGTCGGAATACACCAAGACCCTTCCTCGCAGATCAGTCCATCCCTTGATGGGTACTTTCGACGCCTTGGCCCTGATCAGATAGGACTGGTATTCAGGCTTGTCCTGATAAAGAGGAACGGCAAACAAGGACAGGTTGGCTTCGTCACGCACATAGGGATAGCCGCATATCCAGGCCACGTCAATTTGATCTGAAGCAAGCAGCTCCAGGATCGACTGGTATGACTCTCGTGCCACAAAGCTGACTTCGCAGCCAACCCGCTCGGAAAGGTAACGCCCGCAGCGGGACAGGAAAGCCACTTGGTCAGCCAGGATGACGGCTGTCAGTCCAATCCTCAGCCGCTCGCTGCTTCCCGCGCAAACAGGGAACCCGAGGGCACCACAACCCGCGCCCGCCATGAGCTGCATGCAGTTCCTTCGATCCATAGTCTTGTCTCCTGTGGTTACTTTTTAGTAACGCAATTTTTCAAAGAATGTTACCAAAACTTCCCATTAATGTTGGTTGTTTTCCGTAAGCTGTTGATTTGATTCAATTTTTTCCATGGCACACCAATTGCAATTGACCTGCGTCAGTTTCATCAACAGGAGACAACATGGAAGATCTGAAAATTGGCCGCCGCTTCTTTCTGAAGTCAGGTGGTGCCGCCGCAGCGGTTGCCGGGGGCACAGTCATCCCGATTCACAACGCCAATGCCGCAGCCCCTGCTGCTCAGGCCACCACGGCCCTGCCCTATCCGAAGAAGGCAGTCGGCAAAGCGGGCGGCATGCCGATCAACCAGGTGGTGAGCTTTACCTACCCGGACGCCAGCTCCGCCTGCTATGCGATTCGCATGGGCTCGGCCGTGCCTGGTGGCGTTGGCCCCAACGGAGACATCGTCGCCTATAGCTCCTATTGCACGCACATGGGCTGCCCTGTCGCCTATGACGGTAGCACCCGGACCTTCAAGTGCGGCTGCCACTTTTCGATCTTCGACCCGGAAAACCTGGGCCAGATGGTGACCGGCCAAGCCACCGAAGACCTGCCGCGAATCAAGCTGGAATACGACGCCAAGACCGATTCGGTTCATGCCGTCGGTGTCGATGGCCTGATCTACGGCCGCCAGTCCAACATTCTGTGAGGAGCGTGAACCATGTCGACCAATATCAATGACCGCATCGCGCTTCCTCCGAAGGACGCGCAAAAGAGCAACATGACCTGCCATTTCTGCATCGTCGGATGTGGCTACAACGTCTACAAGTGGGATGCCAACAGGGAAGGCGGCCGCCCGGCAAGCCAGAACGCCCTGGGTGTGGACTTCACCAAGCAGGTGCCGCCCATGGGCATCACCATGACCAAGGCGATGACCAACACGATCACCGACAAATCCGGCAAGCGCTGGAACATCATGATCGTTCCCGACAAGGAATGCGTGGTCAACAGCGGCCTGTCGTCCACCCGCGGCGGCAAGATGGCCAGCTACATGTATGCCCACGACGGCATCGGCAAGGAACGTCTCAAGAATCCGCGCGTTTTCCGCGGCGACCAATGGCTGGACACGGGTTGGGACAACGCCATGGCACTCTATGCCGGCCTGACCAAGAAGATCCTGGACAACGATGGTCCGTCGGGCTTGTTCTACGACTGCTTCGACCACGGTGGTGCCGGTGGCGGTTTCGAGAACACCTGGGGTACCGGCAAGCTGATGTTCAGTGCGCTGCAGACGCCAATGGTCCGCATCCATAACCGTCCGGCCTACAACTCAGAGTGCCACGCCACGCGCGAGATGGGGGTCGGTGAGCTGAACAACAGCTATGAAGATGCTCAGGTCGCCGACACGATTTTCTGCACCGGCGCCAATCCCTACGAGACCCAGTCCAACTACTTCCTGAACCATTGGGTACCGAACCTGTCGGGCTCGACGGTGGACAAGAAGAAGAAATGGTTCCCGGGCGAGTCGGCTGCCGCCGCCAAGGTCATCATCGTCGACCCGCGCCGCACCGCCACCGTTGCCATCTGCGAACAGGTCGCCGGCAAAGAAAATGTGCTGCATTTGGATATCGAACCCGGCTCCGATACGGCACTGTTCAACACCTTGTTCACGTATGTGGTGGACAAAGGCTGGCACGACAAGGAGTTCATCGCCAAGCACACGCGCGGTTTTGAAGACGCCGTCAAGACCAACCGCATGAGTCTGGAAGAAGGCGCCAAGGCGACGGGCATCCCGGTTGCCAAGCTCATCCAGGCGGCTGAGTGGGCCTACAAGCCGAAGGCGTCCGGCCACCGCCCGCGCACCTTCCACCCCTATGAGAAGGGCATCATCTGGGGCAATGACAACTACGTGATCCAGAGCGCGCTGGTCAGCCTGGTGCTGGCAACGCAGAACGTCGGTCGTCGCGGTACAGGCGTCTGCCGCCTGGGTGGTCACCAAGAAGGCTACACCCGTCCGCCCTATCCCGGTGACAAGAAGATCTACATCGATCAGGAAGTCATCAATGGCAAGGGTTTGATGTACACCCTGTGGGGCACCAATCCCTTCCAGACCACGCTCAACGCAGAGCAGCACCGGCTGGTCTTGAGTCGGCGCGCCAAGATCGTCAACGAGGCGATTGCGAAAGCACGCGGTGCAAGCGTCGAGCAGTTGATCGACGTGATCTATGACGCCTGCAAGAACAAGGGCGGCATGTTCATCGCGGCCATGAACCTCTACCCCACGGTGATTTCCGAAGAGGCACATCTGCTCCTGCCTGCGACGCATCCTGGCGAGATGAACCTGACCTCCATGAACGGCGAACGCCGCTTGCGTCTGTCGGAAAAATTCATGGATGCCCCGGGTTCTGCGAAACCGGACTGCCTGATTGCAGCGGAAATCGCTAATACGCTCAAGGCCATGTACCTGCGTGACGGCAAGCCCGAGATGGCCAAACGTTTCGAAGGCTTCGAATGGAAGACCGAGGAGGATGCCTTCAACGACGGTTTCCGCCGCGCGGGCCGTCCAGGGGTCGGTCCCATCGACAGCCAGGGCGGCGATACCGGCTACCTGGCCACCTACGCCCTCCTGCGCAAGGCGGGCAACAACGGTGTCCAGCTGCCGATCAAGCGTGTCGAGGGCGACAAGCTCATCGGCACTGCAATGCACTACGACGATGGCAAGTTTGACACCAAGGACGGACGTGCCGAGTTCAAACCGGCCCCCTGGAACGGTCTGCCCAAGCCTGTCGCCGAACAGAAGGCCAAGCACAAATACTGGATCAACAGCGGCCGCGCCAACGAAGTCTGGCAGACGGCTTACCACGACCAGTACAACAGCTTTGTGCGCGACCGCATCCCGATGGCCTTCATCGAGATGAACACGGAAGATGCGCGCCAACTGGGCGTCAATGCCGGCGATGTGATCGAGGTCTTCAATGACTATGGCAGCACCTACGCCATGGCCTACCCGCTGAAGTCAATCAAGGCAGGCCAAACCTTCATGCTGTTCGGCTACATCAAGGGTGTGCACGGCGACGTGGTGACCAACTGGGTGGACCGCAACGTGGTGCCCTACTACAAGGGCACCTGGGGCAGCATCCGCCGCGTTGGCAGCGTCGATGACTACAAGCAGACGATCTCCTTCAAGGATCGTCGTTACGCGTAAGTATCGGGGCGGCCTACAGGCCGCCCCTTTTCAAGGATAGAAATGAAGCAACATCTCTTTGCGATCCCGCTTATGGCACTTGCCATGGCACCCATTCCGAGCTTGGCCAACCTCGCCCTGGCCCAGAAGCACGCCTGCACAGCCTGTCATGCCGTGGACACGAAACTGGTTGGCCCGGCCTACGCCGATGTGGCAAAGAAATATAAGGGACAGAAAAATGCCGAGGCCACACTGATCGCCAACATCAAGAAAGGCGGTAGCGGTAAATGGGGCGCCGTACCAATGCCAGCACAGACCACCCTGAGTGACGCCGATGCCAAGACTTTGGCGAAGTGGATCCTGTCGATAGCCAAGTAAGAACAAGGATTGACGTGCGCCAGTCGACACGTCAACAACGAGGAGACACTATGGGAAGCACGCAGACGGAGCATTCTCACGGCATTCAGAGCCCTGGATTACGAGACCTCGGCGGACTGTCATCAGCGGAATCAGGCTTTGCCGAAGCACTGATCACATCCCGTCAGAACATTTCGCCCAAAAGACTGGTTGAGCCCGGCCCTAACCCAGAGGAGCAGGTGCGACTCTATCGCGCCGCTGCCGCCGCACCCGACCATGGCCTGCTGGTGCCTTGGCGCTTTGTGATTGTTCCCCCAGAGCGGCGCAGTGCACTGGCAAACACTTTTGCGCTCGCGTTAATCGACCGGGACCCGGGGGCCAGCCTGGAGCAGATTGAAGCCGCACGCGAAAAGGCCTACCGGGCGCCGCTGCTCATGCTCGTCGTTGCGAAGCTGGGAGACTGCGAACCAGCAATCCCCGCCCTGGAACGCATGGTTTCCGTTGGATGCGCCGTGCAGAACATGCTGCTAAGCGCACACAGCATGGCGTATGGCAGCAGCCTGACCAGCGGGCAAGCCATGCGCTCGCCAAGAATGCGCAAGCTTTTCGAGCTAAAAGAGGGAGAAGAGGCTGTCTGCTTCATCAACGTTGGCACCGTGTCGAAAAGAAAGGTCGGACGGGTTCATCCCGAGCCTTCGTCCTTTGTCAGCCAACTCTGATCGACCTCGTCCATGAGAGTCATACCGATTGTCCGAGACGAGCTGGCAGTTCCTTACATGGCGGTTCTGGATGACGTGCCTGTACGGACTGGCCCCCTTTTAGATCGCCTCGGTCGCCCACTGCGCGACCTGCGCATCAGCGTCACAGACCGCTGTAATTTCCGCTGTGCTTATTGCATGCCGAAGGCAGTCTTCGACCGGGACCACCGCTTTCTGCCTCAATCAGACCTCCTCAGCTTCGAGGAAATATTCCGTCTGGCCAGTCAGTTCGTGACCTTGGGCGTCAGAAAGATACGCCTCACGGGCGGCGAGCCCTTGTTGCGAAAGAATCTGGAGCGATTGATTGAAGGGTTGGCGACCCTCAGAACCCCGGAGGGTGATGAGCTTGATCTGACCCTTACGACCAACGGGTCGTTGTTGTCTCGTAAAGCGCAGTCCCTGAAGGACGCAGGTCTCAAACGCATCACGGTCAGCCTGGATGCGCTGGACGATGCGGTATTCCGGCAGATGAACGATGTCGACTACCCGGTCAGCAAGGTCCTGGAGGGGATTGAGACTGCCCAGGCCGTTGGCTTTTCCCATATCAAGGTCAATATGGTCGTCAAGAAGGGCACGAACGACCATGAGATTCTGCCCATGGCTCGTCACTTCATGGGATCCGGAATCAGCTTGCGCTTTATCGAGTACATGGATGTCGGCTCGACAAACCAGTGGCGGATGGATGAGGTTCTGCCTGGGTCTCAGGTCGTGAACCACATCAACGCGCAGCATCCTCTTGTTCAGCTTGCGCCCACGATTCCGGGAGAAACATCCGATCGGTGGGGATATGCCGGCCCTGACGGTCGCCATGATTCGGCGCTAGGGGAAATCGGCGTCATCTGCAGTGTCACCCAAGCCTTCTGCGGAGAATGCAACAGGGCTCGGCTTTCAACCGATGGGCGATTATTCCAATGCCTCTTCGGTTCCGCGGCGCTCGACCTTCGCAGCCTGATGCGTTCCGGAGAACCCATCTCCGATGAACAGATTTCCAGCACGATCAGAGCGGTCTGGCGTAACCGCACAGACCGCTACTCCGAAATTCGGGGAGCGATTCCCGAGTACCTCGCCACCCCCATTGCCCGGAACAGGCCTGAAATGAGCTACATCGGCGGCTAATGAGCAATCCAGATGTTCGCTCACTAGCTCCCAAGGGGGGCGTTCAGCCGTGGCGCCTAACAGACGCAATTCTTTGTCCCGAGCGACTAGCTAGTCATTTCTCCTGTGATCTAAAAGTGCTTTCTTGTGCTGAGCGCGACAAGCGGCATGCTTCACTCTGCCGATGAATTTTTCGTAGCTGTACATCGGTGAGCTGCGGCTTTCGGAAATTTGCGAGACGAGCATGGGGAGCTTTTTCAGCCGGCGCAGCACGGATGGGCACGAGCGCTGCTGACTGGAAACACGGGCAAAGGAGCAAAACGCGCCTGGTGCCGGCCACCAGCGAATTGATGGCCGATCTCGTGCGCCAACACAAGATGTTTGGACTGAGTCCCCTATCGCTTATAACAATCAAAAAAATGACATTTATCTTGAAAAGTTAAGATAATCGTCATATATTTGATTGAAATGTTCAAATCAATCACCACTGAAGAGCTTGAAGGTGAACTAGGCGCCCAGTTGCGTGCCGCAAGGCTGCGGCGCAACTTGAGCCAAGCAGACCTAGCCGCAAATGCCGGCATTGCACTGGGATCCCTGAGAAACCTCGAGGCTGGCAAGGGCGCGACCGTTACTACCCTGGTTCGGGTGATCAGATCCCTGCGCATCGAAGATTGGCTTGTCGGCTTACAGCCAGAAGTCACTATCAGCCCGATGCAGATGCTCAAGGCCAAGAAGCCACGTCAGCGGGCCAGACGCAGCAAGAAGGTGGAGCAGCCGTCGCCATAAGTCACGTATCCCAAAGTGCTCAATGCGGCACAGTTATGGTTCAAGCGACATGGCTGCACGTGGCCTTCGTGATCGACGTGTACTTCCGGTACATCGTGGGCTGGGTCAGGCAACTATTGGTCAGGAGCAGCCGGCCAAGAATTTCCCCTTTAGCAGTCAGCCACCCCCATGGGGGATACACGCACAAATTAGCCGAGTTCTACTCGACCACTTGTAGCATCCAAGCGTTTATTTCCGTGAGTCTAGCGCGAAATTCAAGCGCCTTTGTTGGATTAGATGCTTCTAATGCTGTGCAAAGTTCTGCAGCAATCGGCTCGGCTCTGGCGAAAATTCGCTCTACCGCTGTGCGCGATTTGGCATGGCTGAAAGCGCCTGGGCCGCCAATGAAATGCGGATCGTAGAACTCGCACTGATGCATCGCGCTGATGACGTCTGTACTCAAGTCAGATCTCGCACCACCATTGGCAGATTCACCGTATGTAGGAACATTGAGCGCCTGCCCCGCCTCAAAAAATAATTGACAGAATTTTGACTCCGCTTGATCTTGATTTTTGATCTTCGTCATGCTGCCATCCTAATCGCGTCTAGATTGATTTTGCATCGAATCGGCAACAAGCATGGCAAATGCTCAGCGCTGCTGATGTCCAGGACTCCCACCACTAAGGTCACGATCTCTATTAACTGTTTTCGCTTCTTGATCATCACTCGGTTTCCCGCTTAAATCGGCGAGGCGAGTCAGAGGCGGAGCCTGACTGCTCGACTGAAATCTCTGCAGTTTCTTGCCCCACTGTGTATTCTGGTTGGCGTGGTCCTACTATGGGCGTAATTGAAAAATGCTGTTGTGGCCGATCGATGAAATTGAATTTCAATGATTCAATTTGTAGTTCGTCAGCGGTGAGTCCAATGAAGGACGCGGAATATTTCTCACCAGAGATGGTTTCAAAAACATTCATAGGGATGTATTCGGAGTGGGGTTCACGGCCGAGCCAAACTGACCTAATTTGGTCCATCTTCCAAGTATCAGTGCCGTTCACATGCCCCGGGGTGAGGATATGTACTGATTTCAGGCGAATACCGCGCTCAGGTCCTGCGTCTATCAGTTGCTCAACACTCCGAAAATCAGTGAACAGCATGGTGCGCTCGCACGAAAATTCATCGTCACCTTCGGCCGTCTCAGCCTGTTCGAAGTAGGCCAGGAACCAACTCTGCTGCAACCCCAGTTCGGCGGCGATCCAACCGGTATTGCCAGGTTCGCAAAAGAAGGCCGACACGGGGGATCGAAATGAGTCGCTGGTGATAAACATAAGAACCAAAAATGAACACTATAGATTGTAGTCCTATAGAGGTCGTTGCCAATTAATCGGAGGGCATGTCCTACGCCACCAAGTCACAAAACAATTTTGCTAAAGCGCTCAGATTGGTTCGTAAATCCAAGGGGTTGAGCCAAGAAGCTTTCAGTCTTTCGTCCAGCCGCACCTACGTCAGTACATTGGAGAGAAATCTGAAATCTCCCACACTGAGCAAAGTCGATGATTTGGCGGAAGTACTGGGCGTGCATCCCTTAACCCTGCTGGCCATGTCCTATCTGCGTACGACTGACTCCACCGCAGCGGAGCGATTGTTAGATATGGTCGCTAGCGAAATGGCCGAACTCAAATAGTTCAAATCGAGCCAGGTACTGGCCCAATCAGGGCTGCATGATCGCAAAATGCCCTTGATAAACTTGGCTGAAGCACTTGCTCTTCCGAGCTGCCATGGACTTCAAAGGCCCTGCGACCCTGTTCACTACCGTTCAAACACTGTTTTTGGATTTTGATGGGGTCTTACATCCTGAGTTCTGCCATGAATCCAAGCACTTCATGCACAGAGACTCCTTCGAAGCAGTTATACATGTACTGCCAAAAGTTGACCTAGTGATCTCGAGTATCCGGAGGCTGACCCGACACAACGTCCAAACCGCGCCCAAGGCTCAACACTCAGTTGCGTTGCGCCAGACGGATAAAGTCTTCGTTCCTGGCGCGAGTAGCTCGGGAACGCCAGGTGGAAGGTGTCGAGCCAGCTGACTTTTTGCCAGCTTCATTTTCGTGCCACAGAGAGTCAAGAAAGTTGTGGGTCCACAGACCATCGTCGCCGATAGGGTCATAGTCGCGAAAAAGCAGAACATCATTGCGACGCCGTTGAATCAATCGCGAAATGGTCGCCTCGCATGCCCGCGTGCGCACACGGGCGTAGGCCTCATCGTTACTCTTCTCGATGCGCCAGCTTGGGGCAAACTCCAGCGCATGCGGGTACGACAGCCAGCTCACCTCCTGCAGGTAGCTGTCGGTCTGGTGTGCCACCAACAGCTTGGCGAACATACCCCACATCTCTTGTTCGAGCAGATGCGCATCAAGCTGCGGATACTCCGGGCAGCCGTCGCCGTGCCGAACCGGTGGCCGCGCCCAGAACTCCGGAAAACTGCGCCGCAGCGGTTGCGTGTCCTTGTTCTCCACGATCATCCTCAGCCGAGGCAGCAGGTCGTAGGCCGCAGCAATCTTGTACAGCGCCACGCTAATGACGCTAGTATGAGCGTTGAGCCGCAGCCCGCGCGGGTATCGGCCCAAGCGACCGAGCAGGCGGATGGTCGCCAATTCGTGCCCTTTGCACTTGGCTAGCGCGGACAACAGGAAGCGGTCAGTTGCAATGTGGAGTTCCCGCGCCGCATTTGTCTGCTCCCGACCGTGCGGTTCCAAAATGGGCACCTTTGTCTCGACAAAGGTCCTCCACTGCGTATCCCCAGGCAAGGGCCAGATGCTGACGCGCTGAAAGTGCCGGGAAGCCACCGGGTTCATGGGCGACCGCAGCCCGTAGTCCAGGTTTCGTAACCGATGCGCCTGGTGGGCCACGTCCACCCCGCGTACAAGCACGGGGCGGCGAGCCCCAAGCATCTGGTCGATGAGGTTTGCCAGCTTTGCACCATCCTGCTTGAGGGTGAAGCGCACAAGCGGCGCATTGCACCGCGGGCACTCGAACTGGTGCTCCATTACCGAGCCAAAGGTGGGCTCCATCGGGCTGCCACATTCGTAGCATGTATCCTGCAGACGCGCGCCGTGCAGGGGGCATTCAGCCAGCCCGATGTGCTGGAACATTATGCTGTGGTAGCCCATCTGCATACATTCCTTACAGTACCGCATGCTCCTATACAGCAAGGGCGCCTTCAGGCCGATCACCCCGCTGATGTCATGCCCGCACATCTGACGGATGTGGCGAACCGTCGTATTCATCAGCTCCGCAAAGAGCGGCACGTCCTCTTCCGGACTCCTCATGGGCTCGAACACTGAGCGCTTCAGCAGCACGCTCGGCAGTACCTCTTTCGGCTCAATGTCATGAAGCAGGCAGTGTGTCGTCCAGGCCGCATAAAGCGACTCATGCTGTAGGCCACGTACCTGCCCTTTCAGGCCTTGCGTCGGCGAGTTGGTTACAGACGTACTCATGCCAGGGTCGCCTCCACGGCGACGACCTCGCCGTCATCGTCTTTGTCGTCATCGGTGTCGACAACGTCATCCACGTAGTACACCAGAACCTTGAAGAATTCGGTCTCCTTGAGCGCCCGGAAAACCATCGCCGAGTTAATCTGGCCAAGATCCAATTTCTTGTCCATGACGCGGTACAACAAACCCAGCAGCGAGGCGCGCAGGTACTGCATGGGCAAGCGCAAGCCTGAGGGAATATTGTGCTTCTTCATCACCAGCTCCATTGCCTCGCGGTACTGGGGCGCCAGAGCGGAGAGGCCCCAGCCGGACGCGTAGGCAGCGGGAAAGGCCAGCGCTAAGGGGGACGGTGCGTTGTCCTCGGGGGGCGTGTCAAACGCGATCAGCACATTCTCAATGTGGTCGATGCGCACGCCGCGATAGATATGCTCCCGCGCAAAGAAGCGGCCGGTCACCTGCATGCCACCCGCCTCCGCCCAGGCTGTGGGCGTGTTTTCCAACTCGGGTTGGCCGATCAAAAGGAAGAACGGGTAGATGCCTAGGCCTTCCAGCGCATTGAAGCAGTAGATCAGGTAGCCAAACTGGGCTTTGCTCAGGTTCTGGGCCTCGTCGACGATGACCACCAGGCGCTTGGAGCCCGCCTCACGCGCCAAGTCAACCAGGTGGGTGTGACAGCGCCGGCGCAACACCGCCAAGTCGCGGCTCTGCACACGGACTGAGCCGGACTGCTGGATCATCTCCTGGACAAATTCGCGCTCCGTCTGCTTGGCGTGCTGCTGTTCTGGGATAATCCAGTGCAAAACGGCGACTTCGTAGCCCAGTAGCGTCGGCAGTGCCCCGGCTAGGTATTTTGCGGCGCGGGTTTTGCCGTTGCGCTGTTGACCGTACACGGTGGCCCCAGGCAGGTCCAGACGAATCCAGCGTGCAACGACAGAACATAGGCGGTCGATTTCAGGGGTCCAAACAGTTAGATTAGGCAACAGGCCAACCGGCTCGGCCATCGTGCTTGGCAGGGTTTCATTGGAGATCATGAGAGTCCTTTCATTGATCGAGTGCAGTGGTTGACGTTTAGCGAGTGCGCATGGAGCGCATGGGCAGCTTCCAACGGGTGTGCACCTTGTCCTTGCCAGCCGGCGCACTTGGGGGGGCCATTGCCGGCTTCTCGGAGGTGACAATGGCTACTGGCACTATCGCGATGGTTTCCGCCATCTTGGCCACCTGCTTCCAGTCACGGGCGGATTGCGTCATGGCGGGCGCCATCACGAAATCGTTGCGCTGCAGGTACTCCACAATGGAAGTCAGTTGCAACGCCTTCGTCGAGTCACGTGGCGCCTTGTTGCGCAAATGCGTAAACAGGCTCTCCAACGGGCGATCGTCGGCGCGGGGGCCCAGTTCGCCATCACGCTTGAGCTTGCCGAAAATTCGGCGAAAGCGCAGGTCATGCGGAAAGCCGCCCCAGCCACCGAGCGCCTGGACAGGTCCGAACTCCGCGCCTGCCTCGGTGAAGAGCATGACCGTGCGAATATTGCGCGGGTCCGCACGAACGTACATGGTTTGACCTTTTAGGTCAAAGCGCTTGCTCAGACTTGCGCTGGAGTAGCGGGCATACAAAAAGTTAATAAAAGGCGCCCGTCCGGACTCCTTGTCAACACGCACGGTGACCTTGTGCGGTCGGCAGAAAAAGTACGCTTTTCGTTTGTCGGCAGGCAGGTAGGTCGGCTTGATAACGCCGGTTTCCAGCAGCCGTTTCAAGCGGACCAATGGTGGCACACCGAGTGCCCCCGAATTTACCAGCGCGTTTTCGTTGCGGACATAGACGTCCAGCACATGCTCCAACTCGTTTGCTCGGATCATGTTTTCCGGTTCGACGGCATGAGTCTTGCGCATCGGATCCTTGGGCCCGGTGCCCGTGGTGCCTGGAAGCTGGTGAAGCACACGACGAGCTTGCGCGGCAAACTTGCTCTCGATGGCGGCGCGCTCATGGGGCGTCTTCGGCGCACCGAGGACAACCCGCGCACCGAACAGATGGGCCACGATGTGCTGGACATCGTCCGCCAAATGAGCCAGCGCGTTGTCGAGCTCGACAACGGTAGGCACTGCGAACTTCATCTCGAGGATCGCGTTCGCCGGGTACGCTGCACCAGGCTCGGCTGTCAGACCAGGAACAACCTCCTGGACAGCTGGCGGGCCGTTCAGGGCATCCCACAAGAGAATGGCCACATCCTGCGCGGAAGCTTGCGCAGCGTAGACCTGGGTGCAGGCCAGGTTCGCCGAGGTCCTCTTGTGGATGACCCGTAACTGCTGAAAGCGGCGTAGCACAAGGCTCTGCCAGTCACCGGCCGGCGTGGGAATTTCGTAACGCGCATTCACATCGATGGTGTTGGCATCCAAGATCCAAATGCCAGTACCGCCGACATCCCGCGCCGAAGAACCATTACCTTCGCCGTAGCCGATCAAGTCGCCAGCATCCTTGCCGTGCTCCAGAGTGATGAAGCGGCGCGCGTAGCTCGGCATGTAGTCGGTGTCGACCCACTTGCGCAAGGCACGACGGCCACCCTCCTTTGTGTTGAAAGGGTAGCCATCGGTAGGCACCTGCTCCTCTTTGCAAATTTCCAGGAACTTGCGACGGAGCTGACGAAACAGTATCTTGTTCGGCCGCAAGCCCTCAATGCCGTAGCCATTGAGATAAGTGACCAACTTGCTGGGAACGCCCGGGTAGTCGCGAAGGATCAACCGGAACGCCCCATAGAAGCCGCCACGACCGCCTGCGGTCGGAGTCTTCAAGTTGGTCACCTTGGGTGGCGCAATGTGCACGCCGCGCGCGAAAGCCCGGCAGCCAAGAATTTTCCCGGTGCTGTCGCGCATGAAGCAGCGCTTGAAAATACGGTGAAAGCGCCGCTCACCGACCCCTGCCGTAGCGGTTACTTCTGTCATTGGGCTGCCACGTAGATACAGGGCCGTGCCATCGCGCAGGTTACGGTAGCGACTCTTGTCTTTGCCTGTCAGAAGCGAGTCGTCAAAGCTTGGCCATAGCGACATGTCCTTGCTCCATTCGGGCAGATTCGAGCGCCGCAGACGCTCCTGCAGTGCAGGTTCATCGGGTTCGTTTTTCGGGTGGGTCATTGCACTCTCCAGCAGTATGAAAATACGAGCGGGTGGCGCTGGCGAGGCGGAGGACCCCGTGCGCGAAATCAGGAAATAAGGCTCAACCGAGTTCTGCTGAACTTGTGGTTGAAGCCAAGGCTGCGCCTGCGCGCTGGCCCTGGTAGAGCAGCGAAAATTACCGGTCATACGTCCGTCTGGACGGCAACCAGGCGTTTGCGTGCTATGCGCTTTGCACTATCGTCTCGGCGCCGTAGCTGGCGTCCGCGATGTTCATGCGAAGCTCGCCCGAGCGGTAGAGGCAAATGAGCGCGCTGTCCAGATGCCCTTGTGTTACGTGGGGGTTCCTGCTGGCTTTGAGTTCTTTGAGGATATCGGCGACAGTCATCGCACCAGCCGCCGGCACCACCTTGAGCACTTCGTCTTGGAAATTGAGATCAATCACCATGTTGACCAGGCCGTGCTGACACCAGCGGTCCAGGTTCTGCAGCAGAATCGGGTTGCTGCGGATTTCCTCCTTGGTCCGCAATGCTGGCACGATCCCGAAGGCAACGGCTACTTGTTCGAGTCGGTACCACTCTGATGGTGCCGCGCAGCGAGACGCGGGAATCACTAGGTCGACAACACGGATGCCATCTTTGAAGGTGGTGAGCAAGTCTGCGCTGACGGTGCGGCTCTTGCCACCCTCGATGAACTTGAGGCCTTCGCACTTGGTGTCGCACTCGGTGACCATAGGCGTGAAATTCCGCAGGAGCCAGTTATCCAGATGGAGTGGGCTCTTGAACTCGACCCCGGACGCACGGAACGGGTCAACCGTGCGGAGCAGTTTAAGGTGTTTTCCGGTGTAGCGATGGTTCAAACCACCAAACCGGGTGTCGCGCAAAGCCCACAAACCGGGATTGTTGGGGCAAGTGTTGCCCCGCGTTGCTACGCGTTGCAGCGAATGATTGTCCATAATCTTGATTCCTCATTGGTTCGTCAAAGGTGACTCTGGCTGCCGCGTCGACGGCGTGACAGGGCTGTTTCGTCGCTTGGCGGCTTGACATCTGCAGAAGAACATGGACAATCAAAGTGTTAGTTCGCTGTTCTGGTTGTTCTTAAACAGACGGCCCAAAGGCCCCGTGTTTGCGCACGTGGGCCTTTGTGTTTTGGCGCCGCCAAAATCTGCGCTAGGGTTTCATAGGTGGTGCTCCTTTCTGTTCGGGTTGAGACGCGCCTTGCGGCTGTTTAGCCAGCCACACAGCGATGTCTTTGGTGAGGGCGAATTTCCCGCGCCTGTGGGCGAGGTTGAAAACAGTCACGAAAACTTGCTGCCTGCTCAACGCCGACCGGAAACCGACCGCGGACCGGTATCCCAGGGCGCGATGAAGGTCCTTTCCGCCCATCATCGGGCCGTACCGGTTGAGAAGCTCGGCCTCAAGTTGAGCGGCAAGTTGCTGCTCGTTTTCATGTGTGGCGTCGCTCTTCGCCAAGCGTTTTGAGGTCATCGGCGGATGGTAAAAAAGTCCAAATCCGCGCGATATGGGGTAACGCTCGAACAAGCGTTACCCACTTCTCAACCTGCATCTTTTGTGGTAGCAAGAAGTTTTGACCACACTTTAAAGACGGTTGACGAACTGGTTGCGGCCTGTGAGGCACCAGTTCAACCTAAGTCAGAACCCCACGAGCAAGTTCAACGAATGCAACTCATCAGCACGATGCAGCGCCTTTGCGAGCTGGCTCGACGCAAGGGGGTGAGTCCCGAGCGTCTGGCGGACAAAGACTGCGATGTCTGGCATGGCAGATTCAAGGACTGCGGGCACGTGCAGAAGAAGCTTAAGGGCCGGAATCCGCCAAATCCAGCGACTTTGATTGTCTTCAATCAACAGCTTGCCAAGCTTTGTCCAGTTGGAGATCCGATGACATCGAGGTCATATGAAGCAGGTGATGAGTACGAAAATCGGATCGACATCGACTACAACCAGGCCCTCTGGCGAGCCTTGTTGATGGAGCCGATTTCTGGTGTGGCCATACGCTTGTATTGCGCACACGAAAAGGGCGGCGAGGATTCGCTCCTGATCGAACGAAAGAATTTGATCGCTGGATTGCCTGAGGCTTTTTCCGAGTGTGTCACGCCGGGGTTCGCGAGTTGGGAGTACCTAGCCAGTTGTATCGTGCTTATGAGAGAGTTTGCCGAGCAGGGTAAGACGGATTTTGCAAAACTAGTCGCGAGAACAGTTTGCAATCTTTTGATCATGTTGGGCCCAGAGTTTCAAGCTCGCGGCATTGGAGCGGCAATGTTCAACTACTGCTGCGAACATATTCTGCCGATTGGTGGTATCAATGTTCAGCCAATCTGTTTGGCGCGCGCTTCGGCTTTGTTGAACACGCTGCCGTTGGCTGCCCATTGCAAATCTACAAAGGTCGAAGTTAGTTGGGGAGTGAGGCGATACCTGATGGCCTGTGTCTTGCTAAGGCTGAAAAAGCCAGCTTTGCGGAAGGTCTGTGACCCCCAAAATTACGTGGATAGCTACCCTGCTCCTGGGGCTTGGAAGCAAATTCTGAAAAAGAAAATAAAGATGAAACCAGGGAGATATCCCGTTGGGCGTTGCGTCCTGGATTTGGAGCGCTTGTTGCTTGAGCAACCGCGGGTGAAAACGTGGGCAGTACCCGTCTCTCATGTTGTTTCAGCTGTGCCTGTTGTAGTGACACCCCAGCAGGCTCGATCAATTTGGGATGGCCTGGGCTCACGCGATCTAATCAGTTAGGCTCGCACAAGCATGTAAAGTCAAAGCTGCGGAGAATTGCTGGTCACCGCCGTTCACTCTTGGAGAACTACTGGCTAGAATCCGTGCCAGTGGTTAACTGCTGGTCACTGGCTTGGCCGTGGCGCGGTGAGCGAATATGACCAGCACCCCGTCTGAAGGAGGCCCTAACTTGTTGATTTCATTGAAAAATCAATGGATGGGCGTCTGACCAATTTCTCTGCAGTCGCTCATCAGGAAACGCTGAATTTGACGATCGGCACAGACGGATCGGCAAATGAGGCACCCAAGGCAATCTCGCCTCGCCCATGAAGAACGCACTCGTCTCGGCGCAACTGGACATCCGTCCCCGCGCCTTCAAAACGGACCCAGGAGCCATAGCTGCTGACGTCCACCAGCATGATGCTGCCGTTGCGCCATTCAATGCGGGCATGCGTGCGGGAAACCCGCGGGTCATTGACGACAAAGTCGGAATGGCGAATACGGCCAATGTGGGCCGGCAGTTCGAATGACTTGAAGGTCTTGATCTGGTCCTGCTGAGAAAGCTCGATCTGACCGCCCAAGGCATCGCCCATCGCGGCCAGTTCAATTGGATCCACATCGGCCTGGCGGGTCAGGAATTCACTGCTGTCTTCTTCCTGCCATTCCACGCGGTAGACGGTACAGGGCTCAGCCCGGCCTCGAACGTTGATGGGGCCCAGCAAGCGAAAGCGGACACCGTCGAGCCGATCTGAGTAGTCAAGTTCAGCACTGCTGACCCAGATTTCGTTGGCACCACACAGATCGTTCAGGCGGGAGGCGACATTGACGGCATCCCCGTAACAGTCGCCATCCACCGTTTCAACCTCGCCCGTGGACACGCCTACCCGAATGGGCATGCGCAGGGCCGGCGATTGTTGAGCCAGGCGCTTTTGATGGACGCGTTGCATGTCAACCACCGCATCGACGGCGCTGGAGGCGGTCGGAAAGACGGCCAGGACGCCATCCCCCAGGGTCTTCACGACACGACCGCCATGAGAGGCAAACAGTTCGCTGATCCACCGGGTGAGTTGCGTCACGGCCTGTGTGGCCTTGGCGTTCCCCAATAACTCAAAGACAGCTGTGCTGCCAATCAAATCTGTGAATACGACGGTCGTCTGGACACCCATGCGCTGGATTTCTGTTTCCTGTTCAGGTGGAGAGTTTAGGGCATAGACCGGCGGCCCGGAAATTCCCTCAACTGGGCTTGAACTGGATCGCCTTGTATTCGAGGAATTCCTCAAAACCGTACTTGCCGTTTTCCCGTCCAATACCGGATTGCTTGTAGCCGCCAAACGGCGCATTGGAATTGAACGGGGCACCGTTGATGTCAACTTGGCCGGTACGGACACGACGTGCGACGACCACGGCGCGCGCTTCATCCTGGCTCCAGACGCCACCGCCCAAGCCGTAGATCGTGCTGTTGGCAATGCGAACCGCCTCGTCCTCGTCGCGGTAGGTGATGACGACCAGCACCGGGCCGAAAATTTCCTCACGCGCCAGTGTGTCACCCGGCTGCACGCGCAGGATGGTGGGTTGGACAAAGTAACCCTTGTCAAAGGACGGGCGTGCCGCACCACCGGCAATCACTTCAGCGCCTTCCTTGATGCCCTGCTCGATGAGGCCCAGCACACGGTCGCGCTGGGCGGCACTGACCAACGGTCCGAGTCGGCTGGCCTCCTCCAGGCTGGGGCCAATGTTGTATTTGGCAATGGCAGCCTGAGCCAAGGCCTTGACTTCCGCCAACCGGTGTTCAGGCACCAGCATGCGGGTGTGTGCCGAACAGGTCTGGCCGCTGTTGAGCAGGCAGGCCGACAAGGTGCCCTTGACCGCGGCCTCGAAGTCGGCATCGTCAAGGATGATGCTGGCCGATTTGCCGCCCAGCTCCAGCGCTACCTTCTTGACACTCTGGCTGGCCAGTTCGGCCACACGCTTGCCGGCCCGGGTCGAGCCGGTGAAGCTCACCATATCAACCTCCGGGTGGCTGGCCAGGACCTCACCGACAACGGGCCCTGCCCCATTGACCAGATTGAAGACGCCGGCCGGCAACCCGGCTTCGTGGATGATCTCGGCCAGCAACATGGCATTGACCGGCGCGATCTCGCTTGGCTTGAGCACCACGGTACAGCCGGCGCCGAGCGCTGCAGCCACCTTGAGCGTGATCTGGTTGAGCGGGAAGTTCCAGGGCGTGATGCAGCCGACCACCCCGATCGGCTCGCGGACCACCAACGAGTTGCCCACCCTCTCCTCCCATTCGAAGGCACGGGTGACCTTGGCGAAGTTGGCCCAGTTCCAGACCGGTCCACCCACCTGCACGCTGCGTGCCAGCTTGAGCGGCATGCCGACCTCACGGGCAATGGCGGTGGCCACCTCGTCCGTACGTGCCTTGAGACCGGCTGCGATCTTGTCGAGGTAATCCGCCCGTGTCTGCGCCGGCAGAGCGGCCCAGCCTTCAAACGCGGCGCGTGCTGCCATGATGGCGGCAGCGGTCTCCTCAGCCGTTCCGGCGGGGACGCTGGCCATGACCTCTTCCGTGCTCGAGTCATGGACCAGAAAGGTCTCTTTGGACTTGGCCGGAACCCAATGACCGGCAATGTAGTGGGCGTTGAAGGCGTGCATGCGGGCGCTCATTTCCTTGAATACGAAGAGTTCTGTTTTAGATACTACTTGATCTATCTTCATTAACTTGCTGATTTTCATGCTGATTTCAGCATGCGGCCTGGGGAAAACCCTAGTGCTTGGCAGAGCGCGGCTGGCGTATGGTCCGGTTCACAAGGGAGTAAAAAAATGATGCGTTGGATGCCCGCGAACATCATCAGCAGCATGCAAACCCTGCTTGGAGGGCCGCTTGCCGAGCCTGCGCACAGCGATGCGCAGATCGAAGTCATCCGGCAAACCATGCTCGAGCGCCTGGCCGGCAGTGGTGACTCCACCTTTCCTCAGATCAAGCGCCGCATTCTGTTGGTGGCCGATCTGCAGGGCCTTTGGTATCTGCGCAGTGACCTGATGGGCGCACTCTCCTCATTGCATGGGGAGCTCATCGCGCGTCAAAGCATTGAGGAGATCACGGGCCTGTTTGAAGGCTTGCTGCCCAAAAGCATGTTTTCCCGCCCGCGCAGGCACTGAACCAACCGTCTCAATCCTGGTGGCCCCAAAGCAGCAGGACATCACGCCCCTGCACCACCATGTCGGTTTTGGCACCCACCGGCAACAGCACCTTGGTCGGAACGTGACCGAAAGGCAGATTGGTCAGCACCGGCACCTTGAGCTGGCTGCGCAGCCAGTTCACCACGCTTTGCAGTTTGAACCCCTTGTCGTGCGGTACCAGCTTGTACTCGGTGAACTGGCCCAGCACGATGGCCTTCTGCCTTGCCAGCACGCCGGCATGCAAGAGCTGGCTGAGCATGCGCTCGATCCGGTAGGGATGCTCCGCCACATCCTCCAGGAACAGAATGCCGCCCTGAATCTGCGGAAAGTACGGCGTACCGACCAACGCGCACAGCACCGCCAGGTTGCCGCCCCACAACACCCCATCCTTGATGGCAAATGAGGCCTCATCCCCCATCCGGCGGGCGTGAAATGCTCCCGTTTTTGTAGCATCCGGCAGCGGCTCGCGCGGCTGCCGCCAGCCGGTGCCCTCCCCCTGGCCCTGGATCATGTCCTCAAAGCAGGCCTCCATGATCTCGTCCGGCCGTCCTTCATCGCCATGGCCATGACCGTCAGCGCCGTCCGCCTGGTCGTTCGTGCCAAAACCCTCGCACAGCGAGGGGCCGGCCCAGGTCGGGCTGCCGGTGCGGGCCAGCACGGCCAGCTGGAAGGCGGTGAAATCGCTCAGGCCGACGAACTGGGTGCCGCGCTCGATGGCCTTGGCCACCGCTTTGTAGGGAAGGTTGGCAAGAATGCGCGTCAGCCCGTAGCCGCCGCGCGAAATCATGGCGACATCGGCGCCACTGGCAGCGGCGCGCTGGATGGCGGCCAGGCGGGTGGCGTCGTCACCGGCGAAACGCTGGAAGGAGGACAGCGCCGCTTCATCGACCTCGACCTCGTGTCCCAGGGCCTGCAGCCGTTTCACCCCACGGCGAAAGGCCGCCTTGTCGCGCACTGCACCGGAGGGGGAATAGATGTAGATGTGTTTTGGCATAAATCGATTGAAAATCAAGGCCCTATTGTCTCGTCAGGTCAGGGCGCGAAATGGCGTACGGCAGCCTGGGCAATGGGCTCGCCCTGCTCCTGCACAAAATGGCCGGCATGCTCCAGCAGCAGCGGTTCGGGACAGCCGCGAATGGTGGCTTGCAACTCGCGCATGACCGGCAGGCCCAGCACCGGGTCTTGCGAGCCCACCGCCATCAGGCTTTGGCCCTGCCATTCATGGCGCCAGAACTCGCGTGCCTGGCGCGAAATCGCCACACCATCGGCATCCTCGGTCTCCGGCACCATGGGCGGGAAGGCGCGCAAGGCGGCGCGGTGGCCGCGGTCGGGAAACGGCGCGTTATACGCTTCGCATTCCGCAGGCGTCAGTTGCGGGTTGCCGCGTTGCAGCAGCCGGCCGACGTCGAAGTCCGGCTTCTTGGCACACATCTCGCGCCAGGCAAGAAAGCCTGGCGACAGGGGCATGTCGCCGGTGGCCAGCAGCGTGTTCATCACCAGCAGGCCGCGGTAGCGGCCCGGGTCGGCCATGGGCAGGGTCAGGCCAAGCAGACCACCCCAGTCCTGCACCATCAGCACGATGTTGTCGAGGTCCAGCCGTTGCACGAATTCAAGCAATACCTGGCGGTGCCAGCTGAAGCTGTGAGAGGTTTCTTTCTTCGGCTTGTCGCTCTTGCCGAAGCCAATCAGGTCTGGCGCCACCACACGGTGGCCGGCCGCCAGAAACGTCGGGATCATCTTGCGGAAAGAATAGCTCCAGCTCGGGTTGCCGTGCAGGCACAGCCAGGTCAGGCGTGCATCGGCCGGGCCTTCGTCCAGGTAATGCATCCGCAAGCCTGCCAGTGCCGGCAGATCGCTCAAGTAGCAAGGAGCCCAGGGGTAGCCTGGCAGGTCGGCAAAACGTGCTTCCGGGGTGCGCAGGGCATCTTCGCGCAGCGGCTGGCTGGCGACGCGTGACTGCCCTCGCTTGTTCTGGAAGAACGCCTGCAGCAAGGCGGCGCACTCCTGCGCCATGACGCCGCCTTCCACCCGCGTCTGGTGATTCAATTGGGGCTGTGCAAAGAGGTTGAGCACCGAACCGGCGGCGCCCGTCTTGGGGTCGGCCGCACCATAGACCACACGCTGCAGCCGTGCATGCAGCATGGCACCGCTGCACATGGCGCAGGGTTCGAGCGTGACGAACAATTCACAGCCATCGAGCCGGTAATTGCCCAGGGCCGCTGCAGCGGCACGCAAGGCCATGATTTCAGCATGCGCGCTCGGATCATGGCCGCCAATCGGGGCATTGTGGCCCACCCCGATGACCTGCCCGTGCCGTACCACCACAGCCCCGACCGGTACCTCGCCAGCCTGCCCCGCCAGGTGCGCCTGCTGCAGCGCGAGTGCCATGAACTGCGAATCCGTCATGTCGTCTCGCTTCTTTTTGCTATCAAATCAATAGCTGCTGGCGATTTTTTGACAAGGTCCAAGGCCATTTTTATGCTTGTTTCCCGATACCAAGACGATCCATCCACTCGCCCAGCGCCTGTTCATTCGCATCGCCTGCGTCATAGGCCTGGCGCATCGCCGCGTGTGCCTCGGGACGATGCTGGTTGAGCTTGAGCTTGCACTGCAGTTCCGTGACGCGCAACTCGAAGGCGACGATGCCAGCCAGCATCTTGTGCGCAAAGTCTTCGCCCAGGCTGCGCCATTGCGCGGCATAAGCCGGCTCATGGTCGCTGATGAGCTGTTTCAGCAGTTGGTCCTTGGCATCGGCCGCTTCAATCAGCGTGGCCGCCACCTTGCAATGCACGGCCAGGTAGTTCCAGGTTGGCACCCGCATCGCATCCGGATACACCGAAGGCGACATATAGGCGTGAGGGCCGAGGAAGGTGACGAGTGCATGAGGGCGCTCGCGCAAATAGCGCCAATGGGCATTCGGTTTGGCCACATGCCCGAGCAGGACCAGTTCCTTGCCCTGCTCCGCGACATGCAGGGGCAGATGCGTCACATAGGGCAGTCCCATGTCATCCGTGCTGATGAGGCTGGCCAGCGGATGGCCGCGCATCAAGGCCAGCGCATGCGCGCGCTCGTCGGACTTGAATTGGGGTGGCAGGTACATGGTGGAGCGAGTTTAGCCCCACGGACTTTAGCGCAGCGCGGGTTTCCCGCGCGCCTGGAGCCACACTTCGAGCTCCGGCATGGGCAAGGCCTTTGCGTAAAGAAAACCCTGGGCTTCATGGCATCCCATGGCTAGCAAGGTTTGGGCCTGCTGCACGTCTTCCACACCTTCAGCGATGACGGTCATACCCAGGTTGCGCCCGAGTTCAACCACCATGTTGGCAATGTGCCCGCCCTGGACCTGCTGATTGAGCTCCCGGACAAATACACGGTCGATCTTGAGCCGATCCACCGGGAGCTGGCGCAGCTGGCTGAGCGATGAGTAGCCGGTCCCGAAATCGTCAATCGCGATCGACACCCCGAGTGTCTTGATGGCCGTCAGCGTTTCGAGGATGAATTTGGCATCCTCCATGGCCACGGATTCGGTGATCTCAAGCTCGAGCTTGGCAGGCTCGATGCCTGTGTCTTGCAGGGCGGCCCGCAGCTTGTCCAGGAAGGCCGGGTGGCGGAACTGGATCAGTGACACATTGACCGACATGCGCAGGTCCGACCAACCATTGGACTGAAGCCGGTTCAGCTCATGGCATGCCGTGCGCAACACCCAGTCGCCCAGTACCACGATCAAGCCGGAGGTTTCGGCCAGCGGGATGAACTGCTCTGGCGGGACGAAACCACCGTCGCCATCGCGCCAACGCAGCAAGGCCTCCATGCCGACGGGTTGGCCGGTCTTGAGGTTGATCTGTGGCTGGTAAACAATGAACAGGCGGTCGTTGTCCACAGCGCTGCGCAGACCGCGCAACAAACGGACACGCTCCCGAATGTCGATGCCCATCTCATTGGAAAAGATGACGTAGTCGCCACGGCGATTTTTTTTGGCACGCTTGAGGGCGATATTCGCGTCCTTCAGGGCATCCAGCCCATCACCGCGAACATCGCCCAGGTGGACCAAGCCAAGCGTGGCCGTGACCACCATGCTGTCATCCTGAACGGTAAAGGGGTCATGAAACAGGTCAAGAATGCCCACCGGATCAAGAATATCCTGGCTACCCATCAGGCCGAAGGTGTCGCCACCGATGCGCGCCAGCACGGCACCGTTTCCCAGGTTGTTTCTCAGTCGTTCAGAGACGGCCAGCAACAGCCGGTCGCCTTGCTGATGCCCCAGTGCATCGTTGACTTCCGAAAAGTCATCAATGTCGAGGATGGCGATCATCTGATTGCCAACCCCCTCGCCCTGCAACTGCTCGTTGATCAGGTCGACGAAGCGATTGCGGTTGGGCAGGCGCGAAAGCCGGTCGTAAAAGGCCAGCTCATCCAGTGCACGGATCTGCCGATAGGCACGCAGGGCGGAGGTGATCGTGGCAAAGAGCTTGGTGCGGGTCAGCTCTGATTTGGTCTTGTAATCGTTGATGTCGTAATCGTGAATGGTCTCGATTTCCGGCGCCTGCCCTGGCTGTCCTGTCCGCAGGATGATGCGCACATCGGGCAACTTGAGGTCATTGCGGATGGTTTTCACCAAATCGAGGCCGGCGTGTTCGCGTTCCATGACCACATCGAGCAAGACCACCGCAATGTTCGCCTCCTCTTTCAGAAGATCGATCGCCTGGGCCGCGGAGTAGGCATGCAAGAATTCCAGCGTCTGGTCCAGGATGGTGATGCCGGCCAGGGCAAAGGTGGTTGCCCGATGCACATCAGGTTCATCATCGACAATGAGAATCCGCCAAGCCGCACGAACGATTTCCTGGTTCTCTTGACCATCGTCTGCGAACAGCAACTCGTCCGCGTCTCCAACTGACGCCACGGCCTTCATGGGATGCATGGGTTCATTTTGCATGAGCGTGAAGCGATAGGGCAAGGGGTATTCAGGCGGAAGGAATCCACAAAGTGACAGTGGTACCGGCATCAGGCTGGCTTTCCAACGCCATATCTCCACCATGGAGCTCGATGATTTCCTTCACGATGCTCATGCCAAGCCCCGTACCGGGAATCTTGCCCGAGTTGTCTGCGCGGTAGAACCGTTCGCTGACGCGCTTGAGCTGGTCTGGTGTCATGCCGATGCCTTGGTCCGTGATCCGGATGCCGGTTCGTTGGCCTTTGCCTTTGGGATCGGGAGCATCGATCACCTCGATGGAAACGGTACCACCGCTCGGGGAGTATTTGTAGGCATTCGACAACACGTTGGTGACCGCCTGTGTCAATTTCGTGCGGTCGGCCTGCACCCAGTGCGGTGTGGCGTCTTGCAGTCCGGAGGGCCCCGGGCGCTCATTGGGCGCTTTGAAGCTGGCGTTGATTTCCTGCAGCAGCTCGCACACGTCAATGCGCTGGAAGTTGAAATCTTTGCCGCGTCTGGCGTCGATGCGTGCCAGATCAAGCAACTCGTTGACGATCGAAATCATCAATTGGGATTGCCGATAGATGGCACTGACGCAGTCCTTTTTCTTTTCCTCGGACAGCCGGTGATTCAGCAGCAGTTCAGAAAAGCCATAGATGCTGGCCATGGGGGTGCGTAATTCGTGCGCTGCCGTCGAGAGGAACTGACTTTTCATCCGATCCACCTCGGTCTCGTGGGTCACGTCCCGCAGATAAAGAATCTGACGAACGGTTTCGGCATCTGACATGCGAACGCCGACCTCCAGCACGCGTTTGCCGGCGTGCTGCATCTCGATCAACTGGCGCTGCTTGCCGCTGCCCTCGCCTGCCGATTCAAGCTCGGATTGATGGGCCGCACGCAGCGCCGCCATGCCAGGGAATGTCGCCTGTTCGCGGCATTGGCATGCCAGGCGCTCCGAAAACGCGACTTCGTCGAGCCCGACCACATCGGACTCATCCAGTCCGGTCATGCGCTTGAACGCAGGGCTCGCGTACTTGACCCGGTATTCCGCATCAAAAGAGACAAAACCATCTGGACTGAGCGAGAAAATGGCGTTGAGCTGTTCGGTTCGGTCGCGTACGCGTGCTTCCGCTGCGCGACGCTCGGTGATGTCGGTGTTGGAGCCCGCCATGCGAACGGGTACCCCGTTGTCGTCGACGAGCGCCTTGCCCCGGCTCAATACCCACTTGTAGCTGCCATCTCGGCAGCGCAATCGGTACTCGGCTTCGAAGAACTCGGTTTCGCCCTTGAGGTGCTGCTGATACAGCGCTGTGGCCCGTTCGATGTCATCGGGGTGAACGCGCAGGCGCCAGTCATCCGTGCTATTGGCAGGCACATCGGCCGGGTAGCCCAACATCGTTTTGATACGCTCGGAATAGAAAACCTCGCCTGTCGTCAGATTCCAGTCCCACACACCATCGTTAGCGCCACGCAGAGCCAGTTCCCAACGCTGCTCGCTTTCAGCCAGCGCCTCAGCAGTCGCCTTGAGTTCGGTGATATCGATTCGGTTACCCACGATATAGCCGCTGGGCGTACGGTGCTCGATGATCAGCAACCAGGTCCCGTCACTCAAGCGTTGCTCAATGGGAATGCCTCGGGCTTGCCGGTGCTGGCTCGTCCGTTGTGCCACCCAGGCCTCGATGTTTCCTGTGGCTTCATGGTATTGGCCGCGCTGCGCACCTTGGCGGACGATGTCTTCAAAACGTGCGCCCGGCACGATCAGATCTCGACTATGTTCGTAGAAGCGCAGATAAGCCTCATTGCACATCACGAGGCGATCGTCTTGGTCGTAGATGGTGAACCCGACGGCAATGCTTTGAACCGCCTCGCGCAGAAGATTGCTCGCGGTTTCGGCTTCGCGCCGACTTGCTTCGTATTCACGTGTGCGCTCGACCACCCGATTTTCAAGATCCGCATAGGACTCGCGCAAGCGATCCACCATGGTGTTGAAAGCGGCCGAAATCCGGCCGAATTCGTCGTCACGGCGTACCGGCAGCTTGGCGACCGGTCGACCGGATGCCGCAATTTCTTCCGCGACCGCGGCAATCTCACCCAGCGGCCTGGCAATGAATTGAGCGCCCCATCGAGCGAACGCGACCACCCCCACCAGCACGAATGCCCCGATCACCGTGAAGACGATCAGCAGCAGGTCAAGGGAGCGAAAGGCGGCCGTCTGGTCGCGCGACAGAACGATTCTGAAATCCGTCGTGTCCAGCGGTGCAGGCAGACGCAGCACGTTGGCGCGCTCGAACGCCTCTTCTTGAGGCTGCTCTCCGGCCAGCAGGTTCCCCGCGGCATCACTGAGCCAGACGCTGTCATCCCATTCTTTGCTGAGCAACGGCGCCAAGGGCACGCGCAGGATGACGGCGCCCTCGACGTTGTTGGTCAGCCGGTAACGTATGGGCAGCGCCACCAAAAGCGTCGCAGACGGCAGGCCCGCCTGCTCGATCTGCTGCGTCGCCTGGCCGCTTTGCATCATGGTCTGAAAGCTGCTGCTGGTGCTGTAGTCAGGCGGATTGGCGTGCGTGCTGGCAGCAATCCGACCGCGGTAGTCCACCACCGTGATGTCGGCCCCCGTGACAGTCAGCCGCTGGTTGCGCAGCAAGGGGTCCAGATAAGTTTCGCGGCCGCGCGAGTCTGCCAGTGCGTTGGCGGTGACGGGATTGACGGCCAAGGACTCAGCCAGCGTGATGATGCCGGCGAGCCGCAACTCGATTTCGCGTTGCTCGAGCAAGGCATGTGCTTCCAGCAGTGCCTCCGTGTTTTGAATCAACTGGTTGCGGAACAGCACATAGGAGACAAGCACCATGATCGCGCCAAGCGCCAGTGCGGCCGCTAACAGGGTCGTCGTGATCTTGCCTCTCAGATCAAGCTGCAAGAAGCTGCTCAGCAAGATCGGTCTGAGTCGCTTGAAACGCCCCATGATGTGGTTATCTACCAATGGACTTCAGGGTGCCATCCTTGGAGAAGCGAGCCATACGGACCTGGCGCTTTTCCAAGGCCTCGTGCCTGGTCGGTGTAAACGGTTTTGCATACTGCCTGACCAAGCCATCGTATGCATCCAGGCGCTCCAGGGCGCCTCGGATGGCCGCACGGTTGGTACTCCCCGCCTTCTTGATGGCTTGCGCCAGCAGGTGTGTCATGTCGTACGCATGGGCAAATCCAACCTGCGCACGCATCTGGCTGACTTCCATGCCGTAGAGACGCTTCACACCAGCGGCGACTGCTTGCGCTTTGGCATTGAGAGGGTCGCTGAAGCTGAACGTATGCACCACGGTGAAGTCAATTTGTTCCAGATACGGACGCGCCGAAGCGCCGAAATCCCCTCCCAGCAGCCCCCAGTGTGAAATGATGGGCAAGCGTTGTACTACAGGGAGTGAGGCCATTTGCTTGACGATTGGCAAGCCCTCAAATTCATTGGTCACCGTCAAGACCGCCTGGGCCCCCTTGGCTTGGGCTTGCACCAGGCGTTCGCTGAAGTCGGTGTCGCCCCAGTTGTACCAGAACACTTCATGCCGGAGTGCCGGATGGCGGCTGGCATAAGCCAGCATGGCGGCTTCACTGCTGCGACCCCATGCGGTGTTGGGCACGAACATGGCGATCCGGTTGATGCCTCGCGCGCGCGCATGCTCCAGCATGGTCTCGATTGCCCAGCTGTCCGTCAGGGACAGGCGAAACGCATAGTTGGGCTCGCCACTGCGCGCCTTGGTGATGTCATCCGCTGCCGACCACGGGTCCAGCAAGGGCAAGCCCAGCTTGCTGGCCAGCGGAGCGATTTCCAGCGCGACCGGTGAGAAACGGCCGCAGAACACGGCCACAACATCCGTTTGGCGGGCAAAGTCTGTGAAATTGTCGACGCCGCGTGCCGGCACACCGCGGTCATCGCGTGTTTCCAGCTTCAGTTGGCGTCCGCCCAGAACACCGCCCGCTGCATTGATTTCATCGATGGCCAACGCAATCCCTTTTTCGATGGATTGCGCGGTATGACTTCCCTGAACACCGAACTCCGCCGTCAGGCCAATGATGACGGGCGGCAGGGGTTGGGCCGCAGCCAGCCAGTCGCAAGCACACAGGCTGACCATCAAGGCGACGTAGAAACGCCAACGTGATCGAGGTTTTTTTTCCATGTCAATGCGCCATTCTGTCCGGGTCACATCCACTGACTCTGCAAGTTAAAAGTTAATTACGCGTTTTTATCACAATTATCAACTTGTGCCTATAAAAAACGGCCTCAAAAGGCCGTCTTGTTTATTCCCACTCGATGGTCGCCGGTGGTTTGCTGCTGACATCGTAGGTGACGCGGTTGATGCCGCGAACTTCGTTGATGATGCGGCCCGACACCTTCTTGAGCAATGCATAGGGCAATTCAGCCCAGTCAGCGGTCATGAAATCGCTGGTCTGCACGGCACGCAAGGCCACCACGTAATCGTAGGTGCGGCCGTCCCCCATGACGCCGACGCTCTTGACCGGCAGGAAGACCGTGAAGGCCTGGCTGGTCAGGTCGTACCAGGTCTTGCCAGAATTCGGCTCAATGGTGGAGCGCAATTCCTCGATAAAGATGGCATCGGCCCGCCGCAGCAGGTCGGCATAGTCTTTTTTGACTTCACCCAGGATGCGCACGCCCAAGCCGGGTCCCGGGAACGGATGGCGGTACACCATGTCGTGCGGCAGCCCCAAGGCAACACCGAGTTCACGCACTTCGTCCTTGAACAGGTCGCGCAGCGGCTCCAGCAACTTCAGGCCCAACTGCTCCGGCAAGCCGCCGACGTTGTGGTGGCTCTTGATGGTGACAGCCTTCTTGCTCTTGGCACCACCGGACTCAATGACGTCAGGATAGATCGTGCCCTGGGCCAGCCACTTGGCCCCTTTGGCGCCATCACCCTTGAGCTTGGCTGCTTCCGCCTTGAACACGTCAACGAACAGGCCGCCAATGATCTTTCGCTTCTGTTCGGGCTCGCTAACACCGGCCAGCTTGCCTAGGAACAACTCACTGGCGTCCACCCGGATCACTTTGGCGTGCAGTTTGCCGGCGAACATGTCCATCACCATATCGCCTTCGTTGAGGCGCAGCAGGCCGTGGTCAACGAAAACGCAGGTCAGTTGGTCGCCGATGGCACGGTGGATCAACGCTGCGGCCACGGACGAATCCACCCCACCGGACAGGCCGAGAATGACCTCTTCGTCGCCCACCTGCTTGCGGATGGCCTCCACCGCCTCGGCAATGTGGTCACGCATGACCCAGTCCGGGGTAACGGCACAGATGTCCAGTACGAAGCGCTCCAGAATCGCCCTGCCCTGCACTGTGTGCGTGACCTCGGGGTGGAACTGGACCGCATAGAAGCGGCGCTGCTCATCAGCCATGCCGGCAATCGGGCAGCTCGGCGTGGACGCCATGAGCTTGAAGCCGGGCGGGAACTCCGTGACCTTGTCACCGTGGCTCATCCAGACCTTGAGCATGCCGTGGCCGTCGGCCGTGGTGAAGTCGGCAATGTCCTTGAGCAGCGCGGTGTGGCCGTGGGCCCGCACCTCGGCGTAACCGAACTCGCGCTGGTGACCGCTTTCCACCTTGCCGCCGAGCTGCTGCGCCATGGTCTGCATGCCGTAGCAGATGCCCAGCACCGGCACGCCGAGCTCGAACACTGCCTGCGGCGCCTTGTCAGTCGTTTCCTCGTAGACGCTGGCATGGCTGCCCGAGAGGATCACGCCCTTGAGCTGGCCGTCTTTGGCGTATTCGCGGACCCACTCGTCGCTCACGTCGCAGGGATGGACCTCGCAATAGACATGGGCTTCGCGCACGCGGCGCGCGATCAGCTGGGTGACTTGAGAGCCGAAATCGAGGATAAGAATCTTTTGATGTTGCATAACCATGCGAACAGTACAGTGTCTTCAATCCAGGAACACCGCGGATCCGGCTCTGCCGGTCCGCTGGTGTTGCCCCCTGCAAGGGGGGTGGCGCAGCGACACGAAGTGCGCGCAGCCTGGGGGTGTGCTCAATCCGCCCGGTAGTTGGGCGCTTCCTTGGTGATCTGCACGTCGTGCACATGGCTTTCGCGGATGCCGGCGGTGGTGATCTCGACGAACTCGGCCTTGTTGTTCATCTCTTCGATCGTCGCGCAGCCGCAGTAGCCCATGGCCGCACGCACGCCGCCGGCCATCTGGAACACGATGGAGACCATCGAGCCCTTGTAGGGCACGCGGCCTTCGATGCCCTCGGGCACCAGCTTGTCGGCATTGGGGTTGCCAGTGCTGGATTCCTGGAAGTAGCGGTCGGCACTGCCCTGCTGCATGGCGCCAATGCTACCCATGCCGCGGTAGCTCTTGTAGCTGCGACCCTGGTACAGGATGACTTCGCCGGGCGCCTCTTCGGTGCCGGCAAACATGCCGCCCATCATGATGGTGCTGGCGCCGGCGGCCAGGGCCTTGGCGATGTCGCCGCTGTAGCGGATGCCGCCGTCGGCAATCAGCGGCACACCGGTGCCCTTGAGCGCCGTGGCCACGTTGTCGATGGCCATGATCTGCGGCACACCCACGCCGGCCACGATGCGGGTGGTGCAGATGGAGCCGGGGCCAATGCCCACCTTGACGGCATCGGCGCCCGCCTCGGCCAGCGCCAGTGCGGCAGCACCGGTGGCAATGTTGCCGCCGATCACATCCACCTGCGGGTAGTTCTGCTTGACCCAGCGCACGCGCTCGATCACGCCCTTGCTGTGGCCGTGCGCCGTGTCCACCACGATGGCATCGACACCGGCCTTCACCAGGGCTTCGACGCGCTCTTCCGTGCCCTCGCCCACGCCAACGGCTGCACCGACGCGTAGGCGGCCCGAGGCGTCGCGTGCGGCGTTCGGAAAACTGGTCTGCTTGGTGATGTCCTTCACCGTGATCAGGCCCTTGAGCTCGAAGGCGTCATTCACCACCAGGATGCGCTCCAGCTTGTGCTTGTTCAGCAACGCCTTGGCTTCGGCCGGGGTGGTGCCTTCCTTCTCGTTGACCGTGATGAGCTTCTCGCGCGGCGTCATGATCTGGTGCACCTTGACGTCGTAGCGGGTCTCAAAGCGCAGGTCACGCCCCGTGACGATGCCCACCACCTTGCCGCCGTCGCATACCGGGAAACCCGAAATGCCCAGCTGCTCCGACAACTGCAGCACTTGCAGCACCGTGTGTTCGGGGGTGATGACCACCGGGTCGCGCAACACGCCGGACTCATAGCGCTTGACCTTGGCCACGTGAGCTGCCTGCTCTTGCGGCGTGAGGTTCTTGTGGATGATGCCGATGCCGCCTTCCTGGGCAATGGCGATCGCCAGGCGGGCTTCTGTCACCGTGTCCATGGCGGCGGACACCAGAGGCAGGTTCAGGGCGATATTGCGGGAGAAGCGGGTCGCAAGAGAGGTGTCCTTGGGCAGGACCTGGGAGAACGCTGGCACCAGCAACACATCGTCGAAGGTGAGCGCTTTACCGAGAAGGCGCATGTGAAAGCTCCAAAAAACGGATTGTACCCGCCTCGCCGGCTTTTTTCAGGGTGGCCGGGTCGACAAGCGGGCTGATGGGGCCGCCTGATGGCGTCAAAGCCCGGTCTTGCAAGCCATGTTGGGCGCTACACTGCCCGCATGAAGCTCGTCCAGCCCCTCGTCGCCATCGTCGCCCTCGCCTTTTCCCTGTCCGCCTTTGCCCAGTGGCAGTGGATCGACAAAGCCGGCCGCAAGGTCTTCAGCGACCGGCCGCCACCGGTGGATGTGCCGGAGAAAAACATCCTCAAGCAGCCCGGCATGGCCCCCCTGGCCGTCGAGATGCCCACCAGCAATGTCCCGGCGGCTGCGACACCCCCAGGTTCTGCCCCCAAAGTGACGGGTGAGGACAAGGAGCTGGCAGAGAAGAAAAAGCAGGCTGCCGACGCCGAAGCTGCTAAACGTCGGCAGGAAGAGGAGCGCGTGGCCAGGGCCCAGGCCGACAACTGCAACCGCGCACGGCAGGCCAAAGCCGGGCTGGACGCCGGGGTTCGTCAGATGCGCATCAATGAAAAAGGTGAGCGCGAATTCCTCGATGAAGCCGGTCGTGCCACAGAGGCGCAGCGCCTGCAGGGCATCATCGACGAGAACTGCAAGTAAGGCTGGCGCTCAATAGCCGGTTTTGGCGCCAGGTCTTTGCCGGGCGAACAGCCCGGTCGTGCGGGCACCTTGCTTGGCGAAGCGCTCGCGCCGCGCCACTTTCGGGTCGACTCGCAGCGGCCGGTAAATTTCGACCCGGTCGTTTTCTCGCAATACCTGGTCCATTGCCGCCTTGCGCCCCCAGATGCCCACTCGGGCGAGCTGCCAATCCAGCTCCGGAAAGAGCTTCTGCAGCCCACTGTGTTCCAGCGCCTGCGCCACCGTCGCTCCGAGCGGCAGGCGCAACGGGATTTCATGCACCACGCGTGCGCTTGGAGAGTAGGCGACAGTGATCTCGATGGGCATCTGATCAGCTTCCGTAGACCTGTTCGGCCCGCTTGACGAAAGCGTCGACCAGGCTGGCGGCGATGCGATCGAACACCGGCCCAACCAGCTTGCCCAGCACCGCATTGGAGAAGCCATAGTGCAGTGTCAGCTCCACCTTGCAGGCGCGCTGATGGCCCTCACCCACCGGCGCAAAGGTCCAGCTCCCTTCCAGTTTGGAAAAGGGGCCATTGATCAGCTGCATGGTGACTTCACGCCCCGGTACATGTTCGTTGCGCGTGGTGAAGGTCTGGCGGATGCCGCTGAAAGAGATGCCGACTTCGGCCGTTACCCCGCTGGCGTGCTGCTCCAGCACCTTGGCATGATCGCACCAGGGAAGAAACTTGGGGTAGTCGGCCACGCCCGTGACCAGCTCATACATTTCCTGCGGGCTGTACCAGATCAGGACGGACTTGTGAACAGTTTTCATAGAATGCAGGGTTGGCACACGCCAAACCACCGGCAATTGTAAGTTTGCGGTGTGTCCCCATCTGACTTCCATGGCCAAAAAACCCGATACATCTTCCCGCATTGCCGACAACAAGAAGGCCGTCTTCAACTATTTCATTGAGGAGCGCTTCGAGGCCGGCATGGTGCTCGAGGGCTGGGAGGTGAAGGCCGTGCGCGAGGGCAAGGTGCAGCTGACCGACGGCTATGTTGTCATCCGCGACGGCGAGATGTACATCATCGGTTGCCAGATCAACCCGCTCAAGAGTGCCTCGACCCACGTCACCCCGGATGCCGTGCGCACCAAAAAACTGCTCCTCAAGAAGGACGAGATCCGCCGCTTGATCGGCAAGGTCGAGCAAAAGGGCTACACCCTGGTGCCGTTGAACCTGCACTGGAAGAACGGCCGCGTCAAATGCGAGATTGCGCTGGCCAAGGGCAAGGCCGAGCACGACAAGCGCGACACCATCAAGGAACGCGAAGGCAAACGCGAGGTGGAACGCGCCATGAAGGGCCGCCACCGCTGATCAGCAGCTTCCGGCCTGTTCTCTGACGGGTATCAGGCGAGCTCGCGCAGCGGATGCGCGTACGCCGGCCAGGGCGAGACGAAAAAGCCCACCACCATGTCCGGCGTCACCTCCTCGATGCGCGCTGGATTCCAGCGCGGGTTCTGGTCTTTGTCGATCACCAGGGCCCGGATACCTTCCATGGTCTCGGTGGCCGGGCCAAAGCGGTCCAGATGCAGAGAGGTAAAGCAGTGACGCACGATGTCACGCTCCAGTCGGAGGTCTTCCGCCAGCGTCATGCCGCGGGCGCGTCGCACCAGCTCCAGCGTGACTGCCATCATCAGCGGAGATCGTTTGCGCAAGGTTTCCGCGTTGGCACGCGCCCAGTCTGAATCCGCCTTATCCAGGGCATGAAGGATGTCGGCCACGGAATCGAGTCCGAAATAACGGTCCATTTCGGCCCTGGCCATCGCACCGTGGTCCTCACATGCTACTGAATGTGTAGCAGACCAGGCATTCAATGCGGCTTCGTCTACCCGCGGCATGGCAGCCAGGCTCTCCCAGGCTGAACCCAGCAGGCTCGGATCAAAGCAGACATCGGCCAGTTTCATGGCCAGCGCATTGCCGGCGTCGATGGCATCACCCGTCAGGGCCAGCCATTCACCACTGCGCCCCGGGCAACGGCCGAGGAAATAACCACCGCCGACATCGGGAAACAGACCGATGTTGGTCTCCGGCATGGCCATCTTGGTGCGCGGCGTCACGATACGCAGTTTCGCGCCCTGGCTGATGCCCATGCCGCCGCCCATGACGATGCCGTCCATGAAGGCAATGTAGGGCTTGGGGTAGTGATGGATCAGGTGGTTGAGCGAGTACTCTTCGGTGAAGAAGTCCTCCAGCTCGGCATTGGCCGCCATGACCGCCTGATGGAAGAAGCGGATGTCACCGCCAGCGCAGAAGGCCCCGAACGGCCCCTCCTTGCCCATGCCACGAATGGCCACGGCCTGCACCCGTGCATCGTCGCGCCAGGCCAACAGGGTGGCGTTCAGCGCCCGGATCATGGACAGCGACAGCGCATTGAGTGCGCGCGGCCGGTTCAGGGTGATGCAGCCCACGTGGCCGCGAATCTCGATAAGTACTTCAGGGCAGCTGTAGCTCATGGTGTGATTCATCGTTTCTTGTTCCAAAGCATCCATTCATTGACCAGTAGAGCGAACAGCACCAGCGCCCCACCCTGCAGGATCGAAGCGGCTGGTTCTTCTCCAGCACCAACCCAGACCAGCAGAATGCCAAAAAGGATCTCGAGTTGTGCCAGCAACGACACCTCGGGTGCCTTCAGCACGCGTGCGCAGATCACCAGAAGCGTACAGGGAATCGCTAACTGAACCAGTCCCAAAAGTGCCAACAGGCTGATGTCGTGCACCGTCGCTTGCAGGGGCAAGGCCACTGGCAATGTGGCCAGTGCGGAGATCAGGCCGCCGACCAGCACCGAGGGCATCAGGTCAACGTCCTCACCCTGGGCGTGGGCATGTTGCACCACGATCCAGTTGATCGCGGCCGTCAACGGGACCAACAAGGCCACGGCCATGCCCTGCCAGTTGCTGTCCACAGCTTGGCCGCCGAACATCCAGGCCATGCCCAAGCCGGCCAGCATGATCGCCAGCCAGGTAAACCAGGCAATGCGTTGCCGCAGGAAGAGGCGCGCCAGCAGTGCTGTGAACAGTGGATTGAGCGAGGAGATCACAAGCACGCCGGCCACGCTGGTCATGGTCAAGGCCAGCATGAAGGACGTGAACATCCCGCTCCAGCACAAGCCAGACCACCACAAGGCAGGCGGCGCCCTGCGCAACTGGCGCCAGACGGTTGATGGGCCGCGCCACAGCGGCAAGATGACCAACAGTGAGATCGCAGTGAAGAAACTGCGCCAGAACGTCACCTCGAAGCTACGTGCAGACTCCAGATGGCGCGTGACGACGCCGGCGATGGACCACATCAGGGCCACCGCCACCATGAGGAACACAGCCTGCTGGTGCGTGAGTTTCATGGACAAGGTTGCATCGGCGCGCGTGTCTTCTCCCTGAGATACCGCGGAACCGGCTTGGCCGGGCCGCAGGTATCGCCCCATAGGGGGAGGCGGCCCGCAGGCCGCTTCGGGGGTTAATCCCGTGATGCGCGCTTGCGCTCGTTCTCTTTCAGGAAGCGCTTGCGCAGACGAACGCTCTTGGGCGTGATCTCGACCAGCTCGTCATCCTCAATGAACTCCACGCCGTATTCCAGCGTGAGTTCAATCGGCGGCGTGATCTTGATCGCATCTTCCTTGCCGGAAACGCGGAAGTTGGTCAGCTGCTTGGTCCGCGTGGCATTGACCACCAGGTCGTTGTCGCGGCTGTGGATGCCGACGATCATGCCTTCGTACACCGGATCGTTGGCCTTCACGAACATGCGGCCGCGGTCGTCCAGCTTGCCCAGGGCGTAGGTGAAGATTTCACCATCG
>Ga0066462_1000048_pt1 | contig 38203 bp, 36 predicted proteins | sample LakWasMe92_HOW11_2_FD_59573 | JGI IMG/M metagenome (GOLD analysis project Ga0066462, IMG submission 59573) | Freshwater sediment methanotrophic microbial communities from Lake Washington under simulated oxygen tension - Sediment Metagenome 92_HOW11 | ecosystem: Environmental > Aquatic >... | reverse complement strand
GCGTGACGGCACCGAATGGAGGTGACGAATGGCATGTTGAAGACAGTTGCTCCCACATTTTGAGGGTGTTCACAAATCAAAATGTGGGAGCGGGCTTGCTCGCGATGACTTAGGCCCAGGCACCTCAGAACCTAAGGCTTGGCCTTGACCGTCACCCACCACGGCGTACGCTGGCGGATCTGTACTGGCAAGGTTGGCAGCAGCGCATTCAAGGCCAGGTTGGTGTCCTGCAGCGGAAAACTGCCGGTGATGCGCAGGTCGGCCACTTGCGGGTCCACGCCCAGGTAGCCGGTGCGGTAGCGCCCGAGTTCCCCGACCACATCCCCCAGGCGCGCGTTATCGACCACCAACATGCCCCGGGTCCAGGCGTCGGTGCCGGGGGTAACGGTCAGCAGCGGGCCAAGGCCGTCACGGCGCATCAGTACCTGCTGGCCTTCCTTGAACACCTGCTCCTGCTGCAAGGCCCCGGGCTGCGCCGCCACGGCCGACTGCAACACGCTGAGCCGCGTGCCGTCTGCCTCGCGCTTGACGATAAAGCGCGTACCCAGGGCGCGCAGGCTGCCTTCGCGGGTCTCGACGACAAAGGGGCGGGCATCGTTGTGGCCGGTTTCGACGAGGATCTCGCCTTCCTGCAACACGATCACCCGGCGCTTTTCATCGAAGCGCACATCAATGGCGCTGTGGGTGTTGAGGTTGACCAGGGTGCCATCGGCCAGTTTCAGCGTGCGCTGTTCACCGGTGGCGGTGCGTTGGTCGGCCAGCCAATAGTGGATCGGCACGTAGCGCTGGCCGGCGAACAGCGCCAGGCCGCAGACCAGCACCACACTGGCCAGGCCGCTGCCGAGCTTGCGCACCCGGCGCCGAATGCCTTCGCGCGATTGCAGCAACGCCGCCCGTGCCGGGCCGTTGGCCACGCTGAAGCGCTGGTCGAGCATGCCCAGCTGGCGCCAGGCGCGGGCGTGTTCTTCGCTGCTGGCCAGCCATTGATTGAAGGCTTCATGCTCGACGGCGCCGCCGTCCCCGGAGTCCAGTGACAGTTGCCAGGCAATCGCCGCATCCAGCACCCGCGCGCTGACCGGCCTGGAACTGACCTGGCTCACAGCGGCTGGCCATACAGGGCGATATAGCACTGGCGAATGCCCTGGGCCAGGTACTGCCGCACACGGGGCACGGAAACCCCCAGGCGCTGGGCGATTTCGGCATGGCCCAGGCCGTCGAGGCGGTTATAGAGGAAGGCGGCGCGGGCCTTGCTGGAGAGTTTGCCGAGCAGGCGGTCGATGGCCTTGAGGTCTTCGAGGATCAGGTGCTGCGCTTCTGGGGACGGGTGTTCGCTTTCCGGGAGCAGCATCAGTTCGCTGAGGTACGCCTGTTCCAGCGCGGCGCGGCGGAAATAGTCAAACAACAGGCCCTTGGCGATGGCCACCAGGAATGCCCGGGGTTCGCGGGGTTCGCGCAGTTCTGCACGGCCCAGCAGGCGCATGAAGGTGTCCTGGCTCAGGTCTTCGGCCCGGCTGGGGCAGGCCACGTTGCGCCGCAGCCACGCCAGCAGCCAGCCGCGATGGTCACGGTACAACGTGCCAACGAGCTCACGGTGGGGACTTTGGGCTGACGACAAGGCATCACCAATCGAGATGTTTAAACTAACGAGAATTATTCGCGATTGTGGCAGAGGCAGCGCATGGGTGCAATTGGCGTTGGTCGGCTGATGCTGCCTATAGGGAGGGGGCCTGCTTGCGACGTTTCCACTGGCCCAGGCGCTGCTGCAACGCGCCTGGGCTGTCCAGCCCTTGCTGGCGGGCGCGGCTGAACAGAATCAACATCAGCTCGGCAGTGGCCAGGGCATCGGCGCTGGCATGATGGCGCTCACCCACCTGCAGATTGAAATGGGCGAGCCAGTCATCCAGGCCCGCTTCGCGGATATGCGCTTGCGGGCACAGCAGCGGCGCCAGGTCCGCCACGTCGAGGAATGGATGAGCCAGGCGGTATCCCAGGCTGTCCTTGAGCGCGCGCCCAAGCATGTGTTGGTCGAACGGCGCATGGAACGCCAGCAGCGGGCTGTCGCCGACAAAGGCCATGAAGTCCAGCAACGCCTCGACCGGATCGCACCCGGCGGCGATCGCACTGGGGCCGAGGCCGTGGATCAGTACGCTGGGGCTGAGTTTGGTTTCCGCCCGCTGCAGGGTCCGTTCAAATTGCTGGGAAAAGTCGATGGCGCCGTCTTCGATCACCACCGCGCCAATCGACAGCACCTGGTCGCGATTCAGGTTCAGGCCGCTGGTTTCCAGGTCCAGCACCACCCAGCGCTGCTCGCGCAGACTGTGCTCGCCGAGCGCCCTGGGGGCGGCCAGTTGTTGCAGGCGCGCCTGTTGCTGGGCGGCCAGGCCTGGCCGGGCAGGGCGCAGCCAATTGAACAGGCTCACAGCTGATACCTCAGGGCCAGGCTGCTTTGCAGGCGCTGGGCCTGGCGCAGGGATTCACGCAGGATGCGCCGGTCCAGGTGGTTGAGGCTGTCGGGATCGACCCGGTTGGAGTACGGCAGGTTCTCGCGGGTCTGCAACTGGTGCTGTTGCATGCGGGTTTGCTGGATAAAGTGGTAGGCCTCTTCATAGGCCGCGCCGTCCAGGCGTTCGATCACGGCCTTATCCACCAGTTGGCGCAAGCGCTCCAGGGTGTTGTTGGTGGCGATGCCATTGGCCAGGGCCAGCAGGCGGGCGCCATCGACGAAGGGCGTCAGGCCCTGCACCTTAAGGTCGAGGGTGGCCTTGTCCGAGCCCTTGCGCGTCAGCACAAAGTCGCGGAAACGCCCCACCGGCGGGCGCTGGCGCAAGGCGTTCTCGGCCAGCAGGCGCTGGAACAAGTGGTTGTCCGCCACCTGCTCAAGAATGCCCTGGCGCAGTTGCTCGCAGCCTTGTTCATCGCCCCACACCACCCGCAGGTCGAAGTAGATGCTGGATTTGAGCAGGTTCTCTGGCGTCGCCTCGCGGATCATCGCGGCAAAGCGCCGGGCCCATTCGGCACGGGACAGGCACAGCTCGGGGTTGCCGGCCATGATATTGCCCTTGCACAGGGTAAAGCCGCACAGCGCCAGGCTCTGGTTGATCTGCTGCGCCAGGGGCAGCAGCAGGCCGCGAATCTCGGCGGCATGGGCGGCGTCGCGGGCCTCGAACAGGATGCCGTTGTCCTGGTCGGTATGCAGGGTTTGCTCGCGGCGGCCTTCGCTGCCGAAACACAGCCAGCTGAAGGGCACGCCGGGGTCGCCTTTGTCGGCGATGCTCAGTTCGATGACCCGGCACACCGTGTGATCGTTGAGCAACGTGATGATATGGGTGATCTGGGTCGAGGACGCGCCATGGGCCAGCATGCGTTCGACCAACTGGCCGATCTCACCCCGGATCGCCACCAGGTTGTCCACCCGAGGCGCATTGCGGATGGTGCGCGCCAGGTGCACCAGGTCGACCCGTTGCAGGGAAAACAGATCGCGCTCGGACACCACGCCACACAGGCGCCGATCCTTGACCAGGCACACATGGGCGATATGCCGTTCGGTCATGGCAATCGCCGCGTCGAAGGCACTGTGATCCGGGCTGAGGAAGAACGGTGCCTGGGTCATATGCTGTGCGATGGCCTGGGTGAAGTCACTGGTGCCGTCGGCCACTACATGGCGCAGGTCACGCAGGGTGAAAATCCCCAGGGGCGCCTTGTGCTCATCGACCACCACAATGCTGCCGACCTGCTGTTCATGCATCTGCGTGACCGCCTCACGCAGCGGCGTCAGCGGGCCGCATGTCACCGGATGGCGCATGGCCAATTCGCCGAGGCGGGTGTTCAGCGAATACTGGGTGCCGAGATTTTCCACGGCTTTCTGCTGGACTTGCTGGTTAACCTGGTCCAGCAGGCTGCTGACCCCGCGCAAGGCAAAGTCACGGAACGGGCCGGACAGGGCAAACAGCTTGATAAACGCCGGCTTGTTCAATTGCAGGCAGAAGGTGTCTTCGGCGGCCTTGTGTTCGGTGCGGGTCGCCCGCTCCCCCAGCAGCGCGGCCAGGGGGAAGCATTCGCCGGTGGTGATCTCGAAGGTGGTTTGCGCCGAGTCCGGCCGTTCACCGATCACGCGCCCCTGCTTGACGATATAGAAGTGCTCCACCGGGCCTGCCGACGGCTTGAGAATGCTCTCGCCGGGGCCGTAGAAGCGCAATTGGCACTGTTCCACCAGAAACGCCAGGTGGGCGTTTTCCATCTGGTTGAACGGCGGGAAGCGTTGCAGGAACTGCAGGGTGCCGTGGATGTTCTGCAACACCGCAGTTTTCCCTGCCTGGGTGAAGGCATCAGCTTTACTCATAACCATGACCGCAGTTTTTTTGTCGTTATCGTCCCTCATGGTCGGCCCCCACGCAGCGGGTGCCCATTGGACGTAAGTCTAGGTAGCTATCCGGCCTTCAAAAGCTAGGGAAAAACCTTACATGAAAATCGTCCTTAACCCGTAGAACGCCCACTAGGAAAACTTTCCGACGAAGTGCACATTGTTCGCCCTTCCGGCGATGTCTGACTTCTGTGCCGGGAGAGTGATAAAAATGACCTGAGAAACGTATGTCCGACGACGATATTTTGAGTGAGGCCGAGCGCGAGGCGCTGAGCGCCGTGATGCTGGAGCCTGATTTGCCGCCGCAACGGGTATTGATCGTGGACGACGATAAAGACTCCTGTGAACTGCTGGCGCAAATTCTCGGGATGGATGGCATTCGTTGCATGACGGCGGTCAGTGGCCAGGCCGCGTGGGATTTGTTGAGCGCCAACACGTCCATCGGTTTATTGATCACTGATCTGCGCATGGCACCCAGCAATGGCCTGGAATTGATCCGCCAGGTGCGCAACTCTCCCCGGGCGGCATTGCCGATCATCATCATGTCGGGGGACGCCGACGCGCCGGATGTGATCGACGCCATGCATTTGAGCGTGGTGGACTTTCTGCTCAAGCCGATTGATAGCGGGAAGTTGGCGAAGATGGTCAAGCGTGAGTTGGGGATGGCGCAGTAGGCGGGGGTTGACCGTTGGTCGGCACTGTCAGATTTCACAGTATCGGTGGTTTTGGGGTGGCCTGTTTAATCGTTTCGACGGTGCTGGTTTGGGATCAGCACCTCTAAATGAACCTAGCAGGAGGTCAACATGAGCACTGGAAAAGATAACAAGTCAGAGAGCGCCACCCTCAATATTGTTTCCCGTGGTGTCCCAGTTGTACTTAATCCAACTAAATTTTCTGGAAGCTCATCTCAAGTCAGAATTGATGATGAGCCTCAAACGGTGTATCTGGTGATTAAGTATGTTCCAGCCTTAGTAACACCAGGGAAGCACTCGTTGAACCATACGCAATTTAGAATCGAGTTCCTGGATCCCGCTGGACCACCCCTTTTTAATCATGTAACTGCAGGCACACTTGACGTGACAGTCGTCGGTAATACGCATAACGGCACATTGACCGGCGTCGTTGTTACCACATCGGGCTCAGGGACGCCTGATACAGCCAGAATTTCGGGTGATTACCACATTGTGGTCGACTAAACCGTTACACCCGCCATATAAAAAGCCCCGGCCATATGACCAGGGCTTTTTCATTTCAATGACCAGTTACAAACCATTCCTGGCCTTGAACTCCCGACGCCGCCGATGCAACACCGGCTCGGTATAACCATTGGGCTGTTTGGTCCCTTCAATCACCAACTCCACCGCGGCCTGGAACGCGATATTGCTGTCGAAATCCGGAGCCAGCGGGCGGTATAGCGCATCACCGGCATTTTGCCGATCCACCACCGGCGCCATGCGCTTGAGGCTTTCCAGCACCTGGGCTTCGTTGACGACGCCATGGCGCAGCCAGTTGGCGATGTGCTGGCTGGAGATACGCAGGGTGGCGCGGTCTTCCATCAGGCCCACATCGTGGATGTCCGGCACTTTCGAGCAACCCACGCCCTGGTCGATCCAGCGCACCACGTAACCGAGGATGCCCTGGGCGTTGTTGTCCAGTTCGTTGCGGATGTCTTCCTCGGACCAGTCGGTATTCTGCGCCAGGGGGATGGTCAGGATATCGTCCACCGAAGCCCGTGCGCGCGTGGCCAGCTCGGCCTGGCGGGCAAACACGTCGACCTTGTGGTAATGCAACGCGTGCAAGGCCGCGGCGGTCGGCGACGGCACCCACGCGGTGTTGGCGCCGGCCAGCGGGTGCGCGATTTTCTGTTCGAGCATGGCCGCCATCAGGTCAGGCATGGCCCACATGCCTTTACCGATCTGCGCGCGGCCTTGCAGGCCGGTGCTCAGGCCGATATCAACGTTCCAGTTCTCGTAGGCGCCAATCCATTTTTCGGCCTTCATCGCGGCTTTGCGCACCATCGCGCCGGCTTCCATGGAGGTGTGGATCTCGTCGCCGGTACGGTCGAGGAAGCCGGTGTTGATAAACACCACGCGCTCGCTGGCCGCCTTGATGCAGGCCTTGAGGTTGACCGTGGTGCGGCGCTCCTCGTCCATGATCCCGACCTTGAGGGTGTTGTGCGGCAGGTTCAGCACGTGTTCGATGCGGCCGAACAGCTCGTTGGTAAACGCCGCTTCTTCCGGGCCGTGCATTTTCGGCTTGACGATATACACCGAGCCGGTGCGGCTGTTCTTGCGGCTGTTGTTGCCATTAAGGCTGTGGACCGCGGCCAGGCTGGTGATCAGGCCATCGAGGATGCCTTCGGGCACTTCATTGCCCTGGGCGTCGAGGATCGCGTCGATGGTCATCAGGTGGCCAACGTTGCGCACGAACAACAGCGAGCGACCGTGCAAGGTCACGGCATTGCCATCGACACCGGTGTAGGTGCGGTCGGCGTTCATGGTACGGGTGAACGTCTTGCCGCCCTTGGCCACTTCTTCGGCCAGGTCGCCCTTCATCAGGCCGAGCCAGTTGCGGTAGATCACCACTTTGTCATCGGCATCGACGGCGGCCACCGAGTCTTCGCAGTCCATGATGGTGGTCAGCGCGGCTTCCATCAGGATGTCTTTGACGCCGGCGGCGTCGGTCTGGCCGACCGGGGTGCTGGCATCGACCTGGATTTCAAAATGCAGGCCGTTGTGCTTCAACAAGATGGCGATGGGCTGGGCGGCATCGCCCTGGTAGCCGATCAACTGGGCGTCGCTGCGCAGGCCGCTGTTGCTGCCGCCCTTGAGGCTGACCACCAGCTTGCCTTCGACGATCTTGTAGGCGGTGGAATCGGCATGGCTGCCGGCGGCGAGCGGGGCGGCTTCGTCGAGGAAGGCACGGGCGAAGGCGATGACTTTGTCGCCACGCACCTTGTTGTAGCCCTGGCCTTTCTCGGCGCCGTTGGCTTCGCTGATGGCGTCGGTGCCATACAGCGCGTCGTACAGCGAGCCCCAGCGCGCGTTGGAGGCGTTGAGGGCGAACCGCGCATTCATCACCGGCACCACCAGCTGCGGGCCGGCCATGCGGGCGATTTCGTCATCGACGTTTTGGGTGGTCGCCTGGAAATCCGCCGCTTCTGGCAGCAGATAGCCAATATCTTGCAGGAAGGCTTTGTAGGCCACCGCGTCGTGGGCCTGGCCGGCGTGGGTCTGGTGCCAGGCATCGATCCGCGCTTGGAAATCGTCGCGTTTGGCGAGTAGGGCTTTGTTCTTCGGTGCCAGGTCGTGGATGACCTTGTCAGCGCCGGCCCAGAACTGGTCGGCGGTCAGGCCGGTACCGGGAATGGCTTCGTTGTTCACGAAGTCGAACAGGACTTTGGCGACCTGCAGGCCACCGACTTGAACGTGTTCAGTCATTGCTTGCCTCACTCTGCGGAGCTAATTCGCTTTTCAGCTTTTCAATTTACCAATGAAGCCTCTGGCCATTTAAACCACAAACCCAAGGCACCAGTACATGCCATCAACGGCGGCTGGGCGGTTCCAATCAACGGCGCAAGGCTGGCTGACGGGGTGTTCGGGGTTGCGACGGCGCCTGGGCAGACATCGACCTAACGTTATGTAGTGCGCGCCGAGGCATACTACATGATGAGTTGCGGTTGTGAAAATTAGACTAAATACGTCGTTTAGCGACCCACTTTGGCTGTACGGTCACAGCGGGGTACAGGATGTTCTCAAAAAACCAATGGATTGTTCCAGATAAATATAAAAATGGTACACGATTTGTTTTTCTTCACCGGCCTGCGGTCAAGGTGGGAGCCGGCGTATCTGCCTATACTGGCTAGTCCACAACAAGAGGGCTGTCGCCATGGAGCATCTCGTACTCACTGTTATCGCCGCCGACAAACCCGGCGTGGTTGAACGTGTCGCCCACTGCATTGCCGAGCGCGGTGGCAACTGGCTGGAAAGCCGCATGGCCCATATGGCCGGGCAATTTGCCGGGATCCTGCGGGTCAGTGTGCCGATGGAGAACCGCAGTGAGCTGGTCAGCGCCCTGGAGGACCTGTCCACCCATGGCATCCGGGTGCTGGTGGGCGAGAGCAGCGGCGCGCAGGCGTCGGCCAGCAAGCCGATCCTGATGACCCTGGTGGGCAATGACCGACCCGGCATCGTGCGTGAGATCACCGCGCTATTGAGCAAGCAAGGGGTCAACCTGGAGCGCCTGAGCACCGACGTGCGTCCGGCGCCCATGAGCAGTGACCCGTTGTTTCACGCCGAAGCCGCGCTGGCGGTGCCTTCCAGCCTGGCATTGGATGAGTTGCAGGCGGCCCTGGAAACCCTGGCCGACGATTTGATGGTGGAACTGCAACTGCGCAGCGAGGAATAACCCTCCACAGGGTTGTTCATGGAAATCTTGCATGGGGCTGTGGATAAACTGTAGAGAGCCGGCGCCAGGCCACGGCAGTCGTGGCCTGCAAAGCTTTGTACATTATTTGATCAGCGTTTGCGCAGGCTGAGCCACGCATCGATGCTGTACACCGCCAGCCCTGCCCAGATAAACACAAAGGCCACCAGGCTGGCGGGGCTCATGTGCTCATCGAACAGCAGCACCGCCTGCAGCAGCACCAGGGTCGGCGCCAAGTACTGTAGGAAGCCGAGGGTGGTGTAGGGCAAATGCCGCGCTGCAGCGTTGAAACACACCAGCGGAATCAATGTCACCGGGCCTGCGGCCACCAGCCACCAGGCCTCGGACGTGCTCCAGAACGCCATATTGGCGCTATGGGCGGTGGGGTTGAGCAGCAGCCATGCCAGGGCAATCGGCACCAGCATCCAGGTTTCCACCACCAGCCCGGGCAGCGCCTTGACCGGCGCCTGCTTGCGGATCAAGCCATAGAAGCCAAAGGTCAGCGCCAGCACCAGCGACACCCACGGCAAACTGCCGACCTGCCACACCTGTTGCATCACCCCCACGGCGGCCAGCCCGACGGCCACCCATTGCAGGCGCCGCAGGCGTTCGCCGAGGATCAGCATGCCCAGCAGCACGTTGACCAGCGGGTTGATGTAGTAACCCAGGCTGGCTTCGAGCATGCGCCCACTGTTGACCGACCATACATAGGTCAGCCAGTTGCCGGCGATCAGCGAGCCGCTCAACGCCAGGATCGCCAGGCGCTTGGGGTTGTCCCGCAGTTCGCGCCACCAGCCGGGATGTTTCCACACCAGCAGCAGCAAACCGCCGAACAGCGCCGACCACAACACGCGGTGGACGATGATTTCGGCGGCCGGCACGCTGGCGATGGCTTTGAAGTAGAGGGGGAACAGGCCCCAGATGATGTAGGCACTGAGGCCCAGGATATACCCGCGACGCGGGTTGGCGGCTTGCATGCAGAATCCTTGCTTAGGCAGCTAACAATGCTGCGATTGTAAGGATGTTTATCAGCAAATGTGTGCTGAAAACGTAATCACCGCAAAACGTGTATGAGCCGGCTTGCCGGCTCCTGCAAGGGTCAGAAGAGTTTCAGGGGCTCTTCGTTAAGCGCCGACAATTGCTCGCGCAGGGCCAGAACCTGATCGCCCCAATACCGCTCGCTGCCAAACCACGGGAAGCTGTGGGGGAACGCCGGGTCATCCCAGCGCCGCGCCAGCCACGCGCTGTAGTGCATCAGGCGCAGGGCGCGCAGGGGTTCGATCAGGGCCAGTTCGCGGGGGTCGAAGTCGTGGAACTCCTGGTAGCCGTCCATCAACTCTGACAGCTGCCCCAGGCACTCCTGGCGATCGCCGGCGAGCATCATCCACAAATCCTGCACCGCCGGGCCCATGCGGCAGTCGTCGAGGTCGACGATATGGAACATCTCGTCGCGGCACATCATGTTGCCGGGGTGGCAGTCGCCATGCATGCGGATGTTCTTGTGCGGCGTGGCGCTGTACACATCCTCCACGCGCTTGAGCAGGTCGCGGGCCACGGATTCGTAGGCGGGCAACAGGCTCTTGGGGATGAAATTGCCGTCGAGCAGGGTGTTCAGGGAGTCATGGCCGAAGTTCTTCACGCCCAGGGCTTCGCGGTGCTCGAAAGGGCGGGTGGCGCCCACCGCATGCAAGCGCCCGAGCAATTGCCCAAGGCGGTACAACTGATCGAGGTTGCCCGGCTCCGGCGCCCGGCCACCACGGCGGGGGAACAGGGTAAAACGAAAGCCCGCGTGCTCGAACAGGCTTGCGCCGTTATGGATCATCGGGGCCACGACCGGCACGTCGCACTCGGCCAGTTCAAAGGTGAAGCGGTGTTCTTCGAGGATCGCCTCGTTGGTCCAGCGCTGGGGCCGGTAGAACTTGGCGATCAGCGGCTCGCTGTCTTCGATGCCGACTTGATAGACACGGTTTTCGTAGCTATTGAGCGCCAATACGCGAGCATCGCTGAGGAAACCGATGCTTTCGACTGCGTCGAGAACCAGGTCGGGGGTCAATGTTTCAAACGGGTGGGCCATGCGAACTCCTGCGCGCAGCAGGTCGCCGCGTCCGGCCGGGTATGGTAGCGCACCGGGCCCTGGATAGGTGGTGTGTGTGCCATCGCCTGTGGGGCTTGCCCGCGATGAGCCTAAAGATCACCTACACCGGCGTGCCCAACAGCACATTGCTCGGCGCAAACTGCACCTGGACCTGCTTCCCCTCACCGGCCCCCTGCGCCTTGAGTTGCTCGGGCGCCACCAGCGCACACAGCACCAGGCCACTGGGCAAGGCGATGCGCACCTCGCTGGGGCCATCATCGGCCTCAAGAACCGCCTCGACCTGGCCGTCCATGCAGTTGAACCCAGGCGTCGGCGCCTGGTCGGCAGCAATCAGCTCCAGCCACCCGGCCTTGATCAATGCCACCACCTGCGTGCCGATTTCCAGCTCCAGGCGCAGGGTGCTGTCATGGGTGATCTGCGCATCGAGGGTCAAGCCGCCGGCCAGTTCCAGGCGCACCCGATCATTGCGGCCGTGGCGGTCGATGGCGATCACCTGACCATGCAATTGGTTGCGCGCGCTGGTGCGCAGCATCAGGCGGCCCAGCAGGTTGAAGTCGCTGGCGTCTTCGGCTGCCGCCAGCACCTGGGCTTGCAGGGTTTGCAGGCGTTGATACAGGCGCAGCACCCGTTCGCCCTCTGCCGATAACCGCGCACCGCCGCCGCCCTTGCCGCCGACACTGCGTTCGACCAGGGGCTTTTGCGCCAGGTTGTTCAATTCATCGATGGCATCCCAGGCCGCCTTGTAACTCAAGCCGGCGCTTTTCGCGGCACGGGTGATGGAGCCCTGCTCGGCGATATGTTGCAGCAAGGCGATGCGCTGCGGGCGACGGACGATATGTTGGCTCAACAGGGACGGTAACGGCATGGCGAACGGCTGCACACTGGCTGGGGTGCACAGGACGTTGCGGGCAGGCGGCGCCAGAGTCAAGTCATGTGCCAGGTTTGGGCGTGCGCGCCAGGCAATACACGTCGACCTGACGCGCACCGGCATGCAGCAGTAAGCGGGCCAGGCTGTGGGCGGTGGCGCCGGTGGTCAGCACATCGTCCACCAGCGCCAGGTGCTGGCCCTGCACCTGCGCGCCAGGGGCCAGGGCAAAGGCCTTGAGCAGGTTGCGCTGGCGTTGTTTGGCGTCCAGTTGTTGCTGGGCGATGGTGGCATGGGGGCGCAACAGCAGGTGTTCATCCAGGGGCAGGTCGAGGTCCCGGCTCAGCCAGCGGGCGAGCATGGCGGCCTGGTTATAGCCGCGTTGGCGCAGGCGTTTGGCGGCCATCGGCACCGCAAGCAAGCGGTCGGGCCGCGTCAGTTCGGCGTTGTCGAAGCGGTCTTGCAGGCATTGCCCCAACAGGCTCGCCAGCAGGTGGCCCAGGGGCCATTTGCCCTGGTGCTTGAAGCGGCTGATCAGGCTGTCCAGCGGAAAACTGTAGCGCCAGGGCGCAACCACCTGTTTGAACGCGGGTGGCGACCGCACGCATTGACCGCAGATCAGGCCGCTCGCCGGCAAGGGCAGGGCACACACCTGGCAGCCGTGCGTCAGCCACGGCAGGTCGATTTCGCAGGCGTTACACACGGTCGAAGATGAATCCGTGGCTTCATCGCAGATCAAGCAGGTTTGATTGCTTTTTAACCAGATGTAAACTTCGTGTTTGTAGTCAGGTTGACAGTGCATGAATCTTCCTTAAATATGCCGAGCATCCGTGTCGTGCCTGTGGGTATTACCCTCCCCACAGCGCTTGCCCAAGCATAAACAAGGAATCGCCCATGAGCGCCAGCCTCACTGCCACCTTGCGTCATGACTGGTCTTTGGCCGAAGTCAAAGCCCTGTTCGTCCAGCCGTTCAATGACCTGCTGTTCCAGGCGCAGACCGTGCACCGCGCGCATTTCGATGCCAACCGCGTGCAGGTGTCCACCTTGTTGTCGATCAAGACTGGCGCCTGCCCGGAAGATTGCAAATATTGTCCGCAGTCGGGCCACTACAACACCGGCCTGGAAAAAGAAAAGCTGATGGAGGTGCAGAAAGTCCTCGAAGAGGCGGCGCGCGCCAAGGCCATCGGCTCGACCCGCTTCTGCATGGGCGCCGCCTGGAAGCACCCGTCGGCCAAAGACATGCCCTACGTGTTGCAGATGGTCAAGGGCGTGAAGGCCATGGGCCTGGAAACCTGCATGACCCTCGGCCGTCTCGACCAGGACCAGACCGAGGCCCTGGCCCAGGCCGGCCTGGACTACTACAACCACAACCTGGATACCTCGCCGGAGTTCTACGGCTCGATCATCACCACCCGCACCTACAGCGAACGCCTGCAGACCCTGGCGTATGTGCGTGACTCGGGGATGAAGATCTGCTCGGGCGGCATCCTCGGCATGGGCGAGTCCCTGGACGACCGCGCCAACCTGCTGATCCAACTGGCCAACCTGCCGGAGCATCCCGAATCGGTGCCGATCAACATGCTGGTCAAGGTGGCCGGTACGCCGCTTGAGAATGCCGAGGATATCGACCCGTTCGACTTTATCCGCATGCTCGCCGTGGCCCGTATCCTGATGCCGCAATCCCATGTGCGCCTGTCTGCCGGCCGCGAGGCGATGAACGAGCAGATGCAGGCCCTGGCGTTCTTTGCCGGTGCCAACTCGATCTTCTACGGCGAAAAATTGCTGACCACCGCCAACCCGCAGGCGGACAAGGACATGCAACTGTTCTCGCGCCTGGGCATCCTGCCCGAAGCCCGCGAAGAACATGCCGATGAAGTGCACCAGGCGGCGATTGAGCAGGCGTTGGTCGAGCAGAAAAGCAGCGAGCAGTTCTACAACGCGGCCGTCTGATTGAAATGCCATCCAAATGTGGGAGCGAGCAAGCCCGCTCCCACATTTTTGATCGAGTTCAATCCCTTGAATATGAGGCCAGCATGTCTTTCGATCTCGCCGCGCGCCTCGCTGCCCGCCGTACAGAGCATCTCTATCGCCAGCGCCCACTGCTGCAAAGCCCCCAGGGCCCGCAAGTGGTGGTGGACGGCCAGCCGCTATGGGCCTTTTGCAATAACGACTACCTGGGCCTGGCCAATCACCCACAAGTGATCGAAGCCTGGCAGGCCGGGGCTGCCCGCTGGGGCGTGGGCGGTGGTGCCTCACACTTGGTGGTCGGCCACAGCACCCCACACCATGCGTTGGAGGAGGCCCTGGCCGAATTCACCGGCCGCCCGCGTGCCTTGCTGTTCACCACCGGCTATATGGCCAACCTTGGAGCCGTCACCGCCTTGGTGGGGCAGGGCGATACGGTGCTCGAAGACCGGCTCAACCACGCGTCCCTGCTGGATGCGGGTTTACTCTCTGGCGCACGCTTCAATCGTTATCTGCACAACGATGCGGTCAGCCTGGCCAAGCGCCTGGAAAAAGCCTGCGGCAATACCCTGGTGGTCACCGACGGTGTGTTCAGCATGGACGGCAACCTGGCGGACCTGCCGGCGCTGGCCCGCGAGACCCGGGCCAAGGGCGCCTGGCTGATGGTGGATGACGCTCATGGCTTCGGGCCGCTGGGCGCCACGGGCGGCGGGATTGTCGAGCATTTCGGCCTGAGCCAGGAGGATGTGCCGGTATTGGTCGGCACCCTGGGCAAGGCCTTCGGCACCGCCGGGGCGTTTGTGGCTGGCAGCGAGGAACTGGTCGAAAGCCTGATCCAGTTCGCCCGCCCATACATTTACACCACCAGCCAACCGCCGGCGCAGGCCTGCGCCACCCTGAAAAGCCTGGAGCTGCTGCGCAGCGAGCACTGGCGGCGCGAGCATCTGCACGCGCTGATCCGCCAGTTCCGTCAGGGCGCGGAGCAGATCGGCCTGGCGCTGATGGACAGCTTCACGCCGATCCAGCCGATCATGATTGGCGACAGTGGCCGGGCGATGCGCCTGTCACAGATGCTGCGCGAGCGCGGGATCATGGTCACGGCCATCCGCCCGCCCACGGTGCCGGCTGGCAGCGCGCGCTTGCGCGTGACCTTGACCGCCGCCCACAGCGAGGCGCAGGTACGGCTATTGTTAGAGGCATTGGACGAGTGTTTCCGCTTGTCAGGCCGGGAGTCCGACCATGCGTGATCGACTGATATTACTTCCCGGCTGGGGCCTGGGGGTCTCGCCGCTGGAACCCTTGGCCGCCGCCTTGCGCGGCCTGGACGAGCGCCTGCGGGTGGATATCGAGCCGTTGCCGGCGCTGGCGGGCAGCGACCTCGACGAATGGCTCGACGAACTCGACGCCACCTTGCCCGACAACGCCTGGTTGGGCGGCTGGTCGTTGGGCGGGATGCTTGCGTCCGAGTTGGCGGCACGGCGCGGCGAGCGCTGCTGCGGCTTGCTGACCTTGGCCAGCAACCCCTGTTTTGTGGCGCATGCGGGCTGGCCCAGCGCGATGCCAGCGCAGGCGTTCGATGGGTTCCTGGCCGGCTGCCATGCCGACTCGCAAGTCACCCTCAAACGCTTCGGCCTGCTGTGCGCCAAGGGTACGCACGACCCACGGGGCATTGCGCGGCTGCTGGTCAGCAGCGCACCGGCGACCCCTTCCAGGGTGCTGATGAGCGGCCTTGAGCTGCTCGCGCAACTGGACACCCGCGAGGCCTTGCAGGCCTTTCGTGGCCCGCAGTTGCACCTGTTTGCCGGCCTGGATGAGTTGGTGCCCTGCGAGGCGGCCACCGAGTTGCTGAAGTTGTTACCCGATGTCGAGATCGGCCTGATTGAACAGGCCGGCCACGCTTTCCTTCTGGACAACCCCCACGGAGTGGCGGGGGCGATCCAGGCTTTTTTGCATGAGTGCGGTGATGACTGATTTGTCCCATCCTCCCCTGCCGGGCGCCTTGCCCGACAAGCGCCAGGTCGCGGCGTCGTTTTCCAGGGCGGCGGCCAGTTATGACAGTGTGGCCGCGTTGCAGCGTGACGTGGGCGGCGCGTTGATCCAGCGCCTGCCGCCGGCGCTGATACCCGGGCGCTGGCTCGACCTGGGTTGCGGCACCGGGTTTTTCAGCCGCGCATTGAACACCGTGTTTCCCCAGGGCCAAGGCCTGGCGCTGGATATCGCCGAAGGCATGCTCAACCACGCACGGCCCCTGGGCGGTGCCGAGCACTTTATCGCCGGGGATGCCGAGCGCTTGCCGCTACGCGATGCAAGCTGCGGGTTGATCTTCTCCAGCCTGGCGGTGCAGTGGTGTGCCGATTTTGCCGCAGTGCTCAGTGAAGCCCGGCGCGTGCTGCAGCCTGGCGGGGTGCTGGCGTTTGCCAGCCTATGCGTCGGCACGCTGGATGAGCTGCGCGAAAGCTGGCGGGCGGCGGACGGGATGGTGCACGTCAATCGCTTTCGCCTGTTCAGCACGTATCAACAGCTGTGCGCGGCCAGTGGTTTGCGCGTGGTGAGCCTGGAGCAGCGCCCCCATGTGTTGCATTACCCGGATGTACGCAGCCTGACCCACGAATTGAAAGCCTTGGGGGCGCACAATCTGAACCCGGGGCGCCCTGGAGGCTTGACGGGCCGGGCACGGATTGTTGCACTGGTGCAGGCCTACGAGCAGTTCCGTCAGGCCCGGGGGCTGCCGGCCACTTATCAAGTCGTGTACGCCGTATTGGAGAAACCATTATGAGCGCTGCCTATTTCATCACCGGCACCGACACCGATGTCGGCAAGACCACCGTTGCGGCCGGCCTGCTGCACGCCGCACGGCAAGCGGGCAAGAGTACCGCTGCCGGCAAGCCTGTGGCGTCGGGCTGTGAAGTGACCCCCCGCGGCTTGCGTAACGCCGATGCCCTGGCCTTGCTGGCCGAGTGCTCGTTGCCGCTTACCTATGCCGAGGTCAATCCACTGGCCTTCGAGCCCGCCATCGCGCCGCACCTGGCGGCCCGTGAAGCTGGCGTGGCGTTGACCGTGCAGGCCCTGCTCAAGCCGATGCAGCACATCCTCGAAAAACACGCGGATTTCACCCTGATCGAAGGTGCAGGTGGCTGGCGCGTGCCGCTGGCTGACCAGGACAACCTGTCGGACTTGGCCAAGGCCTTGCAGCTACCGGTGATCCTCGTGGTGGGCGTGCGCCTGGGCTGTATCAATCATGCATTGTTGAGCGCCGAAGCCATCGCCCGGGACGGTCTGCCGTTGGCGGGCTGGGTGGCCAATATCATCGACCCGAAGACCTCCCGTCTGGAAGAGAACCTCGCCACCTTGGCCGAACGCCTGCCGGCGCCGTGCCTGGGCCGAGTGCCAAGGCTCAAGCAGGCCACGGCCGAAGCGGTGGCCGAGTACCTGCAACTGGACTTGCTTGATTAGTTTTGGCTACCGTTAAGGCATTATGCCATTAGTGTTATTGACGGGCCTTTTGCAAGATTGTCTGCTTCAATAAGGGTTCACGATTGATTACAAGGCAGGTGCACGCCATGGACATCTCTGGAAGCAGTGCGTTTTATTCAGGCCTGAGCACTATCCAGGCCGGGCAGAACCGCGTCGACCAGGCCGCCGGCAACATTGCCAGTGCTGCCACCGGCCAGCCTTCGGATGCCCAGAACGACCGCTTGCAGGCGGTCAATCGCGGGCAGCCGACCGACTCGGCGAGCAATATGGTGGAACTGGCCGAGGGCAAGTTTCAGGTGGAGCTGGGGGCGAAAGTTGCCAAGGCTTCCGACGAAATGCTCGGCACGCTGATCGACACCTACGCCTGATCCTCCCCCCGACTCTCCTGTAGGCGCCAGCCGGCGCCTACCTTTATCCCCCCTTGGAATTGTGCGGCATCACGCTGCAGGCCTCGTCGCGCCTGGCGTTGACCTGCGTCATGACAAACGGCAGCCGCTGGGCGCTTGACAAGGATTGGGCGTAAACGTATGTTTCAAACAACTGTTTGACCGCTACAACAAATCCACGCGGTTGTTCATTCCAGGATTCATCAGCAGAGGTTTATCGCTATGCCTGACTACAAGGCCCCCTTGCGTGATATTCGCTTCGTTCGTGACGAACTGCTCGGCTACGAAGCGCACTATCAGAGTCTGCCGGCTTGCCAGGACGCTACCCCAGACATGGTTGACGCCATTCTTGAAGAAGGCGCCAAGTTTTGTGAGCAAGTGCTGGCCCCGTTGAACCGCGTCGGTGACATCGAAGGGTGCACCTGGAGCGAGTCAGGCGTTAAAACCCCTACTGGTTTCAAAGAAGCCTACAAGCAATTCGTCGAAGGCGGCTGGCCGAGCCTGGCCCACGACGTCGCGCACGGTGGCCAAGGCCTGCCGGAATCCCTGGGCCTGGCCGTCAGCGAGATGGTCGGTGAAGCCAACTGGTCGTGGGGCATGTACCCAGGCCTGTCCCATGGCGCGATGAACACCATTTCCGAGCACGGCACCCCCGAGCAGCAGGATGCCTACCTGACCAAACTGGTCTCGGGCGAGTGGACCGGTACCATGTGCCTGACCGAACCGCACTGCGGCACCGACCTGGGCATGCTGCGCACCAAGGCCGAGCCTCAGGCCGACGGTTCCTACAAAGTCTCCGGGACCAAGATCTTCATCTCGGCCGGTGAGCACGACATGGCCGACAACATCGTCCACATCGTACTGGCCCGCCTGCCGGATGCTCCGGCTGGCACCAAAGGCATTTCGCTGTTTATCGTGCCTAAGTTCCTACCCAACGCCGATGGTTCGGTGGGTGAGCGCAACGCGGTGTCCTGTGGCTCCCTGGAACACAAGATGGGCATCCACGGCAACGCCACTTGCGTGATGAACTTTGACGCGGCCACCGGTTACCTGATCGGCCCGGCGAACAAAGGCCTGAACTGCATGTTCACCTTTATGAACACCGCTCGCCTGGGGACCGCGCTGCAAGGCCTGTCCCACGCCGAGATCGGTTTCCAGGGTGGCCTCAAATATGCCCGTGACCGCCTGCAAATGCGTTCCCTGACGGGCCCGAAAGCGCCGGACAAGGCCGCCGACCCGATCATCGTGCACCCTGATGTACGCCGCATGCTGTTGACCATGAAAGCCTTCGCCGAAGGCAACCGTGCGATGGTGTACTTCACCGCCAAGCAAGTGGACATCGTCAAGTACGGCACCGACGACGAAGCCAAGAAACAGGCGGATGGCCTGCTGGCCTTCATGACCCCAATCGCCAAGGCGTTCATGACCGAAGTCGGTTTTGAATCCGCCAACCACGGCGTACAGATCTACGGCGGCCACGGTTTTATCGCCGAGTGGGGCATGGAGCAGAACGTTCGCGACAGCCGCATCTCGATGCTGTACGAAGGCACCACCGGTATCCAGGCCCTGGACCTGCTCGGTCGTAAAGTGCTGATGACCCAGGGCGAAGCGCTCAAGGGTTTCACCAAGATCGTGCACAAGTTCTGCCAGGCCAACGAAGGCAACGCAGCGGTCAGCGAGTTCGTCGCACCGCTGGCGGCACTGAACAAGGAATGGGGCGAGTTGACCATGAAGGTCGGCATGGCCGCCATGAAGGACCGTGAAGAAGTCGGTGCCGCGTCGGTGGACTACCTGATGTACTCCGGTTATGCCTGCCTGGCGTACTTCTGGGCCGACATGGCGCGCCTGGCTGCCGAAAAACTGGCTGCCGGCACCAGCGAAGAAGGCTTCTACACCGCCAAGCTGCAGACCGCGCGCTTCTACTTCCAGCGCATCCTGCCGCGTACCCGCACCCACGTCGCTACCATGCTGTCGGGCGCCAACAACCTGATGGACATGAAAGAAGAGAACTTCGACCTGGGCTACTAAGCCTCGGCGGGTTCCCTGCCAAGCCGCCGCTCTTTCGGGAGCGGCGGCTTTTTTGTGGGAGGGTGAAAAAACCTGAGTGGCGCGCTCAGGGATTGCGCCTTGCTGCCGTTACAGTGATGGCAATGTGACGTAGCTCACATTGAGTGTGCTTAACTGTGAGCAGTGAAGGCACTGTGCCATCTTTTTTTTGTGGGTCGGAGCTTTACCCTTGTCGCGCGCGTCTGCTGTACGTTTCAGTCATTTCCTACCATCGTTGCTGTTATTGCTGGCGGGGTTGTCGGCTGCTTACGTCAAGGACCTCAGCGTCTTCTTCACCTCGCTGTTCAATGTCCTGCCGACCCTGGTGCTGTTGCTGGGCGGTGCCTATTGCGCGGTGTACCGCCGCCAGCGTGAGCTGTTCCTGATGGTGACGGTGTACGTTGCCTACTTCCTGCTGGACACCCAGACCGATTTCTATCGTGACCATGGCCGCGTGCGCGAAGACGCCGCCGTGGTGTTCCATCTGGTGTGCCTGCTGTTGCCGATGTTGTTCAGCATCTATGCCCTATGGCAGGAAAAAACCCACCTGTTCCGCGACTTTATCGCACGCTGTGCGGTGCTGCTCGCCGTAGGCAGCGTGGCCCTGGGCCTGGAGCAGAGTTACCCGGAGCCGTTGCTCAACTGGCTGGCGGAAATTCGCTGGCCTGCGCTGCATGGGGCGTGGATGAGCTTGATCCAGCTGTCATACCCGGTGTTCCTGCTGGGCTTTGTTGCACTGGCGGCGCAGTACTGGCGCGAGCCTCGGCCGTTGCATGCCGCGCAACTGGTGGGGTTGCTGGGGATATTCTGGATGTTGCCGCAGACCTTTATCCTGCCGTTCACCCTGAACATCATGTGCAGCCAGGTGATGTTGATGATTGCCGCGGGGGTGTCCCATGAGGCCTATCAGATGGCCTTTCGCGATGAACTCACCGGCCTGCCGGGACGCCGCGCCCTCAATGAGCGCATGCAGCGCCTGGGCCGCAACTATGTGCTGGCGATGAGCGACGTCGACCACTTCAAGCGGTTCAATGACACCCACGGTCATGACGTCGGCGACCAGGTGCTGCGGTTGGTGGCCAGCAAACTGTCGAAAGTCGGCGGCGGCGGCCGGGCCTATCGGTATGGTGGCGAAGAGTTTGCCGTGGTGTTTGCCGGCAAGACCCTGGACGAATGCCTGCCGCACCTGGAAGCAATCCGCGAGATCATTGCCAACTACCACATCAAGTTGCGCAACCCGGACAGCCGCCCTCAGGACGATCAGCAGGGGCGCCAGCGCCGTTCGGGCACGGGGGCGTCCAGTGTGTCGGTGACGGTGAGCATCGGCGTCGCCGAGCGCCAGGCCGAGCAGCGCACCCCGGAAGAGGTGCTCAAGTCCGCTGACCAGGCGCTGTACAACGCCAAGGGCGCCGGGCGTAACTGTGTGGTTGCCGCCGGGCAGAACCGCCGTGGCGCGGTGCGCATGCAGGGCGCTGCCGGTTGAGTGATGGCGGTGTATTCAGCGCCTGTACAGTGATTGTCCGGGGCCACCGGCGCCAGTAGGTTTAAGCCATCTGCTGCCGGAGACCTCCCCATGCCTGGGGGAGGCGAGCTTCCAGGGTGCGATCAAATATGCCAACGAGCGCCTGCAAATGCGCTCCCTGAGCGGCGCCAAGGTCCCGGACAAACCGGCAGACCTGATCATCGTGCATCCTGATGTACGGCGCATGTTGCTGACCATGAAAGTCTTCAACGAAGGCAACCGCGCCCTGACGTACTTCACCGCGCACCAGTGCCCATCGTGCGGCGGTGGAGGCGGGCAGTGATTGCCTGATGAGTTTGCCCGCCGAGCTGTTCGCCTTGTAGCTGTTGGCGTGACTATGAAATACCAATTGGTCACAAGCAGACCCTATGTGTCACAAAAGTTGTTCGGTTACACTCAGGGTCTGTGAAACCGATCCTACCGAATCACTTTTAACGTTCCTACGAGGTTTGCCATGGCTGACTACAAAGCGCCGCTGCGCGATATGCGCTTCGTCCTCAACGAAGTATTCGAGGTTGCCAAGCTGTGGGCGCAACTGCCGGCCCTGGCCGAGACCGTGGATGCGCAAACGGTCGAGGCGATCCTTGAGGAAGCCGGCAAAGTCACCGCCAAGACCATCGCCCCGTTGAGCCGCAGCGGCGACGAGGAAGGTTGCCGCTGGGACAATGGCGTGGTCACCACCCCGGCCGGGTTCCCCGAAGCCTACAAGACCTATGCCGAAGGCGGCTGGGTGGGCGTGGGTGGCGACCCGGCCTACGGCGGCATGGGCATGCCCAAGGCTGTCTCGGCCCAGGTCGAAGAAATGATCAACTCCTCGGGCCTGGCGTTTGGCTTGTACCCAATGCTGACGTCCGGCGCCTGCGTGTCGATCAACACCCACGCCAGCGACGAACTTAAAGCCACCTACCTGCCGAATATGTACGCGGGCGTGTGGGCCGGTTCCATGTGCCTGACCGAGCCCCATGCCGGCACCGACCTGGGGATTATCCGCACCAAGGCCGAGCCGCAGGCGGACGGTTCCTACAAGGTCAGCGGCACCAAGATTTTTATCACCGGTGGCGAACACGACCTCACCGAGAACATCATCCACCTGGTGCTGGCCAAGTTGCCTGACGCCCCGGCCGGTCCCAAGGGCATCTCGTTGTTCCTGGTGCCCAAGTTCATGGTCAATGCCGATGGCAGCCTGGGCGCGCGCAACCCAGTGAGCTGTGGCTCGATCGAACACAAGATGGGGATCCAGGCCTCTGCGACCTGTGTAATGAACTTCGACGAAGCCGTTGGCTACCTGGTCGGCGAGCCGAACCGTGGCCTGGCGGCGATGTTCACCATGATGAACTATGAGCGCCTGGGTGTCGGTATCCAGGGCCTGGCGACCGGCGAGCGCTCTTATCAGAACGCTGTTGAGTATGCCCGTGACCGTCTGCAAAGCCGTTCGCCGACCGGCCCCAAGGCCAAGGACAAGATCGCCGACCCGATCATCAACCACCCCGACGTACGTCGCATGTTGCTGACCATGAAGGCGGCAAACGAAGGCGGCCGGGCGTTTTCCACTTATGTGGCGATGCAACTGGACACCGCCAAGTTCAGCGAAGACGCCGCGACCCGCAAGCGCGCGGATGACCTGGTGGCGCTGCTGACCCCGGTCTCCAAGGCGTTCCTCACCGACCTGGGCCTGGAAACCACCGTGCACGGCCAGCAGATTTTCGGCGGCCATGGCTATATCCGTGAGTGGGGCCAGGAGCAGTTGGTGCGGGATGTGCGCATCACCCAGATCTACGAAGGCACCAACGGTATCCAGGCGCTGGACTTGATGGGGCGCAAGATCGTTGGCAGCGGCGGGGCGTTCTACACCCTGTTCGCCGATGAGATCCGCCATTTCATCGCCACTGCCAGCAGTGACCTGGCCGAGTTCACCCAGCCGCTGAGTGCGGCGGTGGACGAGCTCGACACCTTGACTGCCTGGGTCCTGGACCGCGCCAAGACCAACCCGAATGAAATCGGCGCGGCCTCGGTGGAATATCTGCATGCCTTTGGTTATATGGCCTATGCCTATATGTGGGCGCTGATGGCCAAGGCTGCCTTGGGCAAAGAGGCCGAGGAAGACTTCTACGCCAGCAAGCTGGGGACGGCGCGCTTCTACTTTGCCCGCCTGTTGCCGCGCATCCACTCCCTGAGCGCCTCGGTGAAGGCCGGTAGTGAATCGCTGTTCCTGCTGGATGAAGCGCAGTTCTAAGCCAAGGAGGGCGTGTAAGCATTCTCTTACATGACGTGCTGCTAATCGTCCTCTATCGCCAGATTGGATCCACAGCTAATCTACTTCACATGGACGTCGCGCAGGAAGCGCAAAGCAACAACAGGGACACGTAGGATTCTGCCAGGATGGCGGAGTGAAATGGATGTCAGGGAAACAGTCTGCAAAGCCCCGCTTCGGCGGGGTTTTCTTATTGGGCGCGAAAAAGTTCAGGCCAGCCCGTCTACCGTGGCGGCCGGCCCATGTGGATCATTCATCACGTCTTCGAGCAAGGTGCGCAGCAACGCCAGCGTCGCTTGTTGGCGTTGTACATCGCGGCACACCAACCCCACTTTCAGCGGCACCCGTGGCTCACTCAAGGGCTTCCATAGCAGCGCCTGGCTGCTGTGTTCGTCCTGCGAGCGGCCGGGAAGAACTGTCGCCAGGCGGGTATGGGGCAGGCTGTCGAGAATCCCCACCATGGTATTGAGCTCCGCCTGGACCTGTGGCCGGCGTCCCAGGTTTGCCAGCTGCGCCTGCCAAATCTGCCGGACCTGGAACTCTTCCCCCAACAGCAGCATGGGCAGTTCCGCTGCTTGCTTGAGGGAGACCTTCTTGAATTCACGCAAGGGATGGTCAGCCGGGATGACTACTTTCAGTTCATCTTCATACAGCAACACACCGTGCAACCCGGGTTGGCGTGCCGGCAAGTAACTGATGCCAATGTCCAGCGAGCCATTGAGCAGACGGCGTTCGATCTCCAGGCCCGTCAACTCGTAGATCTGCACCACCAGGTGCGGCTGGGCCTTGCGTACCCGCTCCAGCATTTGCGGCACCAGGCTGGTATGCACGGTTTGCAGCACGCCGATGGCCAGAGTACGCAGGGCCTGGCCCTTGAAGTGGCGCAGGGCCTCGATGGCTTGCTGCATGCCATCGAGCAATGGCAGGGCGTGGTTGTACAAGGTGTGTGCGGCCAGGGTTGGCAGCAGGCGCTTGCTGCTGCGCTCGAACAGGCTTACGTCCAGGTGCTGCTCCAACTGGCGGATCTGCTGCGACAGCGCCGGCTGGGAGATCGACAGACGTTCAGCGGCCCGGCCGACATGACCTTCCTCGTACACCGCGACGAAATAACGCAGTTGCTTAAAATCCATAAGTAACGCTTATCGAAAAAGCTGCAAAATCGAAATGGCTGAACGCCCCCAAGGCGCCTAGTCTAGCGCCTATTCACAAGGCTTACAGGGCCAGAAAGCGCGATGAATACCGTTTACAGCGATGGTGTTTACATAGGCAAGGCAAAAAACGACAGGCCGGACTCCCGGCAACCCGGAGTTGCCAACACCCTGCGGGGTGTGCAGGCATGAACCTGTTCAACCTGCGCCGCCCGGCACCGAGCCTGGATGATCTGCTCCTGGACGCGAAAACCCCGATGCTGTGCGATGAGTTTTCCAGCCAATCCCTGATGCCCACCGTGGCCCGGCCACCTCAGGTCTTCGTTCGTGGCCAGGGTTCCTGGTTGTGGGACAGCGAAGGCCGTGCCTACCTGGACTTTACCCAGGGCGGCGCTGCCAACAGCCTTGGCCACAGCCCTTCGGTGCTGGTGCGCGCGCTGGCCGACCAGGCGCAGGCGCTGATCAACCCTGGCATAGGGCTGCACAACCGCAGCCAACTGAACCTGGTAGACCGCCTGTGCCACAGCACCGGCAGCGACCAGGCCTACCTGCTCAACAGCGGGGCAGAAGCCTGCGAGGCGGCCATCAAGCTGGCGCGCAAGTGGGGCCAACGGCATCGTGGCGGCGCCTATCGCATCATCACCGCCAGCCACGCTTGCCACGGCCGCAGCCTGGCGACACGGGCGGCTTCTGGTGACAATTGTTTCGAGCCGCCACTGCCGGGCTTCTGCCACGTACCGTTCAACGATCTGCCGGCCTTGCATGCCGCCGTCGACGCGCAAACCGTGGCGATCATGCTGGAGCCGATCCAGGGCGACGCCGGCGTCATTCCGGCCACCGAGCATTACCTCAAGGGGGTGGAGCGGCTGTGCCGAGAGCTGGGCATTCTGCTGATCCTTGACGAAGTGCAGACCGGGATTGGGCGTTGCGGCACCTTGCTGGCGGAACAGCGCTACGGTGTGCGCGCCGATATCGTCGCCCTGGGTAAAGGTCTTGGGGGCGGAGTGCCATTGGCGGCGTTGCTGGCCCGTGGCAAAGCCTGTTGTTTTGAACTGGGTGAGCTCGAAGGCACCCACCACGGCAATGCGCTGATGGCTGCGGCCGGCGTCGCCGTGCTCGATAGCGTGTTGGGGCACGGCTTCCTCGAACACGTACGTGATACCGCGCAGTACCTGGGCGAAGGCCTGGCCCGTGTTGCTCACCGCTATGGACAGGGCGAACTGCGAGGCCAGGGCCTGTTGTGGGGCCTGACCTTATCGGATGATTCGGCAGATGCCGTGGTAAAGGCGGCACTGTATGAAGGCCTGATCCTTAATGCCCCTCAACCCGACTGCCTGCGCTTTACCCCGGCGCTGACGTTAAGCAAGAGCAATATTGACGAAATGCTACTGCGTCTGGCCCGTGCGTTTTCCCGCGTGCACACCACTCAATTGCAATGCCGCAAGGGCATCGCTGTTTAACCCTTATTTCTGAACCGTCTCGCGGTATACGCGGCGCCTCCAGCCTGATTCTTTTGGCTGGGGGCGTTTTTTTGTGTGTCATTTTTGGATTGAAAAGGAGGCTTGAGATCCGTCGAAAAAAATGGCTTTTTAGCGGGCGCCGGCAGGGAGTGCCGGTAGGGTGCAGAGATTTTTGTGTGTGCCCTATTTCTAATGTCTACCACTGAGTGGTATGTTTGTGGGGAAGGGATGCCTATGAAGCTCAGACTGTTCAAAAGCCGGCATTTTGCTGATGCTGCCAGCAAAGCCTGGATCTGCGATTCGGAATTGGGAGAGGCATTTGGCGAAATGCTCAGGGGCCAGGCGGATAACTTGGGCGGTGGCGTCTGGAAGAAACGCCTCAATCACAACCGGCATCGTTCCATCGTTTTGGCAAAGGGCAGGCATTACTGGGTTTATCAGTTTCTGTTCGCCAAGCAAGATCAAAGCAATATCAGCCACAAGGAATTGGCTGGGTTTAGGGCATTGGCAAAGGCCTATGAAGGCTTGAACGAAATACAGATCCAGCAATTACTGGATCTCAGGGAGTTTGTGGAGATACATCATGAGCAAAAAATATGAAAGTGAAGCGCTGGAGTCCATTCACCAATCGGCCAGCGCGCTGCATTCGATCGGTGCCATCAGCAAGACCACCCTTCGGGAGTTCGATGAGCTGTGCATTGCGCCTGTGCCGGCGCAGATACCTGCCGCCCAGATCAAGCAGCTGCGCGAACGTAGCCATGTCAGCCAGCCGGTGTTCGCCCGCTACCTGAACACCAGCGCCTCGACAGTCAAACAATGGGAATCCGGCGAGAAGCAACCCAGCGGCATGGCGCTCAAGTTGCTGAGCATCGTGCAAAAGCACGGGTTGGAGATCCTCGCCTGAGGAGGATGGCCCGGTGCCAGATTCCACTGAACCCTCACGCGCGGCCAGGGTCGATTAGCTGTACGGCTCACACGAGCCGATTTTTTGGAGCTGGCCCATGGACTTCATTCGTATCATCATCGCCATCCTGGTCCCGCCATTGGGTGTGTTCCTGCAAGTGGGCTTCGCCGGCGCGTTCTGGCTGAATCTCCTGTTGACCCTGTGTGGCTACATCCCGGGCATCGTGCATGCGGTGTACATCATCGCCAAGCGCTGAGCCGTCAGCCTTTGGCGATCAGCCGCGAGTTGCGCTCATTGCGAAAGGCCAGTTGCTCGATGGTCTGTGTGGCGTGCTCGGCTTCGAGCCGGGCATTGAGGATGATGCCGTGATCGGCGGATTTGCTGCACACCGGGTCGGCGTTGCTGGCGTCGCCGGTTAGCATAAACGCCTGGCAGCGGCAGCCGCCGAAGTCCTTTTCTTTCTCGTCGCACGAGCGGCACGGCTCGGGCATCCAGTCGTAGCCGCGAAAGCGGTTGAAGCCAAACGAGTCGTACCAGATGTGCTGCATGCTGTGGTCGCGCACATTGGGAAACTGCACCGGCATCTGTCGGGCGCCATGACAAGGTAGGGCGGTGCCGTCTGGTGTGACTGTCAGAAAGATACTGCCCCAGCCATTCATACAGGCCTTCGGGCGTTCCTCGTAGTAGTCCGGTGTGACAAAGATTAGCTTGCAGGGGTGGCCTTCGGCTTGCAGCTTGGCGCGGTATTCGTTGGTGATGCGCTCGGCGCGGGTCAGTTGTGCCTGGGTTGGCAGCAGGCCGACGCGGTTGAGCTGGGCCCAGCCATAGAACTGGCAGGTGGCGAGCTCGACAAAGTCTGCTTCCAGGGCGATACACAGCTCGATGATGCGATCGATCTTGTCGATATTGTGTCGATGAGTGACGAAGTTCAGCACCATCGGATAGCCATGGGCTTTGACCGCCCGGGCCATTTCCAGCTTCTGCGCGAAGGCTTTTTTGGAGCCGGCCAGCAGGTTGTTCACCTGTTCGTCGCTGGCCTGGAAGCTGATCTGGATATGGTCCAGGCCGGCTTTCTTGAAATCGCTGATCTTTTGCTCGGTCAGGCCGATGCCGGAGGTGATCAGGTTGGTATAGAACCCCAGCTTGCGGGCTTCACTGATCAGCTCGGCAAGGTCCTGGCGCACCAGCGGCTCACCGCCGGAAAACCCCAGTTGTGCCGCACCCATCTCCCGGGCCTCGCGAAACACCTTGATCCACTGTTCGGTGCTCAACTCCTTGCCTTGTTCGGCGAAGTCCAGCGGGTTGGAGCAGTACGGGCACTGCAGCGGGCAGCGGTAGGTCAGCTCGGCGAGCAACCATAGCGGCAGGCCAATCTCGGGCTTGTCAGGCAAGTTCGATCCAGTGCTGTGCACGTGCGACCTCCATGAATTGCTCGATGTCTTCCCCGAGTTCGGGCACGCCGGGGAATTGCCGCTCCAGCTCGCCAATGATCGCCGCCACACTGCGCTCACCGTCGATCAAGCCACCAATCAATGCGGCACTGTCGTTGAGCTTGATCATGCCTTCGGGGTACAGCAGCACGTGGCCCTTTTGCGCCGGCTCGTACTGGTAGCGATAGCCCTGGCGCCATGTCGGTTTTTTGCTGCGATCGAAACTCATAGGGTGATCCCTTTATGCCAGACCCGCTGCGCGGTCACGCTGTGATAAGGCGGGCGGTTCAGTTCGTAGGCCATGCTCATGGCATCGAGCATGCTCCACAGGATGTCCAGTTTGAACTGGAGAATCTCCAGCATCCGCTCCTGGCCGGCGCGGGTGGTGTAGTGCGCCAAGGTGATCGCCAGCCCGTGCTCGACATCACGCCGGGCCTGGCCCAGGCGGGTGCGGAAATACTCGTAGCCGGCGGGGTCGATCCACGGGTAATGCTGGGGCCAGCTGTCGAGGCGCGATTGGTGGATCTGCGGGGCGAACAGCTCAGTCAGTGAGCTGCTGGCGGCTTCCTGCCAACTGGCCCGGCGGGCGAAATTGACGTAGGCATCGACGGCAAACCGCACGCCGGGCAGCACCAGTTCCTGGGAGCGCAGTTGATCCGGGTCCAGGCCCACGGCCTGGCCCAGGCGCAGCCAGGCTTCGATGCCGCCGTCTTCGCCGGGGGCGCCGTCATGGTCGAGCAGGCGCTGGATCCACTCGCGGCGGATTTCCCGGTCCGGGCAGTTGGCCAGGATCGCGGCGTCCTTCAGCGGAATGTTCACCTGGTAGTAGAAGCGGTTGGCGACCCAGCCCTGGATCTGCTCGCGGGTGGCCCGGCCGTCATACATCGCCACGTGGTAGGGGTGATGGATATGGTAGAAGGCGCCCTTGGCCCGCAAGGCCTGTTCAAAGTCGGCGGGGCTCAGCGGTGTATCGGTCATTGGGGCTCTCCTACAGTTCAATGCTCATGCCGTCGTAGGCTACTTCTACATTGCGCCGCGCCAACTCGGCGCGCTCGGCGGAGTCTTCGTCGAGGATCGGGTTGGTGTTGTTGATGTGGATAAGCACTTTGCGCTGCCGGGGCAGTTGCTCCAGCACTTCCAGCATGCCGCCGGGGCCGTTCTGTGCCAGGTGGCCCATTTCGCGGCCGGTGCGGGTGCCGACGCCACGGCGCTGCATTTCATCGTCATCCCACATCGTGCCGTCCACCAGCAGGCAGTCGCTGCCGGCCATGATTTCCAACAGCGGCGCGTCCACCTTGCCCAGGCCGGGGGCGTAGAACAGTTTGCCGCCGGTGCGCAGGTCTTCGACGATCAGGCCGATATTGTCACCGGGGTGCGGGTCGAACCGGTGGGGCGAGTAGGGCGGCGCGGCACTGCGCAGCGGCAGCGGGGTGAAGCGCAGGTTGGGGCAGGCGGGAATGGTGAAGCTGGTATCCAGCTCGATGCGCTGCCAATCCAGGCCGCCATTCCAGTGGGCCAACATGCTAAACAACGGGAAACCGGTGCTCAGGTCTTCATGGACCATATCGGTGCACCACACCTGGTGCGGGCAGCCTTCGCGCAAGCTGAGCAGGCCGGTGGTGTGGTCGATCTGGCTGTCCATCAAGATGATTGCATTGATCCCGCTATCGCGCAGTGCGCGGCCGGGTTGCATCGGTGCAAAACCTTGCAGTTGCGCGCGGATATCCGGCGAGGCGTTGCACAGCACCCAGTTCACGCCATCGTCGGACAGGGCGATGGACGATTGGGTGCGGGCCTGGGCCCGCAGGCTGCCATCGCGAAAACCGGCGCAGTTCACGCAGTTGCAGTTCCACTGCGGGAAACCACCACCGGCGGCAGAACCTAGAATCTGGACAAACATCGCCGCTCCTTCACACAAGACTCAAAATAAAAACGCCCCGGCGAGCCGAGGCGTTGCAATACAAAAGCAATCAGCGGCTGGCGAAGTACATGGTGACTTCAAAACCGATACGCAGATCAGTGTAAGCAGGTTTGGACCAGGTCATATTCAAACTCCTACGAAGGGATGGGACGTTTACTACCAAGTAATACATATAGTCCACCTCCAGGCGGAGATGTTCAGATGTGTGGTGCAATATTACGCATTTCTCCTCAAGCTAGCGCTGTCTTGGTGGAAAAAGCCTGTTGCAACATCGGCAACGATCAACGCTGTCTTACTGGAAAGCGCCCACTGCTGCGCCATTGGCCAGGCATTGCCAGCCGCCAGCGGCCTGGTTGAGGTGCTGCGCCGCATCGATCAGGTGCTGGCGTGTGCGGGTCTGGATCAACTGTTGCAGTGGCTCAAGATAGTCCGCGCCATGCCCGGCCAAGTGCGCCTGCCAGAGCAGTTCGGCGGCTTGGGTGGTGGGCAGTGTCTGTGGCGAAAACTGCTGGGCCAGGGGCGTGTTGCCCAGGTCTTCGCTGCCCTTGAGCAAGGCGGGCAGTTGCTTGAGAAAGGCCTGGATAGGGTCGAGCAGCCCCGCAAGCGCCACATTGGGCGACTGCACGCCAAACAGCAGGCCGGTTTGCCCATTGAGTTGTCGGATACCGCTGAATACGGCATAGCCCAGTTGCAACTCGACGCGTAGGCGCTGGTAAAACGGAGTCTGGGCCAGGTGTGCGAGCAATCGCCAGTCGGCCTCGTCGGCGAGGGACTGGCTCGGTGCCGGGCAAAACAGCAGCAAGGCGGCTTCGTTGCCGTCGGTTGCTACGGTTTGCCAGCGATATTGGCCGTTGATGGGCTGGGTTTTATGTCCACTCTCGGCACATTGTCCGGGCAGACGTGCCGCCGCATTGTTGATCGCCATTTCGCACGCCGCCGGCAGGCCCATGCCCAGGCCTTGCCAGCGGGCGGTGGCCCAGAGATCGGGTGACGCGTTGACATCCGCGCTGCGCCCGGTGTCGGCCATGCAGGTTGGCAATGCCTTGAGCAACTCGCGAATGGCCATCTGTGGCGGCGGACTGCTGGGCGCCTGTTGCCAAAGGTCGGGTTGGGCCAGGTCGCGTGCCAGTTGCTCGACGATGGCGGGCATCGGTTCATGCAGCCCGCTCATTTTCAGCAGCCAGTCATTGCCTGCGGCTTCAAAGGATAATTCCACGCCGGCCTGACGGGCGTTGGTCCGCAGCGCTTGCAGGGTGTTGCCCAGGCAAGGCGCGGGCGAGTTCAGTTGCCAGCGTAGGTAAAGGGCGCCTTCGTCGCTATCGGCGGGCAACGCTTGGCTGAACGACAGGCCTGGCAGTTCGCGCCGGCCACGGGAGCGATCCTGGGCAAAGGTCCGCAAGCCGCGATGGGCGCTGGTCTGGCCGCGAATCAGTCCGGGGCGCTGTTTCTGGGGGGCTTGTTGCAGGAATGGATTACCCGGCGGCAGTTGCCAGGCCTGTTGTGCGGGCGCCGATTGCAGCGTGTTCAGCAGGCTCTTGAGGGCTTGGCAATGCGGCTCGGACACCTGCGTTGCGAGGTTTTCACTGTCCTGGCGGGCCAGGGCCAAGGCGCCACTGATTTGCCGCTGGCGGTCGATCAGCCGGGCATACTCTTCGCGCAGCCCAGTCCAGTCGCTGTCGGCGAAAAAGCGCAACCAGTCATTTAAGAGCCCTTCGATTGCTTGGGGCTGCTGCGAACCCTGGGGTTGCAGGGTGAATCCGATATCCAGCAGCGCCTGCCCGGCGAACAGGTACAGCACCCTGGCGTGCAGCGCGCTTGCCCAGCCCCGTGCTTGCAACTCGGCGAGCAAACCACCGGGGGCCGTGGCATTCAGCCAGGTGCAGAGGAACTCCAGGGCTTCGCGGGGCGCGTTGCAGGCAATGAGGTGATGCAGTTGCTGCTTATGGAGGTATGGATAGCGATGGTTATCGTCGCCCATCAATGCCGGCGGTGCCTGCTGCGGGCGTCGCGGGCCTGCCCGCAGGCTATCGGCAAAGTGCTGGGCCAAGGCTTGCAGCTCTTGCAGCGACTGGGGGCCGGCAAGGCTCAAGGTCATTTGCCCGCTTTGATAGAAGTCCTGATAGAACCCTCGCAGCCCTTGTTGGAAGTTCTCCCGTGGCACCGGCAGGCTGTCACGATTGCCCGCATGAAACCCCCGCAACGGATGCCCGGCAGCGAGGCCTTGGAGGATCGCCACCTGATGCTGTGCCTCGGCATCCTGGGACCAGGCGATAAACTCTGCTTGTAACACCTCACGCTCGCGCAGTTGCTCGTCCATGGCCAGGCGCGGATGAGCAAGCATATCGCCCAGGCGCTGTAGCGCGTCGCCAAACACCGGGGTGGGCACTTCAAAGAAGAAGTCGGTGGTGCGTTCGCGCGTGCTGGCGTTGACCTGCCCACCGTGGCGCTGCACGTAGGCCATCAAACCGTCCGTTGCAGGAAAAGCCTCGGTGTCGAGAAACAGCAGGTGCTCAAGAAAATGTGCCAGCCCCGGCCAGGCCAACGGCGCGTCATGGCTGCCGGCCGCTACCCGCAAGGCCGCTGCACAGCGCTTGAGACGTGGGGCATGACGCAGGGAAACCCGCAGGCCATTGGCCAGGGTCAGTTGTAAATGATGAGGGTGGGCCGGCACAGGCATGAGCACTTCCAGAACGTAGGAAGTGCCTATGCTAGCGCAAAGCGCGCTGATCAGTGCTTATGCAGCGCTGCGTAAAGCTCGGGGCGCCGGTCTGCCAGGTAGTGATTGGCCGCTTGCGCGTTGTGTATCACCTGGCGGTCGAGGGTGGCGACGATCAGCGCCTCATCCAGCCCCGCCTGGGCAACGCGTTGGCCATTCGGCGCGGCGATGCTGCTTTGCCCGCAATACTGGATCTGGTCTTCATGCCCGCAATAGTTGGCGTAGGCCACATAACACTGGTTTTCAAAGGCCCGTGCCCGCACGGTGACATCGGCGACGAAGTCGAAGGGCACCATGTTGGCCGTCGGCACCAGGATCAGCTCGGCACCGGCCAGGGCCAGGCGCCGGGTGTTTTCCGGGAACTCCAGGTCGTAGCAGATAAGGAACCCCAGCTTCCAGCCGTTCAACTCGACGATGGGGAATTCATCGCCGCCAGCGCTGAACATCGAGTGATCAAGGTCGCCGAACAGGTGCGTCTTGCGGTAGTTGCACCGGCGCTGGCCAGTGGCATCGATCAGTTGCACAGCATTGTAGATCTGCCCGTCCTCGGCCTGCTCCGGGTAGCCATAAAGAATCGCCAGGCCCACATTGCGCGCCAGTTCGGCAATGGTTTGCGCCGACGGCCCATCCTGCGCTTCGGCCAGCGCGCCCACGGCTTCAACACCGATGTTGTAGCCGGTGAGGAACATCTCCGGCAGCACCAGCACATCTGCGTCGGACGCCTCATGGGCGACGGTATGCAGGCGCTTGAGATTGCCGGCCACATCCAGCGGCAATGGCGGGCATTGGTACAGGGCGACACGCATGGCTTGGCTCCTTATTCGGCCAGGGCGATAGGGCCGATCTCATCGAACACATCCCCCGGCCCCGGGTTTTGCGGGTGGGTGCTACCACCGAAGTGGGTCATGATGCCCCAAACTGCGTTCAGCGAGGTCTGCACTGCGCCTTCGACCCAGGCTGGGGTCCAGGATACGTCGTCGCCAGCGATGAAAATCCCGCGCTGCTCGGCTGGCATATCCTTTTGCATAAAGTGCGCGTACATGCGCTGGTTATAGCGGTAGTGGCCCGGCAACGCGCCCTTGAACGCGCCGAGGAAGTGCGGGTCGGCCTCCCAGGAAACCGTGATCGGGTCGCCAATGATGCGCGCCTTGAGGTCGACTTTCGGGTAGATCTTTTTCAGCGCATCAAGGGCCAGCTTCACCCGTTTATCGATGGGCTGCGGCAGCATTTTCAGGGCGTCGCTCATCCATGAGTAAGACAGGCAAATGACCCCCGGCTTGTCGTCGCCGTTGTCGAACAGGTAGGTGCCGCGGGTCAGGCGGTCGGTGAGGGTCATGCTCATCAGGTCGCGGCCGGTTTCCGGGTCTTTGTCCTTCCAGAAAGGCCGGTCGACCATGACAAAGGTTTTCGACGACTGCATATAGCGCGTGCGGTCCAGGGCCATCCACATTTTTTGCGAGAACAGGCTTTCGTCGCATTCGATCTGGGTGGTCAGCAGCCAGCTCTGGCAGGTGGTCAGCACGGCGGCGTATTCCCGGGTATCGCCGTAGTTGTCGGTGACCGCAAAACGCCCGTCGGCGGCATGGGCTATACGCTTGACCCCGGCCCGTGGCGCGCCATGGTGCAGGGAACTGAGGCTGGTGCCGGCAGGCCAATGGGCGCAACGCTCTGGCACATGGCGCCAGATCCCCATGGGCACCTGGGCCACGCCACCGACCACCAGGTGCTGGTGATCGTCGCAGTTGGTCATCACCACGCGGAAGATTTCCAGCATCGAGTTGGGGAAGTCCGAGTCCCAGCCACCGGTGCCGAAGCCCACCTGGCCGAACACTTCGCGGTGATGGAACGACAGCTTGGCGAACGCCTTGGACGTGGCGACGAAGTCGTAGAACGTGCGGTCGTCCCACAGCGGCACCAGGGTGTTCCACAGCGCCTTGAGGCGTGGCACATCGCGGTCGCGGATGGCTTGCTGGATATCGCTGAACTGCGAGCCGGCTTCCAGGGCATCGGCCCAGGCGTCAGCCACTTCCTGGAACAGTGCAGGAAGGTCGGCGAGTTTCTGTGCGTAATGGGTCTGGCCTTCCAGGTCGATCACGGTACTGCCGGAGGCCGGCGTCAACGGGTTGGGGAAGGGCTTGGTCTCCAGGCCCAGCTTATCCACATAGTGGTAGAACGCCGTCGACGACACTGGGAAGCGCATACCGCCCAGTTCGGCGATGATGCCTTCGGCCCCTTCAAAAGCCTGGGAGCGCAGGCGCCCGCCCATTTTCGAGGCCTCGTACACCACTGGCTTGAGGCCGAGCTTCATCAACTCGTAGGCGGCCACCAGCCCGGCAATACCCGCCCCGACAATCGCCACTTCGGCCCCATGGCTGGCGGCAGGAATACTGCCCAGCCCGGCGGGGTGCTCGATCCAGTCATCGAAGGCGAACGGGAAGTCCGGGCCAAAGATGGTGATGGGTTTTTTACCGTCTGCAGGGTGGCGATTGTTCTTGTGGGTGGCGTTCATGGCTGACCTTGCTGGCAACTGCGCGGGGCACGTCCCGTGAAGTATAGGAAAAGATGGCAGCCATTCTAGGGAGCGTAGCGCTCGTTAATAAGACGCAATGTGTCGTCGGATTGAATTGTTTTTAGTCGAAATGACGAAGTGAGTGGTCAGATTGGCTGGCCACGATCCAATTTGTTACTGAGGATGATCGAGGTGGTGGTCTTTTCTACCCCATCGACACTGCCAATCTGGTCCAGCAGTTGATCCAACTGCTCCGGCGAATCGGTGCGCAGCCAGGCTACATAGTCAAACTCGCCACTGACCGCACACAACTGCTGGACCTGGGCCATGGCGCTGAGGCGACGCAGCACTTCCTTGCCGGAACGCGGTTGCACCGTGATCCCCACATACGCCTGCAACCCGCCATCCACCACGCGCTGGCCAAGACGCACGCCATAGCCGGTGATCACCTGGGTCTTTTCCAGGCGCGCCAGGCGCGAGGTCACGGTGGTACGGGCAATCCCCAGTTGGCGAGCGAGCATGGCCACGCTTTCGCGGGCGTTGAGCTGCAAGGCGGCGATCAACTGGCGGTCGATTTCATCAAGGACGGGAGGGCGGGTAGCGGACAAGTTGGGCTCCGGCGCGGATGGCAGTGGGGGAGCATGTTACAGGCTCATGGCCAGTGGTGCCTGGGGTGACTGGCAGAAACGCAAAAGCCGCGCAGTGCGCGGCTTTCAGAGATGGTAGGCCCAGTAGGACTCGAACCTACGACCAAGGGATTATGAGTTGCTGGGCGAGCAGGTATGCCTAGAGAAAGCGTTCATAGGTGAACGTAGGTTGGCATAGCTGGAGGGCCTGTAATACGTGGTGTTTAGCGTAATTTTGAGAAGGTTGCTCAAGCTGAGTACTGTATCGTGGTTGTACTGATTTTGCTGCGGATGAGTCCCGTCTGAGTGCATTCAATTAGGTACATGCGCCACCCACTTTGAACTCGGGGGAACTTATGGAGTGCTTACAAAGCATCGCCCGAGCGGATGGTGGATTTGCAGGTGTTGATATCAGATTGGCGGCTAAACCCGGTCGCTAATTTGCAGCGACTGTGGGAGTTCTGGCATGTAGAGGGAGGGGGGAATGTTCAGTAATATAAAAGCGTTATGAAGAATAACCTCCAAACGATTCAGTCGATAGTTTTTTGTCCTTAACCCAAGCGTAGTTAGGGTTTTTTGGCGCTATATGCTTAGGCAAGCTAGGAATAAGCTGCCTAACTTGCCTAAGTATTGTCTTATGGTTTTTACATTCTGGCTGTTGTTTTTTTAAAGGGCTTCGGAAAGTTTTTATTTTGATTTGATAGCGCAAAATTAAAAGTTCTGATCTTTGGCGCTATTTTTTACAATCGCAGTTCGCACTCTTTCAAATGTCAGGTTTTCCTGGTTAGCGTAGTCTGAAAAATTAAAGTACGAAGGCGGGGAAGTAAAGTCTCTCCAGGTTTGCAGTAAATATTTTTTAAATAGGATGGCTCTATCGTAACGATCCTCGATTTTTAAAGATTCAACTTTTCGCAGCATGCTTTCAAACATTGGTACGTCGAAAATTGGTGTGTCGAATACCATTGCGTCGATGTATGTAAACGTTCCGCACCATCGTTTAAGGTGGTAAGCGCCGACACTGGTAATGCGGAAGCTTGAGGGCATATCTCCAATGAGTCCGCTTTCATCCTCTTCGAATGTTAGTCTTTGGGAGGTTTCTACTAATTTTTTATTTGTAGTTTTACGCAGTGCGATTTCTATTTGTCCGTTGGTAAAGCCAAAATTTTGAAGCTCATTAACTAGCTTCGGTGTCGCGCAGAATCCATCGCGATCCTTATGAGGACCTTCAATGTTGAGAAATGAGAGCATGATGAGGATTAAGAAATGTTCGCGACGATCTGGTGTTGATACGTCAAATACATTCATTGCAAGCGAGGTGTCTGCGTTATAGTGAGAAAAGTCACCAAGTAGGGCGGTCTTTGTGAATTCGTGTATCGGGACGGCATATTCTCCCTTCTCTTCCATGAATTTTATAATCTTTTCTGCGTCTACGTTGGGGCTTCCGATAAAGCCAGTCACGAATTCAATAACGGCGCGAATGTTGCCTCCTGTTATGTTTACTAAGAATTCTTGAAGTGCTTCGCTTTGGTCTAGTGATACTATCAAAGCCTTAAGGAAGTAAGCGAGGCTTCTCGCGTTTACTCGGACAAAGTCTAAGGTTTCAATTGGTATTTGACCTTCCGCCATATCTAGCGCAAATTTTAGCCGTTTATCAATTACAACATCCACTCGAGGAGGAGAGATCGTGAAGATTTTGTGAGGGTAGGCTGTTAGTGCGCCTGAGCGTTTAGATTTGTAAAATGTCTGTGGCCTGACGGATATGAACACAGTGGCGGCCCAACTATTTGCCAACTCTTGGGAGATAATAAAGGCATCTTGTTGAGTTTGAAAATCACGTTGGTCCGCGTTATCTAGTGCTATGATTATCTGTTTTTTTCTCGCTTTTGAGATGTGTAGTATGCAAGATTTTAAGTGCTGGTCAGCGCTGTCTAGTTTTTTATCCAATTCGTTTAGTAAGGCTTCATTATACTTGTCGGGATCATCTTTATAGGCTTTTCCTCTCACGCTGCTAGCAAAACGAGCTATTTCTTGATGATAAACCGTAAGCGATCCACCGTGCCCACATTCAAAACCGCCAGTTGAAGCCTGATGCTGTGCTCC
>Ga0066462_1000005_pt1 | contig 85375 bp, 103 predicted proteins | sample LakWasMe92_HOW11_2_FD_59573 | JGI IMG/M metagenome (GOLD analysis project Ga0066462, IMG submission 59573) | Freshwater sediment methanotrophic microbial communities from Lake Washington under simulated oxygen tension - Sediment Metagenome 92_HOW11 | ecosystem: Environmental > Aquatic >... | reverse complement strand
AAATGTGGGAGCTGTCGAGCTTTAGCGAGGCTGCGATGCAGGCAACTCGGTTTTGCAGGTGTACCGAGTCGATTCTATCGCCGCCTCGCCGGGGCTCGACAGCTCCCACAGGGATTCGGCTTGACAGACAGTGCGCAGAATCCTGGGAACCACGCGGATCAAATGTGGGAGCTGTCGAGCTTTAGCGAGGCTGCGATGCAGGCAGCTCGGTTTGCAGGTAGACCAAGTTGATCCAGTTCCCACTGGGGTCAGGCATGGATCCGCACCCACACGCTGACCAGCACCGTCGCCGCCATCAACCACGCCAGCGCCGCCACTGCCAGCGAGGCCTCCAGGCGCATGCGGTCGACCATTACATACAAGGTCGCCAGGTACACAAAGTAGGGAATGATCGACCACATGCCGAACACAATGGTGGTCTTCAGATCGTCCACCGAGCGGCCTTTGCCGACGATGTAGTGGGCGATCAGCGCGAAGGTCGGAAACAGCGGCACCAGGCCGGCGATGTAGTAGTTCCTGGTCTTGGCCAGTACGGCCAGGAGCAAGACCACCGCCGCACCGAGGGCGGCCTTGAAGACTAAATCCACGTATGGCTCCTTAGTGGCTCAGGCCGTATTTCTTGACCTTGTCGAACAGGGTGGTCTTGGCCATCCCCAGTTCCAGGCTGGCCTGGGTCAGGTTGCCGCCACTGCGTTGCAGGGCGTCGCTGAGCAGGTTGCGTTCAAAGGCTTCCACCGCTTCGGTAAAGGCCAGGCCATGGTTGTCGGGGCTGGTGCCGCTTTTCTTGAAGGCCGGCAGGCCCAGGGCAAAACGTTCGGCGACGTTGCGCAGTTCACGCACGTTACCGGGCCAGTCATGGCTCATCAGGCTGGACAGGGTCTGGTTGTCCAGCTCCGGGGCGATGCGGTCGAAGCGCAGGGAGGACTGCTGCAGGAAGTGTTCAAACAGCTGCAGGATATCTTCGCGACGCTCGCGCAGCGGCGGCAGTTCCAGGGTCACCACGTTCAGGCGGTAGTACAGGTCGCTGCGGAACTGGTTGGCGCGGCTCAATTCGTTGAGGTCGGACTTGGTGGCGGCAATCACCCGGCAATCCACCGCCACGCTCTGGTTCGAGCCCAGGCGTTCCAGGGTGCGCTCCTGCAAGACCCGTAGCAGTTTGATCTGCAGGTTCATTGGCATGCTTTCCACTTCGTCGAGGAACAATGTGCCTTCGTGGGCATGTTCGATCTTGCCGATCCGCCGTTTGCCCGCGCCGGTAAAGGCGTTGGCTTCGTGACCGAAAATCTCGCTTTCAAACAGGTTTTCCGGCAGGCCGCCGCAGTTCAGGGCCACGAACTGGTGGGCGTGGCGGCGGCTGAAGTCGTGCAGGCAACGGGCGACCAGTTCCTTGCCGGTGCCGGTCTCGCCTTCGATCAGCACGTTGGCCGAGGTGTCGGCGACGTTGGCGATCAATTCACGCAGGTTCTGCATCGCCGGCGAGCGCCCGATGATCCGACCTTCCAGGGAGTCACGCTCGGCCAGTTGCCGGCGCAGCGACCACACTTCCCGGGCCAGGCCGCGCTGTTCGAGGGCGCGGCGCACCACGTCCACCAGGCGTTCCGGGGAGAAGGGTTTTTCCATGAAGTCATAGGCGCCGTTGCGCATCGCGCCCACGGCCATGGAAATATCGCCGTGGCCGGTGATCAGCACCACCGGCAGGCTTTTATCCAGGGCCTTGAGGCGGGTCAGCAACTCCAGGCCGTCGATGCCGGGCAGGCGGATATCACTGATCACAATGCCGGCAAAGTTCTCGCCGACGCGTTTAAGGGCCTCTTCGGCGCTGGCCACGCCGACGCTGGGAATATCTTCCAGGGCCAGGGCTTGCTGGCAGCCGAGCAACACATGGGGATCGTCTTCGACAATCAGCACGGTCAGCTCGGTGTTGGGTTGGCTGTTCATATCGACTCGCCGGGTTGATGGCCTGCCAGGGGCAGGCTCAGGACAAAGGCTGTACCACCCGCAGCCGGATGTTCGACGGCCAGGCTGCCGCCGGTGGCCGCCGCAAGGCTGGCCGACAGGGTCAGGCCCAGGCCCAACCCTTGTTCGCCGGGTTTGGTGGTAAAAAAGGGTTCAAACAAGTGCTTGCGGGTCTCCGGGTCGATGCCATGCCCGTTGTCTCGCACCCGCAGGCGGTATTTGCCTTCGCTGCTGTCACTTTCCAGCCACAGCTGGGGGGTGGGTTGGGCGTGCATCGCATCCAGGGCGTTGCCGATCAGGTTGACCAGGATCTGCTCCAGGCGCGTCTGGTCGATCTGCAGCATGGCCTGGCTGAAGCCGCGGTGCACGGTCAACGGCAGGCTGTCGAGGCGGCTGCCCAGCACCTGGAACGCGGCGTCCACGGCCTTGCCCAGGCTGGCTTCGCCCTGGTCGTCACCGCGCCGGGCAAACGAGCGCAGGCTGGCGGTGATGCGGCCCATGCGGTCGATCAGTTCATTGATGGTCTTGAGGTTGGTGCTGGCGGTCTCCAGGGCCCCGCGCTCCAGGAAGCGCACGGTGTTGCCGGACAAGGTGCGCAGGGCCGCCAGGGGCTGGTTCAGTTCATGGGCGATGCTGGTGGACATCTGGCCGATGGCCGCCAGCTTGCCGGCCTGGACCAATTCGTCCTGGGCCCGGCGCAGGGTTTCTTCGGCCTGGCGCCGTTCGCGGATCTGCGCCTTGAGCCGTTCGTTGCTGGCCCGCAGGTCGGTCGTGCGTTCGGCAATCCGCCGCTCCAGCTGGTTATTGGCCTCTTGCAAGGCCTCGCGGGCGGCCAGGCGCGTAGCGATCACCTTGCGCCGCTCATTCCAGGCAATCAGCAGGAACGCCACCAGGGCAAAGGCCACCGCGACGAGGATGCCCTGGTTGATCGCGGCCTGGCGCAGGTCGTTGAGCGGGGTGAGCAGGGTGAAGTTCCACGGTGTGTCGTTCAGGGGCCGGGTCTGGGCCAGGTAGGTGACTTCCCGGTCGTCGGCCACCACTTCACTGTTGGCCGGGAAGGTCAGTTTTTCGGTGCCTGTGTTGAGGTGCTCGCGGGCCAGGGGTTGCAGTTCGTTAAGGGTCGCCCAGTAATATTGCAGGCTGCGGGCCAGGCGTTCCTTGGTCTCGTCGCTCAGCGGGCGCACCGCCTTGAGCCGGCGCGCCGGGTCGCTGGAGAGGATGATGATGCCGTTCTCGTCACTGACGAAGGCTTCCAGGCGCGCGCGCTGCCAGCGTTCTTCCAACGCTTCGAGGCGCACCTTGACCACCGCCACGCCGATGATCTTGCCGCGTTCTTCCAGGCCATGGGCCAGGTAGTAGCCGGGTTCGCCGTTGGTGCTGCCGATGCCATAGAAACGCCCTGGCTGGCCACGCACGGCATTCTGGAAATAGGCGCGGAACGACAGGTCTTCACCCAGGTAACTGTCGACATCGCGCCAGTTGCTGGTGGCCATTACGCGGCCGGTGGTGTCCATCACATAAATCGCCCGGCTGCGGCTGCGCCGGTTCAGGCCTTCGAGGTAGTCGTTAACCGTTTGCCGGTGTTCCGGGGTCGGGTCGGCCAGCAATTTGGAGACGCTGGATTCCAGCTCCAGCAGGCTGGGCAGGTAGGTGTACTTGCTGATCTCACTCTCGACCGTGCGCGCATGCAGCTCCAACTGGCGCTCGCCGTTCTCGCCCAGGGTGCGGATGCCGTAGTGCTCGCTGGTCCAGAAGCCGATAAAGCCCAGGCCGATCATCAACAGGATGATCAGGGGCGGCAGGAACAGTTGGCGAATCAGACGAGGCTTCACGGCAAGGGATGGCGGTGCGGCGCGATAGAGGGTGGGGTCGCATTTCATCACAGATGCCTTGGGTCAGCTACTTGTGGGGGCAGACTTATGTGGGAGCGGGCTTGCTCGCGATGGCGGTGGATCAGTCACTTGATGCATTGACTGGTACACCGCCATCGCGAGCAAGCCCGCTCCCACACAAGCCCATTCCCATAAAGGCTTAGTGCTGCAGGATTTTCTCGAGGAAGTGCTGCGCACGTTCGGAGCGGGCGCTGATGTCGCCGAAGAACTCTTCTTTCGGGCAGTCTTCGATGATCTTGCCGGCGTCCATGAAGATCACGCGGTCGGCCACTTTACGGGCAAAGCCCATTTCGTGGGTTACGCACATCATGGTCATGCCTTCCTGGGCCAGTTGCACCATCACGTCCAGTACTTCGTTGACCATCTCCGGGTCCAGGGCCGAAGTCGGTTCGTCGAACAGCATGACAATTGGGTCCATGGCCAGGGCACGGGCAATCGCCACGCGCTGCTGCTGACCACCGGAAAGCTGGCCGGGATGCTTGTGGGCGTGCGCCGACAGGCCCACGCGCTCCAGCAGTTGCAGGCCTTTCTTGGTGGCTTCTTCCTTGCTGCGGCCCAACACCTTGATCTGCGCGACAGTCAGGTTTTCGGTGATGGTCATGTGCGGGAACAGTTCAAAGTGCTGGAACACCATGCCCACGCGCGAGCGCAGTTTCGGCAGGTTGGTCTTCGGGTCGGCAATCGAGGTGCCGTCCACTACCACGTCACCTTTCTGGAACGGTTCCAGGGCGTTGACGCACTTGATCAGGGTGGACTTGCCCGAGCCGGACGGCCCGCACACCACGATCACTTCGCCTTTCTTGACCTCGGTGCTGCAATCGGTCAGCACCTGGAAGTCGCCATACCACTTGTTGATGTTCTTGATAGAGATCATACGGCAAACCTTTTTTGCAGACGCTTGACCAGCAGCGAGGCGGCAAAGCTGATGATGAAGTAGACGACACCGGCGAAGATCAGGAACTCATTGGAGCGGCCGATAATGTCGCCGTTGGAACGGGCGGAGTTGAGGAAGTCCACCAGGCCCACGGTGTAGACCAGCGAGGTGTCCTGGAACAGGATGATGCTCTGCTGCAGCAGCAGCGGGGTCATCTTGCGGAACGCCTGGGGCAGGATGATCAGGCGCATGGTCTGGCCGTAGGTCATGCCCATCGCTTGTGCGGCGGCCATCTGGCCCTTGGGGATCGACTGCACGCCGGCCCGCACGATTTCGCAGAAATACGCCGCCTCGAACATCATGAACGCCACGACGCAGGAGGTGAACGCACCAATCGGCGTGTCTTCACCTGTGATCCAGCGCAACACGAACGGCACCGCCAGGTAGAACCAGGTGATCACCAGCAGCAGCGGGATCGAGCGGAAGTAGTTCACGTAGGCGCCGGCCACGCGCGACAGCAGCTTGCTGGAGGACAGGCGCATCAAGGCCAGGATAGTACCGAGAATGATGCCGCCGACCACGCCCATGACCATCAGCTTCAAGGTCATGACCATGCCGTTCCACAGGCCGGGCATGGCTGGGATGATACCGCTGAAATCGAAGTCCATTATTTGCCCCCCACGGAAATCAGGCCGGGCACGGCGACTTTCTTCTCGACCACGCGCATCAGCAGCATCAGGCTCATGTTCAGGGTGAAGTAGATCAGCGTGGCCAGGGTGAAGGCTTCAAACAGGTTGGCCGAGAACTCGGCGGTTTGCTTGGTTTGCGCCAGCAGTTCCATCAGGCCGATCAGGGACGCCACGGAGGAGTTCTTGAAGACGTTGAGGAATTCCGAGGTAAGCGGCGGAATGATGATCCGATAGGCCTGGGGTAGCAGCACATTCCAGTAGATCTGCGACAGGCTGAAGCCCATGGCGCGTGCGGCGGCTTCCTGGCCACGGGGCAGCGCCTGGATACCGGTACGCACTTGTTCACATACGCGGGCGGCGGTGAACAGGCCCAGGCACACGACAACGCTCAGGTAGGCCGAGGTGGTCGGGTTCAAGTCTTGTTTGTACCAGTCCTGCAGGTTTTGTGGCAGCAGGTCGGGCACCAGGAAGTACCAGATAAACAGCTGAACCAGCAGGGGCACGTTGCGAAACAGTTCTACATAGCAGGTGGCAATGCCGGCCACGAGGCGATTAGGCATCGTGCGCATCACGCCCAATACCGAGCCCAGCAGCAAGGCGACGATCCAGGCCACGATGGCGATGGCGATGGTCCAGCCCAAACCGGAGATGAACCAGTCGAGATAGGTCTCGCTGCCCACGCCGGTGGACTTGAAGAATACGCCCCAGTCCCAGTTGTAATTCATTAGGGTCTCCCCCGAAATCGATCGATGTACAAGCACCCGCTTGGGGAAGATCCATTCCCGCCTGACGATGAACGTCAGGCACACGCGATCGGCTCGGAAACCGCCAGGTCGAGTGTTCCAAATAATGCCAGCAGGTAGTAACAGACGCCTGAGGGAGGGTTGGCTCCCTCAGGAGATAAGGTTAGTTCGGAATCAGGACTTTTTTTCAGCCGTTTTGTCGTCAGCCGCTTTGTCAGTCGGGTTGGCGATCAGGGCCTTGAGTTCGTCGCTCATCGGGAACATCAGGTTCAGGCCTTTTGGTGGGATCGGCGAGCTGAACCACTTGGTGTAGATGTTGTTGATTTCGCCGGACTTGTAGGTGGCGACGATGGCGTCATCCACAGCCTTCTTGAACGGAGCATCGCCTTTGCGAACCATGCAGCCGTAGATTTCAAAGGATTGTGGCGTGCCGGTCACGGCCCAGTCAGTTGGCTGCTTGGCCTTGGCCATTTCACCGGCCAGCAGTGCGTCGTCCATCATGAAGGCAACGGCGCGGCCGCTTTCCAGCATCTGGAAGGACTCACCGTGGTCTTTGGCGGAGATAACGTTCATGCCCATTTGCTTGTCAGCGTTCATGGACTTGAGGATGCGCTCGGACGTGGTGCCGGCGGTGGTTACGACGTTCTTGCCCTTGAGGTCAGCGAAATCCTTGTAGGTCGAGTCCTTTTTGGACAGCAGACGGGTACCGATTTCGAAGATGCCGACGGAGAAGTCGACTTGTTGCTGACGCTCGACGTTGTTGGTGGTGGAGCCACACTCAACGTCCACGGTGCCGTTCTGCACCAGCGGGATACGGGTTTGCGAGGTGACCAGGTTGTATTTGACCTTCAGCTCGCCTTCCTTCATGCCGAGGTCTTTTTCGACCGCTTTGACGATGGCCAGTTGAATGTCGTGGGAGTAGCCCACTGGCTTGCCGGAACCGTCCGCGATGTAGGAGAACGGGATGGAGGCGTCGCGGTGGCCCAGGGTGATGGTGCCCGACTCTTTGATTTTCTTCAGTGTGCCAGTCAGTTCGGCGGCGAAGACGGGAGTGCTAATCAGAGCGGCAGCAATAGCTGCGCCCAAAATATGGGGAACGATACGCATCAATACTTCCTCGACATTTGTTTTTTTTATGAAGCCTGGACGGCTCTTTCGATACAGCGAATGCCTGTGACGGCTCCTGAAGCATCTCAGGCAAACACGTCCCAAGTGTAGAGCATGAGTCGTGCCAGGCTGTGAATAAAGATATAAATATATGATTTATATAGTGATTAACTTTATGTGACGAGGTTTATCCGGGGTTTAAGTCCGGCAAACCGAATAGGGGGTGGTATCACGTTCGGAAAACCGAATCTGTAGGAGTTTGCGTACAGTGCCCGCGCCAAAAAAAGCCCCTGGACCTTTCGGTACAGGGGCTGGGTGCATCAGGCCGCTTCGATCTTGCTGCGGTTCTGCTCGACCTTGATCAGGTAACGCTGCAGGTTTTCCTGTTCCTCGGGGGTGGTGAACAGCCCCAGTTTGGTGCGGCGCCACAGGATGTCGTAGGCCTGGGTCGCCCATTCTTCGGCGCACAGGTAGTCGACTTCCCGGGTGTACAGGCCGCCACCCAGGTGTTCGCCCAGGTCGGCCAGCGCTTGCACGCCTTCGAGCAGGCGCCAGGTGCGGCTGCCATAGGTGGTGGACCAGCGACGGGCGATTTCGCTGGGAATCCACTCGAACTTGCTGCGAATGTCCGTGGCCAGGGCTTCAGGCGTGCTCATGTCTTCGCCGCCGGGCAGGCTCGCGGTGGCGGTCCAGCTTGGCTTGATCTGGGGGAAGTAGGGGGCCAGTTGCGCCAGGGCCGACTCCGCCAGCTTGCGGTAGGTGGTCAGCTTGCCGCCGAATACCGACAGGATCGGCGCTTCTTCGCCGGTGCCGGACAGCGCCAGGGTGTAGTCGCGGGTGATGGCCGATGGGTTATCCGACTCGTCGTTGCACAGTGGGCGCACGCCGGAATAGGTGTGCACGATATCGTCGCGGCTCAGTTGCTGCTTGAAGTGGGCATTGACCACCTTGAGCATGTAGTCCGTTTCACCCTCGGTAATCGCCACTTTCGCCGGGTCGCCGGTGTACTCACGGTCGGTGGTGCCGATGATGGTCAGGTGATTGAGGTACGGAATGGTGAAGACGATACGCCCGTCTTCATTCTGCAGGATGTGCGCATGGGCGCCTTCGTACAGCTTCGGCACGATCAGGTGGCTGCCCTGGATCAGGCGGATGCCGTAGGGCGAATCGAGCTTGAGGTCATCCTTGATGAACTTGGCGACCCACGGGCCGGCCGCATTCACCAGGGCCTTGGCGCGGATCGACAACAGGCTGCCATCGGCGCGCTCCAGGTGCAGGTGCCACAGGCCCTTGCTGCGGCGGGCGCTGACGCAACGGGTCTGGGTGTGGATATGCGCGCCCTTTTCCCGGGCGGCCATGGCATTGAGTACCACCAGGCGTGCGTCATCGACCCAGCAATCGGAGTATTCAAAGCCCTTGGTGATTTCGCTTTTCAGCGGGCTGTCGGCGCCGAACTTCAGGCTTTTGGAGCCTGCGAGCTTTTCGCGCTTGCCGAGGTGGTCATACAGGAACAGGCCGGCACGGATCATCCAGGCCGGGCGCAGGTGTGGGCGATGGGGCAACACAAAGCGCATCTGCTTGACGATGTGCGGGGCCTTGGCCAGCAGCACTTCGCGTTCGGCCAGGGCTTCGCGCACCAGGCGGAATTCGTAATGTTCAAGATAACGCAGGCCGCCATGGATCAGCTTGCTGCTGGCGGATGAGGTGTGGCTGGCCAGGTCATCCTTTTCGCAAAGGAACACCGACAGGCCGCGCCCGGCCGCATCTGCCGCGATGCCCACGCCATTGATCCCGCCGCCGATAACGGCAACATCATAGACTTCGGCAAGGGGTGGGGCAGGCAAGGTAGAAGGGGTCATCGGCTGGCCTCGCGATCTTTATTTATATTTGAATTTGAACATTAATGTTCGTTTGCGAAAATGGTAGCTTATAAAGGCGGGCGCAGCCAGTCGAATTCGATTGAAAAAACTCATCGAAGGGTAGGGAAAGGAAGAATTGTGAACATTGAGCCTTGTGTTGGCTCAAGAGAGTTGTTGCCCTTTAGGCCGCCATCGTGGGCAAGCCCGCTCCCAGATTTGGAATGTGTTCAACCTGTGGGAGCGGGCTTGCCCGCGATGGCGCCGGTGCAGGCGCTAGAGGTGCGGGGCGGTTACACGACTTCCAGGCGAATCTTGTTCTGGTTCAACAACTGCACCAGCGCCGGCACCGGCTGCTGATCGGTAACCAGGCAATCAATCAAGCTGATGGGCCCCAGGCGAATCATGGCATTGCGCCCGAACTTGCTGGAGTCCGCCGCCAGGATCACCTTGCGCGCATTGGCAATGATCGCCTGGGAAACCCGCACTTCCTGATAGTCGAAGTCCAGCAGGCTGCCGTCCTCGTCGATGCCGCTGATCCCCACCAGGGCAAAATCGACCTTGAACTGGTTGATAAAGTCCACGCTGGCCTGGCCCACCACGCCGCCGTCGCGGCGCACATTGCCGCCGGTCAGCAGCACGTCGAAGTCGTCCTTGGCGCTGAGCATCATGGCGACGTTGAGGTTATTGGTGATGATCTTCAGGTGGCTGTGGTTGAGCAGCGCCCTGGCGATGGATTCGGTGGTGGTGCCGATATTGATGAACAACGAGGCATGGTCGGGGATCTGGGCGGCAATGGCTTCGCCGATACGCTGTTTTTCATCGCGCATCTGGTCGGCACGCATGGCGTACTCGGTGTTTTCGACGCTGGAGTCATAGGCGGCGCCGCCGTGGTAGCGACGCAGCAGGTTGGCTTCGGCCAGTTGATTGATATCGCGGCGGATGGTTTGCGGGGTCACAACGAACAGCTGCGCCATTTCCTCGATACTGACGTAGCCGCGTTCGCGGACCAGTTCGAGGATTTGCTGCTGACGGGGAGGCAGATTCATGGGGCGTCCTTTGGGCTGCCGTACAAAAAAGTGGCCCATGATGACGCAGGAATCTGCTCCCTGCCAGTTACAACCCTAAGTGGGTCCAGCGCTTGGCTTATTCAGCGCCTTCGTGGGGTTCCCAGTCGCGGGTGCGGCTGACCGCTTTTTTCCAGCCGGCGTAGAGTTTTTCTTTGGCGGGCTCGTCCAGTTGCGGTGCAAATTCGCGCTCGATCACCGCCTTGCCCCGCAACTCTTCCAGGCTGCCCCAGAAACCACAGGCCAGGCCGGCCAGGTAGGCCGCGCCCAATGCTGTGGTCTCGCGCATTTGCGGGCGCTCGACCTGGGTGCCGAGGATGTCGGCCTGGAACTGCATCAGGAAGTTGTTGGCCACGGCGCCGCCGTCCACCCGCAGGGATTTGAGGCGTTCGCCGGAATCCTGCTGCATGGCGTCGAGCACGTCGCGGGTCTGGTAGGCAATCGACTCCAGGGCCGCACGAATAATGTGATCGACCCGTACGCCACGGGTCAGGCCGAACAGCGCGCCACGGGCATAGGGGTCCCAGTACGGAGCGCCCAGGCCGGTGAAGGCCGGCACCAGGTACACGCCGTTGCTGTCCTTGACCTTGTTGGCGAAGTATTCGGTGTCGTGGGCGTCATTGATGATCTTCAGCTCGTCGCGCAGCCACTGCACGGTGGAGCCGCCGTTGAATACCGCGCCTTCCAGGGCGTAGGCCACTTCGCCACGGGGGCCGCAAGCGATGGTGGTCAGCATGCCGTGCTGGGATTTCACCGCCTTGTCGCCGGTGTTCATCAGCAGGAAGCAGCCGGTGCCGTAGGTGTTTTTCGCCTGGCCCGGCTCGACACACATCTGGCCGAACAGCGCCGCTTGCTGGTCGCCGGCAATGCCGCCGATGGCAATCCCGCTTTTGGTGCGGCCATAAATTTCGGAGGAGGACTTAACCTCTGGCAGCATCTCGCGCGGGATGTCCAGCACCTCCAGCATCTTCGCGTCCCACTCCAGGGTGTGGATGTTGAAGAGCATGGTGCGTGAGGCGTTGGTGTAGTCGGTGACGTGGGTCTTGCCGCCGGTGAATTTCCAGATCAGCCAGCTGTCGATGGTGCCGAACAGCAACTCGCCGTTGCGCGCACGTTCGCGGCTGCCTTCGACGTTATCGAGGATCCATTTGAGCTTGGTGCCGGAGAAGTACGGGTCGGTGACCAGGCCGGTGGTGTCGCTGATGTACTGCTCATGGCCGTCGCGCTTGAGCTGCTGGCAGATCTCGGTACTGCGCCGGCACTGCCAGACAATGGCGTTGTAGATCGGGCGGCCGGTGATCTTGTCCCAGACCACTGTGGTTTCACGCTGGTTGGTGATGCCGATGGCGGCGACCTGATCGTGGTGCAGGCCGGCTTGTGCCAGGGCTTCGACCATCACGGCGCTCTGGGTGGCGAAGATTTCCATCGGGTCATGTTCGACCCAGCCGGCTTGTGGGTAATGCTGGACGAATTCGCGCTGGGCGGTGCACACCACGTTGGCATCACGATCAAAGATGATCGCCCGCGAACTGGTGGTGCCCTGATCAAGGGCAATGATGTAGTTCTTATTCTGTGTGTCGGTCATGTCGATTGCCTTGGACGGAAAAAGGGAATGGGTCAGTAGCCTGGGCCGCAAGGGGCAGAGGGCCCAGGCTAGCGTTTCAGGACGTTCGGGTGTTGCCGTTGGCGGCGGTTTCGGGTGCAACAGTTGTAGCAGGCATTGCGACGCTGGGCAGATGGCGGGCAATCAACCCACGATAGGCCGCAGCACCGAGGCAGGCACCGACAATCGGTGCAAAGATCGGAATCAAAAAGTAAGGAATATCGCGCCCGCCAGTGAAGGCCATTTCACCCCAGCCGGCGAAAAAGGTCATCAGCTTGGGCCCGAAATCCCGGGCCGGGTTCATCGCAAACCCGGTCAGCGGGCCCATGGCGCTGCCGATCACCGCGATCAGCAAGCCGATCAGCAGTGGGGCCAGCGGGCCACGGGGCAAGCCGTTGTTGTCATCGGTCAGGGCCATGATCACGCCCATCAGGATGGCGGTGATGACCATTTCTACCAGGAATGCCTGGGCTGTATTCAACAGGGCGTGAGGATAGGTGGAAAACACCGAGGCCAGTTCCAGGCTGGCTGCCGAGCCTCGGACCATCTGGTGAGTTTGTTCGTAATCGAAAAACAGGTTGCTGTAGAGCATGTAGACCAGCGCGGCGGAGCAAAAGGCGCCGGCAACCTGGGCGATGATATAGAAGGGCAGTTTGCGCTTGTCGAAATCGGCGAAGAGGCACAGCGCGATACTCACTGCGGGGTTGAGATGAGCCCCGGAAATGCCGGCGCTCAGGTAGATCGCCATGCTCACGCCGATCCCCCAGATAATGCTGATTTCCCACAAGCCAAAGCTGGCACCCGCGACCTTGAGCGCAGCGACGCAACCGGTGCCGAAGAAGATCAGCAGCGCGGTGCCGAGAAACTCGGCCATGCATTGGCTTGAAAGTGAAGGCTGTTGAAGAGCAGTTGTCATTGAAAACCTCGGTTTTTTTTCTTGTCTGGCGCGGTGCCACAACGGGCGGTGCGCGATTTTCACCGTGGCAAGGACCCCCATCCTGGCCACGGCTTACTGCTCGGACACTGTGGATAGATTTCCGCAGTATTCGGAAACGAAAAAATATAGACAAGAAACACCGCTGTCAAAGGTCGAAAGTGAACGGTTGGTCATTTTCAAACTATTAACACGGTGAATGATCGCCGCAACAAGGCGACGCAATGGGCGGCGAGCGTGGCCAGGATCTGCGCGGATTCGTCGCACAGCGCCCTGCACTAGAGCGTTTTGCCTGGGTTTGTCCTAGAATCGGTGGCCTGCTTTTCCACGTTTCCCCCGAGCCTGGAGCCCCTATGACACCCGCATTGGACTTGTTGAAAAAAGTTCGCGCCGAACATCGTATCCACAGTTACGAACATGACCCCAAGGCCGCCTCTTATGGCCTGGAGGCCGCGGAGAAGTTGAGTCTCGACCCGGCGCGGGTGTTCAAGACCCTGCTCGCCAGCAGCGAAAAGAGCGAGTTATTGGTGGCGGTGGTGCCGGTCGTCGGAAGTCTGGATTTGAAGGCCCTGGCGCACGCGGCAGGGGTGAAGAAAGTCGAGATGGCCGACCCCGCGGCGGCGCAGCGTTCCACCGGCTATTTGTTGGGAGGGATCAGCCCGCTGGGGCAGAAGAAACGCTTGCGCACCTTCATCGATGAGAGCGCACAGCCTTTTGCGACAATTTTTGTCAGCGCGGGTAGGAGGGGCTTGGAAGTGGAGTTGGCGGCGGCGGTGTTGGCCGAGCAGACCCAGGGCAAATTCGCGCCGATTGGTCGGGCTTGAATTCAATAACGGTGGGATCAAATGTGGGAGCGAGCCTCTGTGGGAGCTGGCTTGCCTGCGATAGCATCACCTCGCTGTAGCTGACAGCCCGAGGCGCCTGCATCGCGGGCAAGCCAGGCTCCCACACAAGCCTGCACACATTTTGGATTCGGTTTCTTCAGCTGGCAGTGCTGTAGCGCCGCACGCCGGACTCCACCTGCGGAATCTGCGCCGCCGTGCTCCCCGAGGCCTGGAACAGCACCAGGTGTTCGGCCGCCACGCGGATCCCCACCTGCGCACCCACCTGATGATCGGCATGGCTGGGGAAAATCGATTCCAGCTGGGCGCCGGTCGGCAACTGTAAGCGGTACAAGGTCGAGGCACCCAGGAAGGTCTTGCCGACAATCTGCGCTTTCAAGGCGCTGTCCGGTGCATACACGATGTCATCCGGGCGCAGCAAAACGTCTACCGCAGAGCCAGTCGGCCAGGTATAGGCACGATTACCGCGCAACTCGCCCAACTCGGTGCTGACCGACTCCGGCGTGCTCAACTGGCCACGGATAAAGTAACCCTGGCCAATAAAGCTCGCGACATAGGGCGTCAGCGGTTCGTGATAGAGGTTGTAGGGCGTATCCCACTGTTCCAGCCGGCCTTCCTTGAACACGCCGACGTGATCGCTCACGGCAAACGCTTCTTCCTGGTCATGGGTGACCAGGATCGCACTGGTACCACGGGCCTTGAGGATGTCCCGCACTTCATGGCTGAGCTTGCGCCGCAGTTCACCGTCAAGGTTGGAGAACGGCTCGTCGAGCAGCAGCAATTGCGGTTCCGGTGCCAATGCACGGGCCAGGGCCACGCGCTGTTGCTGGCCACCGGACAGTTCGTGGGGGAAGCGCTTGCCCAGGTTCTTCAGGTTGACCAACTCCAGCAGTTCGGCGACCACGCGCTCTTTGCGCGGGTGTTTGCGAATGCCGAAGCCGATGTTGTCGGCCACGCTGAGATGGGGAAACAGTGCGTAGTCCTGGAACACCATGCCAATGCGACGTTTCTCGGGTGCCAGGGTAAAACCGGCGCTGGAGATCACTTCGCCCGCCAGATTGATCTCACCTTCGTGCACCGGCTCAAACCCGGCAATCGCGCGCAGGGTGGTGGTCTTGCCGCAACCTGAGGAGCCCAGCAGGCAACCGATATCGCCGGCGTTGAGGTGCAGGTTGAGGTTCTGCACCACCCGTTGGTCCTGATAGCCGCATGCCAGATTGCGCAGATTCAGCAGAAGTGGCTGGCTCATGCGTGGTGGTACGCCGGCGGCACGAGGAACTCCAGCAAGGCCTTCTGCGCGTGCAGGCGGTTTTCTGCCTGGTCCCAGGCAACAGAGCGTGGGTCGTCCAACAGGTCGAGGCTGATTTCTTCGCCGCGATGGGCCGGCAGGCAGTGCATGAACAGCACATCCGGCGCGGCGAGGTCGAGCAACTCACGGGTAACTTGATACGGCGCAAACAGGGCCAGGCGCTTGGCGGTCTCGTCTTCCTGGCCCATGGAGGTCCAGACGTCGGTGCTCACCAGGTGCGCGCCGATCACGGCGTCTTTCGGGTCGCGCACGATTTGTACGCGGGCGTCGGCCTTGGCCAGGAATTCGGCGCTCGGCTCGTAGCCCTCGGGGCAGGCAATGCGCAGGTGGAAGTCGAACTGGATCGCCGCTTCTATATAACTGTTGCACATATTGTTGCCATCACCGATCCAGGCCACGGTCTTGCCCTGGATCGAGCCGCGATGTTCGAGGAACGTCTGCATATCGGCGAGCAACTGGCACGGATGCAGGTCATCGGACAGCCCGTTGATCACCGGCACCCGCGAGTTGGCGGCAAATTCGGTGAGGGTGCTGTGGGCAAAGGTACGGATCATCACGGCATCGAGCATGCGCGACATGACAATGGCGCAATCGCTGATCGGCTCGCCACGGCCCAGTTGGGTGTCCCGTGGCGACAGAAAGATGGCCTGACCGCCAAGCTGGATCATGCCGGCTTCAAAGGACAGGCGGGTACGGGTGGACGACTTCTCGAAAATCATCCCGAGTACGCGGTTTTTCAAAGGCTCGAACAGTACGCCGCGATTACGCAGGTCTTTAAGCTCAATGCCTCGACGGATCACGCTGACCAGCTCTTCGGGCGTGCAATCCATCAGGGAGAGAAAGTGCCTTGCGCTCATCATTAACTACCTTTTTGCAACAGACCGCAGATACTCAAAGCCTTGTTTATTGTGACAACGGGCGAGACCTGCGGCGAAAGCCGCACGGGGCGACGAAATAGGGGAAGGCGCGATATTGACACTAAATGTCGCGTCTTACCAATAGGCTACGGTTTTTTAGGGGTGTTCAAAGGGGCGGGAATTGCACTTTTGAGGCCTGTTTACGGACAGCAGCGGGTCATTTGTACACTGGCGTCGCGACCTTTTGCAATGCGTGATGACGGCGCCGGACCCGGTTGTGTCGGTTTCCAGGGCGGGGTGGGAGGTTTTTGAAACATTTGCTCATGCTTACCCATGGCCTGGCCTGATGCCCATTGATTCACGGGGCGAACGTTGCTGGCGCCCCTGAGGAGTGCGGCCCATAGTCGGGCCAAAGCCCTAATAAAGAGACTGGCCATGACCAAGACTCTCCATCACCGTGCCTGCCACCTGTGCGAAGCCATTTGCGGCCTGACCCTGGAAACCACCACCTCGGATGATGGCAGCATTGCCATCACCTCGATCAAAGGGGATGCCCAGGACACCTTCAGCCGTGGCCATATCTGCCCCAAGGCTGTGGCCCTGCAGGATATCCAGAACGATCCCGATCGCCTGCACCAACCCATGTTGCGGGTGGGCAGCGAATGGCAGCCGATCCCCTGGGACGAGGCTTTTGCCCTGGTAGCCGAGCGGCTGGCGGGGATCCAGGCGCAGCATGGGCAGAATGCGGTGGCGGTGTACCAGGGCAACCCCAGCGTGCATAACTATGGCTTGATGACCCACAGCAACTACTTCCTCGGGCAGTTGAAGACGCGCAATCGCTTTTCCGCGACGTCCGTGGACCAGTTGCCCCATCACCTCACCAGCCACCTGATGTATGGCCATGGCCTGTTGCTGCCGATCCCGGATATCGACCAGACCGACTTCATGCTGATCCTGGGCGGCAATCCACTGGCCTCCAATGGCAGCATCATGACCGTGCCGGACGTGGAAAAACGCTTGAAAGCCATCCAGGCTCGGGGCGGCCGCGTGGTGGTGGTCGACCCTCGGCGCAGCGAGACGGCGGCCATGGCCGACCAGCATCTGTTTGTGCGCCCCGGTGGCGATGCGGCGTTGCTGTTCGGGTTGCTCAACACGTTGTTCAGCGAGCACCTGACCCGTGACAGCCACTTGCCAGTGGACGGCCTGGACGAGGTGCGCCGCGCCGTCGCGGGCTTGACCGCCGAGGCCATGAGCGCCCGGTGCGCGGTGCCGGCCGAACAGATCCGCCAGTTGGCGCGGGATTTTGCGGCGGCAGACAAGGCGGTCTGCTACGGGCGCATGGGGGTGTCGACCCAGGCATTCGGCACCTTGTGCCACTGGCTGGTGCAGTTGATCAACCTGGTCACCGGTAACCTGGACCGGGTCGGCGGCGCCTTGTGTACCGAACCTGCGGTGGACCTGGTGGCGGCCACCTCCGGTGGGCACTTCAACCGTTGGCAGAGCCGGGTGTCCGGGCGCCCGGAATACAGCGGCGAGCTGCCGGTGTCGGCCCTGGCCGAAGAAATGCTCACCGAGGGCGAAGGACAAATCCGTGCACTGGTGACGGTGGCCGGTAACCCGGTGTTGTCCACCCCCAACGGGCGGCAACTGGAGCAGGCCCTGGATGGCTTGGCGTTCATGGTCAGCGTGGACCTGTATATCAACGAAACCACCCGTTATGCCGACCTGATCCTGCCATCGACCTCGGCCCTGGAAAACGACCACTACGACACCACGTTCAATATGTTTGCGGTGCGTAATGTCACGCGCTTCAACCGGGCGATTCTGCCCAAGCCCGAGGGGGCGTTGCACGACTGGGAGATTTTCGTCGGCCTGGCCCAGGCGTTTGCGGCCCGCACCGGCCACCCGCTCAAGCCGACCCTGGCACCGGCGCAGATGATTGACCTCGGCCTGCGGGCGGGGGCCTATGGCGACGCCTCCACGCACAAGCTGTCGGTGGCGATGCTGGCCGAACATCCCCATGGCCTGGACCTGGGGCCACTGAAGGCCAACCTGGCCGGGCGCTTGAAAACCGCCAGTGGTCGAGTGCAGGCAGCACCGGCAGTGATCCTGGCGGACCTGGCGCGGTTTGCCGCCTTACCGCTGCCCAAGGTCGATGAGTTGCTGTTGATCGGCCGCCGGCACGTACGCAGCAATAATTCATGGATGCATAACTATCACCGGCTGGTGAAGGGCAAGCCGCGGCATCAACTGCTGATGCACCCGGATGACCTCGCCAGTCGCCAGCTCAGTGACGGGCAGCGGGTGCGGGTCAGTTCGCGAATCGGCATGATCGAAGTGCAAGTGCAGGCCAGCCTGGAGATGATGCCCGGCGTGGTCAGCCTGCCCCACGGCTGGGGTCATGACCGCCCGGGCGTGCACATGAGCATTGCCAGCGCGCAGCCGGGGGCCAGTGCCAACGACCTGACGGATGAACGGCAGTTGGACGAGTTGTCGGGCAACGCGGCGTTGAACGGTGTGCCGGTGCAGGTCGCGGCGGCGTGACGCAGTGAGTCTGTCGGGGAGCCCGAGCACCACGCTGGGATTTTGCGTTACAATGCGCCACCGTGCCGACCTGTGAGTCGCAAAGTTCCAGCCGAGGTGTTCCATGGATATCATCGAAACGATTAAAGAGCAGATTGCTAACAACACCATTCTGCTTTACATGAAGGGCGCCCCGAATGCCCCGCAGTGCGGCTTCTCCGCGAAGGCCTCCCAGGCCGTGATGCAGTGTGGCGAAAAGTTCGCCTACGTCGATATCCTGCAAAACCCGGAAATCCGCGCCAACCTGCCCAAGTACGCCAACTGGCCTACTTTCCCACAACTGTGGGTAGCCGGTGAGCTGGTCGGCGGTAGCGACATCATCACCGAAATGGCGGCTGATGGTTCGTTGCAGGCGCTGATCAAGGACGCTGCCGAAAAAGCGGCGGCCAAGACCGAAGCGTAACTGGCGCACAATAAAAAGCCCCGCTTCTCATGCGAGAGCGGGGCTTTTTTGTGCCTGATGTTTACCGGCAGGCGATGGGTTACTCACCCATCTGCGATTGCAGGTAGTTCTCCAGGGTCACTTTGTCGATCAGGCCAACTTGGGTTTCCAGCCAGTCGATATGTTCTTCCTGGTCTTCCAGGATATCTTCCAGCAGTTCGCGGCTACCGAAGTCGCCCTTGGTTTCGCAGTGAGCGATGGCGGCCTTGAGGTCGGCATGGCTCTTGCGCTCGAAGCCCAGGTCGCTGTTGAGCATTTCCAGGGTGTGCTCGCCGATGTTCAGCTTGCCCAGGTCCTGGACGTTCGGCAGGCCTTCGAGGAACAGGATGCGCTTGATCAGCGCGTCTGCGTCCTTCATGGCCTTGATCGATTCCTTGTACTCACGCTTGCCGAGCTTTTCCAGGCCCCAATCGTCATACATGCGGGCATGCAGGAAGTACTGATTGATCGCGACCAGTTCATTGGCAAGGATTTTGTTGAGTTGCTGGATGACTGAGATGTCGCCTTTCATGATTGGGGTCCTGCCCTGTGTTCGTTGTATATAGGGCGGAGTTTGAGCGGCACAATGACGAGTGTCAAATCTAAGTTATTGAATAATAAATGAAAATTAATCGGAATAAGAATGTTTGTGTTCCGCGTCTTGGCGCTAACTGTTTGAATTACAGGCATAAAAAAACCGGACACTAAGTCCGGTTCTTTAAAACACGTCAAATTAGGCGTGTGTAAATTCTGCCGAGTAGGGGATCGCGGCCTGGGCCACCTGCAGCTTTGTCAGGGTTTCCCGTACCACTTGCTTGGCAAGGCAGGCACATTTGCCGCATTGGCTGGCAACGCCGGTGGTTTCACGCACTTCTTTGTAGCTGCAGCAACCTTCATAGATCGCTTCGCGGATTTGTCCGTCGGTGACGCCAGTGCAGAGGCAGACATACATAAGGGAGAACCATCGCGGTTTAAGGCTTAAGTGCGATGGATCTTAATGTTAACGAGAATGATTGTCAAAGTGCTTTCTCAAACCGTTGCCTGCCATGGGGCCCTCACTGACGAACGGTTTTTTTCAGGTATGATGGTCGGTCTTTACGAAGCGTGATCGCGTCACAGGCCTGTCGTCAATGCACGGCAGACTCAAGGGCGGTCCATTTACTTCAATTACCATCAGGAGATAACCCATGAGCGTACTCGTCGGCAAACAAGCCCCGGATTTCGACGTCCCGGCCGTCCTCGGCAATGGCGAAATCGTTGACAGCTTCAAGCTGTCTGAAGCCATCAAAGGCAAATACGGCCTGGTGTTCTTCTACCCGCTGGACTTCACCTTCGTCTGCCCATCCGAGCTGATCGCCCTGGATCACCGCATGGACGATTTCAAGGCCCGTAACGTTGAAGTGGTTGCCGTTTCCATCGACTCCCATTTCACCCACAACGCCTGGCGCAACACCGCCATCAATGATGGCGGCATCGGCAAAGTCAAATACACCATGGCTGCCGACATGAAGCACGACATTGCCAAGGCCTACGACGTTGAGTCCGAAGGCGGCGTGGCTTTCCGTGGCGCGTTCCTGATCGACGACAAGGGCGTTGTGCGCTCGCAGATCATCAACGACCTGCCGCTGGGCCGTAACATGGAAGAGCTGATCCGCCTGGTCGACGCTCTGCAATTCCACGAAGAGCATGGCGAAGTCTGCCCGGCCAACTGGAAAAAAGGCGACAAAGGCATGAACGCTTCGCCAGCAGGTGTTGCGGCTTACCTGACCGAGAACGCTGGCAAGCTGTAAGCCAGGTTCGCGGTGAAAAAAAACCGGCCTGAGAGGGCCGGTTTTTTTATGCGCGGGATTTAGCGATGTAATCAGTCGCTGAAGTCTTCCCAGCCGCCCATCTGTTTCCAGCGGTTGACGATGCCGCAGAACAGGTCGGCGGTCTTCTCGGTGTCGTAGCGAGCCGAGTGGGCCTCACGGCCGTCGAAGTCAATACCGGCTGCCTGACATGCCTTGGCCAGTACGGTCTGGCCATAAGCCAGGCCAGCCAGGGTGGCGGTGTCAAAGCTGGAGAATGGGTGGAACGGGTTGCGCTTCATGTCCAGGCGCGCCACGGCGGCGTTGAGGAAGCCCAGGTCGAAGCTGCTGTTGTGCCCGACCAGGATCGCGCGTTTGCAGCCGTTGGCCTTCAAGGCCTTGCGTACGCCACGGAAGATGTCGGTCAAGGCCGTTTCTTCGCTGACGGCCATGCGCAACGGATGGTCGAGCTTGATCCCGGTGAACTCCAGGGCCGCGGCTTCGATATTGGCGCCTTCAAATGGCTCGACGCGGAAGAAATGGGTGTGTTCGGGATACACAAAACCCTGTTCGTCCATGCCGATGGTAGTCGCGGCAATTTCCAGCAGTGCATCGGTGGCGCAATTGAAGCCGCCGGTTTCTACGTCGATAACGACAGGCAGATAGCCGCGAAAGCGCTCGGCCATCGGGTGGCGCGAACCGCCGCCACCGTGTTCCTGTTCGTCGTCGTAATGGTCTTCACTCACGGGTGTTCCTCCAGCAGGCGCCAGCGCAGTGTTTCACCGGCGCGCAGCGGGATAACGGTCAGCTCGCCAAATGGCAGGCTGGTGGGGGCGGTCCAGTCTTCACGGACCAGGGTAATACGGTCGGTATTCGCCGGCAGGCCGTAGAAACGCGGGCCATTGAGGCTGGCGAAGGCCTCGAGTTTGTCCAGGGCGTTGCGCGCCTCGAAGGCTTCGGCGTACAGCTCGATCGCCGCATAGGCGGTGTAGCAGCCGGCACAGCCACAGGCCGCTTCCTTGGCATGCTGGGCGTGGGGCGCCGAGTCGGTGCCGAGGAAGAATTTCGCGCTGCCACTGGTGGCGGCATCGAGCAACGCCACCTGGTGGGTGTTGCGCTTGAGGATCGGCAGGCAATAGAAGTGCGGCCGGATCCCGCCCACCAACATGTGGTTGCGGTTGTACAGCAGGTGATGCGCGGTGATGGTCGCGCCGACGTTGGCCGAAGCCTCGGTGACGAACTGCACGGCGTCTGCGGTGGTGATGTGCTCGAACACCACCTTGAGGGTCGGAAACAGCTCGACCACACGGCGCATGTGTTCGTCGATAAAGATCTTCTCACGGTCGAACACATCGACATCGCCCCGGGTCACTTCCCCGTGGATCAGCAGCGGCATGCCCACTTCGGCCATGGCTTCGATGGCGGGCAGGATCTTGTCGATACTGGTCACGCCGGAGTCGGAGTTGGTCGTGGCACCGGCCGGGTACAGCTTGGCGGCATGCACGAAACCGCTGACCTTGGCCGCGCGGATTTCGGCGGGCTGGGTGCGGTCGGTCAGGTAGAGCACCATCAACGGTTCAAAGCGGCTGCCGGCCGGTCGTGCAGCGAGGATGCGCTGGCGATAGGCGTCGGCTTCTGCGGCATTGCGTACCGGAGGTACCAGGTTAGGCATGATGATGGCGCGGCCAAACGTGCGCGCTACATCGGCCACGGTTTGGGGCAACGCAGCACCATCGCGAAGATGAATATGCCAGTCGTCGGGACGCAGCAGGGTCAGGCGGTCGGACATTGGGGATTCCAGGCGGGTCAATCTGGTGGGAATGCTACCGGAAAAGACTCTTGCAGGCACTCGCTATCAAGTTTTGCAGGGCGTGACCGATATCCCTGGGTATGCCTTAACGATGTATGACGCCTTGTTGTGTTGTAGAAACCAGTGGAGCCTCCCGTGCGCCAGCAATATCTAGCCCTGCTCAGCGTGTTCGCCAGCCTGCCCGCGATGGCCCTGACCTTCCAGACGCGCCTGGAAAATATTGAGTGGAAGGTGGAAGGCGACAAGTTCGAGTGCCGCTTGAGCCAGCCAATCACCGATTTTGGCTCGGGTGAGTTCGTGCGCCGGGCCGGCGAGCAGGCGACATTCCGTCTCAAAGCCTATAACAGTGCGCTGGGCGTTGGCTCTGCAACACTATTGGCGGCGGCTGCGCCGTGGCAGCCCGGGCGCGGTGATATCAACCTCGGTGCCGTGCGGGCAGGCAGCGGCGATGTGTTGTTCAACAGCTCCCAGGCCCAGGCCGGGCGTCTGTTCAATGGCTTGCTCGATGGCCGCAGCCCCACCGTGCGCCACTATTCCCGGGATGGCGGCTATTCGGAAATCCGCTTGCTGCCGGTGCGCTTCAACAAGGCCTACAGCGATTACCAGTTATGTACCGCGAAATTGCTGCCGATGAATTTCGAGCAGGTCAAGCAGGCTGAAGTCGGCTTTCCGGGCGGCGGTATCGACCTGGATCCGGCCGCCAAGGCCAAGTTGATGGTGATGCTTGAGTTCATCAAGGCCGACCCTACCGTCAACCATATCGAACTGGACGGCCATTCGGACAACAGCGGCAATCGCCTGACCAATCGCGACCTGTCCCGCCGCCGCGGCCTGGCCGTGATGGACTTCTTCAAGGCCAACGGCATCCCCGAGTCGCAGATCGTGCTGCGTTTCCACGGTGAACGTTACCCCCTGGTGCCCAATACCAATCCAGCCAACCGGGCGAAGAACCGGCGGGTGAATATCCACCTCGACCGCGTGCCGGCTCCCGAGAAACCGGCACCCCAGGCCACGGCCCCGGCGAATGCGGCGGCGACCTCTTAGGTGCGGCCATTCGTCGCTCGCCCGACATAATCTGTCGCTTTATCTTCATTTGCTGTCGCGCCCCTGTAATTTCACGGTTTTGATCGGTAGAATCGACGCCTTTCCGTAAAACCCCGTGGAGTGATGGCATGGCCGACGTAAACAAGGTCGTTCTCGCGTATTCCGGCGGCCTGGACACTTCGGTGATCCTCAAGTGGCTGCAGGATACTTATAACTGTGAAGTGGTGACCTTTACCGCTGACCTGGGTCAGGGCGAAGAGGTCGAACCTGCACGAGCCAAGGCGCAAGCCATGGGCGTCAAAGAGATCTACATTGACGACCTGCGCGAAGAATTCGTCCGCGATTTCGTTTTCCCGATGTTTCGCGCCAACACTGTCTACGAAGGCGAGTACCTGCTGGGTACTTCCATCGCACGTCCGCTGATTGCCAAGCGCCTGATCGAAATTGCCAACGAAACCGGCGCAGACGCCATTTCCCATGGCGCCACCGGCAAGGGCAATGACCAGGTGCGTTTCGAGCTGGGTGCCTATGCCTTGAAGCCAGGCGTAAAAGTGATTGCTCCCTGGCGTGAATGGGACCTGCTGTCCCGTGAAAAGCTGATGGATTACGCTGAAAAGCACGCCATCCCGATCGAACGCCACGGTAAGAAAAAGTCCCCGTACTCGATGGACGCCAACCTGCTGCACATCTCCTATGAAGGTGGCGTGCTGGAAGACACCTGGACCGAGCACGAAGAAGACATGTGGAAGTGGACCGTCTCCCCGGAGAACGCTCCCGACAAGCCGCAGTACCTGGAGCTGACCTACCGCAACGGCGACATCGTCGCGCTGGACGGCGTCGAAATGACCCCGGCCACCGTGCTGGCGACCCTCAACCGTATCGGTGGCGAACACGGTATCGGTCGCCTGGACATCGTGGAAAACCGCTACGTGGGCATGAAGTCCCGTGGCTGCTACGAAACCCCGGGCGGCACCATCATGCTGCGCGCTCACCGCGCTATCGAGTCCATCACCCTGGACCGCGAAGTGGCTCACCTCAAGGATGAGCTGATGCCCAAGTACGCCAGCCTGATCTACACCGGCTACTGGTGGAGCCCTGAGCGCCTGATGCTGCAACAGATGATCGATGCTTCCCAGGTCCACGTGAACGGTGTTGTGCGCCTGAAGCTGTACAAGGGCAACGTGATCGTTACCGGGCGCAAGTCCGATGAGTCGCTATTCGATGCCAACATCGCGACCTTTGAAGAGGATGGCGGTGCCTACAACCAGGCCGACGCCGCCGGCTTCATCAAACTCAACGCACTGCGCATGCGCATTGCGGCCAACAAGGGCCGCAAGTTGTTCTGAAGTGCCTGAAGCCGCATAAAGAATGGCCCCTCGAAAAGGGGCCATTTTTTTGCCTGTAATTCAGGGTGCCCGGTTTCGTTTATCAATGTTTAATGTTTTTCTGAAGTTTGAGGTTGTTACTGTTTATTATTTTGGCTTTTGATTTTTGTATCTGGAAGTTGGTGTTTTAGGCGTGCGGCATTGTTTGTGTTTGAAATCATTCGTTTATTGAGTAGGAAAGATGACGGGTTCAATTTTATTTGTAGAAATATCTGTCAGATGATTCTAGGTATTGTTAGTCGCTGTTACACCAAGGGAACTTTTTTGGAGGCGGTTTTTCGGCGCCATCACACCCTGGGTGTAACCCGTGCAAGGGGCATTTCCTGAAGATAGCGTGCGGTCTGTTTACTTTTCTGGGGTTGGTGGTGCTTTTTTTGATCAAAATATGTTTGCCCACGGAAAGTTCTGAAAGGCTGAACAATAACCGACACATCCATATAGGCGTTTTTTTGTAGGCTTATTCTTATAACTTTGTGGGTTGGGTCTCTGCTTGTTATTACTTGGGGGGGAGTGCTATGCCAAGGAGGAAACGACTAGGCTATTGTGCGGGTTCTGAATAATTCGAACAGCGAAATTGGACTTGCCCATGAATAAAGTGCTGATCGTGGATGATCATCCCGTCATTCGCCTTGCTGTACGCATGCTAATGGAGCGTCATGGTTATGAGGTCGTTGCAGAGACCGATAACGGAGTCGACGCATTGCAACTAGCGCGGGAGCATATGCCGGATATTGTCATCCTGGATATTGGAATTCCCAAACTTGACGGTTTGGAAGTTATTTGTCGCTTGTCTTCCACAAAGCAGGCGCAACCCTTCAAGGTGTTGGTGCTGACGTCACAGGCGCCAGGTCACTTTTCCATGCGCTGCATGCAGGCGGGCGCAGCGGGCTATGTGTGCAAGCAGCAGGATCTCACCGAGTTGCTGAGCGCGATCAAGGCGGTGCTGTCTGGCTACAGCTACTTCCCCAACCAGGCACTCAACTCGGTGCGTTCCACCCAGGGCAACACCAGCGAAGCGGATATGGTCGAGCGGCTCTCAGGCCGGGAGATGATGGTGTTGCAGCAACTGGCCCAGGGGAAAACCAACAAGGAAATCGCCGACGGCATGTTCCTCAGCAACAAAACCGTGAGCACCTACAAGACGCGCTTGTTGCTCAAGCTCAATGCCCGGTCCCTGGTGGACCTGATTGAGCTCGCCCAGCGTAACGGCCTGGTTTAGGAAGCAGGGAGCAACAGGCAGGAAAAGCCTCCAGAGCGGAGGCTTCTGTGTGATCGCTTGGCTAGAGATCGAAATCGTAATCGGCCAACTGTTTTTGCAAGCGTCGTTCTTCCAGCAGGTTGTCGATGGTGCGGCGTTTGCTCAAATTGGTCTTGGCTACTTCTACAGGTGCATCGACTGTCTCTTCAGTGTCTGCGGCAACAAAGTCGTCTTCTACATCCAATTGTTCTTTGCCAGTGCTCATAAGGTTAACTCCAGGCTAAGACTGCCGTTGGCGCTCCTTATATCGACAATCGTGCACCGGGTAAAAAAGATTTTTTCAATCGACTGATCAATAAAATCAATGATTGCTCAATCGTCCGACGTCTTTTCCTTGTATTCACACAAATCTTCGATGCGACAGCTGCCACAGCGTGGTTTGCGAGCCTGGCACACATAACGGCCGTGCAGGATCAGCCAGTGGTGAGAGTCGAGCAGGTAAGGTTTGGGTACAAACTTCATCAATTGCTTCTCCACCTCCACCACATTTTTGCCGGGCGCCAGCCCTGTGCGGTTGCTGACGCGGAAAATGTGGGTGTCCACCGCCATGGTCAATTGGCGAAACGCCGTATTGAGCACCACATTGGCCGTTTTGCGGCCTACGCCGGGCAGCGCCTCAAGCGCTTCGCGGGTCTGGGGCACTTCACCGCCATGCAGCTCCACCAGCAATCGGCAGGTTTCAATGACGTTTTTCGCCTTGCTGTTGTACAAACCAATGGTCTTGATGTACTGCGACAGCCCTTCAACCCCCAGGGCATGGATCGCGGCGGGGGTGTTGGCCACGGGAAACAGCTTGGCCGTGGCCTTGTTGACGCCCACATCCGTCGATTGCGCAGACAGGATCACGGCAATCAGCAACTCGAACGGCGATGCGTAGGCCAGTTCGGTCTTGGGCTCCGGGTTGTCCTCGTGAAACCGACGAAAGATCTCCAGGCGTTTTGCGGCATTCATGGGGCGAGCGGTTCCTTCAATGGGGTGTGCGGCGTTGGGTCCAGGCCTGCCACCCGGCAAGCAGCAATCCGAGCAGGATAAACCCTGTGGGGGCGAGAGTGGCAATACCGCTGCCGGGCAACAAGCGCAAAAGGGTGATGGCCGCCAGCAGTCCGGCGGATATCGCGAACAGTTGAAGCCGTGCCCTGCGCGGGTTGGCGGCGAACGGGCGGTCATGTTCAAGCAGTACGCATTGCACGCCGATCAACGCCAGGTATGCCCCCAGGCCTGTAGACGGCGCAAAGGCCAGGGCCTGGGCCACCAAGTGTGCACAACTGGCCCAGGTGGTGGCCAGCAATACATTGGCCGTCAGCCATCCATGAGCACTGAGGCGATTGCGCACCCAGCCGCAGCTCCAGCCATGCAGCGTCATGGTCAGTGCCCACAACCCCCAGAATATTGCAGCGCCCGCCGGGGTGGCACTGACCCCCAGCAGCGCAGGCAGCCATAACAGGCTGGCGAGGGCGAATGGCTTAGCCATGGCCGGTGGGCTCCAGCAGGGCCTGGCGATGCTCGTCAAAATACCGCAAGGCATCGTGGATGGCGTTGATCACTGCGCGGGAGGTGATGGTCGCGCCGGCCAGTTGGTCGAATTGGCCGCTGTCTTTCTTCAATGCCCAGGCTTGTGGATTTTCCCGCGAGAGCCCCTTGAATGAGGCCAGCCACGCATTGCCGGGCTCGCCAATATGCCCGCCCAGTGTCGGTGTTTCTGCGTGCGCCAGGGTCTTTACCCCGAGCAGCCTGGCGTTGCGGTCGATGGCAATCAGTAATTCGATACGCCCACCATAACCATTGACCTGCGAGCGCAGCACGACGGCATTGGGTGTGCCGGCCAAGGTCGCAAGATAACCCCCCAGCAGTTGGCTGTTGTCCAGCAGGCCCGAGGTGATGCCGAGGGGGTGCTCCAGCGGTTGATTGTCATAACTGCCGGCGGGCAGCACATCCAGCAACGCCCGACTTTGCATCTCACGCTGCTGCGCGGCAATGGGCTTGGCCGTCAACTGTTGCAGGCCAAGGGTCAGGCCCGCCGCGCCGACGGCGATCAGCAGCACGCTCAAGGCTTGAGAGCTGCGCTTCATGCCGCCACCGCCTGCGGTCGCGTCCAGCGCTCCAGTGCCGGCACTGCCAGGTTCATCATCAGCACGGCGAACGCCACGCCATCCGGGTAGCTGCCCCAGGTGCGGATCAGGTAGGTCAGCAGGCCCACCCCCGCGCCAAACAGCAGGCGCGCCCGCGCATTTCTTGCGCCCGACACCGGTTCGGTGATGATAAAGAACGCCCCGAGCATGCTGGCCCCGCTCAGCAGGTGAAACAGCGGTGAGCCATGGGAGTCCGAACCCGAGCCGTTCCAGCACAGCAGGCTGATCACGAACAGGCTGGCGAGCATGCCCACCGGTGCATGCCAACTGAAGACCCGTTGTTGCAGCAAGAAGAGACCGCCGGCGAGAAACGCCAGGTTTACCCACTCGCTGCCTTTGCCGGCGACCTGGCCGAATGCCGGGTGGCGGGCAAACAGCTCATCGATGGTCAGGCTGTTATTGACGCGCAAGGCATCCAGCGCCGTGGCCCGGGCCCAGGCATCGGCGGTCTCGCCGTGCAGGCCGAACACCTGTTGCAGGCCGGCCAGCAGGTCCAGGCCGTGGGACGCGGGCCAATGGGTCATTGGCTGGGGAAAGGCCAGCAGCATCAGCGCATAACCGACCATGGCCGGGTTGAAGGGGTTCTGCTGGCCGCCATACAGATGTTTGCCCAGCAGCAAGCCACTGCTGACGGCGCCCAGGCATAACCACCACGGGCAGTAAGGTGGCAGCGCCAGCGCCAGCAGCACTGCGCTGACCAGGCCGCTGAGGTCGTCGGCGCCCTGGCCGCGCAACCGGCGCACGCCGCCTTCGATGGCCCATGCACAGGCGCAGGCCAGCAACAGGTTGATCAACACGCCCCAGCCATACAACCAGAACAGCACCAGTGCCCCAGGGATTGTCGCCAGTAGCAGGCGCTGCATGGCGTATTGCTGGCGATCAACCATCTCAGGCGCTGACATAGGTGTCTACTTGCCGTTGGGCGTCATCCAGGCGCCGCCGGGCCTCCACCAACTCGGCGGCACTGCTGGCGGGTTGGCGTTCAAGTTTGCTCAGGTCGGCGCGGGCATAGGCCAGGGCGGTCTTCAGTTGACGCAGTTGGCTGTCGATGGGGCGTTTCTCGACACGTTGCAAATCGGGCCTGGGCCGCTCGGAGCTTTCCTCGGCCGCATGCAAGGCCTGTTCAGCGGCGGCCAGGGCTGCGCCCAGGGTGGCCAGTTGTTCGGCATTGGCCATCGCATCCTGGGCTTTTTTCAGCTCGGCGCGGCGCATGGCCAGTTGGATTTTGGCGCGCTTGAGCGCTGGATCTTTATGGGGCTGCGGGATCGCGGCTGGGGGGGCGTTTGTTTCAAGGGCGGCCAACGCCTGTTCGGCGGATTCAAATTGCTGTTGCAGGATGATCAACTGTGACTGCTGCTCAAAGGTTGGCGGGTGACCAAAGGCTTTCAGGGATTTGTGCAGTTGCGCCCGGCTCATCGCCAGGTTGATCTTGGCCTTTTTGAGCGCGGCGTCGATATCGGCGGCTTTTTGCGCGCGCACGCGTTCGATGGCGGCCTGCAACGGGTTGCTGTTGACCTCTTCGCTGGGGGCCGGGCGTTTGTTACGGGCCAGGCGTTCCACCAGTTTGCGCTCTTGCTCGCGGTGCAGCCGCGCATTGCGCTGCTCGAAGCGACGTCGGGCGCGGTCACGCTTGGTCGTGCGCGCCTGGCGCTCCTCGGCGGTGCTGGCATAGCCCGCGACAATCGGCAGCACCGTGGCCAGGGGCAGCGGCAGCATGTCGATGCAATCCACCGGGCAGGGGGCGACACACAAGTCGCAGCCGGTGCATTCATCCACGATCACGGTGTGCATCAACTTGGCCGCGCCGACGATGGCATCCACCGGGCAGGCCTGGATGCACTTGGTGCAACCGATGCACTCGGCTTCACGGATAAAGGCAATCTGCGCGGGGGCTTCCCCACGGGTGCAGTCTAGCTCCAGGGGCGCCAGGTTCAACAGCTGCGCCAGCTCGGCGATGGTTTCGGTGCCGCCTGGCGGGCACTTGTTGATGGCTTCGCCCTGGGCGATGCCTTCGGCGTAGGGTTTGCAGCCCGGGTGCCCGCATTTGCCGCATTGGGTCTGGGGCAGCAGGGCGTCGATACGTTGAATCAGGCTCATGGTTTGATCATTGCGTTTAAGCCCAGCAACGCCACGGCCATCAGCCCGGCACTGAACAGGTCCACGGGCAGGCCTTTGAAGGGCTGGGGGATATCGTTATGGTCTATGCGCTGGCGCAAATCGTTGAACAGGCTGAGAGTCAACCAGAACGCCGGGCCGATGCCCAGGCTATAGATCAGTTGGCTGGTATTGCCAGGGCCCAGGAGTACCACGCTGAGCACGCCGGCGTTAGCCAGCAGCGGCACCCACAACCCGTCGAAGGGCAGTGCGGGCACGCGGCGGGACAGTGCATTCAGCAAGGGCTGGCTCAACAGGATCGCCACGGGCACATAGGCAAACAGCCATAACGCGTCCAGCGCCAAGGGTTGCAACACAAAGTGAAGCAGCAGGTCGCTGGAAACGCCGCTGAAGGTGACCAGAAGTGTGGTCGCCAACCCCAGGGCATGCATCCGCCGTCGCTCCAGGGGCGGATCTCCAGGCAGCGCCAGACGCAGCAGGTAATGGCTGATCAGGGCGGCGCAGAGAAGGGCGACAAGCAGTTCGGTCATGGTCGGGCCGGTTAAGCAAACAGGGTCTGATTATCCGGCAAGCAGGGAGAGGGTACTAGCGCAAACCGCCCTGTCGCGGCCAATCACCGCGACAGGGCACTTCGGGTTACTTGATGCGCTGGCCAGGCTTGGCACCGCTGTCCGGGCTGAGCAGGTAGATTTCCTCGCCGCCGGGACCGGCTGCCATCACCATGCCTTCGGAGATGCCGAACTTCATTTTGCGTGGCTTGAGGTTGGCAATCATCATGGTCAGGCGACCATCGAGCTTGGACGGGTCCGGGTAGGCACTCTTGATCCCGGAGAACACGTTGCGTTGCTCGTCACCGATATCCAGGGTCAGGCGCAACAGCTTGTCGGCGCCTTCCACGGCTTCGGCCTTGATGATCAGGGCTACCCGCAGGTCCACGGCGGCAAAGGTATCGAAGTCGATTTCCGGCGACAACGGGTCCTTGGCCAACTCGCCATTGCCGGCGGGGGCGGCTTCGCCGGTGTCGGTCTGGCTGGCGGTCAGGTCTTCCTTGGAGGCATCCGTCATGGCCTGCACCTTGACCGGGTCGATACGGGTCATCAATGGCTTGAATTCGTTGAGCTGATGGTTGTTGAGCAGGCTGGCGTGATCATTCCAGGTCAACGGCGCAACATTGAGGAAGGCCTCGGCGTCGGCGGCCAGCAACGGTAGCACTGGCTTGAGGAAGATCACCAACTGGCGGAACAGGTTGATGCCGGTGGCGCAGATGGCCTGGACTTCATCCTGCTTGCCTTCCTGCTTGCTCAGCGACCACGGTGCCTTGTCGGCGATCCAGGCGTTGGCGCGGTCGGCCAGGCCCATGATCTCGCGCATGGCGCGGGCAAAGTCGCGGGACTCATAGGCATCGGCGATGCTTGGCGCGGCGGCCAGGAAGGCGTCGGTCAGCTCCGGTGCGGCGTTGACCGGCACCATCAGGCCGGCGTTGCCCTTGTGGATAAACCCGGCGCAACGGCTGGCGATGTTGACCACCTTGCCCACCAGGTCCGAGTTGACCTTCTGCACGAAGTCTTCCAGGTTCAGGTCCAGGTCGTCGACGCCACGGCCCAGCTTGGACGCGTAGTAGTAGCGCAGGTATTCCGGCGACAGGTGGTCCAGGTAGGTGCGGGCCTTGATAAAGGTGCCACGGGACTTGGACATTTTCTGCCCGTTGACCGTCAGGTAGCCGTGCACGGCGATGCCGGTCGGCTTGCGGTAGCCCGAACCTTCGAGCATCGCCGGCCAGAACAGGGCGTGGAAGTTGACGATGTCCTTGCCGATGAAATGGTACAGCTCGGCGGTGGAGTCCTTGCCCCAGAACGCGTCGAAGTCCAACTCTGGCGTGCGGTCGCAGAGGTTCTTGAAGCTCGCCATGTAGCCGATCGGCGCGTCCAGCCACACATAGAAGTACTTGCCCGGCTCATCGGGGATCTCGAAGCCGAAATACGGTGCATCGCGGGAGATATCCCACTGTTGCAGGCCGGCATCCAGCCATTCGGCGATCTTGTTCGCCACGGCGTCCTGCAGGGTGCCGCTGCGGGTCCAGGTTTGCAGCATCTCCTGGAAATCCGGGAGTTTGAAGAAGAAGTGCTGGGAATCCTTGAGCACCGGGGTGGCGCCCGAGATCGCCGACTTCGGATCCTTCAGGTCGGTGGGCGCGTAGGTGGCGCCGCATTTTTCGCAGTTGTCGCCGTACTGGTCCTCGGTGCCGCACTTGGGGCAGGTGCCCTTGATGAAGCGGTCGGCCAGGAACATTTTCTTTTCCGGGTCGAAATACTGGGTGATCGAGCGGGTGGCGATGTGCCCGGCATCCCGCAGCTTCAGGTAGATCTGGCTCGACAGCTCACGGTTTTCTTCGGCGTGGGTCGAGTGGAAATTGTCGAAATCTACCAGGAACTCGGCAAAGTCGGCGCTGTGTTCAGCCTGGACGTTGGCAATCAGTTGTTCCGGGGTGATGCCTTCCTTTTCGGCGCGCAACATGATGGCCGAACCGTGGGCGTCGTCCGCGCAGACATAAATGCATTGATTGCCGCGATGCTTCTGGAAGCGCACCCACATATCGGTCTGGATGTACTCAAGCATATGGCCAAGATGGATGGAACCATTGGCATAGGGCAGGGCGCTGGTGACGAGGATCTTGCGTGGCTCGGACATGGGGCTCGGCTACTTGATGAAACGGAGGTCGGCCACTATAAAGCGCCGGCAAATTTATTTCACCCCGTGAGGCTGTTTCAGGGTTTTCCAATGTTGCGAAAGCATGCCCCTCAAGCGTTGGAACGGTTAGGATAGCCGCCTGTTTTAGTCTGTCTTTTCCGGGAGTAGCCCATGAGCGCCGTCAATCGCGCAGCGGTGGAAGCCGTTCTTCGCCAGTACACCGACCCCTATCTGAACCAGGACCCGGTCAGCGCCGGCTGTGTCCGGGCCATTGATGTGCAGGGCGACCAGGTTTCGGTCCAGCTTGAACTGGGCTACGCCGCAGGTCTGTTCAAGAGTGGTTGGGCACAGATGCTGCAAATGGCCATTGAAGGCCTGGATGGCGTGCGCTCGGCCAAGGTCGACATCCAATGCGTGATCGCTGCGCACAAGGCCCAGGCGCAGATCCCGGGCCTGGCCAACGTCAAGAACGTGGTGGCCGTGGCGTCCGGCAAGGGTGGCGTGGGCAAATCGACCACCGCGGCCAACCTGGCCCTGGCCCTGGCCCGGGAAGGCGCGCGCGTGGGCATCCTCGACGCGGACATCTATGGTCCCAGCCAGGGCGTGATGTTTGGCATTGCCGAAGGTTCGCGGCCGAAGATCAAGGACCAGAAGTGGTTCGTGCCGATCCAGGCCCATGGTGTGGAAGTCATGTCGATGGCCTTCCTGACCGATGACAACACGCCGATGGTGTGGCGCGGGCCCATGGTCTCCGGGGCCTTGATGCAACTGGTGATGCAAACCGACTGGGGCAACCTGGATTACCTGGTGATCGATATGCCGCCAGGCACCGGCGATATCCAACTGACCCTGGCGCAAAAAGTGCCGGTGGCTGGAGCGGTGATCGTTACCACGCCCCAGGACCTGGCGTTGCTCGATGCCCGCAAAGGCGTGGAGATGTTCCGCAAGGTCAGCATCCCGGTGCTGGGCGTGGTGGAGAACATGGCGGTGCACATCTGCTCCAACTGCGGGCATGCCGAGCATTTGTTCGGTGAAGGCGGTGGCGAAAAGCTGGCCACCCAATATGACGTTGAACTGCTGGCTTCGTTGCCGCTGTCGATGGGCATTCGTGAACAGGCCGATGGCGGTAAGCCGACGGTCGCCGCCGAGCCCGATGGGCAGATCGCCATGGTCTACCAGGAACTGGCCCGTCACGTGGGCGCGCGGATTGTCTTGCAGGAAGCCGGTGCCCAGGCAATGCCGACCATCACTGTCAGCGACGACTGAGTAGCTTGCAGGTAGAAAAGCCTCGACCTTGTCGGGGCTTTTTCTTGTCTGGCGTAAACCTTTTGGGAGGTCGACTGAGCATTTCCCTAATGAGCGGTGTAAGCATTCGCTTACTTTTTCGTAAGTGTTTGGTTTTTTAGCCGGCCCAGGACGACTCGAATCACTCGGACATATTTCTATGTTATTGAAATAAAAGATTTATTTATTTTTATTCGGGCGCTGTGGCAGGGCGCGCTTGGGAATGGATCCCGTTGAACTTGTCCGGGAAGTCTCTACTATCAGCCCTGTGTCCACGGATTGACACGGTCATCAAGGAACGATGACTCAGGGAACTTCGCAGGATGCGATTCATCAGGACGATGAAAAGGAACACAGGGACTAGGGAAAAAATGTGGGCGGGTCAAACCGCCCCTTTTTTTTGCCTGCAGAAAAGTAAAAGACCGGCCTCCAGAAACGCAAAAAGGCCCGCAAGGGGCCTTTTGGAGGGGCGCGACGCTGTTAGCGTTCGAGGTCTTTGATCTTGCCCTTCACGCCATCCCACTCTTCTGCGTCTGGCAGCGATTCTTTCTTTTCAGTGATGTTGGGCCAGATTTCCGCCAGCTCGACATTCAACTGAATAAACTCCTGCATGTCCTCCGGGACTTCATCCTCGGAGAAAATCGCAACGGCCGGGCATTCTGGTTCACACAGGGCGCAGTCAATGCACTCGTCCGGGTGGATGACCAGGAAGTTCGGGCCTTCGTAAAAGCAGTCCACCGGACACACTTCTACGCAGTCGGTGTACTTGCACTTGATGCAGTTGTCGGTGACGACGAAGGTCATTTCTAGTTTTCTCCTCAGGCGGCGGCAGCGAAACCCCTTCTGGCAGGGTTCGCGAGGTTTGGGAGCGATAGTCTGCAGGCCAGGCTAAAAGCCCGCAGCATCCCAAACCGCGCGAGAGTCTACCAGCTTGCAAGCGTCTGCGTTATATCCGAGTCTTCAGTGCATATAACATTTCGAGCGCTTTACGCGGTGTCAAGTCATCCAGGTCAAGCTTTGCCAACTCATCCAGCACTGGATGGGGCAGACTGGCGAACATATCGCTCTGCATGGGCACCCCGGGTTTGCTGGCGGCCTTGGCTGGGCTGGCAACCACGGTCTCGTGGGGCAGGGCGGTGGTTTCCAGGCGGCTGAGGTGCTCGCGGGCGCGCAGGATCACGTCGTTCGGCACACCGGCCAACTGGGCCACGGCCAGGCCGTAACTCTGGCTGGCCGGCCCAGGCAGCACATGGTGCAGGAACACGATGCGCTCGTTGTGCTCGGTGGCATTGAGATGCACGTTGGCCACCAGCGGCTCGCTTTCCGGTAGCACGGTCAGTTCAAAGTAGTGGGTGGCAAATAGCGTATAGGCCCGCAGGTGGGCCAGGCGCTCGGCGGCGGCCCAGGCCAGGGACAGGCCGTCGAAGGTGCTGGTGCCGCGCCCCACTTCGTCCATCAGCACCAGGCTGCGGTCGCTGGCGTTGTGCAGGATATTGGCGGTTTCGCTCATTTCCACCATAAAGGTCGAACGGCCACCAGCCAGGTCATCGCTGGAGCCGATACGGGTAAAGATGCGGTCCACCAGGGACAACTCGCAACTGGCCGCCGGCACGAAACTGCCGATATGGGCCAGCAGCACGATCAATGCGGTCTGGCGCATGTAGGTGGATTTACCGCCCATGTTCGGACCGGTAATCACCAGCATGCGCGTGTCGTCGTCCAGGGACAGGTCGTTGGCCACGAACGGCGTGGTCAGTACTTGCTCCACCACCGGGTGGCGACCCTGGACGATGCGCATGCACGGCTCGCTGACAAAACGCGGGCAGTTCAGGTCAAGGTTCAGCGCACGTTCGGCAAGGTTGCTCAATACATCCAGCTCGGCCAGGGCCGCGGCGGTGTCCTGCAACGGCGCGAGCTTGCCGATCAGGTCTTCGAGCAAGGCCTCGTAGAGCATTTTTTCCCGGGCCAGGGCGCGGCTCTTGGCCGACAGCGCCTTGTCTTCAAAGGCTTTCAGCTCGGGTGTAATGAAGCGTTCGGCACCTTTGAGCGTCTGGCGGCGCTGGTAATCAATCGGGGCCTGCTCGGCCTGCTTGCTCGGCAACTCGATAAAGTAGCCGTGCACACGGTTGTAGCCGACCTTCAGGTTGGCCAGGCCGGTGCGGGCCTTTTCGCGGGCTTCCAGGTCGATCAGGAACTGCCCGGCGTTCTCGCTCAAGGCTTGCAGCTCGTCCAGCTCGCTGTCGTAACCGGTCTTGAGCACGCCACCGTCGCGGATGATTGCGGGCGGGTTGTCGATAATGGCTTTTTCCAGCAGCGCAGCCAGTTCCGGGTAGGTACCGGCGGTGACGGCAAGTTGTTGCAGGTGCGGCGCTTCCAGCTCGGTCATCGCCTGTTGCAACTCGGGCAGTACGCCCAGGGCGTCACGCAGGCGCGCCAGGTCGCGCGGGCGGGCATTACGCAGGCCGATTCGCGCCAGGATCCGCTCGATATCGCCGATTTCCTTGAGCTGCGGTTGCAGCTTTTCAAAGCGGTAGCCGTCCAGCAGGCAGGTAATGGACGACTGGCGCGCCTGCAGCACGCTCAAGTCGCGCAGCGGGCGGTTCAACCAGCGGGTCAGCAAGCGGCTGCCCATGGCGGTCTGGCAACGGTCCACCACCGACTGCAGGGTATTGTCGCGGCCACCGGCCAGGTTGGTGTCCAGTTCCAGGTTGCGCCGGCTGGCGCCATCGAGCACCACCGTATCGTCCAGGCGTTCATGGCGCAGGCTGCGCAAATGCGGCAGGGCGGTGCGCTGGGTTTCCTTGGCGTAATTGAGCAGGCAACCGGCGGCGCCGATGGCCAGGGTCAGGGTTTCGCAACCAAAACCCTTCAGATCCTGTACGGAGAACTGCTGGCACAGACTTTTCAGCGCCGAATCGCGTTCAAAATCCCACGGCGCACGTCGCTTGGCCCCACGGCGTTTTTCCGCCGGCAAATCCTTTGGCCAATCATCCGGGATCATCAACTCCACCGGATTGATGCGCTCCAACTCCGCCAGCAGGTTCTCCCAGCCCTTGATCTCCAGGACCGTGAAATTGCCACTGGTGATATCCAGCACCGCCAGGCCGAACAGCCGCTCATCCCCCAGCACCGCCGCGATCAGATTGTCGCGCCGCTCATCCAGCAGCGCCTCATCACTCACCGTCCCCGGCGTAATGATCCGCACCACCTGACGCTCCACCGGCCCCTTGCTGGTCGCCGGGTCGCCGATCTGCTCGCAGATCACCACCGACTCACCGAGCTTGACCAGCTTGGCCAGGTAACCTTCCAGCGAATGGTAAGGAATCCCACACATCGGAATCGCCTGCCCAGCCGACTGCCCACGGGCGGTCAGAGTAATGTCCAGCAGCTTGGCGGCCTTCTTCGCGTCTTCATAGAAGATCTCGTAGAAGTCGCCCATGCGATAGAACATCAACTGATCAGGGTGCTGGTTTTTCAGGCGCCAGTACTGCTGCATCATCGGAGTGTGGCTAGAAAGGCTTTCCATTCAGGTACTTACGATTGCTCATCTAATAAAAAGTATTAGAGTATTTGACGTTGTCCAATACTCGGCCGCTTGCGGGCGTATTTGAGCATGGTCAGGAGGATGCTGTCTCCCCATGTGTTCATAGCGATATTTGCAGCCAAACAGACGATGCGGCAGTTGCCCTCGACGTACCCGGCAGCGCTGTCGATCCGGTCGATACTTGGGGCAAATGGCTTGCGCCCGTCGTGAGAAATCACCTCGAGCGAGAACGGAGTGTTAGTGACGGAGCACCGGTAACCGCACTCTTTCAGCAGACCGAGCACGTAGTCCTGATCGATCTCGAACTCTTTGATCTTTCGGCCTTTGGCGTTTTGCCTGGCTCGACCAAGAACAGAAAGCAGATGAGTTTCCAGGGCGGATCGCGCCATCGGCTCCTTCCATCCGTGCGGAACCTTGCCATCTGCGAACCCAAACCTGAGTTGCAACTGGTTGCTGATCTGATCGACATCCTTGGTCAGGAAGTGCCACTTGCCTTGCTTAACGAGGTAGTAGCTGCCGTGCTTGAAGTAAACGCACTTCGGTAAAGCTTCCATCTACTGTTCGACCTCTTTCTTCTTCGGCATTGTCGGCGGCAGTCCGACGTTGATTTTGCGCAGGCGCAGATAACGCTGCGTCATCTTGGCGTCGGTGTGCCCACCCAGTTTTTGCGCATCGTTGCCCTGATCGTCGGTATCGGAAAGCGACTTGGCACGCAGGTCATGAAGGCTCGCGTCATCGACCCCGGCCTTTCTGCAACTGATGGCGAAGGCATCTTTAACCGAACTGTAGTGCACCGGTTTTCCGCCGCGCGGCGAGCAGAACAAAGTTAGCCCGCGGATCTTCCGTGGGAGCGCCTTTGCCCGGGCCACCAGGTCCTCCAGGTCTGGCGTCATCTGCACCAGCAGCCTCGCATTCGTCTTCTCCTGTTTGAAGGCGATGCCCTCTGGGCTGATGTCGGCCAGCCGTATGGCAAGCACGTCACCGATGCGCTGGCCGGTCAGGTAGCACATCTCATAGATGACGCGCATGTTGTCGCTTGAATTGGCGCAGATGGCCTCAAACTCGCCATGGCTGATGTACCGGTCGCGCTTGTGTTCCAGGTGCCGGCGAACTCCGATGCAGGGATTCGAGTCGACGATCTGCTGCTCCAGGGCATAAGTGAACACCGCCCGCAGCACCGAGATAACTCGGTTCGACATATTCGGCGTGTCTGCCATGTGCAGCTTGAGTGCGACGACGTGTCGCTGAAGCACCTCACGGGGTTCAAAGTCCGCGAAGTTTTCCTTTAGCCGTTCGCATGCCGCCTCATATTGTTTGAGGGTGTTCGGCTTCAGGGGGGGCTTCGTCCTGGTGCGCATGTGCTCGAGCGCGTCGTCGATCAGTTTCGGCATTCCGCCCTGGCTGCCCTTGTCCAGCAGCTTTGCGTACTCGGCCAGCGATGCCTGAAAGTCGGTGCCCAGGCGTTTCCACTTGCCCTTGCGGACTAGGTAATAAGCGCCATGCTTCTGGTACATGCACGCCGGCAGGTGCCGGTCCTTCTTGCGCGGACGCATCGATCTTCACCTCAACCCAGCCGAAGCTCTGGCCCCTTCCTTGATTGAATACCACCCAGCCGCCCGATGACAACCTGGCGCAGCACCTTCGGGTGCCCATCACCACCTACCGCGAACCCGTAGCGTTCGGCGGTCAGCCACTTTATCTGCGCCCCTGGCTTCTTGTAGCCGGTCAGGTCTGCAACTTCCTCCGCTGTCAGAAACATACCTACCTCCTTTTAATTGTGACCCTGGGTCACTTTTAGTTTTCGTGTCGCGACACGTTTTCGGTATTTGTAGATGGTGTCGCGTCACTTTCCTTGTTCATCGCCGCGCCCATCCGAATCAGTCGCCACATGCAAGTTCAGGTTAAAGCGGCACTCCTGCGCCAGGCGCATCAAATCGCCGATCTTGGTCTGGTCGTCCTGCAGCATCTGGCCCAGGCGGACCAAGCGGGAGCCGAGGTTGGCCAGCTCGCCGGCACGGTTGCGGCCGACATGCATGGTTGCGCCATTCGCAATGCGAGTATTCATAGCTGGAACCCCTGTTCCTGTGGGAGCGGGGTGGCGGGCAATTGCTCGATTTGGCACATGGAAGTTGCCAGAGAAGCCCGGTCCGCCTGGCTTTCATCGGTGGCGGTGCTGGCGGGCGCCTGTAGGAGCGAGCTGTCCGGCAAGCAACTGATTCCACCTCTCCTCAGTCCGTCAAAGACCCAGCACGTAACGCCGCGCTTCACGTCGTGGAAGGTTCTGATTTCCGTCGTGAGTTGTTCGGCGCTGGCCTGGCCAACGATCAGCAGCAGGGCAATGATGATTAGTCCGCGCATGGGTGCAACTCCTTCAGGCGGGCCAGGCGCATCGCGTCGTCGACGTTCTTATCGAGTTCATGCCCGAAGTAAAATTTATCGTCGTTCCCAACGCAAAGGCAGGTGTCGATATCGATAACGCGGCCACGATCGCGCAACCACTGGTACCGGCGAGCATCGACGATCATGTGTACGTGCGTGTCGATGTTGAACGGCTCAGCGGGATGTCGTGGGGCAGGCGGGGCGCCGATCACGCTCAAGGCTAGGCACGCAGAGGCAATCAACCAAACGGAAACGCCAAAGAAGCCAGCAACAACTTCAAACTCTGATGAACTCCCGATCAGGTTTGGAGCGAAGTGGATCAACCAAATACCCGAGGCAGTGATGTAGGAAAGTATCACTGTCGAAATTAAGAAAAGCCGTGTAGGTGTAACTCGCATAGACCTCATTTGTTTTCTCCAGGCAAGCCGGTAGCCCGCCGATAACTTGGCAATCAATAAAGTTTGAGGTGTTAAATGTGTCTTAGGACGCTTTAAGGAGTCCGGTTTTACGCTTGCCTTCGCGCCGTACGAAAGCGGTTACGCCGCACAGCTTCGCCTGAGCATCGGCGTGTTCTCGACGCTTTTCTTCTGATAGTTCGTCATAGCGAATATTGCGAATTGCGCCTGCCAACTTGCCCAGTTCTTGCTTCACCTTTCCAAACGCAGAATGCCATGCGAACTCAACTTGCTCGTTTGGCTCGACAACTTCATAGCCAGCCCCGCGAACATTTCGGAGAATCAACTTGTGCTCTTCCAGAAGTTCCTGGCGTAGAGCGTCCATACTGGCGAGGAAATCAAATTGATACGACTTGAACTCATCAATGTTTTTGGGTTCTTGCAGATGAAACGCTTCTTGCAGCCAGACCATGCTTACCAGATCGCCGTACTTGAATTGCTCGGCGATATCTTTCGCTGCCTGGCGCCATTCCGGGTGGAGTGTCGTCTTGGTCATTCCATCACCTCGACATTGAAGCGACCGAACGCGCCACCTTTCTCTGGGCGGTAGTCGCATAGGCCAACGAATAACCCGGCGTTCTCGGCTGCGCGAATCACGTCTTCACGCTCGATCATTTCAGGGGAGTACATAATCTCAACGGTGGTGGTCCAGTCCGAAAACTTCGGGCGATACCGGATAATCCTGGAGGTGCCCACCACTACGCTGCGCGCATCAACGAATCGAGGGTTCGCGAACATCTTTTCTTGGTCGCGGGGCCCGGTGTACTCAAGCTTGCAGCGATCATCCAATACCAACACGGCCCGTTTGAATGCAGCACCCAAGCGCTGGATTTTTGCTGCACCTACAAGCGCGGACTTGATGTTCTGGCCTGGCAGGAATGGGCCCAGCTCCGCGTCGTGATAGAGCGCGCCAAGCCACTCAGACTTGGCTATGTCGGCGTGGTCCTCATCCAGCTTTTTGCGCTTGCTGGTCAGCACTTTGTGACCCTTGGTCGCTTCGTCCAGCGGATTGGCGAACCGGTCGCTGTGCATCAGCAGCGGCGACTGGCCAATGAGTTTGAGTTTGATTGTCTGCATTTTCCGTACCCTGCCTTGATGGTTGTTTCACTGTACTGACCACCAAGTGGTGACCAGTACGCTGATACATCCAGCCCATGCCTTGCCAAGCTGCGCCGAACCGGACCGCACCTTGCCGTGCCCCGCCTTGGGTGACCGTTGTCACCGCCATGCACCCTGTTACCAAGATGCATGACGCTGCTTTGCAGCCCATGCCAAGCCGTGCCCTGCCATGCATCGCCATAACCTGCCATGCCTAGCCATGCCACATGATGCTTTCGCACCGGACAGCGCCCTCGCCGAAGGCGCTCGCCGCTACTTTAAGCAAGGAAAATCCCATCATGCTGCCGCTCCCTTGGCTGTTTATCCGGATCGGCCGGAACCGAATACGAAGCGTCCGCGATGAAACCCAGGCGAAGCGACTCAAGAACAAGAGCGCGGATACTGGATACGCCTACCTTAAACTTTGCGCTTAATAGGCGTTTGGTAACGCTATCTGGCGATATGCTCATCTGCTTGGCTGCCTGCTTCACGGTAAGGTTGTTCGCACAAAGCAAAACTGCTTCCATCTCCCTGGGGGAAAATTTTGCCCGGACTGTGCCCTTCCAGCTGCCGATAACGATATCCATGAGACTTCCTTAATCTTGCGGTGTTGAAATTCGGTAAGGCAAAAGTACCTGCGGTGCTATTTAAAGTCAACACCTGCGGTTTTATAATTTTCCGAAGGCAAAAAAAATCCCAGCCAGGCCGGGATTTGTTGATTGGGTGTGGACAGTTAAAATCTCGGAGCCCTTCGGACTGTACTCCACCAGAAGACGCGTCCCAGCATTTGAACCTGCTCGTTGAACGTCTCCGCATTCATGATCTCATCAGGGTACTCGTCGGAGTTCTCGCTCCTGATTCGTACGCCGCCGCCAGGCATTCGGTACAAGTATTTGACCCTTAGCATCCCTTCTTGATTGAAGGCGTAAATCTCACCGTCAAAGATCGCTGTGCAGGATCTGTCAAAGCCGATAGCCGCCCCGTCAAGGATGAGCCTTTCCATGCTTTTGCCTTTGACGCGAGCGCACGCGGCGCTTCTACAGTCAACGCCTGCCGCCCGAAGAGTCGCTTGACTGAATCGCAATTTTCTATCGGTGAGCTCAATAACTTCAGTCATACCAGTCCCGCCGGCGAACTCAACCTCGGCGTAATAGGGAACCTCGCAATCATCTTCATCAAGACGGTCCCCATCCTCCCATACCGACAGATCTCCCAGATGCTCGGCATTGGACTCTACTGGCACAGCCTCAGTTGCGACGTTGATTTTTGCGAGCCTCTCAACCGTTGCCGCGATTCGCGGGCTAAAGGAAGAGATAGGCACCTGCAGCAGCTTGGAGAACTTGGCCGCCGTCATGACATTGAGCGAGTTTTTTCCATTCAGATACATGCTGACGCCGGTCTGAGTCATCCCAAAGTCTTCCGCCATCTTCTCTTGGCTGAGTCCCAGCTGTTTTTTCTTCGCAAGGTAGATCGCCTTAAGTGCTTGGCATTCTTCCTTTTCAACGGAGGTAAGTTCGCGCTTTTTCATAATTGAAGCCTAAGACCAGTGGTCTTGATTTGCAAAGGACCGCCGGTCTTTACAATTCTAGCACCGCAAGTTATCTTTTGTGTCATAAGCCATTTTCAGGTGAGCGTATGACGCCAATTCCACTGAGTTCCTTTGTAGAGGGGATAGGTCAAGAGGAAGCTGCAAAATCTCTTGGCTCAAGCCAAACCGCGATATGCAAAGCCCTGAAGACTGGGCGACTCATATTCGTCACGGAAAAACCTTGTGGCTCATTCGAAGCGATCGAATTGAAGGGGTTCCCATCCGCCGGACCTAATCACAAAGCTCGCCCCGACCCTGAACAAATTTTGGACCAAGTCGCCCGTCTAGCACAGGCCTCCAATATGGCTGTGAATTCATACAGTACCCAGCAGGCGCCCCCATGAATCCCCGCAACCCATTCCAGTTTTTGCTGTCTGGCTGACTTTTCTCCGGGCAACAAAAAGCCCGCTTCGCAGGCGGGCTTCTCAAACCACTCGTTCGCAGCGAGTGATTCAGTACTTTTTCGTCTAGAGGACGATTTCATGCACCCAAAAAATAGCACCCCGCTATCAGATACGCAATACCCCGATCAGGGAGACCCCGATCTTGCGCCGAAAGTTGCTGCCATCGTGCCTGAGGATAAACAGCATGCCGTCGTGGCGCTTCTCATCGCCGAACGCGCCCATGCTTCAACCTGGTGGACGATCCTCAACGAAATGCGTTGCCGCAAACTGCTTCCTGACTGGGCCCTGAAGATGGGCGCCGGCAGTCACCCTTCATACGGTAAGTATGACGCTGATTGTCGCGCTTCAAATCTGGCGATGCTCTCCTATGACGGGCACTTGAACGCTTTGATCTATCCGTGCAGCGAGTTCGCGCCACGAAACGCTGAGTCGCAAAACGTGGCGCGAAATTCGGAGGGGCAGCCATGACCACCTCCCTTTCTGTTATTGGCCAACTTGAAGGCGAAGTCTTGCGTGAAGCAGTGCTCGACGCTGACGACATGTGCTCAATGAATTTCGCTCGCGATGAGTTCAATCGCCTGGCGGCGCTCGTTCTCGGCCAGATCGTTCCTGCCTTGGGCGGCTACCACAACAGCCAATTGGCCTGTGACCTTAGTCGGCATGTCGAGCAGGTGCGGATCTTCAGCGGGAACTTCTGCTGGCTGCATCGCCACTTGGGCGCGTCCTACGGCGTAGTTGGTGAGCGACCTGGAATTGATATCGAGGTGCGGCCATGAAAACCGACACCACGCTTCGCCTAACTCGCACCCAGTACCGTAGCTTCGCCGAGCAGGCAAAGCAGGCAGGCTGCGCGCTGAGTCTCTCGACTTTCCGTGCTCTGGGCAATTGCTGGGGCATCTTCGACCCTCGCGCCACTCTCGTCTGCATGGATGTCTCGGCAGACGAGCTGTCGTTTACTGAGGGATGCGGCATTGAGCTTTCAACCAGCGTAGATGCGGGCCGGCTGCGGCGTGTCCAGCGGCCCGAGATCGATTGGTCAATCCTCGAAGATCACGAAATCTATCCGTTCATCGTTGCTCATGAGATCGGGCACCGTGTGGATAATTTCTGCTACTGGGATACCGGTCGTATTGATGACCACCAGGTCCGCACCCGCTGCGAAAGCGTGATCCGCAGCATCAACGAGGTATTGGCTGATCGCTATGCCTGGAGCCAGATTCGCCCGGGCGAGCCCGTCCCGCTGTGCGAGCTCGGCAAGAGCCTCCAGGAAGAAGTCGCCGCCGATATCGCGCTGATGGACAAGCATATGCCCAGGGTTCGGCGCCAGCCGCGGGCGCTTCCTGCCGGTCGCTACCTCCACATCCCTGAGGTGATGCTCAAGACTGACTTGCATGTTTCCTTCATCGGGACGGGCGTCTCCTCGGCAGCTATTGAGCGGGCTCGCCGGCCAAGAACCTACCGTCGCGACTCTCGCTCGAGGGCTTACTGATGACCATCGCCAAATTCCAAGGCGGCGATGCCGTCACCATGACCAGCATCGAGCTGCTTGAACTGGTCAACGAAGCTCGTTCTGAGTTCGGCGAAGGAGAGGTTCGCCGCAACGACTTTACTGCCCGCTGCCGGGATGAGCTTGTCGGCGAGCACTACGAAACTTTCGTAGTTCAAAATTTGAACAAGACCGAGTCGGTAGAGCTTCGCATGACCCGAGATCAGTGCATGTGGGTACTGATGCGCGAGTCTAAGGCTGTTCGCCGACGAGTCACCACCAAACTCAACAACCTTGAACGCCAGACGCAGTCGCCAGCGCTGCCAAGCGACTACATCCAAGCCCTGGAACACCTACTGGAATCCAAGCGCTCCGAAAAGCTTGCGATCGAGCAGCGTGATCATGCTGTTGCAACCAAAGCGCAGATCGGCACCAAGCGCGAAGCCACGGCAATGGCCACGGCATCGGCGGCGGTGCGTGAAGCTGCTCGCCTTCGCGACGAACTGGGCTTCAGTGCGCGCCACGCCACCATCCTCAAGGTCGAGGCCGCGACCGACCGCAGCTTCAGCTTCGTAAACCTTCGGCGCTGGTGCAAAGCGAATGGCGTAACCCCGGAGACCGTCCCTGATAAGCGTTATGCCGAAGGCGTTAAAGCCTGGCCTGCCGCTGCCTGGGCTGCTGTTTTTGATATTGACCTGGCTGACCTGTTTGGCGCCGACGGAGAACAAGCATGAACAAGAAACCTACCTACGAACAACTCATGACCCTGATCGCCGAGGCCGCTATTGATTTCCAGCAGGCTGAGATCCTGCGCAATTCGCTCAAACGCGAGCTGAGTTCGATGTATGCGACCTATTTCCGCGCCCACGGTCGCCCAGGCAACGGCGAACGCACCCGCTTCGACTTCGAAGACCCGGCGTATCGCGGGGTAGTGGAGTTCACACAAGGTGCCTATAGCCGCTGGTTTGATCAGCGCGCCCTCACCACACGACTCAAGCGCAAGTTGCGCAACTTGGTTGAGCGTCTGGAGCGTGCCCAATGAAGAACGTTATTGATTTTCCATCGTCGCTGCCCGTGGAGCACATCGACGAGGAGAACATGGCCAAGCATGGCGATGCGGCTCTACTACTCAGGTGCTTCGAGATCGTGAAAGACACCCTGGAAGTGATCAGCGAGCCCGAGTACTCCATCGAAAATGGGGATGACACTCACGTTGATCTGATCCGGGCGTTCTACGCGCTCAAGGTGCTGTTCAGGCGCAAGACTGGGCATGACGCTGATGTGGTCGCCCGCGAGCATTGGGAGGCTATGGGGCGGCATCTGCTGGAGGGTGCGCCCATGCCCGAGCAGCGTATCCCCATCGTCACCGTGCCCGGCAATCCTAATCCACCTAGCGCCTTTGATGACTTGACGGATCTGCAGTTGGCTAACGCCAGCCTCAGTTATGCCCGGCGAGTCAGCGAATCGATCATGACGCATTCGCCGGAAGCCCTGGATATGGCAGAGGCTCGGTTGCTCTCCATCGATGCCACCACCGCCATGCACGTCTTGAAGCAGCGCCTTGCTGGTGACGCTCCAGGTGATGCTTCGGCGACAGTGAAACGCACCACGGCTCGCGGGGAGACTTTGCAATGACCATCACCAACCCTCATGCCCCCCCCCAGGAGGCTCGTACAGCGCCGATAATTGCAGGACCTTGGCCGACCTACGACCACTTCAAGGATCTGCCCGAGCGCGAGCGCTGGGTGCTGTACGGATCGGCAAAGGCCTATCGCGAAGCTCTGGAAGCGCAGGGGTTCGTTATGTCTGAGGCTTATCACGACTTCGTGCACCGTGTAACGCGGGAGCTTGACCTATGAGCATGGAATTGATGGTCAAGGCCATGAAAACCAAGGTCGGAAACCCGCTGCGCAAGCTGGTTCTTGTCAAGCTGGCCGACAACGCCAGCGATCAGGGCGAGTGCTGGCCGTCGTATCAGCATATCGCCGACCAGTGCGAAATCAGCCGCACCACGGTGAAGGTCCACGTTCGAGAGCTTGAGAAAGCTGGTTTCCTTCGCCGCGAGTACCGTCGAAAGGGTGAACTGAACCAGTCGAACCTTTTCCACCTTGAACTTGGTAGTGGGGCGTCAGCTGCCCTACCTGGGGCGGGAGCTGCCCCAGGGGGTGGGGCGTCAGCCGCCCCCAGAACCAGTCACTCTTCTGAACCAGTCAAGGAACCTAAAACCTTGTGCACATCGGAAGTGGAATTGGCCGAAGCATTCGAGGTGTTCTGGAAGCTGTACCCGAACAAGAAGTCGAAGAAGGATGCTCGCAAGGCTTGGGAGAAGCTCAAGCCAAGCGCAGAACTCCGCCTGACGCTGATGACCGCACTGGGCAATCAACGGGTTTCCCGCGACTGGACGAAGGACGACGGGCAATACGTGCCGATGGCATCGACCTGGCTGAACGGCGAGCGCTGGACGGACGAACTGACTCCCGCCGGTAGCAAGCAGTCGCGCCACACCGACCTCGACCAGATCAACCACGAAGACGGCCTTGAACGACAGTCAGATGGAACTTACCGAATTGCGAGCGTGACCCCATGACCACAAAACCCAACTACACCCTTGAAACCCGGGCGGGCGACTGCCGTGAGCATGGCCGCTTCCCCGACAACCTGGTGCAACAGTTCGGCGCCGATCCGGTTTGGTTCGGTTGCCCGCGCTGCCACTTCGACGCTCGCCACTCGCAAGACCTTGATCAGCGCTCGAAGGCTGCTGGGATTCAACGCGACAGGCTGCTGAACGAGCGCCTGCTCGACGCTGGCATCCCGGAGCGGTTCACGGGCTGCACATTATCCAACTGGAGCGCTGAAGCGCCTGCACAGGCCCAGGCGCTGGCCGCGTGCAGTGGTTTCGTGGAGGCTTTCGAAGAGAACTTTGGCGTAGGCCGCTCTGCGATGCTGCTGGGCACGGTGGGCACGGGCAAGACGCACCTGGCCACGGCAATGCTGCAGGCGGTGATTCGTGAGCACGCACACGCCGGGCTGGTCGGGCTTTACGCCACTGCTGGCTCGATCATCCGCGACGTGAAGGCCACCTTTGGCAATCGTGGCCGCACCGAGGCGGATGTCTACGCAGACCTGATCCGCCCCGACCTGCTGGTCATCGACGAGGTTGGCGTCCAGCACGGGACTGACTTCGAGCGCCAGGTGCTTTTCGAGGTGGTCAATGGCCGGTACGAGAAGATCAAGCCCACCATCGTGGTGAGCAACCTTGGCGTGACCGAGCTGCGCCAGTGTCTGGGTGATCGTGCTGTTGATCGTCTGCGGGACAAGGGCGGCATCGTGGTGGTGTTCCGTTGGGCTTCGGCGAGGGGTTACGCATGAGCCGCGAACTGTTCAGCATCGAAGCCGAGCATGGCATCCTCGGCGCAATCATGTTGAAGCCGGACCTGTTCGATGAGGTCACCAGCAAGGTCAGCGTCTCCGACTTCCACGACTTGGAAAACGCCGCGCTTTTCCAGGCAATCATTGACTGTCACGCCACTGGTGATCCGGTTGACCCGGTCACAGTTGGGCTTTGGCGTCCGAAATTGCCGAGTGGCGATAGCACCTTGGCCTTTGCAGTCGAGATCGCCAATAACGTGACCAGCACCGCCAACTGGAAGACGTACGCCAAGCACGTTCGGGAGAGGGCGATATTGCGGCGAGTGGTTGAGGCTGGCGACGTTATTCGCGAGCAAGCCACGGAAGATTTGCCGCTGGCGGAGATCATCGCACTTGCCCAGCAGGCCACCGCCGACCTTCGAGATCTGGATGACGACGGCCAGCGGGATTACTACAGGGCCAGCGAGATCTTGCCGGGCGTGGTGGACACCATTGACTCGAAGTTCAACAAGACGATGCCCGCCGGGCTTTCCACCGGACTGAAAGATCTTGATGAACTGGTGCGCGGGTTGCGCCCTGGCAACATGATCGTCGTTGGCGGGCTCACCGGCTCCGGCAAGACAATCCTCGGCCTGCAAATCGCCCAGCACGTCACCTGCAAGCTCGGTGGCGCGGGTTTGGCGTTCAGCATGGAGATGACCAAGGAGGAGCTCATAACGCGCGGCCTGGCATCGCTTGGTAGCGTCAACCTGAGCAAGTTGGACAGTGGTGAGCTGGAGGATCACGACTGGCCCAAGTTGACTGGCGCCGTGAGCGTTCTCGACCAAGCAAATTTGTTCGTCAACGACCAGGCCGGCATGACCATGCCCCGCATTCGTTCTATCGCCCGCCAGTGCCAGCGCCGCGAGGGTCTCAACGTGTTGCTGGTGGACTACGTCCAGCTGATCACCGCAGAGGGTGGCGCCAACCGTTCTATCGAAGTCGGGAAGATATCCACAGCCCTGAAGAACCTGGCTAAAGAACTGAAAATCCCGGTGATCGTGCTGGCTCAGCTCAACCGTGGATCGACCAACCGCCCAGACAAGCGCCCGCGTCCAAGCGATATCCGCGACTCGGGCCAGATCGAGCAGGATGCCGACGTGGTGATCCTGGTGCATCGCGACATGGAGAGCGAAGAAGGCCAAAACGGTGTCACCGAGCTCATTGTCGGCAAAGTCAGGCACGCCAAGGTCGGTTCGTGCCTTGTGCAGCAGCAGGGCAAGTACGTGCGCTTTGTCGACTTCGCGGGCAAGCCACCGACCAACGAAGAGGTGGAGATGGGGCGCCCCTTCGCCAGCCAGTACAAGGGGAGGAAGAACGATGCGAAATTTTAAGCTGCTGGATCGCCTGCTGGGGAGGAAGCCAGAGATCGAGAAGGCCTATGCAGCAGCGCTGCGTGGTGAGGCTTTCAAGCTAGAGCCCGGCATGAAGATTATCGAAGTTCCTCGGCATCCCGAAGCAGAACGCATCGCCGAGTCGATCCGTGACTATCCCGAGGATTGGGCTTGGACGATGAAGGGTTACAAGCTGATCCACACCCCAAGCGGGTTTGTGCTGTGGGTGGCCAATCAGGAATACGGCCTCGCCGAGGTCTACAGCAACGGCGGAAAGGGCGACCTCTCCAAGCCCGAGCAAGGGATCATCTGGCCGGCGGTCGAGGGCTGGCTGGCACGGCACAAGGTCGGGTTTACCGGCCGGTTACCGAAGGCGCGGATCACCGGCCGCAGCGGCACCTTCTGGTGCTTTGCCAAGGAACACCCATGGGCAGGGGTTGGTAATTCGCCGGAGGAGGCGTATCGAGCCTGGCGTCACGCTATCTCTGCCCAGGCCCGCAATGACATGAAGCCAAACGAATACCTGCAAGTGCGGAGTGCAACGTTATGACCGGGCCGAAAGTGTTAGACCGGATCGGCCAAAGCGCTGGCGCCGAGCAGACAGGCGTTAGATTCGGAGATTCACAGAATCGCCTACAGGCCATGTACAGCAAGGCCCGCAGCCACATTCGACAATTAACCATACTGGAGGTTTGTAAAAGCCTCGGGAGTGCCGCAAATGAATAACGTGACGGCGGCATTGCCGCGCAAAAGCTTGCAGGAACACGAGCGCAAGTTCCTGAAGATCGCCGGGGAGGGGCTGGCCCAGGAGAAGGTGGGCGGCGCCGCAGCCATGGCCTGCCTCTTGGATATGGTCGCCAGTTGGCACGCTACCCGGGTCAATATCGAGTTCGGGGAGTACTGCAAGCGCTGGGTGGCAGAGGGGAACGCCAAGAGCAAATCGGCCGACAAGCTGTTGCGCAATCTGCTTGGCCTGGACGACAACCCGCCACCACGCCGAATTCGGAGAGCTGCATGACTGTCTATCGCGATGCTGCACACTGCATCAGCCGGGTGATGTCTATCGAGATCCACGACGGCACGAAAAAGGCCTCATGGCAGCGCAAGTACAAAGCCACCTTCGACGATGAGTTGCCCGGAGGGTCGGTAAGCGATGATCTATCCCCGGAGGAGCGGCTGACTCAGGATTCAATGACTCGGGCGACCATCAAGCGGGCGCTACCGGAGATCCAGTGGCAGGCGCTGGTGGGCAAGTACTCGATCAACCAGAATGAGGTGAGGATCGCCGCCGCGTATCTCACCCCCAGGGTTGTCAGCCCCGCCCACCAACTTTTCAAGGCCAAGTGCGTTATGGCTTGGATGGTTCCGGAGAGGCGGAACGGGCTACCGGGGTCGTTCTATGTGCTGCACAGTTGGGATGCCGAAGGTACGCCGGAAAGAACGCTGCGACGCTGGCGCTCGATCACCAAGCGCTGGCTGGATGATCAAGTGAGTGCGGCGCACATAGCAGTTGAGGTGCTGCTCGAGGAGCGCGGTCTTTTGCTTCAGAAGGTTGCTTGACAGTGACCGAGTGACCGCGTAGATTTTGAACCTGCGGTTTGGTGCATCACAGGATGACGCCCAAACAGAGAAAGCCCGGCCATTGAGTCGGGCTTTTTTATGCCAAAAATTTAGTGCGTGAAGCCATAGCCAGGGTGGGCCTTCGGGCGGGCCTGGACGCGGTACAGCCGGTAGTCACGCGTTACGGAAGAACACCGGCAGCATGAGCAGCCCGAACCTGTTGCTATTGGGGCTGGCTCAAGCGGGCAGCGTGGGAAGACACGCACGTTATGCAGGTTATCGCCCAGGCAGCTGGGCTAAGTCGGTAGAGGCGTCGTCTAATCCCGTGCGGACAATGGGCGGCTACGCGATGAGAGGGCGGGGTACGTGACCCGGCGATCCGCCCCACTAGAGCTGGAGAGTTGCACCAGCCACCTGCACCCATTCCAAGGCTCGCCATATCGGCGGGCCTTTTCTGTTTCTGGAGCACGGTAATGCAGAGTCACGACTATGTGCCTGGCTTGTCCGGTTTGAGGATCGATCTCAAGACGGGCGAGCTTGAACTGAACAGCCTCCGGCTCCAGGTCGGAAGCCTACCGAGCGACCCGCAATTGGTCACCGTCATCGCCGGCGAATAGTCCGACAGCGACCTTCCAAGAAACGCCATTGAGCGATACAAGTTCATTGGTGAACAGGTAATGAAGATCCCCGAAGGGTACCGAGACAGCGCTGAGTTCACGGCCGAGGGTTTCTGGCTTGATCGTGATGGCACTGACCACCGCACCACCTTGACCTACCAGCGCCGCGAAACGGCTGAAGAAGTCGAAGCGCGTCAGCAGAAGGCCAAGGCCGGCGGATCTGGTATCAAGCTCCAAGATGGCGTTCTGACGATCACCCATGATGGCGTTGTCCGCTTCCAGTTGAGCGACTTGCCGGACTTGCGCGCACCTGAGCAGCCTAAGCCATTCAAGGTCGAAGGCGGCAAGGTCTACATTAACAAGGACTTCCTCGCGGAAGGCATTGCCACAAGCGAGGATCTCCATGGCGCCTGGTTCGGCCCATGCATGTGCGCTGGCGGGTACACCGGCACTGTGTCGGTACCGGGCGCTGCGTTGAAGGCTGGCGGCGTTAACGCGGCGCTAGACCGAATGGCTGCTGTCATCCGGGAAACCAAACTCTACGAGCCGCTCCTGGCTGATTCCGAGCAGTTCAAAGCCAGCTTTGCCGATGACGTGAAGGACGTGATCCGCTCCGAGCTGCGCCAGGGCGGCCTGCTCTGGCGCCGGGGTTAGAGTTATCAGGCAGCCAGAACAGAAACCTCCAAGCGTTTGCCCAGGGCGGCCAGCGCCTTCTCGATAGCTTCCATCTTCGAAGTGTGGAGGAAGTCGACAAGGCGGTCGCCCTGAGTCTGGGCCAGGCCCAAGAGCCGGCACAGATCAGCCTTGCGCATATCTCGCGCCATCATCTCGTTCCAGAGGACGATCTTCGCCACGGTAACGGCTGGCAAGTAGATGACTTGTTCACCTGGCTCTGGTGCGGACGCCTCTGGAATAGCTCGGCGCTGATCCACGTAGATGGACAGAGTTGTTTCAATCGCGTCCACGGCTTCGCGGATGGCGTTTTCTTTGTCGTCGCCGTAGCTGTTCAGCTCTGGCAGGTCGCGGCAGAACACGGCCAGCCCTGGTGCGCTGTCTTGCTCAAAGCGGATTGCGTAGTTGTACATGGTCACTCCTTGGAGGTGATCGCCCAGCGTTCAGATGTGGTGAAGGGGCTCTCAGAGCCCCAGTTGTTTAATGATCGCCTTGCGGGTCGGTTCCGGCATTTCCTTGGAGCCGTGATCCGCGAAGGTGCTTCTGTTGCCGTTAGGGGCGATGACTTTGAAGTGGCTTCCTTTGCCTGCTTCGAAGATCACCCCTTGGGCCTTCAACCATCGTCTGAACTCGCTGAACTTCATCACCTCGCCTCGTTGTTTGGATGAATCCAGTATACAACGTTTTTGTGGTAATACAACAATTTTGTATTATTCCGATATTCCACGGCCAACGTAGGCCGCATATTCCCCAACTCCCTGACGGGGAGGAACAGAGATGTCCAACATGCCTGAGAAAACACCAGAGTTCTGGGTGATGGCGCTCGCCTGGTTGAGCCAACACTCCCCGGTGCTGTATGCCGCCTTGCTCTCTGCTGTCATGGCAGGTCTGCGGATCATCTATGGCGGCGGCACCCGGCGACAGATATTCGTAGAGGGTGCGATCTGTGGCGGTTTGACCGTGACGCTGATCAGCGGCCTGGAGTTCTTCGGCCTGCCCCAGAGCATGGCCACCTTCGTTGGCGGTTGGGTTGGCTTCCTGGGTGTGGAGAAGATCCGCGCCATTGCTGACCGGGTTACCGACTTCAAACTTCCTGGCCGCAAGGTCGAATAATCCGCGCCACGTTTTCGAGTGTGCCAAGTCGTGGCGCGTAACTTGGCAGGAGGCTGGTGATGCGATACCGAGACCTGGCACGCAAGACAGCGTGCGACCTGAAGGACTGCGTCAAGGCTGGTGCGCCTGAGTGGCTGGCAGGGTATGCCAAGGCCTCAATGACCAAGGCCGACTACTACCACGGCAGGCGCCTAAAAAGCACCTGCCCACTCCGCACCAGGGCAATGAATGAACTGCTGCAGCTTGGCGACGTGCTGCGGTACTGGAAGCGGTGGGCATCAAGAGCCCCGGAGGTTGGCCATGAGTAGAACAGAAACCTTCCATCACTTTGAGGATGGTCGAGGCCGGCGGCGTGTGTTCGTCAACGGCAACGAGGTGTCGCATGTGAAGTGGTGCGACACAGACAAGGGCATCGCTATCTATTGCCCGCTTCCGTTGCGACTGAAGCGCCCAAGCTCTGATGAGGTCTATACCCGTCGCCTTACAGGCGTGGTAACGGTCGAGAAGGTGGAGTGATGGCTTGCTCAGGATGTGCCGCCCGCCGTGCAAGGGCAACCAGGTGGCTGAGGATTGCAGCAGAGCGCGCAGGCCTTGTGCCTGTGGCTCCCCCTGTTGAACCCAATGACAACCGGCCCGCCAAGAGCGGACCACGCACCGAGTAACCGATATGCCGGTAAGGCCACCGCGACACAGGCCGGCCTCACCAGCCACGCCCAGGCACACGACACCCGAGCAGCAGCGCGGTACCAGCAACGAGCGCGGCTACACCTACCGGTGGCAGCAATCGAGCAAGGGCTACCTGGCCAAGCATCCGTTGTGCGTTCACTGCCAGCAGAAAGGCCGCGTGGTCGTGGCGACTGATGTAGACCACATCGTCCCGCACCGTGGTGACATGGTTCTGTTCTGGGATCGAGCCAACTGGCAAGGCCTTTGCCATCCGTGCCACTCAGCCAAGACAGCCAAGGAAGACGGCGGCTTCGGCAACTCCAGGCGCGGCTGATGAGGCCTCGCATCAGACTTAGGCAGGCTCTATGGGTGGGGGTGGGTCAATAGTCTGGGGCTTTTCGGTTCTAGACCGCGCCCGAGCCGTTTTTTCGCGCCGTCAAAATTAGCTTTTCAAAATTGAAGGACCACAAATGACCAGAGGACGGAAGCCAACGGCCCCGCACCTCAAGGTTCTGGCCGGTACAACTCGCCCGGATCGCGAGGAGACGGACGCGCCGGAGTTCGACCTGGTCGCCGACTTTCCAGACCCGCCCCAGCACCTGAATGTTGATGGCTCGGAAATGTGGCGATCACTTGGCCGGCAGCTCGTCAGTGCCAGGGTGCTGCAAGTCGTTGACCTTTATTCGCTGGAGCAACTTTGCTTCGCCTGGCAGTGCTTTCGGAAAAAAGCCAAGGCAGACATGGAGTCGACAGCGGCAGAAACCACGGCGCTGAAAGCGCTTTTTTCAGAGTTCGGAATGACGCCCGCCAGTCGCCGCAAAGTTTCATCGGGCTCCGAAAAACCAAAGGGCAACGCCTTCGCCGGGAACGGCCGCAAGCAGGGTGCTAAATAATTAAATGATCTGGCTGTCCAGTCTGGAGTGGGAATGCGTGATTTCGTCAAGATCGCGACCGACTACGCCAAGGCTGCGGTAGCTGACAAAAAGAGAAAGAAGCACGGCCGCCTGATCCGTGAGGCGTCAAAGCGATTCCTTGATGACTTGAAGCGAGCAAAAAAGAAGGACTGCTCGTTCATCTTTGACCCATGGCACGCAAACGACCCATGCGACTTCATTGAAAAGTTGCACCACGTTGAAGGCAAGTGGGACAAGCCAACGATTGTCATGCATCCGTCGCACATCTTCTTTGTTGTGCAGTTGTTCGGATTCCGAAAGCGCGAAGCGGTATACACCGAAGGCTGGGGTGGCGACGGGATGTTTCATCCCCGTCGATTCACCTCGGCGCTGTTCGCCGTGGCACGAAAGAACGCCAAGAGCACATTGTCCTCGGCGATTCTTCTGTACTGCGAATGCTGCGAGCCGGAGGAGGGCGCCCAGATCGTCAGCGCCGCCACCACGTTCGGCCAGGCTGCAATCATCTTCAATGCCGCCAAGCGCATGGTCGAGAAAAACGCGGACCTGCGGGAGTACTTCGGGCTTGAGGTTTGGGCAAAGTCGATCAGCCGGGCGGAAACGGGCGCGAGCTTCAAGCCGATTCACGCCAAGGCCTCGACCCAGGACGGTCTGAACCCGTCGCACGTCGGCTTGGACGAGATCCACGCGCACAAAACCGCTGACCTGTTGAACGTTTTGACATCGGCGGCCGGTGCGCGCGGCAACCCGCTTTGGCTTTACACGACAACCGAGGGCTACACGAACCCCGGGCCGTGGGCTGAAATCAGGATGTTTGCCAAAAAGCTGTTGTCTGGCCTTTTTGGTAACACCGCCGATCACTTCCTTGTGGTGTTCTACGCCGTAGATGATGAGGACAAGAGTCTCGGAATCAAGGCTGACGAGGAGTTCGACGAAAGCTGCTGGATCAAAGCCAACCCGCTGATGGATGTGAACCCGCACTTGATGGCGGCGATCCGGAAAGAGGCGGTGGAAGCGAAGCAGATGCCGTCGAAGATGGCAGAGTTTCGTATCAAGCGCCTGAACCGCCCGGCTTCAACGGCTGACGGTTGGGTCGATCTGAACAAGTGGCAGCGCTGTGGTGGTGAGGTCGATCTTGAGTGGCTTTCACAGTACCCATGCTGGGGCGGCCTCGACCTGGCTTCGACTACTGACCTCACATCGTTTCGGCTGGTCTGGAACGTTGATGGTGTGATCTACACCTATGGCTGGCGCTGGGCGCCGGAGAGCGCGGTAGCGTTCCGCACCGAGCGGGGCACTGTTCCTTATGCGTCCTGGGTTGAGTCTGGTTTGCTGAAGCAGACCGAAGGGGATGTAACCGACTACGCCGTGATCGAGGCGGACGTGAAAGAGGTTTGCGAGCGTTTCAACGTCCAGGCCATTGCCTACGACAAATGGAACGCCAGCGATCTGGTTAACCGCCTGGTAGCCGCCGAGTTGCCGATGATTGAGTTCATCCAGGGGCCGAAGTCATATCACCCCGCCATGCAGGCGCTTGAGCTTGCGTATATAGCCGGCAACCTGGTTCACGGTGGCGACATGATCCTGAACTGGTGCGCTTCGAACCTGATTGCTCGGCGCGATGACAACTTGAATATGGCGCCTGACAAAAAGCGCTCAGCAGACAAAATCGATGACATGGCCGCGCTGCTGATGGCGTTGGGCGTGTCGATTTCCGGGCAAGAGCAGCCCCTAAATGACTTATTTGTGGTGCTGTGATGTTCAATTTCGGTAAAGCTAAAAGACTGGAGCAGGAGGTGTCGGACCTGCGTGAAGAAATCGGCCAGATAAAGGACAGTGCTCAGACGTGGCATGAAATGGACCGCGCCCAACTGGCTGATTTCTTTGGCGCCAGTCCGTCGTCGTCCGGCGTTGTGGTTACGACCGAAACTGCCAAGCGCAGCGCAGCAGTCTATGCCTGTTGCCGTCTGATCGCTGGTGCCGTTGCGCTGTTGCCTTTGCCAATTTACGAGCGCGTAGAGGGTGGCGGCCGGAAAAAGGCCGATCACGACTTGTGGTGGCTTCTGAATGAGTCGCCATACCCGACGCTTACGGCGTGCTCCTTTTGGGAGTGGATGATCTCCTCGATGCTTCTTCGTGGTGACGGCATAGCCCAGATCGTTCGTGACCGAAATGGTCGGCCGACACGCCTTATGCCGCTGCCCCGCGAGTGCGTAGAAATCGTGCGCGCAGGCGACACCCTGCATTACTACGTCAGTGATGACGGAAAGTACTTTGGCCTTCAGTCTGAGGATGTTTTGCACTTCCCTGGCTTCGGCTTCGACGGCACCAAGGGGGAGTCAGTTATTCGCTATGCGGCGCGCCAGGCTGTCGGTACTGCACTGGCCGCTGATGAGTTTGCCGGTGAGTTTTTCAGCAACGGCGCAAGCCCAAGCATGGTTATCACTTATCCACAGGGCGTTACCCCGGGTCAGGACCAGCAGGACTATTTGCGCACCCAATTCACCGAGCGTTACGTCGGCAAGAACAACCACCACAAACCGATGTTGTTGGTGAACGGTGGCGATGTAAAACCGGTCAGCCTCTCGGCGGAGGATGCCCAGCTGCTGGAGACGCGCAAATTCCAGGTGGTGGAAATCGCCCGAGCCTTTGGTGCGCCGCCTCATATGATCGGTGAAACATCCTCCTCGACGAGCTGGGGCACCGGCATCGAGCAAATGTCGATTGGTTTTGTTCGTTATACGCTCGGTCCGCATTTGCGACGTATCGAGCAGGAACTAAATCGGAAACTTTGGCCCCGCTCGATGCGATTTTTCACCGAGTTCAACCGTGACGGTCTCCTGGCTGGCGACAGCAAGACCGAGGCAGACGTGCTCGGCAAGTCTCTCGGGGGGCCAGGTACTCAAGGGTGGATGACGGTGAACGAGGCGCGCCGCCTGAAAAACTTGCCACCTGTCGAGGGCGGTGACGCTCTCCCACTTTCGGTTGCGACAAAGCAGCCGGCCCCCAAAGATCCCGAGGCTCAGCCAGATGAACCTGATCCAACTGTTTCAGAATAACCAGAAGGCCAAGCGTGAATTCCGCATTGTCAGCGAGGGTCGCGAAGCGACGATCTACCTTTACGACATCATTGGTGAAGATTGGTATGGCGGGGTTTCAGCCCAGGACTTTGTGCCGAAGCTGGCCGCCCTCGATGTCGATGTGATTCACCTGCGCATTAATAGCCCAGGCGGCGACGTGTTTGATGCCAGGGCAATGGCCCTGGCTATCCAGCAGCACCCGGCCAAGGTTGTGGCACATATTGATGGCCAAGCCGTGTCAGCCGCCACCTATGTAGCTATCGCTGCAGATGAAGTGGAAATTGCTGATGGCGGCTTTTTCATGATTCACAACGCCTGGACCGTGCAAATGGGCAACGCCAAGGACTTCAGGGCGCAGGCAGACCTGCTGGACAAGGTCGATAGCAGCATCAGTGCCGACTATGAGCGCAAGACTGGCAAACCGGCCGCAGAAGTCTTGGCGATGATGGCAGCCACCACCTGGATGACAGCGGCTGAGGCCCTGGCCGCAGGTTTTGTCGATCGCTTGGCTGAAGGCAAGGCCGCTACAAAAAACCACTGGAACCTGTCCGCCTACGGCAATGCACCCAAGGCGTTAACCGAGCGTCCCGAACCAGAACCCACAGTGGACCGCGAAGCCCTGGAGCGACGCCTTTCACTGCTCGAAAAAATCGCGCCCTAGGCCTCGCGCCAACGCGTAAATCCAGCCCGCCTTGAGCGGGTTTTTTTGTACCTGGAGAAAACAAAGCATGACTATTCAAGCACTGCGCGAGCGCCGCAATGGTATTGCCATCGAGGCGCGCAAGTTGTTGGACGAAACCAAGGACCAGAAATGGACGCCTGAACACCAGACCAAATACGACACGTTGACCGGCGATATCTCCGACCTTGACGGGCGTATTGACCGTGAGCAAAAGGTGCTGGACCTGGCTGCGGAAAAACACTTTTCTGATCCCGGCAAGAAAAACGGTAAGCGCGAAACCGACGATCTGCTGTCGGAAGTCGCTATTTTCGATACCTGGACTCGTCGCGGTGAAAAGAGCTTCAGCGCCGAGCAGGCTGCAAAGTACTTCAACACCATGAGCACCACCACCGGCTCAGAGGGCGGCTATACCGTCCCTTCGGCGGTCGCGTCTAGCCTCATTGACTCCTTGAAGCTGTTTGGCGGTATGCGCGGCGTGGCCGAGATCCTGAACACGGCACAGGGCAATCCTTTGAGCTTCCCGTCTTCGGATGGTACCAGCGAAGAAGGCGAGATCCTGGCCGAGAACACCCAGGCCAGTACGCTTGACCCTTCGTTCGGCACCGTGGGACTGAACGTGTTCAAGTACAGCTCCAAGATCATCGCGGTGCCTATCGAGCTGCTGCAGGACAGTTCGATTGATATCGAGGCGTTTATCCGTAAACGCATCATCCAGCGTGTCGGTCGCATCACCAACCGGCATTTCACCAACGGCACCGGTACCAATCAGCCGCGGGGCATCGTTACTGCCGCGTCGGCAGGAAAGATCGGCGCTACTGGTCAGACCCTGACGGTCGATTACGATGACCTGGTCGAACTGCTGGAATCGGTGGACGAGGCTTATCAGTTGGCCGGCACCTGCAAGTTCATGTTTGCCCAGTCCGTCCGCAAGCTGTTGCGTAAGCTGAAGGACACTGCCGGGCGCCCGATTTGGACACCAGGTTACGAGGCTGGCATCACCGCCGGCGCTCCAGATCTGCTGCTTGGCAAGGAAGTAGCATTGAACAACGACATGCCGGTACCGGCGGCCAACGCCAAGTCGATCATCTACGGCGATTTGTCGAAGTACATGATCCGTGACGCCATGCAGGTCAACCTGATGCGCTTCGACGACAGCGCGTTTGCCTCGAAAGGGCAAGTAGGCTTCCTGGCATTCATGCGCAGCGGTGGGAACCTGACCGACACCGCCGCCGTGAAGTACTACCAGCACTCGGCGACCTAATCACTGCTCCCTGGCGGGCCTCGGCCCGTCAGGCTTTTGGCTACATGAGGACTTGAATCATGGCAGTAAAAAAAGAACTTGTGCCGGTGCGCATTTTGTCCGCCTTCCCGCTTGAGGGTGTCAGCTACACGCCCGGCCAATTGGTTGGTATTCCCGCTGCTTTTGTTGAGCAGCTCAAAAAAGCGGGCAGCGTAGATCCGCACAAAGACGCCCTGGCCGCCTGTAAGGCTGAAGGCTTTTCGCTGATTGAGCACAGCTCTGATATCGAGGAGTAAGCGCAATGGGGCTGCAACTTCTGATGGCGCCGACGACGCAGCCCGTGTCACTGGATGTGGCAAAGGAACATTTGCGCATTGCCATGGATGACACCGATCTGGACACCGAGGTGGTGCGTCAGGTCCGTGCGGCGACGGCTAGAGTCGAAAAAATCACGCAGCGATCGGTTGTCGTACAGAGCTGGCGCCTGATCCTGGACAGATTTCCACGGGGGGCGATTTTGGTTCCGTTGCCACCTCTAAAGAGCGTGGAGGCTATTACCTACACAGATACGTCCGGCGCCGATCAGGTCATGGATGAATCTGATTATGTGGTCAACCCATTTGGATTGATCGGCCAAATTACCCCAGCAATGGGCAAGTGTTGGCCTGCTACGGCGGCTCAGGCTATGTCGCTACGGGTGGACTTCACGGCGGGCTATGACAACGTGCCCGAAGATCTCGTCTCGGCCATCCTGCTGATAGTTGGGCATCTCGACCAGAATCGCGAGGCTGTCACCACGGGGTCGCTGTCCCAGGTGCCACTTGGTGTCGATGCTTTGCTGTCACCTTATTGCGTCCCGAGCCTGCCATGAAACTCGGGCGCATGCGGCACCTCATCGAAATTCAACGCCGGGCTCTTATCCAAGACCCTATCACGGGGGAAATGCTGACTGAAGCGTGGGTACGGTTTGCGAAGGTTTACTCATCTATCGAACCGCTCAGCACCCGGGAGTTTATGGAATCTAAAACCAATCAGTCCGAGTTCACGGCCCGCATCGTTATCAGGTACCGCCCAGGCGTGCTGGAGACTATGCGTGTCGTGCACGGGCAGACCATTTATGCGATCAAGGGGCCCCCGCTATCTGACAAGGTTTCTGGTCGAGACTATCTGACGCTTATGGTCGCTGCGGGGGTGAACGATGGCTGATTGGGTCACGTACAACCTCACGGGCGCCGATGCTCTGTCGGCCAGGTTCAAGGGACTGACGGAGGAAATGCGCCGCAAAGTGGTCACGCCGGCGGCCAAGGACGCAATGGACATAGTGCTGATCGACGCGAAGGACCGTGCATCGCGCATCGATGACCCGGAGACTGCCAACTTCATCCCGGCCAACCTGGCCATGGTTGAGCGCAAGGCGCTTGGGCAGGAGCTCGGCGCCGTGGTTATCTCGGTGGGCGTGCGAATGCGCAAGCGCGGCCAGAAGGGCGGCAACACGTTCTACTGGTGGTGGGTGGAGCTCGGTACCGAGAAGAACCGGGCAAAACCATTCCTTCGGCCGGCCCTTGCCAACAACCGCGAGCAGCTGTTCCAGGAATTCCTCAGCTCGGCGAAGTATCAGCTGATCAAACTGGGGGTGAATGAATGACCGCGCCCATTTTTCAGGTGTGCTCCGCGAGCCAGGCCGTCACTGCGCGGCTTGGCACCGGCCCTACGCGCCTTTACCCGCACGGCCAGGCGCCAGAGGGGGTAGAGCGGCCCTATGCCGTCTGGCAGGTTGTCAGCGGCTCGCCGATCAACTTCCTCAACTGCGTACCAAGTACGGATCGTTACGGCCTTCAGGTCGACGTGTACGCAGAAACAGCTTCTGCCGCTGATGACGTAGTGATGGTGCTGCGCCGGGTTATTGCCCAGCACGCTTATGTCACCGGCTTCGGGATCGACGACAAGGACAAGGACACCCACAGCTACCGCAAAGGTTTCGACGTTGCCTGGCTGGTGAGTTTGTAGCCGTAAATCAGAAAAGAACCACCCGCTTCGGCGGGTTTTTTATGCCCGCTCAAAAGTGATTTTCCAAGAAAATCGGGGAGTACAAATTGACCATTAAGACCCAAGGCACGGACCTCTACGCCATTGACCCGCTCACCAAAGCTATTTTGGTGGTCGGCTGCTTTACCTCCCTGGACGGGATCGATACCAGCATTGCGCAGATCGAAACGACCTGCATGAACTCCAGCGCCCGGGAATACGAGGCCGGTCTCGCTGAGCCTGGTTCGGCTTCTTTTGGCCTGAACATCGACCCGCAATCTGCGGCTCACGTCCGCCTGCACCGGCTCAAAACCGCCGGTACCAAACTGCTCTGGGCGATTGGCTGGTCTGACGGCCGCATTGTGAATGCCCAGGGCGAGCTGGAAGGAATCCCGCCGACTGTCAGCCAGGCCGGCGCGCTTTCGGCGATCTCACTCACCAGTGGCGGCACCGGCTACACCTCGGCACCTACTGTCGCTATTACCGGCGGTGGCGGCACTGGCGCTACTGCAACAGCAGCTGTTTCGGCTGGCTCGGTGACCGGTTTCACCATCACCAATGCCGGATCTGGTTACACCTCCGCACCAACCATCGCGCTCACTGGTGGCGGCGGCGGTACCGGCGCGGCCGCAACTGCTGTCGTTGGGTTGGAAGTCGATTTTGATCTGCCGAACACCCGCACCTGGATCACGTTCGAGGGCTACATGAACAGCTTCCCGTTCAGCTTCGCGCTGAATGACGTTGTGAAGTCCACCGTCGGCATCCAAGTGTCTGGCGACCCGGTATTTGTCCCTAAAGTCATCGCTCCATAAGGAATAACCATGGATCTCAGCATTAAAGCCCTGGCCGCAGCCGGAGCATTCGCCGGCATGGCGGTAAAAAAAGACATCGAGTGGTTTTCCGGTGGCAAAACGCAGAAGGCCACGATCTACGTGCGCCAAGAGTCTTTCATCGAGTTGACCCAGCGCTGGGAGTCGAAGGACGCCGGCGGCGATGTGCTCGCCGAGCGTATTGCCAACAACATTCTCAAGAAAGACGGCTCGCCAGTGTTCTCTGTTGGGGATGTGCTCGGCACCAACGACTCTGGCAATGGCCCGCTGTGCGCTCAGTTGACGCTGGCACTTCTGGCTGCACTCAACGAAGCAAATGGCATTGGTGAGGGCGCCGAAGAAAAAAAATAGGGCCCGCCGATGAGTTCTGGCATGAGCTGGTGCTCAACGGCATCGGCGGGCGATCCGTCGCTGAAGCGAAAGCCAGCCTCAGCTACACCGAGGTGCTTTCGTGGATGGCGTACGTCGAGCAGAACGGAACGCTGAACCTGGGCTTGAAAATTGAGCGTGGTGTCGCCCTGCTCGCCACCATTTTGAACAACGTGCACGGCGGCAAGGCAAATTTCGATGACTTCCTGCCTAAACGCGGGGAGCCAGAGGAAGAGGTTGAGGCGTCCGCGCAGGACCTGTTCGCGCTGTTGCAGTCGGTCAAGAGGTGATTTATGGCTGTTGATTCACTTGGCCAGCTAACGGTCGATCTGGTGGCCAACACTGGCGGCTTTGAAAAGGGGATGGACCGTGCAGAGCGAAAGCTCAAGTCCACAACCAAGGAGGCCGCCTACCAGGCCAAGGAGCTGGATAAGCTCGTTGGTCGCATTGATCCTGTTGTGGCGGCATACAGTCGCCTCGACAAGATGGAGGAGCAACTGCAGGCCCACCGCAAGGCTGGGCGACTACCCACTGCTGAGTTCGACCTCTATAAGAAAAAGATCGATGAACAGCGCGCTTCTATCGAGCAAACCGACAAGGTAATGCTCAAAAACGGACAGACCGCCAAGCAATACGCCGCGAACTTGCGGGGCGTGCCGGCTCAGTTCACAGATATTGCCGTATCGCTGCAGGCCGGCCAGAACCCCATGACGGTGTTCTTGCAGCAGGGTGGACAGCTCAAGGATATGTTCGGCGGGATTGGGCCCGCAGCACAGGCCTTGGGCGGCTACGTCCTCGGACTGATCAACCCGTTTACTGTTGCCGCCGCTGCGGCCGCTGTATTGGCCTTGGCTTACAAGCAGGGAAGCGACGAGGCCACGGCCTACACCACCTCCCTGGCCATGACTGGGAACACCGTAGGCACCACTGCTGGCCAGCTTTCCACGCTTGCCCAGCAGATTGCCCTGGCCAACGGCACTATCGGCAAGGCGTCTGGCGTCCTGGCGCAACTGGCGGGCTCTACTCGCATTCCCATTCAGGCCTTCGAAGGCATTGCTGCGGCCGCTATCCGGTTCGAATCGGCAACAGGGCAGGCCGCCGAGGAGACCGTCAAGAACTTCGAGAAGATCGCGAAGGACCCTGCTGCGGAGATTCTGAAGCTCAACGAGTCGATGAACTTTCTGACGGCAACCACCTATGAACAGATTAAGGCGCTCCAGGCGCAAGGCAAGACTCAGGAGGCCGCCGCGCTTGCCAATGACACCTATGAGCAAGGGCTTAACCGCACATCCGACTCGATCAAAAAGAACCTCGGGCTCCTCGAGGGCAGTTGGAGCGCTGTAAAAAACGCCGCGAAAGAAGCGTGGGATGCTGCGCTCAACGTTGGCCGCGAGGACACCTTAGACCAGCAGATCGCCGCGCTGGACAAGCAGCTCAATGACATTGCCAACGCTCGAAAGCTGAACAAATCCGATGGGTTTGACAATCTGGTGCCAAACGACAGCTTCCGTGTCGAGGCATTAGAGGCTGAGAAAACCCAGAAACTTGTTCTGAAGGCCGAGGAGGATCGCCGGGCGGCTGCCCGGGGCTTCCAGCAGCAGCAACAGCAACAAGCGCTGTCGGACCAGGTCTCTCTGGACAAACTGCGCAAGGAGACCGAGACCAACGCCGATAAGCGCGCACGCGAGCTGGGCGAATACCGGATGCTGGTCGAGCGCCGAATCATCCAGGCCCGCGCCTCCGGCGATAAGTCCCTGCTGATCTCCCCAGAGCAGCAGACCAAAGACATCGCCAACATAAACGACAAGTACAAAGATCCGAAGGTGGCCAGAACGCCGCTCTATCGCGAGGATGCGGGGATCAGGGCGCTCGACCAGGCCCGCCAGCAATACGCCGTCCTCCAGCGGCAAAACGGCCTGATTGGCGATCAGTCCGCAGCGAGTCAGACCCTTGGCGCGAATGCGAAAAAACTGGTCGAGTTCGAGCAACAGTTGGCCGATATCAAGGCCAAGAAAACACTCACGGCTGATCAGCGGTCGCTGTTGGCCAGCCAGGACTTGATCACGGCCCAGCTCAAGCGCAACGCAGCGCTCGAAGCTGAGAACACACTTCGCGAGAAGGGGCTCGAAACCCAGAAAAAGCTCGCGGCATTCGATGAAAACCTGAAAAGCCAGCTTTCGAGCGCCCAGCAGGGCCTCGACAACAACCTGGCCGGCATCGGCCTGGGCGATGAGCAGCGCAAGCGCCTGCAGGAGCAGCGTGGCATTCAGCAGTCCTATCAGTCGCAAATGGACAAGCTGACCTCGGACTACAACAAAAGCAGCAAGGATCAGTTCAGCACCGAGCTGTACAACAAGGAAACCCAGGCCCTTAAATCCGCGCTCGATCAGCGCCTGGCCATGCAAAACAAGTTCTACGAGGACGAAGATCAGGCCCGAAGCGATTGGTCGCTTGGGGCTTCCTCGGCTTTCCAGAACTACATGGACCAGGCAAAGGATGTCGCAGGGCAAACGCAGTCGGCGTTCACGTCGCTGTATGACGGCCTTACCGACGCCGCCGTCGATTGGGCTTTCGGGGCAGATCAGAGCTTTGGTGACGTGGCCAAGAGCTTTGCCAAGATGATTGCCAAGATGGCTTTGCAATCAGCTGCATCGAACGTGTTCGCCAGTATCGCCGGCAGTGCAATCGGTAGCGCATTTGGTGGCGGTGGTGGTGCTGCGGTGTCAGCTGGCAGCACAGCGGCGGGGTACTCCGCCGATGTTCTTTCGAAATGGCCCGGTCTATCCGATGGGGGCTGGACTGGCCCAGGTGGTAAGTACGAGCCGAAGGGGGTTGTGCACGGCGATGAGTTTGTAATCCGCAAGGAGGTGGTCCAGCAACCTGGTATGCGCGGTTACTTGGAGCGCCTGAACAAGAAGGGGTATGCGGACGGTGGCTATGTCGGGCTGTCCGGCGGGTCATCGTCAGCACCGACAGCCCCCGGGGGCGTCGTTATCCAGCAGTCGTTTGTGGTTCAGGGGGCAGAAAGTGGCACATCTCAGAAAGACTCTCAGGCCCTCGGCCAGGCCTACGCGGATATCGCCCGCCGCGGGGCTCAAGCGGAAATCGCCAAGGAAACTCAGCCCGGCGGGCAAATCTGGAGGCTTGTGAATGGCCGTTGAAGTCTTTGGCTGGTGTCCGTCGATCTCGGCCACCAGCATTCCCGAGTACCGCAACCGATCCTCAAAGTTTGGGAGCGGCTATGAGCAGGTTGTTGGGGACGGGCCGAATAATCGGCTCGATTCCTGGCCGCTTACGTTCGTTGTGAGGGAGGCGGTGGCCCTGGAAATCAAGGCATTCCTCGACCGGCACGCCGGGCACAAGTCGTTTTTCTGGACGCCGCCGCTGGGAGAGCTTTCGTTCTTCCGTGGTACCGCGCCCTCGATCACCCCGAACGGCGCCGGAATGTTCACTCTGACCACCACCTTCACCCAATCTTTTCTTCCATAAGGGGCAATCATGCCGCTGATCAGCGATATCCAGGTTCTTGAACCTGGCAGCGAAGTGCTGCTCTTTGAGTTGGACGGAACGGACTTCGGCGCGGACGTTTTGCGCTTCCATGGTCACGCCATCCCATACACGGCGGCTGAGTTGATCGCCGCCGGCGCCGATGCTGACCAACTGCCGGCGAAGGCGATCTACTGGAATGGCGAGGAGTACAACGCCTGGCCGATGCAGATCGACGGCATCGAGGCGAACGGAGACGGCACGGCCGTTCGCCCCACGTTGTCTGTCGGCAACGTTAACGGGCGAATCACTGCACTGTGTCTGGCGTTCCAGGACCTCGCGGATTTCAAGTTGACCATGCGGCATACGCTGGGCAGCTACCTTGACGCTGAGAACTTCCCAGAAGGGAACCCAACGGCAGATCCAACCCAGGAGACGATCGAGGTCTGGTACATCGACCAGAAGACGAACGAAGACGGGGAAACGGTCAGTTGGGAGCTGGCCAGCCCAGGCGACGTTGGCGGTGAGTCAATCGGCCGGCACGCCACGACGCTGTGCCATTGGTGCCTAACTGGTGGTTATCGCGGCCCTAATTGCAACTACACCGGGCCATACGTCACGAAGGATGGTTTACCCACAGACGATCCCGAACAGGACGAATGCGACGGCACGCTTGGAAAGGGGTGCGACCCTCGATTTGGGCGGGACAACCCCATGCCATTCGGGGGATTTCCCGCTGTGTCCCTCATCGCCAGGAGCTGAAAAATGCGCAAACACATCATCGCAGCCATACAGGCGCATGCGGCGGCCGAGTACCCGAAAGAGTGCTGCGGGCTTTTGATTTCCGTGGGCCGGGCGGAGAAGTACTTCCCTTGCAGGAACATCGCCGCCGATCCGAACGAAGAGTTTCGGATCGACCCGGAGGAGTACGCCGCGGCCGAAGATATTGGGGAGGTGATTGGCGTAGTGCATTCGCATCCCGACGCTACCAGCAGGCCGTCACCGCGTGACTTGGCAATGTGCGAGGCCACGGCCTTGCCCTGGCACATTCTGTCGTGGCCCGAGGGGGATCTACGGACGATCACCCCGACCGGCAGCGTGCCGCTACTCAAGCGACCGTTTGTTCATGGGGCTTGGGACTGTTGGGCTGTATGCGCCGAGTGGTATAAGCGCGAATGGGGGATTGAGTTCGAAGCCTTCCAGCGTGCCGATGGCTGGTGGGAGAGTGCGGATAACGCCAGCCTGTACGAGCAGCACTACGAGGCCGCCGGATTCGTGCGCGTCGACCGTCCGCAGCGTGGCGACATGATCGTGATGCAGGTTGGTCGGACGGCTCACCCGAATCATGCCGGCATATACCTGGGCACCGATCCATCGCTACCCGGCGAAGACTCGGGCACGTTCGGCCCCGGGCCTTTTCTCCTGCATCACCTTTACGGCAGGCCATCTGAGCTGATCGTTTTTGGCGGCCCTTGGCTGGATCGCACGCGCCTGGTGCTGCGTCACCGTGATGCTCGGTGATAAGGTGGCTCATCTTCCACAGGAGTGAACCGCATGAAATTGATCATAGGCGTGTTGGCGGTAACGCTGCTCGCGGGCTGCGCAACTTCCCCTATCCCATCCGACAAGGCAGACCCTGTACCTGCTTCAAGACTGCTGGCGAACCAAGCGCAACGTGAAGGCGATGCAGTGTTGATTATCACCAGAGATACGGGTTTCGTCGGCGGCGGCTGTAATACAACGATCAGCATTGATGGTCACAAATCAGCAGAAATCGGGCCAGGGGAAACTGCAAAGTTTTACGTTCCAGCTGGCGATCACATCGTCTCCGCTACCTCTTGTGGCAGCGGGCTAAAAGAGCGCGAGGCCTTGTTGAAGCCTGGTGGCACGAAGCGCTTCAGGATATCTACCGACTCAGCGATGAGTATGGATTTATCACCTACGACCTACTGAAAGAAAGCCGCCCTAGGGCGGTTTTTTATTGCCTGGAGAATGAGATGGCTGCAACAGCAGTGCATTACAGTCCACGAACAACTATTCAGCTCGGCAGCATTCTGGGAAGAAAGTTCTTCCGGCAGAAGGATTACCAGTTGGAAACGGGTAACGCATGGGAGGTTTTCAAGGCGCTGAGGGTCACGGTTGACGGTTTTTCGGAAGAAGTCGCCCGTCTTGATAGGCTCGGCATGAGGTTCGCCATTGTCCGCAATGGAAAAAACGTTGGCGAGAAAGGCTTCGATCTGGGAGGAATAAAAACTCTTAAAATCGTGCCAATAATTGCTGGCAGCAAACGCGCCGGGCTTCTCCAAACGGTGCTCGGGGTTGTCCTGATTGCTGTGGGCACCTATTTCAAACAGCCTTGGGCCGTTCAGCTTGGTATTGGGTTAGCGGTGGGCGGCGCAATGCAAATGCTCAGTCCCCAGGCATCAGGCCTCAAGCAAAGCGCTTCGCCGGAAAATATGCCCAGCTATGCGTTTGGATCTGCCAAGAACACCACCGCCAGTGGCAACCCGGTGCCGATCTGCATCGGCCGCCGCCGGTGGGGCGGCATGATTATCTCGGCCTCGATCTATGCCGAGGACAAAACGTAAGCAGAAGAGCCGCACCGCGACCGCCCAAGTGGCGGTTTTTTATTGCCTGGAGGAAAGCATGGGCGCAGTTGCACAAATCGATGTTCAGGGCGAGAAGGGCGGCAGCAGTAAGCCGAAGTCGCCGACCGAAGCCAGCGATAGCTTGCGCTCGACCAACTTGGCGAAGCTCTTGATTGCTGTTGGCGAGGGTGAGTTTGACGGCGTTCCCACCGACTATGACATCTACCTGGATAACACGCCGATTCGTGATGCCAGCGGCAACTACAACTTCCCGAATGTGAAGTGGGATTGGCGCCCAGGCTCCGTCGATCAGACCTACATCCCCGGAATTCCAGCGGTAGAGAACGAGACATCGCTGAACGTCGAGTTGCGCAGTGATTCGCCTTGGGTGCGCTCGATCACCAACATCCAGTTATCAGCCGTGCGCCTACGTTTTGCATGGCCGGCATTACAACGGCAGGATGATCAAGGCAATGTCGTGGGCTACCGTATCGATTACGCCATTGATGTGGCCACCGATGGCGGCCCTTATCAACAGGTCTTTCCCGACGCTGTAGACGGCAAAACGACCACACGCTACGAGCGCTCGCGCCGCGTTGATTTGCCCACAGCAACCACTGGTTGGCTGATCCGTGTCCGGCGGCTGACACCGAATCAGAACAGCAACAGGATTGCTGACACCATGCTGATTGCGGGCATCACGGAAGTGATAGATGCCAAGCTGCGCTACCCCAACACAGCGCTTCTTTACATCGAGTTCGACGCCGAGCAGTTCACCAATATTCCGGCCGTCACCGTGGAGTGCAATGCGCGCCGGTGGATGGTGCCGAGCAACTACGACCCAATCCAACGCACCTACAGCGGTGCGTGGGACGGCACTATGAAGTCAGCCTGGACCAATAACCCGGCCTGGATCACGTTCGGGGTGTGCACGGAGGATCGTTTTGGACTTGGTAAACGTATCAAGTCGTTCATGGTTGATAAGTGGGAGCTTTTCCGAATCGCCCAGTATTGCGATCAACTGGTTCCGAATGGCCTGGGCGGTACCGAGCCGCGCTTCCTTTGTGACATGAATCTGCAAGGCAAGGCTGATGCCTGGTCGCTGCTCCGCGATATCTCGGCCATTTACCGAGGCATGACCTACTGGGCTCAGGGCCAACTGGTAATGCAGGCTGATATGCCTCGCGCGCAGGACTTCGACTATGTATTCACCAGGTCGAATGTCATCGACGGGAAGTTTTCGTACGGCAGCACCTCGGCCAAAACTCGTTGTACCCGGGCCCTGGTCAGCTACGATAACCGGGCCAATAACTACGACACCGATGTCATTCCATTCGCCGACCCTGATCTCCAGCGCCGCTACGGTGATCGCCCTATCGAACTTAGCGCCATTGGTTGCACTCGCGCTTCAGAAGCCCAGCGCCGCGGAAAATGGGCGATTCTGAGTAACAACCAGGATCGCACTGTGTCATTCAAAACTGGCATGGAGGGCGTGATTCCGCTGCCTGGTCACATCATCCCGGTGGCCGACTCGTTGCTGGCTGGGCGCGAGATAGGCGGGCGAATCGCTGCAGCTTCTGGTCGCGTGGTGACGCTTGATCGCAACACCCAGGCCAAGGCCGGTGATCGGTTACTTATCAACCTGCCGGGTGGCCGCGCCGAAGGGCGAACAGTGCAGAGCGTTAGCGACCGTGATGTGACCGTGACCATCGCCTACAGTGAGCCGCCTGTGCCGCAGTCGCAGTGGGCGCTCGATGCTGATGACCTGGCGATCCCCTTGTACCGGGTGCTACGCACCAAGCGCACGCTTGAGGGTGACTTCGAGATCAGTGCATTGCAGTTCGAACCGAGCAAGTTTGCGCGTATCGACACCGGCGCACGGCTGGAGGAGCGCCCGATCAGCGTGATTCCTATTACTGTTGTTCCAGCACCTGCCAGCGTCTCGGTCGAGGCGGCTTCATCAGTCGTGCAGGGCCTGGCCGTGGCGACAATGACCATCAGCTGGCCCGCTGTAGACGGCGCTGTCGGATATGACGTGGAGTGGCGCAAGGACAGTGGCAACTGGATCAAGCTGTTGCGCACCGGCCTGACCAACGCCGACGTGGTCGGTATTTATGCGGGCGACTATATAGCTCGGGTGCGCGCGGTGAGCGCCTTTGACATCACGTCGCAATGGCGAAACTCGATCCTGACCAACCTGAAGGGTAAAGAGGGTGTGCCGCCGGCGGTGGCGTTCCTGACCACCACCAGCGAACTGTTCGGGATCGGCATCAAGTGGGGCTTCCCAGCTGGAGCCGAGGATACCCAGCGCACCGAGCTGTGGTATGGCCCGGCGAACGACCTTTCGGCAGCGACCAAGCTGGCCGACTTGGCGTATCCGCAGGCTGACTACCGCATGCAGTCTCTGCTGGCGGGTGCGACGCTGTTCTTCTGGGCGCGCCTGGTGGACCGTACCGGCAACGTGGGGCCGTTCTATCCGGTGGGTAGTGGAGTGATGGGGCAGGCCAGTTCAGATGCTGGGCCAATCCTGGAGCAGATCAAGGGCCAGCTCGACGAGAGCGCCCTGGGGCAGCGCCTCAAGGATCGCATTGATCTTATTGATGGCAGCGGGCCGGGCTCGGTAAACGGGCGCATCGACGCGGCCAAGGACGAACTGGAGGGCCTGATTGACCAGATCGTTGACGCGCTCGAGTACGACCCTGCCAAAGCGTATGTGCTGAACGATATAGTTCGTCAGGGTCAACACCTCTATCAGGCCAACGGCCCGGTACCGGCAAACAACCCACCGCCGAACGCCACCTACTGGACCGACATCGGAACAGTGGTGCAGACGGTCAACGCGCTTTCGACCCAGGTGCAGCAGAACAGCGCTACGATCACGCAGCAAGGCCAGGACATCACCGCCCAGGCCTCGCAGTTGAGCGCGGTGAATACCACGGTGAATGATCCTGTCACCGGCGTAACCGCAACGGCCAGCGGGCTTAGCACCCTCAAGGCCTCGGTGACCACGCTCGACGACAAGGTCACCACCACGGCGCAGAAGGTCGACGGCATCTACTTGCAGGTCAATCCACCGCTCCAAGGTGATGACACTGCGCTGATCGGTTCAGACGAGAGCTACGTTGGCGTCTGGTCCGTTCAGTCCGCCCTGATCGAGGGTGACATGGTGCAGGGACAGCGAACCGACACAGTGGAAGTAAAGGTGGCCAACAACACCGCCGCAGTCGTTGCCGAGCAAACCGCACGCATCAATGCCGACGGCGCGTTGTCGTCCAGCATCGAAACGGTCAAGAACTCGGTCAACGGTAACACCCTAGCCATCCAAACCAACACCACGGCAATTCAAACGGTCGACGGCAAGGTTACCGGTAGTTGGTCTGTTCGCTTGCAATATGAGACCAGCACGGGCGAGTACAAGTGGGCTGGCGTTGGCCTTGGTCTTGAAAACGGCCCTGGCGGCCTGCAAACGAAGTTCGTCATTGATGCTGATCTCTTCGCCCTCGGCCAGGGCGGTACCGTGCCGTTCGCCGTACAAGGAGGGCAGACGTTTATCAAGTCAGCTTTCATTCAAGACGCATCGATCGGTGTGGCAAAGCTGACTCAGAGCATCCAATCAGCAAACTACGTCCCAGGGAAAACCGGCCTGATGATCAACTTCGTTACGGGCGAGTTCGAGCTGAACAGCACAATCGGCGTAGGCGGCCGCCAGACCATCAACAATCGAGGCGGCAAGATTTACGACGAGAACGACGCAAAACGCTATCAGTGGGGGGATCTTTCCGCATGAGTTACGGTATTCGGGTGTGGGGGCCGACTGGTCTTCTGGAGCTGGATGAAAATTCTTTTACTGTAAGGATTGTTTATTCAGAAATAGTCCAGTCGAGCGGTCGCAGTCGCTTTATAGCTATTCCTGGCGTCAGCCCATCGACACATTCTGCAGTCTGCGTTCCTATTGCTGCCTATGACACAACTGCTCAAATGCGGACAGCAATTCAATACACGCCAATTGTTAACTCTGGAGGAGTTACAGTTTACTTCGGAAGTCCAGCGGCCTCTACTGGGCCCACTGGTTCAAGCCCGCAAAGATTACTAGTTATGAGGTATCGCTGATGTCTTTCGGAGTGACTTTCACAAATAGTTCCGATGTTGTGACTCTTGACTCTGAATTCTCGAGGCTTGTTGTACTTGAGAAAGGCGCCTGGAGCGGAAGCGGATCAGGAGTGTTCGTGCCGTTCGCAAAGACGATCACAACTGATGAGCCTCCACTGGTATTCGTCAGGCCAAGCCAGTCAAACCTGCTGTGTTTCTGCTTGATTCGTGGATCAGCAGGAGCATGGACAGGCTTTTCTTTTGTAGGGATTGTGGGGCAGGCAACTTCTGGAAATTGGTTTGCCGGAGCATTCAAGTCAGAGCCAACGGCTGCGTATGGGTTTCGCTTGTGGGATGCCTCCTCCAAGCTTTTATTTGATAGCGGTACACCTTGTGCGCAATTTACAAGAACCATTACAAGCTGGACATATCTTGGCTCAACAGGATATCCCCCGGGATCGGGGCAGTACAGGTATAGCTGGACTGCACCATCACCATTAGATACTGGCGACTATATGCTATTAAATAATATTGCCATGGATATTGCTGGGGTCGTATCCAGGCAAGGCAACGTATACGCAATTTGGGAGTATAATAATAACCGTCTTGTTGTTCAGGCGATGGGGGTAGACCTTCCGTCGGCGCTGTATATGCCGGTTGTTTTTGCGGAACCAATTAACTGAGTTTGCATATATTTAATCCTTTTGAGGTTTTGATATGGCTAGACAAGAAATTAACATCGGTACGGCACCAACAGGGGCTGGCGGTGACACTACTCGTAGTGGTGCTGTAAAGATTAACGCAATGACGCAGGATCTCTATGGTCGGACTGATAATCTAAAGTCAGCTGCCTATGCACAGATGGTTGGTACCGTGTCCGTTTCCGGCGGAGTTGCTAACGGCGCGATTATCGAGAGAGGCTCAAATGCAAATGGTGATTATACAAAATTCGCCGATGGGACAATGATTTGTAGAAAGCGAGTTCTCGCACCGGTCTTTGCGGCGGCGGCTTATTTGCAGGTTGAGTGGCAATTCCCTGCGGTTTTTATAGAGCCTCCAGTGATCCTTTCGAGCGGCGTCGCCGGGATCGATCAAATCCGGTACAACCGAGGCGTACCGAGCGCAAATCAATCGACGTCCTCTACAACACTTCGGGTTTTTGCGACGGGCAGTGATGTATTCCAGTCGACGGATAGCTCTACACTTCAAGGCCTTGCTATAGGCAGGTGGTACGCATGATTATCAAGCTTTCCCCATTTATCCCCCTTGACCCCGAAGAATCGCTGACGCTGAAAAAAAGAGGCGATGTGCTCACCATTAACGGGGAGCGTTTCGACTTCCGAGAGCTACCAGAAAGGGCGGTGCTCCCGGCAAGTGCCATTGATTGTGCTTATGTTATTGGCGAGGTTACGCGCACCAATGGCAGCCTGGAAATTACACTGCGCCTGCCCTGCAGCATAGATTCCTCGTCCGCCGCGACCTTTCCTGCCGACATCATCAATCCGCCAGATGGAAATGTGAGTCTCCCAGAATGAAAAATATTGATTTCAGCAAAATGCTTACTGCCGAGCAGCGAGTTGCGAATGAGCGACTCGCCACTCTAGAGTCGATTTTAAACTCTCGGCGCGCTGCATATCTGGTCGAGTCCGACCCGCTGCGTTTGGAGGCTGACTACGACGCCCTGAGCCAGGGCCGTGAACCTGACTACACCACCTGGCTTACATCGGTCGCAGCGATCAAGGCCCGGTACCCGCTGCCGGCCACGGTCGAGCCTGTCGCTGACTGATCCGCAATCGAACACCGGTGCCGCCTCGAGCGGTTTTTTTCGCCTGGAGAAAGCCATGTCAATCACCGAGCAGCAGTTGCTGCGGATCCTCCCGAACGCCGGCCGCCAAGCCGGCGTTTTTGTTCCTGTGCTGAACACGGCCATGAGCAAACACGGAATTGTCACCATTGCGCGCATTGCAGCGTTCATCGCCCAGGTCGGGCATGAGTCGGGCCAGTTGCGTTACGTGCGCGAGATCTGGGGCCCCACCGCGCAACAGGCCGCTTACGAAGGTCGCGCCGACCTGGGCAACACTGTGCCGGGCGACGGCTCCAAGTACCGTGGCCGGGGCCTTATCCAGATCACTGGCCGGGCGAACTACGCGGCGTGCGGTGAAGCGATGGGCCTGGATCTGGTCAATCAACCCACGCTGCTGGAGCAGCCGCAGTACGCAGCGATGTCGGCTGCCTGGTTCTGGTCAACCCGTGGGTTGAACACGCTGGCGGATCAGGGGCAGTTCGTGAAGATCACCCGGCGCATCAACGGCGGCGTCAACGGACTGGAAGATCGCCTGCAGTTGTGGGAGCGGGCAAAGAAGGTGCTGGCATGACGCCCGGCCAAATTCTGGTGGCGATCTTACTTGCGATGGCTGTCAGCGCGGCTGGCACCTGGCAGGTGCAGGACTGGCGCATGGGCAAGAAGCTGGCCGAGCAGGCCGGCCTGCACCAGGGCGAGCTGGCTGCCGTCAGCGCGGCGGCCGCCAAGCAGGTGAACGAAGAGCAGGGCAGGCGCCTGGCCCTGGAGAAGACCCTGGCCACCTCCGATCAACAACACACCCGAGAACTTTCCGATGCTCAACGCAACCAGGCTCTGCTGCGTGACCGCCTTGCTACTGCTGATGTGCGGCTGTCAGTCCTTCTCGACGCCACGGATTCAGCCAGTGGCTGCAACGTGCCTCCCGCCTCCGGCGCCGTCGGCGTGGTTCATGCAGCCCGTCGAGCCCAACTTGACCCAGCGCATGCTCAACGAATTATCGCCATCACCGATGCCGGCGACCAAGGATTGATCGCGCTGCGGGCGTGCCAGGCGTACGTCAGGGCCATTGCGCCCTGACCTACATTCCCGGTCGAAAAAATTAACACGCCCCCAACAAACACCCCCTTTGCAAAGGATTGCAAAAATGACAAACCCAATCGTTCCATGGATGGGCGGCAAGCGTCGCCTCTCGAAGCGCCTGCTGGCCCTGTTCCCAGAGCATGAATGCTATGTTGAGGTATTCGCCGGCGGCGCCGCGCTGTACTTCAAGCGCGAGCAGCCCGCGAAGGTGGAAGTGCTAAATGATATAAACGGCGAGCTTGTGAACCTGTATCGCGTGGTTCAGCACCACCTCGAGGAGTTTGTGCGCCAGTTCAAATGGGCGCTCAGCTCGCGGCAGATCTTCGAGTGGCAGAAGATGGCGGTGCCGGAAACATTGACGGACATCCAGAGGGCGGCGCGGTTCTTCTATCTCCAGCACCATGCCTTCGGAGCCAAGACAACCGGTCAGGTCTTTGGCACGGCGACCACGGGCCGGCCGATCAATCTGCTGCGGATCGAGGAAAACCTGTCACAAGCCTGGCAGCGCCTTTCCGGTACCTACGTCGAGAATCTGCCGTGGTTGAGGTGTGCCGAGAAATACGATCGGCCACACACCTTCCACTACATGGACCCGCCCTACTGGAAAACGGCAGGGTATGGCGCTGAATTTGGTTTTGAGCAATACGAACGAATGGCCGAGTTCATGCGGGCCTGCCAGGGCAAGGTGATGGTCAGCATCAATGACCACCCAGATATCCGGCGCGTGTTTGATGGGTTCCGGTTTGAGTCGATGGATATCCGCTACAGCACCGCAAACCCACGACAGGGCAAGGCGGCGGTAACCGGCGAGCTGGCGATCATGAACTGGTAAATGGTCGATAGCGCAACACTCAAAAAGCTGTCTAAAACTACCTCGGCCTATCCCGGTTTCATTGGGCGAAACAGGCGCTATCTCTCATAAGAGTTTTAGACAGTGAGTCGCTGCAAGCCACGCAGTCAGCGGCGTGCGACCTTCTCCAGCCCATACTGCTGCATCATCGGGGTGTGGGAGGACAGATCGGACGTATTTTTACTCATTGGGTAGTAGGCAAATTCGTTGAAAGTGATGGGGCAAAGGGGGCGCTTGGCCCAGCATTTTTTGCGATGGGGGCAAGGTTAACACGCGAGGTCGGCCGTTCGCAGTTTGCAAGCGGATAGGTAAAACGTAAAAGGAGGTGACACATTTACTCAAAAGGGGACCATAAAAAGCCCGACACTAGGCCGGGCTTTTGTCCATAGGCGGGATAGACGTCAGGTGCGCTTTGCCTCTGCCTGCATCATGACAAGATTCTGTTGCTTGGTGGCTTCGATTAGCACCTGGCTGTAGACGCGCTTTTTTTGATCCGATTTTGCGTTACGAATAAAGTCAGCAAAGGGGCTTTTCGCTCCTTTGGACAAGCCCAGCTTGATCGAAATCATCATTGTGCTCCCGATGGTGGTAGTTCGAGCCTGGCTTTTAGATCAGCCCGCGAGTGTCGCTCAGGGATATGGTAGTCAATTTTTTCGACGCCGGCTTTGTAGAGCCGTCCCGAGTTGTCGATATGCTTGAGCAGCAAATCCACATGAATATCGCTTCCGTACTCTAGCTTAAGTGCGTTGACCACGTCACGTGCAGCAAAGTACTGCTCAATGAAGTGTTCTTTGCGAATTTTTCTTCCTTCAGCAGCCTCGCGGGCTTTGACGAATCCCCAGGCAAGCATTGGATCTTGGTAGACATACAATATCTGTACGAATCTTCCTTTTTTCAAGGAGCGCTCTACGTTTCTTCTGGCAACCTCAATATTCGAGAACGTGCCGTCGAGCAGAAATGACTGCCGTTGGTCCATCGCAAAGTCCACGATTTTTTCAACAAGAATTGAAACGCCGCGTTGGAATAACCATGAGTTTCCTCCTGTATAGGCGGCGAATTCGCCACGAAGCTCATCAGGATCAATTCGCAGGATCTGGCTGTCGGCAAACAGATTTATCAAGGCGATTGAAGCCTCGGTTTTTCCGGCACCAGGTGAACCCGCCATATAGACGGATACCGGAGCTTCCTCTGGTAGATAGATGCTCTTATCGGTCAGGCGCCTGGCAATGGATTTCTTGTTTGAACGAGCGAAGCCCAAAGCGTCGTCCGAGATTTTTTTCTCGGTCGGCGTCATCCTTTGATCGCTTGTACCGGCACTGTTTTCCATCAAACAAGCTCTGCATTTTTTGCGATGGGCGTCAGGTTAACATGCAAACTCAGCACTTCGCCGTTCACAAACTCCCTGATACAACCGCATATCCATACACCAGATATGCAAATTAGCATTTGCCAACCCCCCAAACTCCCGTCACTATCCCCGTTATGCAAAAACGCAACGTTTCAATCGTCTTAAGAGAGCTGCTCGATCGCGACGGGATCTCCCCCACGGAGCTTCACCGGCGTACCGGCGTGCCTCAATCCACTCTGTCCCGGATTCTCAGCGGCAAGATCGTTGATCCATCGGACAAGCACATCTCGCGTATCGCCGATTATTTCCGCGTAAGCACCGACCAGTTGCGCGGGCGCGCGGGGGCGGCGTGGCAGGATGAGCGCGATCCGATGCATTCGGAGCTCAAGGATATAAGCCTGTGGGACGACGACACGCCCGTTAATGATGACGAGGTGTCGATCCCTTTTTTGCGCGAGGTTGAATTGGCTGCTGGATCAGGAAGATTCGTCATCGAGGAAAGCGAGAAGGCCAGCCTGCGTTTTGGTAAGCGCAGCCTGCGGCATAACGGTGTGCAGTTCGACCAGGCCAAGTGTGTGACGGTACGCGGCAACAGCATGCTGCCGGTGCTGCGCGATGGGGCGACGGTAGGGGTGAATGCCGGCAAGAGCGGGATCGGCGATATCGTGGATGGTGACTTGTATGCCATCAATCACAACGGTCAATTGCGGGTCAAACAGCTCTATCGCCTGCCTTCGGGGATCCGCCTGCGCAGCTTCAACCGGGATGAGCATCCCGATGAGGACTACAGCTTCCAGGAGATCCAGGAAGAGCAGATCAGCATCCTCGGTCACGTTTTTTGGTGGGGCATGTACGCCCGCTAACCCTTCTTTGTAAGAAGCAGCCCGCCCAAGAGCGGGCTTTTTTTCGTCTGTGGAAAACCGCCAAGTACCCACCCCTCAAGGCTTTTATGCGAATTCGCATAAGTTTTGCAAAATAAAATGCATTTATGCATTGACTGTATATGCATAGATGCATATTCTCCATCTCAAGCCAGCCAACAAGGCCTGGTGGAGGCGGCAAGGATGCTGCCAAGGAAGACAAGGAAGGCACGCAACACTGGCATGGACGCCACCGAGTGATGGCAAGGACGCCAGGCAACACCGGCAAGGATGCCGACGCTCTTTAGTTTCACGGTTTTACAACAGGCAGCGATGAACCGGCCTTGACGGTTCAGAGGGTTGGCAACTGACCCGGGTGTGCAGCGTAAAGCACCAGAAGCAGTTATCCGGCAGACAGGGATCGTGGTCGGAAAAACATCAAGGAAGAATCCGTAACGCGCCAGTAGCGCCTAAGGACAGCATTACTGAAAAGCCTGGGCCACCGGGCTTTTTGGAATGCCTACCGACAACCCCATCCATCTATTGACCCAAGCACCGGCCACCTGCCGGTTTTACGCATTCCAGGAGGCGTGACATGACAAACGAGCAGCAAGCGTTGGCAGAAATGCCTATCTGGCTGGTGATTATTCTGGCCCTGATCGGCGGCGTGTCCGGGGAAATGTGGCGCGCCGACAAGGAGGGCGCCCGCGGTTGGTCGCTGGTCCGCCGCCTGGCCCTGCGTTCCGGGGCCTGCATGGTGTGCGGGGTTTCAGCGTTGATGTTGCTGTACGCCGCTGGCATGTCGATCTGGACGGCCGGCGCGCTCGGGTGCTTGACCGCCATGGCCGGCGCCGATGTTGCCATCGGCCTTTATGAGCGCTGGGCTGCCAGGCGCATCGGGGTCAACCCGCCCCCGGATTCAAAGTGATTGTTGCAAGGAAGCCACCCCATGACCCTTATTGAAAAACCTTCACAGCTGCCGATTGCCGTCGGCCAGGCCCTGCGTGCAGCGTTCCCCGAGCTACGGGTGGGCAGCCCGCCGGGCATTCTGGCGGCGGATGAAACCGCCGTGGCGATCACGGTCGAGCGCAATGGCCCGGGCGTACGTTCCCTTGAAGGGCGCAAGGCCCATGTCTTGTCGATTTCGCTCAAGGTCATGGCCGCCCAGGGCGCGCAGCCCTTTGACGCCTGCGACCTGGCAAGCCGGCTGATGGACCTGGTGCTGGATAACCGTTGGCAGTTGCCGCCGGCCCAGTGCGATGTGCCGGTGAATATCGTTGCGCTGCCGTCGACCCCGGTGGGGGTCGAACCCAACTACGACAGTTGGACCGTGTCCTTCAGCCAGACCCTTTACCTCGGCCCGCCGCTGCTCGACGACCCCATCGGCAAGCCGCTGTTTGCCCGGACCTGGGAAGTATCGGATATCGACGACCCCGATCAATACCGGCCATTGCAGGAGTAGCCCATGTTCGATGCACTGTTACGCCTGCAATTGGCGCCCATTGTCGAGCGCCTGGCACAGATGGAAACCCAGCTGGAAGACCTCTATCGGCGGGCCGAGAGCTTTTGCCGGATCGGCGTGTGCCAGGAAGTTGATGCGGCCAGCAACACCTGCAAGGTCAGCCATGGCGAGTTGCTGACCCCGGCGATTCGCTTTTTCAACCCCAGCGCCGGGGCGCAGACGGAAACGCGGATCCCCACAGTGGGTGAGCAATGCCTGTTGCTCAACTACGGCGGCGGCGAGGGTGGGGGGCAGTCAGTGGCGCTGTTTGGCCTGAACAGTGATCGCTTCCCACCGCTGTCCAGCGTGGCCAGCCTGACGAGCCGGCGTTACCCGGACGGGACGCAAAGTGCTTATGACGCCGCAGGCCATGTCATGAATTGGAGCAATGGCCCCACGGTATTCAGCGGTTCTCGCGAGCAGGTGGAAATAAGCCTGGGCGCCGCCCGTTTGGTCATGACCGCCGCCGCCATCAGTGTGCAGGTCGGTGCAGTCGGCATGCTGCTGGATGCGTCCGGCGTTCACTTGAGTGGCCCGGTGGTGGATCACCAGGGCCGAGTTATCAGCACGGCATAAGGATTTGCCATGATCGGAATTGAGAGAAACACCGGGGCCGTGGTGGACGACTGGCCGCAATTTGTCCAGCGCGCCACCCGGGCCCTGACCACGCCGTTGGGCACACGGCAGAAACGCCCGCTGTACGGTTCGCTGATCCCGCAACTGCTGGGGCAGAACCTGGGCGACGATCTGCTGATCCTCGCCCAAAGCCACGCCGCCCAGGCTTTTTACAATCCGCAGAACGGCATCGGCGATTTTGTGCCGCAAGTCATCGTCGCCAATCGCCAGGGCGCAGGCCTGTTGCTGCGGTTTGCCGGCACCTGGAAAAACCGCAAGCAATCCTTCGAGGTGGTGACATGAGCATGTTGATCCCCGGGCAGAACCAATTGGCACCGCCCGACCTGATTGCCGTCGACGAATTCGAGCCGCTGCTGGCGCAGTTCAAGGCGTTTGTCGTCGACTATGTGGCCGCCCGCGCCCCGCAAAGCGCGGCCAAGCTCAAGGTCAGCCTGGACAACGAAAGCGAGTTGCTGACCCTGGCCCTGGAGGCGTTTTGTGTGCGCCTGCAAACCCATGAGCGCAAGTACAACGCGCGGATCCAGCAGATGCTGGCGTGGTGGGCCACCGGCAGCAACCTGGACGCGCGTCTGGCCGATATGGGCCTGGAGCGCCAGGTGCTCGACCCCGGCGACCCGGCGGCGTTCCCGCCGGTGCCGCCGACCCTCGAAAGCGATGATGATGCCCGGCTGCGTTACTACCTGGCACCCCACGCGCCGGCCGCCGGTTCACGCATGCAGTATCGGCGCGAGGTGTTTACCCTCGGCGAGCGACCGGCGGTCAAAGTCCACAGTACCGCTGCGGGCGTGGTCACGGTCAGCTACACCTTCGACCCGGATGGTTATGCCGCCCAGGTCAAGGATGGCAACGCCCGGCGCACCGCGCCAGGAGAGGTGATGGTCACCGTGCTGTCCCGTGCCGGCAATGGCACACCGTCGGCAGATTTGCTTGACGGGGTGCGGCGCCATTTCGCCCGGCCCGATGTCCGCCCGGAAACCGATTGGGTGACGGTGCAGGGCGCGCAGATCGTGCCGTACAAGATCCGGGTAGTGGCCAAGATCAACGCCGGCCCCGACTCGGGGCTGACGCAAGTGGCGGCCCAGCAGTTACTGCAGACCTATGCTGAGTCCTGTCACTGCCTGGAAGGGCGCGTGGACCCGAGCTGGATCGACTACACCATCCACACCGCCGGGGCCGCGCAACTGGAGATTCTCGAACCGCTGGCGCCGATTATCACCACGGCGTTCCAGGCGCCGTATTGCACGGGTGTCGAGGTACAGGTGCGCAGCTTATGAATGAACAATCACCCAGCCTGTTGCCCGCCAACAGCTCACCGCTGGAGAAGGCGCTGGACCTGGGCTTTGGCCGCCTGCTCGAACGGGTCGTCCCGCCATTCCCGGCGCTGATGAACCCGCTGCAAACGCCAGCGCCATTCCTGCCTTACCTGGCCGCCGACCGTGGCGTCAGCGAATGGGATGCCTCTGCCGGCGAAACCGAAAAACGCCTGACGGTGGCACTGTCCTGGCAGATCCAGCGCCAGGCCGGGACGCCCAAGGCCTTGAGCCACGCGGTCGAGTCCCTGGGGTTCACCCCCAATATCCTGGCCTGGTACCAACAGCGCCCGCCGGCCCAGCCCTACACCTTTGACGTGCAGGCGATCATCGGCCGCAGTTGGTCCAGTGGCGACCACAACCGCCTGATCCGCCGCATCAACGCGGCCAAGAGCGAGCGCGACCTGGCCACCATCACCCTGGTGCATGAAGTGTTCGGTGGGCTGCCGATGACCGGCGCCGCCCACCGCGCACTGAGCGACGGCGAGCTGTCGCTGTGGGGCGCCTTGCCGGAACTCGCATTGAGTTCAAGGCTTAACAGTGCGGGCGTGGCCCAGCACTACACTATTAACGACTACGACCTCAGGGCGCAGCCATGACCGATGACATTACGCGCCTGGTGCGCTTCACCTCCAAGGGTTTGGATGAAGTGCTGCAGGCAAAGAACCAAGGCTTGAAAGGCGAAATCACCCACATCGCCGCCGGCACCGGCCGCTACCACCCCACCGGCAACGAAACCGCCCTGCGCGATGAGCGCCAGCGCGTGGCAATTGTGGATTACGAAGACCTGGGCCAGCACCAACTGCGCATGGCCGCGCTGTTTGATGGCGATGGCGAGTATGAGATTGGCGAGTTTGGGTTTTATCTCGCCAGTGGCACGTTGTTGGCGGTGTATTCGGTGGCGGGGCAGTTGCTGACGTATAAGGCGGCGGCTGCGCGGGTGCTGCAGAAGTTTACGTTGGATATTTCGCCGTTGCCGGTGGATAGCGTGACGATTGTGGTGGGGAGTGAGAGCTTGAATATTTTGTTGGCCGAAGAGATCACAATATTGGCGGCTGCTTCGGTTGGCAATATGGCCCGCCATGTTGATTTGATGCTCAGGGTTATGAGTCTCGAAGATAAACAGTAATACTTGCAAAAGTGCTGAAAATATAAAGTCGACAGGGAGTTGATGATGGGAATTGAAACGACTATTACGAAGGTTGTGGAAGCTTGTAATAAGCTTACAGAGACAGTCACCAACCAAATCGGGAAAATTGATGCGCGAGTAGAGGAAGCATCAAGCCAGTTCACTGCTTGGCGTAACAGCGTACAAGCAAAAGATATTAATGGTCGCGCGCATTATAAGCAGGATATTGATCTTACCGGCTTGTCTACAGATTTGTTTTATCCTGTGTGGTGGACTATGCCTGGTAACGAAGCAGGTGAGACCGAGGTTAGCATCTCCCGTGGCTTTTCACGCGACGCTGAAAAAGCCCCGTTTGGCGACGGTATCTATCATATCGCTGGGTTGAACTTGCAATTGGAGGGTGTTGGTTTTCCATGGAGCGGTGATGCTAAGTTCCTTGCAGTTAAACGCATTTCGCAAACATATCGGGAAACGGTCCGAGGTGTTTCATATGGGATGATTTGCACTGCACATACTGTGACGGGCCTTAAACCAATGTATCCTGGCTTGATCGCAGGCCAGCAGACTAATGCGCCGCAGTTTTCTGGGGTGTATTTGAGGGGAGGGTTGAGTTACACCATCACCAAGACATTTGAGCACGCACTGAAGTTTAGTAAGTTGGACACTGAATTTATTATGGAAGATAACATTACGGCCGATTGGGAGGTCCGTTGGGCTGTAAAGCCCATTTCGTTGGCAAATGCAGATGCTGTTCTTGGAAAAAGTTATGCGGAGTTGCCTCTGGCATATTCTTTGGATAATGATCAGCGGTATACGATTAAATCTTAAGGGAGAATTTGTGTGACGTTATTCATTGAGAGTTTAGTTGCGCCAAACGGTGATGTGCTAATCAATATACCCGCTGATCTACAAACTCTTCTGGGGATTGGGTTCAGCGATGAAGCTGGGCGGTTGCAGAAGCTGAGTGCAACACGGTTATTGATTTGAAGCTGGAGCATGATGC
>Ga0066462_1000002_pt1 | contig 107774 bp, 102 predicted proteins | sample LakWasMe92_HOW11_2_FD_59573 | JGI IMG/M metagenome (GOLD analysis project Ga0066462, IMG submission 59573) | Freshwater sediment methanotrophic microbial communities from Lake Washington under simulated oxygen tension - Sediment Metagenome 92_HOW11 | ecosystem: Environmental > Aquatic >... | reverse complement strand
CGGCATCATGCTCCAGCTTCAAATCAATAACCGTGTTGCACTCAGCTTCTGCAACCGCCTAGTTTTCAGTTGTTTCCCTAGACTCGTGATGCATACGTTTTTGAATAAAATCAATATCCTCCCCTAATTTCAAAACGCCTTCTTGAACCAACGGTTGCAGGCGCTGGTAGAGTTGATAGGCAAAAGTCGCTCGCAGCCAGTGATATGTAAAATCTTTTGGAAATTGGCTAGAAGCTGTACTCTGCAATTTTCGCTTTATTGTTTCCGTCACCTGCCCTGTCTGTGGCGACCTAACAATTGCGTAACGCGGATCATTTGAAGCCATGTAATAACAATTGCCTTGATCGGAGAGAAACAAATACATATCGTCCTCTTCTATCAACAGACCGGGATGACTGACTTCTAATTGAGCACGAAATTTTTCCCGCCGTCTCCTCATCATCGGACTACGTGCAAGCGTGACCAATTCTTCAGCAAGTTGCTTTGGAACATACAGAACTTGAGTTTTGTCAAATTTCGTATCAATGCCTGTGCGCGGGCCGGCATGCAATTTATAGACACATTCCGGCACTAGTTTGTCTTCTGTAAATCCTTTCAAATGCTTCAAGCGTATGGTCAAAACACTTTGCTTACGAGCTCCAGTCATCAGAGACGTGAGAAGAATCAACCGCTCAATCGTTGACCATTTCTTTTCATTAATGGCCTCCAAAAGCGCGCCTAACTCAAGATTGGAGAGAGGTCGAAGATCCTCGCCATCTTCACGCACGAATCCCAAAGGAACGGAGCTACTAGGCGGCGTACGCCGCGTTTGGCTGCGCTTTTCAGCATCGATGATTTTCGCGCCTTTTGGGCTCTGCACGATAAGCCGCACTTGCTTGATCGTATCAACACGCTTTAGATCGAGGTAATGCCAATGCTCGGAAACGTACTTATAAAAGTGATAGACCGCAGCGGTATATTGATTGATGACCTGATTACTGCGACGGCCTTCTTTAATCAGGTGATAGAAGTACTTGTAAGTCGGGCGAAGCGAAGGACGGGCACCGGAAAAGTCGAGCCAATCCAGATTGTTATCCTCACAGAATAGGAGGTAATCCAACAGTTTACTGGCACGACGCCTAACATCATCAGTGCGTCGACTTGCAGGAGCCCTATCACGCATGAGACTCAGCAAGTAGTCGTTCGCTTCGTGCCAAGGGTTGCCATTAGCACTAAACAAAAATGGGAAATTGAACAGGGCACGGTCATTCCCTGAACCGACTTCATCGCATTTATAAAGCAGATTGGATTCAGCCCCCTCAAGCGCTGACTCAATAGAGCCGCGAGGCGCTTCACTGACATGCAGGATAGCGAAGGCATCCTGCAAATTCGGGATGAGAATCAGACGACCTTCGTGACGCGGATTGGTGTAGGACATTCGCCCCCCCTGATGAATCAGTCAATCCTATATGTTATGCGTCAGTTTACAATCGCTACCTGTCAATCTTTTTGTTGTTAAGCGATTCAACCCAAGGGTCTAACTTATGGAATAGCTTGGGATACCGCCCCTTCAGATCCTTCTTCACCTCGGCGTAGGTACTGCGCCAGAAGTTCGCCAGATCCTGGGTCACCTGCACCGGCCGCCGCGCGGGCGACAGCAGGTGCAACTTCACCACCTGCCGCCCACCGGCAATGCGCGGGGTATCGGCAAGGCCAAACAATTCCTGCAAGCGCACCGCAAGAATCGGCGGTTGCTCACTGTAGTCCAGGCGCACCGATGAGCCCGAGGGTACTTTCAAATGATGGGGTGCCAGTTCATCCAGGCGCTGGGGCAGCGGCCAGGGCAACAGGTTATGCAGGAAGCTGGAGATATCCAGGTGGGCGAAATGGCTCAAGCGCGAGACTTTGCCCAGGTACGGCATCAGCCACTGCTCCAGGCTGGCGAGCAAGGCGCTGTCGCTGACGTCGGGCCATTGGCCGGGTTGGCCGGCGTCCAACTGGCGCAGCAGCATGACGCGGGCCTGCCACTGGCGCAATTCCGGGGTCCAGGGCAGCAGTTCCAGGCCTTTGCGCCGCACCAGGTTGACCAGCGCCTGGCTGCGGGCAGATTCGTCGAGGCCGGTCAGCGCCTCGCGGCTGAGTACCAGTTCACCGACCTTGCGCTGGCGTTCGGCGCGCAACACGCCTTCGCGCTCGTCCCAATCCAAGTGGTCGAAACTGCGCACCTGTTCGGCCAACACCGAGTCGAACAGCGCCGGGTCGAAGTCGGCGGCCAGGTAGATCCGCTCTTCACGCTGGCCCTGACGGCTGCCCAGGTCGGCGATGACCAGCCACGGTTGCTTCATCAGGCTGTCGGCTTCGGCAAACAGCGCTGCACGCCCGTTGGCCAGGCGATATTCAGCGCCCCCGGCGCGACGCTGCTGGGCCACCCGGTCCGGGTAAGCCAGCGCCAGCAAGGCCCCCAGCCAGCGCGGATGCTCGGGATCGGCCACCGGTTGCGCAGCCTGCCCCCTTAGATAACCGCGATATTGCCGAGCCAGTTGCCTGGCCCGCTGTACGCCGCCTTGAGTGCCACGGGCGCGTTCTTCGCCAGACAACAACGCCAGGCGACTGTGCAAGTCCGCGCCCGCACCGCGCAAGATGTCGCGCTCACCCAGTAGCGCAGCGACATCACTCGCCATGCTCGCCAGCCCCAGGTCCTGCCCGCGCAACAACAAATGGGCGATGCGCGGGTGCGCCGGCAGGCTGGCCATTTTCTGCCCGTGGGCGGTCAGGTTCCCATCCTTCAGCGCGCCCAAACGTTCGAGCAAGTCCTGGGCCTGGGCATAGGCGGCGGCGGGCGGCACATCGAGCCACACCAGTTGCGTCGGCGTCACGCCCCAGCGCGCCAGCTGCAGGGCCAGGCCGGCCAGGTCCGCCGAGAGGATCTCTGCGCTGCCATAGGCCGCCAGCCCTTCATGTTGGTCCTCGGACCACAACCGATAGCACACGCCCGGCTCCAATCGCCCGGCCCGCCCCGCGCGTTGCGTGGCACTGGCGCGGGAGATGCGCTGGGTGTCGAGGCGGCTCATGCCGCTGCCGGGGTCGAAACGCGGGACCCGCGCCAGCCCGGCATCGATCACCACCCGCACGCCATTGATGGTCAGGCTGGTCTCGGCAATGTTGGTGGCCAGCACCACCTTGCGCTTGCCCGCCGGCGCCGGGTCGATGGCCGCCCGCTGGGCGGCCAGATCGAGTTCGCCATGCAACGGGCACAGCAGCACATCGCCGCGCTCACCCAGGGCCTCCGCCAACTGTTGATGGACCCGGCGAATCTCCGCCTGCCCCGGCAGGAACACCAGCACGCTGCCGGTTTCGTCGTGCAGGGCTTCGAGGATGGTCTGCAGCACCCGCGGCTCGATAAATTCACCGGGCTGGAACGGCCGGCCCCAGCGCATCTGCACCGGGTACATGCGCCCTTCACTGCGCAGGATCGGCGCGTCGTCCAGCAGACCCGACAGGCGTTCGCCCTCAAGGGTGGCGGACATCAGGAGGATTTTCAGCGGCTGCTCGTCACGCAACAGCTCGCGGCCGTTGAGGCTCAGGGCCAGCGCCAGGTCGGCGTCGAGGCTGCGTTCGTGGAATTCGTCGAAGATCAGCAGGCCCACGCCCTCCAGCGCCGGGTCGTCCTGCAAACGGCGGGTGAGGATGCCTTCGGTGACCACTTCGATACGGGTGTCGGGGCCGACCTTGCTGTCCAGGCGGATGCGGTAGCCGACGGTTTCGCCGACCTTTTCCCCCAGCTCACTGGCCAGGCGTTCGGCAGCGGCGCGGGCGGCGAGCCGGCGCGGTTCAAGCATCAGGATGGTTTGCCCGGCCAGCCAGGTTTCCTGCAACAGCGCCAATGGCACCCGCGTGGTTTTACCGGCGCCGGGCGGTGCTTCGAGCACAGCTTCATGGCGCGTTGCCAAGGCTTCACGCAAGGCGGGTAAAACATCATCGATTGGCAACGAATTCATACTGGCTCCAAGGCAGAGCGGCGAGTATAACGGCGAACGACTGGATATCGGTGGCCTCTCAGGCGATGCCGTGTCCCGTTGGGAATGCGCGGTAGATCTGCTTTATAGTCACACCCTACAAGTGTTCAGGAGAGTCCTATGCGTATTGCTTCCCGTGTTATCGGCGGTGTTCTGGCCGTCACCCTGTTGAGCCAGCTGACAGCCTGCGGTTCGATTTTCTATCCTGATCGCCGTGGCCAGATCGACGGCAAGATCGACCCGGCGATTGCCGTGCTCGATGCGGTCGGCCTGCTGTTCTATGTGATCCCCGGTCTGATCGCCTTCGGTGTCGATTTCGCCACCGGCGCCATTTATTTCGAGCCCGGCAAGAGCGCACAAGTGGCCCCCGAGAAGCTGCAGCAAGCCATCGGCGCCGACGGCAAGGTGGACAACACCAAGCTGCAAACCATCATCGAGCACGAGACCGGCCGCAGCCTGCCGCTGGACGACCCGCGCCTGATCCAGTTCAAGGGCAGCGTGCAGCAACTGGCCATGCTCGGTCTGCAACCTGCTGCGTAAGGATTCGATTGCCCCATGAGCACCTGCACCGAACACGCCCGGCTCTTGCGCCTGGCGACCCGCGCCTCGGTCGGCGTGGCCAGTATCCTGATTATCGGCAAGGCCGTCGCCTGGTGGTTCAGTGGTTCGGTAAGCATGCTCGCCGGGCTGACCGACTCGCTGCTCGACGGCGTGACGTCGCTGCTCAACCTGCTGGCGGTGCATTACGCGCTGCGCCCGGCGGATGACGATCACCGTTACGGGCATGGCAAGGCGGAATCCCTGGCGGGTATGGCCCAGGCGCTGTTTATCGCCGGCAGCGCGGTGTTGATTGCCTTCCAGGCGTACCAGCGCCTGCTACACCCGGAACCGGTGGGCGCGCCCTGGCTGAGTATCGCGGTGATTGTGCTGTCGCTGGCGCTGACCGTGGCACTGTTGACCCTGCAACACCGGGTGATCCGCGAAACCGGCTCGAACGCCGTGCGCGCCGACTCGCTGCATTACCGTTCGGACCTGTTGCTCAATGGCAGCATTCTATTGGCCCTGGTGCTGGCGGCCTTCGGCTTGCATCAAGTCGATGCCTGGTTTGGCCTGGGGATTGCCGCCTACATCTTATGGAGCGCGATCCAGATTGCCCGGGAAAGTTTTGCGGTGCTGATGGACGAGGAGCTGCCAGCCGAAGTCAGCCAGCACATGCTGGAGCTGGCCTGTAGCGTGCCCGGCGTACTGGGTGCCCATGATTTGCGCACGCGGATTTCCGGCAACCACTGGTTTGTGCAGTTGCACCTGGAGTTACCGGGGGAGTTGAGCCTGTCGGTGGCCCACGGCATCAGCGACCAGGCCGCCGATGCCATCCATCAGGCCTACCCACGGGCCGAAGTGCTGGTGCACGCCGACCCACAGGAAGTGGTCACAGGCCACAAGGCCTAGTAGGTCACCTGATACCCGCGACTGCCCAGGCAGTTGCCCTGAGCCTGGCGGTAGGTTTGCACCACCGCCGGCGCCGGCGCGTAGGTGCCGGTCTGGGGGTCGAAGCCACTCTGCTGCACCGCCCAGCGATAGCAATCGTAGCCATCCTGCTGCACCTGGGCAGGCGATTGGCCGTTGGCGGGATAGGCCACCACGTCATAGCCATTGCCCTGGGGCGCCGGCGGTGGCGGCAGGCTGGCCACCGGCGGTTGTACCACCACGTACTGCCGGGTGCTGGCCTCGTAGCTGTAGTAGGCGCCAGCGGCGAGGAAAAACAGCGTGTTGCCCACCCACACTTCCCGCGCATAGTCCGGCAGGTCATGCACGCCGATCCCATAGGGCGGCGTGACCACCACATAACGCGGACCCTGGGGCCGGTACCAATAGCCGCCCGCGAAGAAGTAATCCTGGCCACGATAGGGCACGCGGTCATGACGCTCGGGGAAGCGGTCTACCGTGTAGCCGGGGCGATACTGCGGGCCGGGGCCCCAGCCATTGCCATGCCCATCGGGGCGACCCGGCCAGCGGTTGTCATCGGGACGGCCATTGTAGCCAGGGCCATCGGCTGACCAATGCGGGTTGCCATCATTGCGCCGGGGAATATCACGGTAGTTGCCCTGGCGCGGCTCCTGGGTCTGGCCCACGGAGTCGGGCCGGGCCTGGATCGGCAGACTGCTCCCCGCCTGCGCTGAATGGCCACGTTCGTCGGCCATCACCGGCGTGCCCAAGGTAACCATCAACACACCTGCACCTGCCAAACGCCAGATGGGCTTCATGCTATTCCTCACTGCGGATTAGGGCCTATGCATAAGACTGGAAAGTTCTGCAACAGGTTATCAGCCGCCCGGACAATTTTCGCCGGCAAAAGAAAAGGGGCGACCCGTCGGTCGCCCCTTGAGAACTTCGTCCTGGCTCAACGCTTTTGACGTTGGCTCACCTCACGCCGTCTTGTGGACAGTGTGCAGCCCGGGGGCCGGCGCAACCCGGTGGGGTTGGCGGGCCGCAGCCGGCCTGGTTGGGCGGGCTGCAGTGGACTCTATGTCCGGGCAGTGATTCTGTTGGTAATCATAGGCGTGAGGCGCCGGCAGATGATTGCGAAGATTGCGTCAATAAACAGTGCTTGCGCAATTTTTAACCCTGGATAGATAATTCGCAGCAATAGTTACGACAAAGGCCAGCCCCATGAGCAAACTTGACCGATACGACCTGAGTATTTTGGCGGAATTACAGCGCGACGCGAGGATCTCCAACCAGGAGCTGGCCGAGCGGATCGGCCTGTCGCCGTCACCCTGCTCGCGCCGGGTCAAGCAATTGGAGGACGACGGCTATATCTCGCGCCAGGTCGCCCTGCTCGACCGCAAGATGCTCGGCCTGAGCCTCACGGCCTACGTATTGATCGGCATGGACCGACACACACCCGAGCGTTTCGAGAACTTTGAAGCAGCGATCCGCACCTTGCCGCAAGTACTCGAATGCAGCCTGGTCACCGGAATGGATGCCGACTATCAGTTGAAGGTGGTGGTGCCGGATATGGATCACTATCAAAAACTGCTATTGGGCCACCTGACCCGGATTGAGGGCGTGACCAGCGTGCGCTCAAGCTTTGTGCTCAACCAGGTGCTCAACAGCACCGAGTTGCCGTTGACTCACCTGCGCACCTAAGGCTCACCACCAACCCCATGTGTGGGGCTTGCTCGCGATAGCTGTGTGTCAGTCAATGCATTCGGCGACAGGCACACCGCTATCGCGAGCAAGCCCGCTCCCACATTTTTTACCGTGTTCAACCTGCGACGCACCGACGCAGGTCAACGCTGCACCGGCCGCATTGCCTTATACTTCGCGCCTGCCTTTGTCGGAACCTGCCCAATGAATTCGATTGACCCCGTGCTGTTTGAAGAATGGATGATGACCGGCCTGGTCACCATCCTGATCATTTTCATGGGCTTTATCGTCTGGGACCTGGCGAAGAAGTCCAAGGCCGGGCGCTTTGGCTCGCTGATTCTGTTCTTCGTGCTGGGCCTGGGCGTGGCCGCGTTTATCATCAAGAGCGTGGTGATCGGCCTGATCGAATCCGGGGCTTTATAAGCGCGCCGGCACTTCTCGGTACTGGCCTTGGCCCAGGCCGTCAATCGACCACTCGCCGATTTTTACTCGCACCAGGCGCAAGGTCGGCAAACCCACGGCGGCGGTCATGCGCCGCACCTGACGGTTGCGCCCCTCGCGAATCACCAGCTCCAGCCAATAGGTCGGCAGGTTTTTACGAAAACGCACCGGCGGGTTGCGTGGCCATAGCGCCGGCTCATCCAGTCGACGGGCTTCAGCCGGCAAGGTCATGCCATCGTTCAGTTCCACCCCTGCGCGCAGGCGTTGCAGATGCTCCTCGGTGGGCTCGCCTTCCACCTGTACCCAGTAGGTCTTTGCCAGTTTGTGCTTGGGGTCGGCAATCCGCGCCTGCAACTGGCCATCGTTGGTCAGCAGCAGCAGGCCCTCACTGTCCCGATCCAGGCGCCCGGCCGGGTAGATGCCCGGGATATCGATAAAATCCTTGAGGGTCGCCCGCCCGCCTTCGTCGCTGAACTGGGTCAGCACATCGAAAGGTTTATTGAACAGGATCAACTTCGGTTCGGCCGGCGGCGCCTTGGCGACACGGCGCGCAGCGGCATGGGGAGGTTTCACGCCAGGGCGGCGCGAGTCGGGACGGGCAGGACGGGACATGGCAACGGAATATCTAACGGTCAGGACCGACCATGCTAGTGGCCCGACCGTTAAATAACCACCCCGCTATGTTAGCGGAACGGCGGCTCGTCAAAGCTGCGCAGTTTGCGCGAGTGCAGCGAGTTGAGCTCGGTGCGCAGCAGGTCCACCGCCTCGATGCCGATCTTCAAGTGCTGGCTCACCGCCCGTTCATAGAACGCGTTGGCCGAACCTGGCAACTTGATTTCACTGTGCAGCGGCTTGTCCGACACACACAGCAAGGTGCCGTACGGTACGCGCAAGCGGTAGCCTTGGGCGGCGATGGTGCCGCTTTCCATGTCCACCGCCACGGCGCGGGACAGGTTGATCAGCGGTCGTTCCTGGGCCCAGCGCAGCTCCCAGTTGCGGTCGTCGTAAGTCAACACAGTGCCGGTGCGCAGGCGCTTTTTCAGCTCTTCGCCCTTCTCGCCGGTGACATTGGCCGCCGCTTGCTGCAACGCCATCTGTACTTCGGCCAGGGCCGGGATCGGAATGTTCGGCGGTACCACGCGGTCGAGAATGCCGTCGCGCCGCATATAAGCGTGGGCCAGCACATAGTCGCCGATGGTCTGGGATTGGCGCAGGCCACCACAGTGGCCGATCATCAGCCAGCAATGGGGACGCAATACCGCCAGGTGGTCGGTGATGTTCTTGGCATTGGAGGGGCCGACGCCGATGTTGACCAGGGTCACGCCGTGGCCGTCGCTGGCCTGCAAGTGGTAGGCCGGCATCTGGTAACGGTGCCAGACCACGCCTGCGGCAATGGCAGAGGCTTCGCCATGGTCCATGTTTTTGTCGATGATGACGTTGCCCGGCAACACCATGCGGATAAAACGTGGGTCGCTGCGCAACTGTTCCAGGCCATGCACGATGAACTGGTCGACATAGCGGTGGTAGTTGGTCAGCAGAATCCACGGCTGCACATGGCGCCAGTCGCTGCCGGTGTAGTGCACCAGGCGGCGCAGAGAGAAATCCACACGGGCCGCATCGAACAGCGCCAGGGGCAGTGGGTCGGTGTTCTCCCAATCGTACAGGCCATCGGCGATGCCATCGGTGGCGGCCGACAGGTCGGTGCTGGGGAACACCCGCGCCAGGGTCGCGGCGGTCACGCCGGAACCGGCCAGTTCATCGCCCTGCTCCACCACGTAGGGGTAAGGGATATTCTGCTGGCTGGCGCCCACTTCCACCGTCACGGTGAAGTCGTGCATCAGCGGCACCAGCTGTTCCAGCAGGTATTTACGGAACGCCGACGGATGGGTGACGGTGACGCTGTAGGTGCCCGGCAACTGCACCTTGGCATACGCGCGGGTGGTCTGTGGGACTTCGCCGTGGCAGTGGTAGGTCAGGCGCAGTTCCGGGTAGCGAAACAGTGCACGCTGTGCGGCGTCGGGTTCGACGCGATCCTTGAGGTATTGCTTGAGGGCCTGGTTGAGCGCGCCGGTAGCACGCTCATGCAGAGCCGCCAGCCGGTCCACGGCCTCTTCGGCGGTTTGAACGACAACAAAAGCTTCGGTCACGGTAGGCTTCCTGTTTTCTTACATGCAGGAGGTCATCTTGCCTGCATCGCCGCCAGACGCAAACTCTGAATTGGAATGCCCACTGAAGATCAATGCAACCGCTGTGGGAGCTGGCTTGCCTGCGATGGCAGCGGGTCAGCCAATATAGAGGTAGCTGACCCACCGCTATCGCAGGCAAGCCTGCTCCCACATTGTTTACCGTGTTTATTCAGAGAGACGGGGTTGAGCGGGCGACAATGGCCTCCACCTCCACACCCCGTGGCAAGGTGCCATATACCCGCCCCGACGACTCGCCCAGGCGACTGGCCATAAACCCATCGCTGACACTGGCATTGCCCGCCTCCAGCAGCAACTTGGCCTGCAACGCCACGGCGATGTCTTCGGTCAATTGCCGCGCCCGGTACTGAATGTCCTGGGTGTCCATAAACGCCAATTTCAACTGCTCGATATGCCGGGCCAGGCGTTTATCGCCGTGCCCGTTCCCCAGTTCGACAAACAATGTCTCCAGCACGCCCGGCTCTTTCGACAAGGCCCGCAGCACGTCCAGGCATTGCACGTTACCGGAACCTTCCCACGTCGAATTGACCGGTGCCTCACGGTACAGGCGCGGCAGGATGCTGTCCTCGACATACCCGGCACCGCCCATGCATTCGGCAGCTTCGTTGATCATCGCCGGCGCGCGCTTGCAGATCCAATACTTGCCCACCGCTGTCACCAGCCGCGCGAACTTGGCTTCCTGCTCATCATCCAGATGGTCCAGCGCCCGGCCCATGCGCAGGCTCAGGGCCAGGGCCGCCTCGCTTTCCAGGGCCAGGTCGGCCAGCACGTTTTGCATCAACGGTTGCTCACTGAGCACGCGGCCACCGACTGAGCGATGAGCGCAATGATGACTGGCCTGGGTCAGCGCCTGACGCATCAGGGAACTGGAACCGACCATGCAATCGAAACGGGTCATGGCCACCATCTCGATGATGGTCGGTACGCCACGGCCTTCTTCGCCGACCATCCACGCCAGGGCGCCGCGGAATTCGACTTCGCTGGAGGCGTTGGAGCAGTTGCCGAGTTTGTTTTTCAGGCGCTGGATATAGAACGGGTTGCGTGTGTCATCCGGGCGGTGCCGGGGCAGCAGGAAACAAGTCAGACCCTTGTCCGTCTGGGCCAGGGTCAGGAAGGCATCGCACATCGGCGCCGAGCAGAACCACTTGTGCCCCACCAGTTCATAGGCCTGGCCAGGGCCGCCGGCGCCCACGGGATAGGCACGGGTGGTGTTGGCACGTACATCGGTGCCGCCCTGTTTCTCGGTCATGGCCATGCCGATGGTTGCACCGGCCTTGTGGGCGATGCCGATATTGCGCGGGTCATATTCGGTGTTGAGGATTTTTGGCAGCCAACTGTCAGCCAGGTCCGGCTGCAGGCGCAGGGCCGGCACACAGGCGAAGGTCATGGTCAGCGGGCAACCGGTGCCGGCTTCGGCCTGGCTGTGCAGGTAGCCCAGGGCCGCGCGGGCGACATGGGCGCCAGGCTGGGGATGGGCCCAGGGCAACGACGGCAGGCCATGCTCGACGGCGGTGCGCATCAACTCATGATAGGCCGGATGAAACTCCACCAGGTCAATGCGGTGCCCATAGCGATCATGGCTGTTGAACACCGGTTTGTTCTGGTTGGCCAGGAACCCCGCCGCCATCAACGGCCCGCCCGCCAAGGCGCCGTAGGCATCGATACGCGCCTCGGCCCAACCCGCGCCAAAGCGCCGCGACCACTCCTGCAGGGGCAGGTCGAGGCGATACAGGTTGGCGCCATCCAATGACGGCGGCTGGTTGGTAACGTCGTGGGTTTCGGCGAACTGGTGCAGATTCATGACGGGCCTCCTGATAAAAGGCCACGTTCATTGAGGCCTTGAATTCAGTTAAGCATCGTCACCGCCCTTAAAAAAGTGGCATATACGCCTAACTGCCGGCGCTTTCACCCTCTAGCGGGCACAACAGGCGCCGCTGCAATACGCCCTGCAACAGCTCGAAACGCACCGGCTTGAGCAACTGCTCGGTCAGGCCGATGCCGTGACAATGCTGGCGTGCGCTGCCTTGCAGGGAGTCGCTCAAGGCGATCACCGGCAGCTCGCCGCAGCCTGGCAAGGCCCGGACCTGGCAACACAGGGAAAAACCATCCTCGGGCACATCCAGCAGCACCGCATCAAACGTCCCCTCCTGCAGCATCGCCAGGGCCGCCGGGCCGCTGTCCGCGACTTTTACCCGGTAACCCAGCTTGAGCAACATGCCGCGCAACACCAACTGCGTGACGCTGTTGTCATCCACCAGCAGGACCGTGCAGTCCTGTGGCGCGCGGTGCAGATCAACAGCGCGGGCCGGCTCCGGTGGCACCGCAATGACCGCCACCTCCAACTGGAAGCGACTGCCTTTGCGCGGTTCGGAATGATGGGTCAGGCGCCCGCCGAGCAACTCGATCAGCTGCCGGCAGATCGCCAGGCCAATGCCCAGGCCGCCATATTCGCGGGTGGTCGAGCCATCCACCTGGAAGAAACGCTGATACAGGGTCGCCTCATCCAGCTGTGCAAACCCAATCCCGGAATCGGTGACGATAAAGGTCAGGTGCAAATGGCCATCGGCCCGGGGCACGCCCACCACACGCACGCGCACCGCGCCTTGGTGGGTGAACTTGAAGGCGTTATCCAGCAGGCATTCCAGGCACTGCATCAGTTTGCCTGCATCGCCCTCCAGGCGATCCGGCAGTTCACCCGCCACGTCGATGGAAAACGCCAGCCCCTTGCCTTGGGCATTGCCGCGAAATTGCTGGCGCAAGGTATCGAGCACCCCGCGCAGGCTGAACACCTGCGGCTGCGCGCTCAAGCGGCCGGCTTGCAACTCGGTGAGGGTGAGAATGCCGTTGACCATGCGCATCATGTCCCGCGCCGAGCCGGCGGCGGTTTGCTGGTACTGCGCCAGGTCCCCGGCCAGGGGCACGGTCTGCATCAGCTCCAATGAACCAATCACCCCATTCATCGGCGTGCGCAGCTCATGGGTCAGGGTCGCGAGGAACTCGTCTTTCAACTGGTTGCTGTGGGCCAGTTGCTGGTTGAGCACTTCCAGTTTCTGGCTGGCATCAAACAGGATTTGCGCCTGCTGTTCGCGCATCGCGTTGATCCGGTCAGCCAGGGCCAGGGACAACAGGGCGACTTCGATGGCCGAGCCGATCTGGCTGGAATACATGGTGAGAAACACGTTAGGCAGGTAGCCCAGTACCATCAGCGTATTGACCACCCCGCCGATCAGGAACGCCGACCAGGCGATGATGAAATACCGTGCCACCCGCTGGCCACAGCACCAGGCCTTGATCCCGGCGACAAAGATGGTCACGGTGAAAACCAGCGCCAGCGCGGTCGCCAGGCGCAAGGCCAGGGCATAGCTGGTCATCAGCGACAACAGCATCACCGCCGCCCCCGTGCCCACCAGCACCAGCAGCAGCCGGTCAAGCCAACGGCTGTAGAGGGCGGTGTGCAGGAAGCTGCGGGCAAACAGGCTGCCGAACAACGCCGAGGCGCCGATCAGGAACGGCGTCGCCGCATTCGCCCACCAGGGGTTGTCGGGCCAGAAATACTCCACCGCCGCGCCATTCACCGAGAGCTGGTACAGGCCGAACGAGGCGATATAGAGGATGTAATAGAGGTAACTGGTGTCACGCACACTGAGGTAGATAAACAGGTTGTACACCAGCATGCCCAGCAGCACGCCGTAGATCAGGCCCAGCACATACAGGCGCAGCGGCTGGTCTTCCAGGTAGGCGGTGCTCGACCACAGGGTCAGCGGTGCCTGGATCGAACCTTCGCTTTGCAGGCGCAGGTAGAGGGTTTTCTGCTCGCCCGCCTTGAAGTCGACAGTGAACAAGTAGTTGTTCTGGCGGACCTCGCGGCTGGCAAAGGGCAATGCGTCCCCGGTACGCCCAGCCAGGCGGTAGCCACCGACCTCATCGGGGACGTACAACTCAAGATGATCAAGGGGCGGGTAGGCCAGCTCCAGCAGCCAGGTGCGCGGGGCGTGGGGCTCCCTGGGCAGGTAATGCAGGTCGACCTTGAGCCAGAAGGCCGAGCGCGAATAGCCGGCATTGAGGGTGTCTTTATCATGGTGGGTGTAGCGACTGGCCAGTGCCGCTGAACGGGCCTCGGCGATGGTGATGCCGCCACTTGGGTCTTCCAGTACTTGCATGACCCGGCCCAGGGGAAGGCTGCGGGTGGTTTCATTGAACTCGACGGCGCCGGCCAGCATCGGCAGCCCGCACAAGAGAAACATCAGCAAATAGCGCATAGAGCCCCAGCGTGGCCTGTCCGGTGATGTCAAAAGCCCCCCATTCCTTTTGAGAAGACGTACACCGGCATACATTAAGTTGTTTGGATCCACTCTAGCATAGCCGGTAAAGGCCAAAAGACACCATTGAAATAATTTTTTGAAAGGCTCTAGGACGGGGCTTTCAGCGTGCCAACGCCTGGAAATAAATGATGGCCTATAGCCATTTTTGCGCGTCTTTCAGTGTGAAATACAGGCACCGTCCAACAGCCACGCAAAAAGCGTTTGGTGGTAAGCTCGCGCACCATGAATATCTACAGCTCTCGCCCCGTTGTCCTCTGTCTCTCCGGCCATGATCCCAGTGGTGGCGCCGGCTTGCAGGCAGATATCGAAGCCCTGCTCGCCCAAGGCTGTCATGCGGCCCCGGCCGTGACCGCGCTGACCGTGCAGAACACCGTGAATGTCAGCGACTTCCGCGTGCTCGACCGCGAGTGGGTATTGGCCCAGGCCAACGCCGTGCTCGGCGACTCAGAAGTCGCGGCGGTCAAGCTGGGCATGCTCGGTTCCACGGTGATGGTCGATACCGTGGTCGAACTGCTCCAGCAGCACCCACACCTGCCGGTGGTCTGCGACCCGGTGCTGCGCGCCGGCGGCGGCGGCAGCCTGGGCAAGGATGAAGTCGGCTATGCAATGCGCGAGCGGCTGTTGCCCCTGTCGCTGATTGCCACGCCCAACCTGCCTGAAGCCCGCATCCTCGCCGAACTGCCCGACGGCACGGCGGATGAATGCGCCGAGAAACTGCTGCCATTCATCAAGCACCTGTTGATCACCGGCGGCCACGGCGACGAGCATGAAGTGCACAATCGCCTATACAGCCGCGACGGCACGCGCCGCACCTTCACCTGCCAGCGCCTGCCTGGCAGCTATCATGGCTCCGGTTGCACCCTGGCCAGCGCCCTGGCCGGTCGCCTGGCCCAGGGCGAAGGCCTGGCCAGCGCCGTGGAGTCGGCACTCAATTACACCTGGCGCACCTTGCGCGATGCCGAACAACTGGGCCACGGCCAATTTGTACCGCGTCGCCTGCCATTGGATTTCTGTGGGTAATATCAAGGGGCCTGCTCGATGAAACTACGTGGCCTATATGCCATTACCGACAGCCAACTATTGGCCGGCAAGTTCCTGTCCTACGTCGAGGCCGCGCTGGAAGGCGGCGTGACCTTGCTGCAGTACCGCGATAAAAGCAGCGACGAGGCCCGGCGCCTGCGCGAAGCCGAGGCGCTGCGTGAATTGTGCTCGCGCTACAAGACCCAACTGATCATCAACGACGATGCCGAGCTGGCCGCGCGCCTGGGCGTCGGCGTACATCTGGGCCAGACCGACGGCCCGCTGACCCCGGCCCGGGCGCTGCTCGGGCGCAATGCCATCATCGGTTCCACCTGCCACAGCCAGATCGAACTGGCCGAACAGGCCGCACGCGAAGGCGCCAGCTATGTTGCCTTTGGGCGCTTCTTCAATTCCACGACCAAGCCCGGCGCGCCCACGGCCACCGTTGAACTGCTGGCCCAGGCCCGCGCCCGCTTGCAGGTGCCGATCTGCGTGATCGGCGGCATCACCCTGGAAAACGCCGCGCCCCTGGTGGAACACGGTGCCGATCTGCTGGCGGTGGTCCACGGCCTGTTCGGTGCCGACAGCCCCCGGGATGTGACGCGCCGCGCCCGCGCCTTCAACGAACTCCTCAAATCCTGAATTCAGAGAGCCTGCCCATGTCTCGTTCCGAAACCCTGTTTGCCAATGCCCAGAAACATATCCCCGGTGGCGTGAACTCCCCCGTGCGCGCATTCAAGAGCGTCGGTGGCACGCCGTTGTTCTTCAAGCACGCCGAAGGCGCCTACGTCACCGATGAAGATGACAAGCGCTATGTGGACTACGTGGGTTCCTGGGGCCCGATGATTCTTGGCCACAGCCATCCCGACGTGCTGGACGCGGTGCGCAAGCAACTGGAGCACGGCCTGTCCTATGGCGCGCCAACCGCCATGGAAACCGAGATGGCGGACCTGGTGTGCTCGATCGTGCCGTCGATGGAGATGGTGCGCATGGTCAGCTCCGGCACCGAAGCGACCATGAGCGCGATTCGCCTGGCCCGTGGTTTCACCGGCCGCGACAGCATCATCAAGTTTGAAGGCTGCTACCACGGCCACTCCGACAGCCTGCTGGTCAAGGCCGGCTCCGGCCTGCTGACCCAGGGCGTACCGAGTTCGGCCGGCGTGCCGGCGGCGTTTGCCAAGCACACCCTGACCCTGCCGTTCAATGACATCGCTGCCGTCGAAACCATGCTCAGCGAAGTCGGCCAGGAGGTGGCGTGCATCATCGTCGAGCCGGTGGCCGGCAATATGAACTGCGTGCCGCCAGCGCCCGGTTTCCTGGAAGGCCTGCGCACCCTGTGCGACCAGCACGGCGTGGTGTTGATTTTCGATGAAGTGATGACCGGCTTTCGCGTCGCCCTCGGTGGCGCCCAGGCTTACTACGGCGTGACGCCGGACCTGAGCACCTTCGGCAAGATCATCGGCGGCGGCATGCCAGTGGGCTGCTTCGGCGGCAAGCGCGAAATCATGCAGCACATCGCGCCGCTGGGCCCGGTCTACCAGGCCGGCACCCTGTCCGGTAACCCGCTGGCCATGGCCGCCGGCCTGACCACCCTGCGCCTGATCAACCGCCCGGGCTTCCATGCCGAGTTAAGCGACTACACCACGCGCATGCTCGACGGCCTGCAACAACGCGCCGATGCAGCAGGCATTCCGTTCGTCACGACCCAGGCCGGTGGCATGTTCGGCCTGTATTTCAGCGGTGCCGACGACATCGTGACCTTTGACGATGTGATGGGCAGCGATGCCAACCTGTTCAAGCGCTTCTTCCACCTGATGCTCGAAGGCGGTGTGTACCTGGCGCCGAGCGCCTTTGAGGCCGGTTTCACCTCCATCGCCCATGGCGAGACCGAGCTGAAACTGACCCTGGATGCTGCCGAACGTGCCTTCGCCGCATTGAAGTAAGACAGCCACAACCTGACGTCGCCCCTGGCGGCGTCAGATTTGTTACCTTGCTTACAGAAATTTCCTCGTTTTTTCGAGAAATCACCTGCAATCCGGCAGATAACTTGCCCACGCAGCAGAAAAACGAGTAAAGACTTTGTAAGCAGAGGCCTGCTTATTTCATAATGCGCGCTTATTGGATCCCCACGTGGCTCCACGCGCCCCGTCAGAGGTAAGTCGATTCCCATGAAACGCACCGGCCGCACCCTGGTTCTGGGCTGCCTGTTGCTCCTTCAGCCGCTGCTTGCGCATGCACAAGCGGGCGGTAACTCATTGTTGATCCCGGCGATGGGGCGTTGCACCCTCAATACTCAGCCCGACAGCCAGGCCGAGGCGCTGAGCGCCTGCCAGGCACTGGCCGATGGCGGGGATGCGCAGGCGCAATACGAGCTGGGCGAATTCTTCTACGACGACAAAAACCCTGCCCGTGATCTCAATAAAGCCTTGGGCTTCTTTGAGAAGGCCTCGTTGCAGGGGCATGCCGAGGCGCAGTTCAAGCTGGGCAGCATGTTCTTCCATGGCGAAGGCGTGCCGGCCAACAACGTGCAGGCGTATATCGTGCTGAAGATGGCGGCGGTCAATGGCGCCGAAGATGCGCTCGACACCGCTGACGAAGTGGCCGAACACATGCAGCGCGATGAGCTGGAAGTGGCGACCCAGGTGCTGGGGCAGATTTTCCGCAATTACCTGCAGGAACTGCAGAGTGCGGATGGGCGTTCGCCCTTTTCGCCGCTGCCTTGAGGTTATCTAAACCCTTCTGACGTCATCGCAGGCAAGCCAGCTCCCACATTTTGATTTGTGAACACATTCAAATGTGGGAGCTGGCTTGCCTGCGATGGGCGCGACGCGGTCTAAAAGCCTACTTCTCAGGCATCGGCATCGGAAACGGCATGACATTGCTCACACCCCGCGCCTCGCTGATCTTGGGCGTGCCCAGGCGCTCGACTTCGTCGATGCGCACAATCGAATGCATCGGCACAAAACTGCGCACCACGCCTTCGAACTGGGCCTTGAGTTTTTCCTCGCCCGGATCGACGACCAGCTGTGTGCGCTCGCCAAAGACGAACTCTTCCACTTCCAAAAAGCCCCACAGATCACTTTGATAGATCTGCTTGGCGTACATTTCGAACACCTGGCCTTGGTTAAGGAAAATCACCTTGTAGATTGGAGCTTCACGTTTGGTCATGGGGGGCGGGCAGCACATCGGCGGATATAAATGAGGGCGCGAACTATAGCATGGCACCCGATGCACAGTGCTAGGAACCAATGGGCATGCCCCCTATAATGCGCGGTTCTTTACCACCAGTTGACGATTCCCATGGCCAAGAAGCTTTACATCGAAACCCACGGTTGCCAGATGAACGAGTACGACAGCTCGCGCATGGTCGATCTGCTGGGTGAACATCAGGCCCTGGAAGTCACGGCTCGCGCCGAAGATGCCGACGTGATCCTGCTCAATACCTGCTCGATCCGCGAACGGGCCCAGGACCGGGTCTACTCGCAGCTGGGCCGCTGGCGCGAACTGAAACTGGCCAACCCGGACATGGTGATCGCCGTCGGCGGTTGCGTGGCCAGCCAGGAAGGCGCCGCCATTCGCGACCGCGCGCCCTATGTCGACGTGGTCTTCGGCCCGCAGACCCTGCACCGCCTGCCGGAAATGATCGACGCTGCGCGTATCACCAAGCTGCCGCAGGTGGACGTCTCGTTCCCGGAAATCGAAAAGTTCGACCATTTGCCCGAACCACGCATCGACGGCCCCAGTGCCTATGTGTCGGTGATGGAAGGTTGCAGCAAGTACTGCACCTTCTGCGTGGTGCCGTATACCCGTGGCGAAGAAGTCAGCCGCCCGTTCGACGACGTGCTGGCGGAAATCATCCACCTGGCCGAAAACGGCGTGCGGGAAGTGACCCTGCTGGGGCAGAACGTCAACGGCTACCGGGGCCAGACCCACGATGGGCGCCTGGCGGACCTGGCCGAGCTGATTCGCGTGGTCGCGGCGGTAGACGGCATCGAGCGCATTCGCTACACCACCTCGCACCCGCTGGAGTTCTCCGACAGCCTGATCCAGGCCCACGCCGAAGTGCCGGAGCTGGTCAAGCACCTGCACTTGCCGGTGCAATCGGGCTCGGACCGCATCCTTTCGGCGATGAAACGCAACCACACGGCCCTGGAATACAAGTCCAAGCTGCGCAAACTGCGCGCCGCCGTGCCGGGCATCTGCATCAGTTCGGACTTTATCGTCGGCTTCCCCGGCGAGACCGAGAAAGACTTCCAGCAGACCATGAAGCTGATTGAAGACGTCGGTTTCGACTTCTCCTACTCCTTCGTCTACAGCCAGCGCCCGGGCACCCCGGCTGCCGACCTGCTGGACGAAACCCCGGAGGCGCTGAAAAAGGAGCGCCTGAACGCGCTGCAACATCGCCTCAACCAGCAGGGGTTCGAGATCAGCCGACAAATGGTCGGTTCGACCCAGCGCATCCTGGTCACCGATTACTCGAAAAAAGACCCGGGCGAGTTGCAGGGACGCACCGAGAACAATCGGATCGTCAACTTCCGTTGCGATAACCCGACGCTGATCGGCCAGTTCGCCGACGTGCACATCGACGCAGCGCAACCGCACTCGCTGCGCGGCTCGTTGATCCAGTAACCCATCAATACTCCTGGCTGATGGAGATCTAAATGTGGGAGCGGGCTTGCTCGCGATGGCGGAGGATCAGTGACAGATACATTAACTGACACTCCGCCATCGCGAGCAAGCCCGCTCCCACATGGGAACTGCGCAACACTCCGATTACTTAAGTGCTTTCGCACACCGGCGGCTGGCGTTATCCTCTATTTCACCTAAACAGCCAAAGGGCGGCTAAAAGCAACCTTGAACGCACCCATAGCAGAACCCCATCGTTTCCTCCTCGAGCCGTTTGAGGCTCGTCGTTTCGCCAACCTGTGCGGACAGTTCGACGAGCACCTGCGCCTGATCGAACAACGCCTGAGCATCGAGATCCGCAACCGCGGCAACCAGTTCGAGCTGATTGGCGAACCCCAGCACACCACGTCTGCAGAAAACCTGCTGCGTCGCCTCTACCGCGAAACCAAGGGTAGCGAGCTGTCGCCGGAAACCGTGCACCTGTACCTGCAGGAATCCGCCGTGGAAGACCTGGCCAACAACCCGGTGGCCGAAGCCAGCGTGGCGCTGCGTACCAAAAAAGGCATGATTCGCCCACGGGGCTTGAATCAGCAGCGCTACGTCAAGGAAATCCTCGGCAACGACATCAACTTCGGCATCGGCCCGGCCGGCACCGGCAAGACCTACCTGGCGGTGGCCTGTGCAGTGGACGCCCTGGAGCGCGAACAGGTGCGCCGCATCCTGTTGGTGCGCCCGGCGGTGGAAGCGGGCGAAAAACTGGGCTTTCTGCCCGGCGACCTGGCCCAGAAGATCGACCCGTACCTGCGCCCGCTGTACGACGCACTGTATGAAATGCTCGGTTTTGAATACGTGGCCAAGCTGATCGAGCGCCAGGTGATCGAGATCGCCCCGCTGGCCTATATGCGCGGCCGCACCCTGAACAACAGCTTCATCATCCTCGACGAAAGCCAGAACACCACCGTCGAGCAGATGAAGATGTTCCTGACCCGCATCGGCTTTGGCTCCACGGCCGTGATCACCGGCGATATCACCCAGGTCGACCTGCCCAAGGGCACCAAGTCGGGCCTGGGCCAGGTGATCGAGGTGCTCAAGGACGTACCGGGCATCAGCTTTACCCACTTCATGCCCAAGGACGTGGTGCGTCACCCGCTGGTACAGCGCATTGTCGAAGCCTACGAGCGCTTTGAACACCGCGACGACGGGCTGTCCAAGGACAACCGCCGCGATGCTTGAGCTTGATCTGCAACTGGCCACCCAAGCGCCAGCCCCCAGCGAAGAACAGTTCCGCCAATGGTGCGCACTGGCCCTGCGCCAGCGCAGCGCCGACTCGGAACTGACCATTCGTCTGGTGGATGAACCTGAAGGCCGCGAACTGAATCACACCTGGCGCCAGAAAGACTACGCGACCAATGTGCTGTCGTTCCCCGCCGATGTGCCGGATGAACTGCTGGATATCCCGTTGCTGGGTGACCTGGTGATCTGCGTCGCGGTGGTGGAGCGCGAGGCAAAGGAACAAGGCAAGGCCCTGGAGGCCCACTGGGCCCACCTGGTCATGCATGGCTGCTTGCATCTGTTGGGTTACGACCATATAGATGATGAAGAAGCCGAAGAAATGGAAGCACTGGAACGAACGTTGCTTGCAGAGTTGGGGCACCCTGACCCCTATGCAGACGACGAACACTAATCGACACTCAACTGAAACAATCAAGGATTTAGAGTAATCGCTATGAGCGAAGACCGATCGAGCAACGGGCAAAAGTCATGGCTGGGTAAACTGACCCAGGCTTTTGCCCACGAGCCGAAAAACCGCCAGGAGCTGCTGGAGCTGCTGCGCGAGGCCCATCAGAACAAGTTGCTGGACAGCGAAGCGCTGGCCATCGTCGAAGGCGCCATCCAGGTGGCTGACCTGCAAGTCAGGGACATCATGGTCCCGCGCTCGCAGATGATCAGCATCAAGGCGACCCAGACCCCACGGGAATTTCTCCCGGCCGTGATCGACTCGGCGCACTCGCGCTACCCGGTGATCGGCGAAAGCCATGACGACGTTATGGGTGTCCTGCTGGCCAAGGACCTGCTGCCGCTGATCCTCAAGGAAAACGGCGACAGCTTCAACATCAAGGACCTGCTGCGGCCTGCGACCTTCGTACCCGAGTCCAAGCGCCTGAATGTGCTGCTGCGCGAGTTCCGCGCCAACCACAATCACATGGCCATCGTCATTGACGAATACGGCGGCGTCGCAGGCCTGGTGACCATCGAAGATGTGCTGGAACAGATCGTCGGCGATATCGAAGACGAACACGACGTCGAAGAAGACAGCTACATCAAGCCGCTGCCCAGCGGGGACTTCCTGGTCAAGGCACTGACGCCGATCGAGAACTTCAACGAGTTCTTCGACAGCGAATTCTCCGACGATGAGTTCGACACTGTCGGCGGCCTGGTGATGAGTGCCTTTGGCCATCTGCCCAAGCGCAACGAAACCACCGAGATCGGCGCCTACCGCTTCCGCATCCTGAATGCCGATAGCCGTCGTATCCACTTGATCCGCCTGACACCTATTGCCCGCTAAGGACTGATATGCGCCGTCTCACCGCACCCGGCTGGCCCGGTAACCTGCTGGCCGTGGTGGCCGGTGCTATCACCACCCTGGCGCTGGCGCCGTTCGATATCTGGCCGCTGGCGCTGGTGGCGGTCGGGGTGTTCTATTCCGGGATGCGCCAACTGACACCCCGCCAGGCCTTCGGGCGTGGCTGGTGTTTCGGTTTTGGCCTGTTTGGCGCGGGCACCAGCTGGATCTACTACAGCATCCATCACTTTGGCGGCGCTTCGGTGTTGCTGGCCGGGCTGTTGATGCTGGCGTTCACCGCCGCGATTGCCTTGTTCTTTGCCCTACCCGCCTGGCTCTGGGCCCGCTGGCTGCGCCGCAACGAAGCGCCCCTGGCCGATGCCCTGGCGTTTGCCGCGCTGTGGGTGGGCCAGGAAGCATTTCGCGGCTGGTTCCTGACAGGTTTCCCCTGGTTGTACTCCGGTTATAGCCAGCTCGACGGCCCGCTGGCCGGGCTCGCACCGTTGGGTGGGGTATGGCTGATTTCGTTTGCCCTGGCCTTGAGCGCAGCGCTGCTCGTCAACCTGCCGCGCTTGCTGGCGACCAGGCGCAACGCGTTTATCGGCGCGGGCCTGGTGCTGCTGGTTGCGCCCTGGGCGATTGGCCTGGCGCTCAAGCATCACGCCTGGACCAGCCCCGCTGGCGAGCCGCTAAGCGTCGCGGCGATCCAGGGCAATGTCGAGCAAAGCATGAAGTGGGACCCGGCGCAGCTCAACGCGCAACTGGCGCTGTACCGCGACATGAGCTTTGCCTCCAAGCGCGTAGACCTGCTGATCTGGCCGGAAACTGCCGTGCCGGTGCTCATGGAGTCCGTCGAGGGCTACCTGGGGATGATGGGCAAGTTCGCCGCCGACCGGAACGCGGCGATGATCACCGGCGTGCCGATCCGCCAGGAAGTGCGTCATGAAAAGCGCTATTTCAATGGCATCACCGTGGTCGGCCAGGGTGATGGCACCTATTTGAAGCAAAAGCTGGTGCCCTTTGGCGAGTACGTACCATTGCAGGATGTATTGCGCGGCCTGATTGCGTTCTTCGACCTGCCGATGTCGGACTTTGCCCGCGGTCCCGAAGACCAGGCACTGCTGCAAGCCAAGGGCTATCAGATCGCGCCGTATATCTGCTACGAAGTGGTCTACCCGGAGTTCGCCGCCGGCCTCGCCGCCCGCAGCGACTTGCTGCTGACCATCAGCAATGACACCTGGTTCGGCACCTCCATCGGCCCCTTGCAGCACCTGCAAATGGCCCAGATGCGCGCCCTGGAAGCCGGCCGCTGGATGATCCGCGCCACCAACAATGGCGTGACCGGCCTGATCAACCCGTTCGGACAGATCACCGAGCAGATCCCGCAGTTCGAGCGCGGCATTCTCTATGGCGAGGTCGTGCCCATGCACAACCTGACGCCGTACCTGCAATGGCGTTCGTGGCCGCTGATCATCCTGTGCCTGGGGCTGTTTGGCTGGGCGCTGCTGGCCGGGCGCATGGCCAAGACGGTCTGACACCCAATGTGGGAGCGTGCTTGCCCGCGATGGCGGTGTATCAGTCAGCATTTTTAGTGACCGACCCACCTCCATCGCGGGCAAGCACGCTCCCACACAAGCCCCACATTTTGATGTGCGCCGTTAACGGTAGAACAGGCGGTAACCTACCTGCCCCACCGCCTCATTGATCAACTGCCCGCTCTGCCACACCGACTTGAACTCCGGCATCCAACCGCCCAGCGGCCGGGCATTGTCCACCCCCAGGAAGCCGACCGGCGCCGGCACCACGGTAAAGCCGGCCTTCTCGAAGCTCCACACCGAACGCGGCATATGCCAGGCCTGGGTCACGATGACCACGCGCTTGACGCCCTGGGGCAGCAGGATCTCGGCGCTCATCTGCGCATTTTCCCAGGTGGTGCGGCTGCGCTCTTCCTTCCAGCGCACGGCCACGCCAAAGTCATCCTGCATCGACACCGCCATCAACTGCGCCTCGCTGGGCGGCGTGCCGTAGTGCAGGCCGCCGCTGGTCAGCACCGGCAGCCCCGACGCCTTGGCCAATCGCGCCGCATAGCGCTGGCGCTCCAGGCCGATCCCGGTCGGCTGATCAGCGCCCCAGGCCGGGTCCCCCCGCTCGCGGCCCGAGCCCAGCACCACAATGGCATCGGCCCGTTGCGCCAGGCTGGCCCAGTCTTCCACGGCCAGTGGGGGCTCGGTTTCCAGGGCGCGGGCGCCCCACTCCACCATCACCGGCAAGCTGATCAGCCACATCCCGCCAAACCCCAGGGCAAAACACACGCCGGCCAAGCGTGGACGGGTGCGGCGAAACCACCAGGCAAGGGCCAGCAGCAGCAAGAGAATGCCGGGCGGCAGCAATAATTGTTTGATGAAATAACGAATAGGCATCGAGCATCTCCAAAGATGCCCGAAGCCTAAGGTGTAACGGGGTTTAGCGACAATCTTTACCCGTGTGGAACAGGCACTGAAGTGGTTACTTGAACCGTACGGCGCGGATTTCCGGGCCGCGAGCGGCCGACAAGTCCTTGAGCCATACCACCTTGGACGATCGCACAGGCTCCCTGGCTGGCACAGGCGCCACCCATTGCGGGACTGGGCGGGCGTTCAAGTCCAGGTAGGCCTTGATCACCTCGAACTCTGCGGGGCTCAAACCGCGCAGTTCCAACTCTGCGGGCCGCTCGTCACGCAATCGGCCCGCGGTTCTTGCCGCATCCAGCGCTCGACCCAAGCGGTCGATCAGTCCTTCATACACTTCCGGTTTCGTTATCATTCGCTGCGAATCAACCATCCCCTCACCTCATTAAAGATAAGTCTCACTCCCCAATAAACAGCGTAGCTGCGCTGACGGAACCAACCGGGTGCCGCGACCAACGGCCTGCACTGCGCAATCAGGGTTTCCCTCGATAGAGCGGGGTCATGTATGCTACGGCGCTTCCTGTAACTCCACTTCCCGCAGGGTTTGGGCACGGACGCGCCGCTTTTTGGTGTCGATCAACCCGGACAATGCACCGAAGAGGATTAGGCCACCCCTATTCAGTTCAAAAGTAGCCATGCACGAACACTATCAGCCCCGTGAAATAGAAAATGCCGCCCAAACTTTCTGGGATGAGCAAAAGTCCTTTGAAGTCAGTGAACAGCCAGGCAAGGAGACTTACTACTGCCTATCGATGTTCCCTTACCCCAGCGGCAAACTACACATGGGGCACGTGCGTAACTACACCATCGGCGACGTGATTTCCCGCTACCAGCGCATGCTCGGCAAGAATGTCCTGCAACCTATGGGTTGGGACGCCTTCGGCATGCCCGCGGAAAACGCCGCGATGAAAAACAACGTAGCGCCCGCCAAGTGGACCTACGAAAACATCGCCTACATGAAGACCCAGCTGCGCAGCCTGGGCCTGGCCGTGGACTGGTCCCGCGAAGTGACCACCTGCAAGCCGGACTACTACCGCTGGGAACAATGGCTGTTCACCCGCCTGTTCGAGAAAGGCGTGATCTACAAAAAAAGCGGCACCGTGAACTGGGACCCGGTCGACCAGACCGTCCTGGCCAACGAGCAGGTGATCGACGGTCGCGGCTGGCGTTCCGGCGCGCTGATCGAGAAGCGCGAAATCCCGATGTACTACTTCAAGATCACCGCCTACGCCGATGAGCTCTTGTCGAGCCTCGACGACCTGCCGGGCTGGCCTGAACAGGTCAAGACCATGCAGCGCAACTGGATCGGCAAGTCCAAGGGCATGGAAGTGCAGTTCCCGTACAACGTCGACTCCATAGGCGTTGCTGGCGCCCTGAAAGTCTTCACCACCCGCCCGGACACCCTGATGGGCGCGACCTACGTCGCCGTGGCCGCCGAACACCCGCTGGCCACCCTGGCCGCCCAGAACAACCCTGAGCTGCAGGCCTTTATCGCCGAATGCAAAGGCGGCAGCGTGGCCGAAGCCGACGTCGCCACCCAGGAGAAAAAGGGCCTGCCGACCTCGCTGTTCGTCGAGCACCCGCTGACCGGCGAAAAGCTGCCGGTATGGGTCGCCAACTATGTGCTGATGCACTACGGCGATGGCGCAGTAATGGCCGTGCCCGCCCATGACGAGCGCGACTTTGAATTCGCCACCAAATACAACCTGCCGATCAAGTCCGTGGTGCGCACCAGCTCCGGTGAAACCAACCCGGCCCCGTGGCAGGACGCCTATAACGAACACGGCACCCTGATCAACTCCGGCGAGTTCGACGGCCTGGACTTCGCAGGCGCCTTCGACGCCATGGAAGTCGCCCTGATCAAGAAAAACCTCGGTGCCTCGCGCACCCAGTTCCGCCTGCGCGACTGGGGTATCAGCCGCCAGCGCTACTGGGGTTGCCCGATCCCGATCATCCACTGCGAAAGCTGTGGCGACGTGCCAGTACCGGAAGACCAATTGCCGGTGATACTGCCCGAAGACGTGGTGCCGGACGGCGCCGGTTCGCCATTGGCGCGCATGCCTGAGTTCTACGAGTGCAGTTGCCCGAAATGCGGCCAGCCTGCCAAGCGCGAAACCGACACCATGGACACCTTCGTCGAGTCCTCGTGGTACTACGCCCGCTACGCCTCGCCGCACTATGAAGGCGGCCTGGTGGAAAAATCCGCGGCCGACCACTGGTTGCCGGTGGATCAGTACATCGGTGGCATCGAACACGCGATCCTGCACCTGCTGTACGCACGCTTCTTCCACAAGCTGATGCGTGACGAAGGCCTGGTCAGCTCCGACGAGCCGTTCAAGAACCTGCTGACCCAGGGCATGGTGATCGCCGAGACGTACTATCGCCGCGAAGCCAATGGCGCCTACACCTGGTTCAACCCGGCAGACGTGGAGCTTGAGCGTGACAGCAAGGCCAAGGTCATCAGCGCCAAGCTGAAATCCGACGGCCTGCCGGTGGAAATCGGCGGCACCGAGAAGATGGCCAAGTCGAAGAACAACGGCGTCGACCCTCAGTCGATGATCGATCAGTTCGGCGCCGACACCTGCCGCCTGTTCATGATGTTCGCCTCGCCGCCCGACATGAGCGCCGAATGGTCCGACTCCGGCGTCGAAGGTTCGCACCGCTTCCTCAAGCGCGTCTGGCGCCTGGCGCACGCCCATGTCAGCCAGGGCCTGCCGGGCAAACTGGACGTGGCGTCGTTGAGCGACGAGCAAAAGCTCATTCGCCGCAGCACCCACCTGGCGATCAAGCAAGCCGGCCAGGACGTGGGCCAGCACCACAAGTTCAACACCGCCATCGCCCAGGTGATGACGCTGATGAACGTGTTGGAAAAAGCGCCACAGGCCACCGAACAGGACCGCGCCTTGGTACAGGAAGGCCTGGAAACCGTCGTCCTGCTGCTGGCGCCGATTACCCCGCACATCAGCCACGACCTGTGGAGCCAGTTGGGCCACAGCGGCGCGGTGATCGATGCCCCATGGCCCACAGCAGATGACAGCGCCCTGGTACAGGACACCCTGCAACTGGTGATTCAGGTCAATGGCAAGTTGCGCGGCCAGATCGATATGCCGGCCAGCGCCAGTCGCGAAGAAGTCGAAGCCGCCGCTCGCAGCAATGAGAACGTGCTGCGCTTCACCGAAGGCCTGACGATCCGCAAAGTGATCGTGGTGCCCGGCAAACTGGTCAATATCGTCGCAAGCTAATCGGATCGGGCGCCAGGGCAAGAGCCCCGGCGCCGAACAAAACCTCCAGGGCCTCGATAAGGCCCACATGGTTTCAAGGGGAGCAATAAAATGATCAAACGCAACCTGCTGGTGATGGGCCTTGCCGTACTGCTGAGCGCTTGCGGCTTCCAGCTGCGCGGCACCGGCACCACGGAACTGGCGATCAAGGAACTGGATGTCAGCGCACGCAACGCCTATGGCGAAACCGTGACCCAGCTGCGTCAAACCCTGGAAAACAGCGGCGTCAAAGTCTATAACGGTGCGGCTTACAAGCTGGTGTTGGTCGATGAGAAAGAGACCCAGCGCAACCTCAGCTACGCCAGTGCTGGTCGCTCTTCGGACATCGAGTTGAGCAACGTGCTCATGTTCCAGATCCAGGGCCACGACCAGTTGCCGCTGATCAGCGACAAGCTGCAAGTGCAGAAAGTCGTGACCCATGACGGCAACAACCTGGTGGGTTCCGACACCGAGGTCACTCAGGTGCGTAATGAAATGCGCCGTGACCTGGTCCAGCGGATGGTCCTGCGCCTGCAGATGATCAGCCCGGCCCAGCTCGATGCCCTGCAGCAGACTGCCGACGCCAAGGCCAAGGCAGACGCCGAGGCACTGAAAGCCGCGCAGGACTATGAAAACAGCGTGCCGAAACAGTCGCCTGTTGAAGTCCCTGCCGAGTAAACCAGACGGGGCGCGCCATGCGCCCCGTCCATCCAGCCTATGAAACTCGCCCCCGCCCAACTCGCCAAGCACCTGCAAGGCAACCTCGCGCCTGTGTACATCGTCAGTGGCGATGATCCGCTGCTGTGCCAGGAAGCCGCCGACACCATCCGCCAGGCTGCGCGCCAGCAAGGCTTTGATGAACGCCAGGTGTTCAGCGCCGACGCCAGCTTCGACTGGGGCACCCTGCTCCAGGCCGGGGCCAGCATGTCGCTGTTTGCCGAAAAACGCCTGCTGGAGCTGCGCCTGCCCTCGGGCAAGCCCGGCGACAAAGGCGCGGCGGCCCTGATGGAATATTGCGCCCGCCCCGCCGAGGACACGCTGCTGCTGATCAGCCTGCCCAAGCTCGATGGCAGCGCGCAGAAAACCAAATGGGGCAAGGCGCTGGTGGAAGGGCCGCAGACCCAGTTCATCCAGATCTGGCCGGTCGACAGCAGTCAGTTGCCGCAATGGATCCGCCAGCGCCTGTCCCAGGCCGGGTTGTCTGCCAGCCAGGACGCGGTCGAGCTGATCGCCGCCCGGGTTGAAGGCAACTTGCTGGCCGCAGCCCAAGAGATCGAAAAGCTCAAGCTGATGGCCGAAGACGGGCAGATTACCGTCGAAACCGTGCAAGGTGCGGTGGCCGACAGTGCGCGTTTTGACGTATTCGGGTTGGTGGACGCGATACTCAATGGCGAACCAGCCCATGCACTGCGTATGCTCGAAGGGCTACGCGGCGAAGGCGTGGAACCGCCAGTGATTCTCTGGGCCCTGGCCCGGGAGTTGCGCCTGCTGGCCAATATTGCCCTGCAATACAGCCAGGGTACGCCGCTGGACAAGGCTTTCAGCCAAGCCCGCCCTCCGGTATGGGACAAGCGCAAGCCCCTGATGAGCAAGGCCCTGCAACGACACTCGGCGCAACGCTGGGCGCAATTGTTGCTCGAAGCCCAGCGCATCGACGCGCAGATCAAGGGCCAGGCCGCCGGGTCGCCGTGGATGAGCTTGAGTCGTTTGTCGCTGCTTATGTCCGGCCAGCGCCTGGCACTGCCCGCCGAATAAGAAATCCCCCCAGACAACGCAATACCCATGTGGGAGCGGGCTTGCTCGCGATAGCGGTGGGTCAGTCAAGCATCCATTAACTGACCCACCGCTATCGCGAGCAAGCCCGCTCCCACAAAACCTCTGCAACATTTAGACCGAGGTCATTTCCTACATCATGCCGGGCTGGACAGCCGCCAAACTTCGGCAGATGATTTGCACCGCACCACCCACCCCATCGGAGAGTCCCGATCATGAGCAAAAAGCCATCCAAGCATGGCCCCAACAAGGCCAAATCCCTTATCGCCCAGCCGTTGTTCCGCAGTCGCCAGGAACGCGCCGGCAAAGGCAAAGGCAGCTACCGCCGCGAAGCCTTCCAGTCTAATAGCTGGGAGGCTTCTTACTTTCTGGCTGCCTGAAGGCAAGCGCCCCTCTGGCATGATAAGGTCTGCACCTGATTCGTATTTCCTGGACCTGTGCATGCCCTCTAGTCTTTCCCGTCGTTGGCACCTTCGCCAATTGATTGCTGCCTCCAGCCTGATCCTGTTAGTCGCCTGCGCCGAAAAACCCACCGCCGCCGACGCTCAGCCCCTGCCCACGCTCCAGACCGCACCGGTTGCCGCACCCGCCGTAGTTGCGCCCCTGGCCGTGACCAATCTCGATATCCAACCAACCCAGACCTTCGCCCAATGGCAGGCGGGTTTTCGCATCGAGGCCCTGAAAGCCGGGATTACCCCTGCGGTGTTCGACACCGCCTTCGCCAACGTCAGCCCCGACATGGCGGTTATCCGTGCCGACCGCAGCCAACCGGAGTTTTCCCGCCCGGTGTGGGAATACCTCAACGGTGCCCTGTCCGCAGTGCGCGTGCGCAATGGCCAGGCCCTGCTGATCAAGCATGCCGACATCCTGCAAAGCATCGAACAGCGCTACGGCGTTGATCGCCAGGTGCTGGTCTCGGTGTGGGGCATGGAAAGCAACTTCGGCGCGTTCCAGGGCAATAACTCGGTGATCCGCTCCCTGGCGACCCTGGCCTACGAAGGCCGCCGCCCGGCGTTCGCCCAGGCGCAGTTGCTGGCCGCGCTGCAAATCATCCAGCACGGTGATATCCCGGCCGAACAGATGCGTGGCTCCTGGGCCGGGGCCATGGGCCAGACCCAGTTCATACCGACCACCTACAACACCCACGCCGTGGACTTCGATGGCGACGGTCGCCGCGATATCTGGAACAGCTCGGCCGACGCCCTCGCCTCCACCGCCCACTACCTGCAAAGCTCGGGCTGGCAGAAAGGCCAGCCATGGGGCTTTGAGGTGCAGCAGTTGCCGGAGAATTTCGACTACGCCCTGGCCGATGGCGTGGGGCGCAAGCCGGTGGGCGAGTGGTTGAAACTCGGGCTGCGGGTGCCGGCCGGTGCCAGCGTGCCGCCCAATGTCGAAACGCTGTCGGCCGCCCTGCTGCTGCCGGCCGGCCATCGTGGCCCGGCGTTCCTGGTGCTGGACAACTTCCGCGCAATCCTCAAGTACAACAACTCGTCGTCCTATGCCCTGGCGGTCGGCCTGCTGTCCGAGCGTTTTGCCGGTGGCGGGGTGATTCGCGGGGATTGGCCAACGGATGAACTGCCGCTGACCCGCACCCAGCGTATCGAATTGCAGACGGTGTTGAGTGCCAAGGGGTACGAGGCTGGCAACCCGGATGGGATTATCGGCGCTAACACGCGTAAGGCGATTCGTGCGGCGCAGCAGTCGTTGGGCTGGCCGGCGGATGGGTATCCGACGGTGAAGCTGCTGGAGTCGTTGCAGAACCGCTAGAACTGCGTAAGGCGTCTACCGCCATCGCGAGCAAGCTCGCGATGGCGGTAGAGCAGGCAAAAACCCCTCAGGATTTGAACACCACATCCTGCTCCAGCACCAAGCACTGCTCCCCCGCATCCAGGCGCACCAGGGCGCCCATCGGCAAGGTCAGGTTCGGGTCGCAATGGCCGCTGCGCCAGCCGGACAGGACCGGAATGCACAACGGCTCGAAGGTCTGTTTCAGCAGCCGCTCCAGCGCCTCACTCTCCACCCCCGCCACATCCCCCACCAGCACACCGCGCACCTGCGCCAGCTTGCCCGCCAGGCGTAAGTGCGTCAGCAGGCGGTCAATGCGATAGAGTGGTTCGTTGACGTCCTCGATAAACAGAATGATGCCCTCGGCATCAAGCTCGTACGGCGTGCCCATCACAGCCGCGATCATCGACAGGTTGCCCCCCAGCAGGCGTCCATAGGCGATGCCAGGCTCAATGGTGGTCAACGGGTACGCCACAGGGTGCGCCAGCACACTGCCAGCGCCCAGTTGCCCACGGAGTAGGCTGAACAGTGATGATTCGGTGGGTTGTTGCTTGTCACCGAGCAGGTCGGCATTGAGCATCGGGCCGTGGAAGGTCACGAAGCCGGCATAGCGGCTGATCGCCAGGTGCAGCGCGGTGATATCGCTGTAGCCGACGAAGGGCTTGGGATTGGCCGCCAGCAGCTCGAAATCCACGCTATCGAGCAGGCGTGGGGTGCCGTAGCCACCGCGCAGGCAGAAGATGGCGTCGATCTCGGGATCGGCAAAGGCCGCGTGCAGGTCGCGCAGGCGTACTTTATCGCTGCCGGCCAGGTAGCCATCGCGCTCATACACCCCCGAGAAAATCCGCAGCTCGTAGCCACGGGCGCGCATCCATTGCCCGGCCTTTTCAACATCCAGCACAGCGGGGCCGGCGGGAGCGATGAGGCCGATCACGCCTTCGGCGCGCAGGGCGGGGACGGCGGTGGCGGGCGGGTTGGTCATCCTTGGTTCTCCCTATTCTGTACAGCGCAACGCACTGTGGGAGCGGACTTATGTGGGAGCGGGCTTGCCCGCGATGCAGACGCCTCGGTGTATCAGTTGCACCGAGGCGATGCTATCGCGGGCAAGCCCGCTCCCACACAAGCCAGCTCCCACACACGCCCATCCAGGCAAATGGATCGGCGCTAAGGCTTAGGAAACCAGGCTGGCCTTGACCAGCTTGGCCTGCTCGTCGGCATGGTACGACGAACGCACCAACGGGCCCGACGCAACGTTTTTAAAGCCCATCTTGTAGCCTTCTTCGGCAAACCAGGCAAAGGTGTCCGGGTGCACGAAACGCTGCACCGGCAAGTGGCTGCGCGACGGTTGCAGGTACTGGCCGAGGGTCAGCATATCGATGTCGTGCTCGCGCATGCGCTTCATGACTTCGATGACTTCTTCGTCGGTTTCGCCCAGGCCCAGCATCAGGCCGGACTTGGTCGGGATATGCGGCATCATCTGCTTGAATTTCTGCAGCAGGGTCAGCGACCACTGGTAGTCCGAACCCGGACGCGCAGCCTTGTACAGGCGCGGCACGGTTTCCAGGTTGTGGTTGAACACATCTGGCGGCTCGGCGGCGGTAATTTCCAGGGCGACGTCCATACGGCCACGGTAGTCCGGGACCAGGGTCTCGAGCATCACGTTCGGCGACAGTTTGCGGATTTCGCGGATGCAGTCGGCAAAGTGCTGGGCACCGCCGTCGCGCAGGTCATCGCGGTCTACCGAGGTGATCACCACGTACTTGAGTTTCAAGTCGGCGATGGCGATGGCCAGACTTTCCGGCTCGTTGACGTCCAGTGGCTTCGGCCGGCCATGGCCAACGTCGCAGAACGGGCAACGACGGGTGCAGATGTCACCCATGATCATGAAGGTCGCGGTGCCGCCGGAGAAGCACTCCCCCAGGTTCGGGCACGAGGCTTCTTCGCACACACTGTGCAGCTTGTGCTTACGCAGCAGCGCCTTGATACGGTCGACTTCCGGCGAGACCGGGATGCGCACGCGGATCCAGTCGGGCTTTTTCGGCAGTTCGGTGGTCGGAATGATCTTCACCGGGATGCGTGCAACCTTCTCGGCGCCGCGCAGCTTGACGCCGGCTTCCACCTTGGCACGCGGAGCCGGGGCCGGACGCTCGGTAATGTCCAGCGTCGGGATCATGGTTTGCACAACATCAGTAGTCATATCAGTCGATTCCGCCCGTCAGGGTCGTCTGCTCAGCATAGTCGAGGTGTTTGACGAGCTGCGCGCGCAGCCGGGCACTTACCTCGGCAAATTCTAGGGGTGTTGCGTGATCGCTCAACTGGGTCATGGCCAAACCGGCGTAACCACAGGGATTGATCCGGCGAAACGGCGCCAGGTCCATGTCCACGTTCAGGGCCAGGCCATGAAAGGAACAGCCATGGCGGATGCGCAGGCCCAGGGAGGCGATTTTCGCGCCGTCGACATACACACCTGGAGCATCGGGCTTGGCCACGGCAGTCACACCATAACTGGCCAGCAGCTCGATCAGGCAGTTTTCCATGCGACTGACCAGCTCGCGCACGCCGTAACCCAGCTTGCGCACATCCAGCAGCAAGTACGCCACCAGTTGCCCGGGGCCATGGTAAGTCACTTGGCCACCTCGGTCGACCTGCACCACCGCAATATCACCCGGAAGTAGTAGATGCTCAGCCTTGCCGGCCTGGCCCTGGGTAAATACCGGTGGGTGCTCCACCAGCCAGATTTCGTCGGGCGCCGAGCTGCCGCGTTCATTGGTGAAGCGCTGCATGGCGTGCCAGACGGGCTCGTAAGCCATCTGGCCGAGCTCGCGAAAGCCCAGGACCTGGGACATCACAACACCATATGTACGAAACCGGTGGCTCGCAGTTCGCTGTTGATGTCGTAAAGCTGGTCTTGACCGGTCGCAACGATGTGCAACTGGATCGTGGTGTACTTACCGTTGGTGCTCAAGCGCTCATCCACACGGTTGTCGTTGATCGTTGCGTGCTTACGCATGATCTCGAGGATCTTGTCTTTGTTGCCCACACCGGTATCGCTGATCACCTTGACGGGATAATCCGTCACCGGGAATTCGATCTTTGGCGCCTTTACTTCTTTATCGGTCATGGCGAAACGGCCTCGTAAGCGGTAAGCCGTGGCGACGGGCAAGGCCCCGCGTCGGATCAACGCGGGGCCTTGCGGGTGCACACAATCAGTTGAACAAGCCGTAGAAGAATAGACGGATGCTATCCCACACGCGACGGAAGATACCACCTTCCTCAACAGCGTCGAGCGCGATCAGATCGGCGCTGTGTACGACTTTGTCGTCCAGCTTCACTTCGACTTTACCGATCACATCGCCCTTGGCGATAGGCGCGGTCAGTTGCGGGTTCATGGTCATGCTGGCAGCCAGTTTCTTGAGCTGGCCTTTAGGCATGGTCAGGGTCAGGTCGTCAGCCAGGCCGGCCTTGACTTGACGCTCGGTGCCTTTCCACACAGGAGCCTGGGCCAGTTCGGCGCCCTTCTGGTAGAAGGTCTGGGTTTCAAAGAAGCGGAAACCGTAGGTCAGCAGCTTCTGGGTTTCAGCCGCGCGGGCCTGTTCGCTGTTGGTGCCGAACACCACGGCGATCAGGCGCTGGCCATCACGCACAGCCGAAGACACCATGCAGTAGCCGGCTTCGTCGGTATGGCCGGTTTTCAGGCCGTCGACGGTCTTGTCGCGCCACAGCAACAGGTTGCGGTTAGGCTGCTTGATGTTGTTCCAGAAGAATTCCTTCTGGGAGTAGATGGCGTAGTGCACCGGGTCGACGCGAATGATCGCGCGCGCCAGGATCGCCATGTCATGGGCCGACGAGTAGTGGTCTGGGTTGGGCAGGCCGGTCGGGTTCATGAAGTGGCTGTTGGTCATGCCCAGGTCAGTCACGGTTTTGTTCATCATGTCGGCGAATGCATCTTCGCTGCCGGCAATATGCTCGGCCAGGGCGACGCTGGCGTCGTTACCGGACTGGATGATGATGCCGTGCAGCAGGTCGCTCACCGTGACCTGGGAGCCGACCTTGATGAACATCCGCGAACCGCCGGTACGCCAGGCGTTTTCGCTGACGGTCACCGGATCGTTTTCACCGATCTGGCCGCGACGGATTTCCAGGGTCGCGATGTAGGCGGTCATCAGCTTGGTCAGGCTGGCCGGCGGCAGGCGCTGGTCACCGTTGTTTTCGACCAGCACGTTGCCGCTGGCGGCATCCATGAGCACGTAGGACTTGGCGGCCAGTTGCGGTGGCGCTGGCATCATTTCGACGGCCCAGGCAGCGGGCGCGATGATCAGCGGGACAAGCAGGCACAGGCGTTTGGCTAAGGTGGTGATGTTCATCCGTCTCTCGAAATTGCTTATGGAAACTTGCCCTCGCGGGCAAAACTATTCAGACAGCCCGTTGCCAGGCTGTCGCGTATTCAGTTGCCAGCTCAACCCTTGCCTTCGGGTTTTTATTATTCGACGAGCCTGCAACCAGGGCCCCGGCACGCAAGCGCGCCAGCACCCTCGATCCGCTACTGCTTATTCGGCGCTGACCACGCTGGGCTGGCCCAGGTTGGCCAAGCGCACGCTGTTCTGCACCTGGGCAATCTCGCCCGCCGAGCCGATGGGGCCCAGGCGAACCCGGTGCAGGGTCTGCTGGTTACGCACGATGGAGCTGATAAACACGGGCGCGCTGACCATCCCGCTGAGCTTGGACCTTAACAGTTCTGCCGCATCCGGGTTGGCGAAAGCGCCGACTTGCAGGTATTGCCCGCCCGCCGCACTGCCCGGCGCCGCCTGTGGCACAGCCACGACTGGCGCGGCGTGTTGCTGGGGCGGCGGCGTCCACTGCTCGACCTTGCCCGCCGAAGCGGTGATCTGCGGTTGCGCGCTTTGGGGTTCGTTGAGCATCAATGGCGCCGGCTTGCCGCGCTGGGCCCAGTACTGGGCCGGGTCGATGCCTTCGACCTTGACCCGCGCCGTGCCGGTTTCGGCATAGCCGAGTTTTTTCGCGGCGGCGTAGGACAAGTCGATGATTCGGTCGGAATAGAATGGCCCGCGGTCGTTGACCCGCAGGATCACCGTGCGATTGTTGTCCAGGTTGGTCACCCGCACGTAGGCCGGCAGCGGCAGGGTCTTGTGCGCCGCGCTCATACCGTACAGGTCATACACTTCGCCGTTGGCGGTGTTCTGGCCGTGGAACTTGGTGCCGTACCAGGACGCGGTGCCCGACTGCACATAATTCTTCGATTCCTGCAGCGGGAAGTAGGTCTTGCCCAATACCGTGTAAGGGTTGGCCTTATAGTTGCCGGTATGCAGGGTCGGCGTGGCATCCGGGATACGCGAGACATCGACGTCCCACCACGGCGCGCCGTCCTTGTGGGCCCGGTTGATATCCAGCCCCGGCTGCGCGCGGACTACCGGGCCAGCAGCCTTCTGCGCCGGCGCACGGCTGGTGGAACAACTGACAACCAGCAAGGACAATGCGGCCAGCGCCACCAGCTTGAGCGGTTTATTGATCGGCGATACCCGCATTACTTGACGCCCCGTGCTTGAACCAGCATGTCTGACAGCTGATGCACGGCCATGGCGTACATCACACTGCGGTTATAACGCGTAATTGCGTAAAAATTCTTCAGGCCCATCCAGTATTCCGGGCCGTCTGCGCCTTCCAGGCGGAAGGCGGTAACCGGCATATCATCGCGCAGCGCATCATGACTTGACCAGCCCAGCGCCCGCAACTCCCCGACAGTTTTCACCGGCTCGATCCCCTGGGTCAGGCCCTCATCGGCGCGCTCGCCCGTGACATCGGCACGGATCACCACCGGCTCGCCAGCCACCCAGCCATGGCGCTTGAAGTAGCTGGCAACGCTGCCGATGGCATCGTCAGGGTTGCTCCAGATATTGATATGGCCATCCCCGTCGAAATCCACGGCATAGGCGCGAAAGCTGCTGGGCATGAACTGTGGCAGGCCCATGGCCCCGGCGTAGGAACCTTTGAGGGTCAAGGGGTCGACCTGCTCTTCACGGGCCAGCAGCAGGAACTCACGCAGCTCCTTGCGGAAGAATTCGGCGCGGGGCGGGTAGTCGAAGCCCAGGGTCGACAAGGCGTCGATCACCCGGTAACTGCCGGTATTGCGCCCGTAAAAGGTTTCAACGCCGATGATCGACACGATCACCTGGGCCGGTACGCCATATTCCTGCTCGGCGCGGGCCAGCACCGCCTCGTGCTGGCGCCAGAAGTCCACCCCCCGCGCCACTCGGGCGTCGGTGAGGAACATCGGGCGATAGTCCTTCCACTGCTTGACGCGCTCGGCGGGGCGCGAAATGGCGTCGAGGATCGACTGCTTGCGCTGGGCCTCGCGGAACACGCCCATCAGTTGTTCGCCGGCGAAACCATAGTCACGCGTCATCTCACCGACAAACTCGGCGACTTGGGGCGAGCCATCGTAATCGCCGGCCAGGGCTGGCTGTGCAGCGCCGAAGGCGCCCAACAGGCCCAGGCAGGCCGCATATCGAGCAGCCCGGCCGCGCATTGCTTGCATTGACATCTTCACCTTATTCAAACCTGTGCGATCCACTTGCGATGGGTATGGATCGACATCAAGACCCCAAACGCTGACAGTAATGTCACCAGCGAAGTTCCGCCGTAGCTAATGAACGGCAACGGCACCCCAACCACCGGCAGCAGGCCACTGACCATACCGATGTTGACGAAAACGTAAACAAAAAAAGTCATTGTCAGCGCACCGGCGAGCAATTTGCCGAACAACGTCTGCGCTTGCGCGGTAATCACCAGGCCACGCCCGATCAACAGCAAGTAGATCAGCAGCAGTGCGCAGATGCCCACCAGGCCGAACTCCTCGCCCATCACCGCGATAATAAAGTCGGTATGGCTTTCCGGCAGGAAGTCCAGGTGCGACTGGGTGCCCAGCAACCAGCCCTTGCCAAACACGCCGCCGGAACCGATGGCCGCCTTGGACTGGATAATATTCCAACCGGTGCCCAGCGGATCGCTCTCGGGATCGAGGAAGGTCAGGACCCGCTGCTTCTGATAATCGTGCATAAAGAAGAACCACATGGCGACAGCCACCGGCACCGCCGCCACCAGCACGCTGATGATCCAGCGCCAGCGCAGGCCGCCCATGAACAGCACGAACGCACCGCCGGCGAGGATCAGCAGGCCAGTGCCCAGGTCTGGCTGGCGCACGATCAGAATGAACGGAATGCCGATCAGGACCAGGCTGATCCCCACGTGCTTGAGCTGCGGCGGCAAGGTGCGCTTGGCCAGGTACCAGGCGATGGTGGCCGGCATCAGGATCTTCATGAATTCCGACGGCTGGAAACGAATCACCCCCGGGATATTGATCCAGCGGGTGGCCCCCATGGCGTTATGCCCCATGACGTCCACCACCACCAGCAGCAGCACCCCGGCGACATACCCCAGTGGCACCCAGCGCGCCATGAAGCGCGGCTCCAGCTGGGCGATGACCACCATCGACAACAGGCCCAGGCCGAACGACGACGCCTGCTTGATCAGCAGGTCCCAGTTCTTGCCACTGGCCGAATACAGCACGAACAGGCTACCGGCCGCCAGGGTCAGCAGCAGGATCAGCAACGGGCCATCAATGTGCATGCGCTGCAACAAAGTGGCGCGGCGACGCATCACATCCTCACTGGAGAGGATGCGGTCGAAATTACTCTTCACGGGCCGTAGCCTCCGCGCTTGAAGGGTTGGCAAACTCAGGCTTGAGCCTGCCGTCCTGGTCCAGCAGCCAGGCGTCCATGATCTGGCGCACCACCGGGGCGGCCACGCCGGAACCGGACTCGCCGTTCTCGACCATCACCGCCACGGTGATTTTCGGGTTGTCGGCCGGGGCGAAACCGACGAACAAGGCGTGGTCGCGATGGCGTTCCTGGACTTTGGAGCGGTCGTACTTCTCGCCCTGCTTGATCGCAACCACCTGGGCGGTCCCGCTCTTGCCAGCAATCCGGTACTGCGCGCCAACAGCCGCCTTGCGCGCCGTGCCCCGCGCACCGTGCATCACTTGCTGCATGCCGTGGTTGACCTTGGCCCAGTCGGACGGGTCGCGCAGGACGATGTCCGGGATCGGGTTTTCATCCACCGGCGTTTCGCCCTCGATGGTCTTGGCCAGGTGCGGGCGGATCCACTTGCCCTTGCTGGCCACCAGTGCCGTGGCCTGGGCCAGTTGCAAGGGCGTGGCCTGCATATAGCCCTGGCCGATCCCCAGGATCAGGGTTTCACCGGGGAACCAGGCCTGGCGCCGGGTGGCGCGCTTCCACTCGCGGGACGGCATCAGGCCTGGGGATTCTTCAAACATATCCAGGGACACTTTCTGACCGAGGCCGAACTTGCCCATGTAGGTCGACAAGCGATCAATCCCCAGCTTGTGGGCCAAGTCATAGAAGTAGGTGTCGTTGGAACGCATGATCGCCGTATCCAGGTCCACATAGCCGTCGCCGGTGCGGTTCCAGTTACGGTACTTGTGATCGTAGTTGGGCAACATGTAGTAACCCGGATCGTAGACCCGGCTGGAAGCGGTGACCACCCCCGCATCCAGGCCGGCAATCGCCACCGCCGGCTTGATGGTCGAACCCGGCGGATAGAGGCCGCGCAGCACCCGGTTGAACAGTGGCCGGTCGATGGAGTCGCGCAACTCGGCATAGGCCTTGAAGCTGATCCCGGTGACAAACAGGTTGGGGTCGAAACTCGGCTGGCTGACCATGGCCAGGACCTCGCCAGTGTTCGGATCCAGCGCCACCACCGCGCCACGACGCCCGCCGAGGGCCATTTCCGCAGCCTCCTGCAACTTGATATCCAGGCTCAGGACAATGTCCTTGCCGGGAATCGGGTCGGTGCGCTTGAGCACCCGCAGCACGCGGCCACGGGCGTTGGTCTCGACTTCCTCGTAACCCACCTGGCCATGCAGTTCCGGTTCGTAGAAGCGCTCGATACCGGTCTTGCCGATATGGTGAGTGCCGCTGTAATTGACCGGATCGAGGGTTTTCAGCTCTTTTTCGTTGATCCGCCCCATGTAGCCGACCGAGTGGGCAAAGTGCGCCCCTTGCGGGTAATGCCGCACCAGTTGCGCCACCACCTCCACGCCCGGCAGGCGGAACTGGTTCACCGCGATCCTGGCGATCTGCTCTTCGGTCAGCTCAAACAGGATCGGCACCGGTTCAAACGGGCGCCGCCCCTGCTTCATGCGCTTCTCGAAGATCGCCCGGTCTTCCGGCGTCAGTTGCAGCACCTCGACAATCACATCGAGGATCTGCTGCCAATCGCCGGAACGTTCGCGGGTCATGCTCAAGCTGAAGCTGGGCCGGTTATCGGCAATCACCACGCCATTACGGTCGAAAATCAGGCCACGGGTCGGCGGGATCGGCTGCACATGCACCCGGTTGTTTTCCGACAGCGTGGAGTGATACTCGTACTGGATCACCTGCAAAAAATACAGGCGGGCGATCAACACACACATCAGCACCACCACCGCGATCGCGCCAAAGATCACGCGCGCGCGTACAAGACGTGCGTCTTTCTCGTGGTCCTTGATGCGGATCGGCTGGGTCATCAGGCAGGGCGCAGACTATTTGTGGTAAGGGTGCCCGGACAGGACTGTCCAGGCGCGATACAGCTGTTCACCCATCAGAATCCGCACCAGCGGATGGGGCAACGTCAGGGGCGACAGCGACCAGCGCTGATCGGCCCGCGCGCAGACTTCCGGCGCCAGCCCCTCGGGGCCGCCGACCATGAAGTTGACCGTGCGCGAATCCAGGCGCCAGCGATCCAGTTCCACCGCCAACTGCTCGGTGCTCCAGGGTTTGCCGTGCACCTCCAGGGTGACGATGCGCTCGTTGGCACCGACCTTGGCCAGCATCGCCTCGCCTTCCTGACGGATAAAGCGCGCCACATCGGCGTTCTTGCCCCGGGTGTTGAGCGGTATTTCCACCAGTTCCAGCGCCAGTTCCGATGGCAGACGCTTGGCATATTCATGCCAGCCTTCTTCCACCCACTTGGGCATGCGTGAACCGACAGCGATCAGACGCAGGCGCACAGCCGTTCCTTATTCCTGGTCTTTGTTGAGCTTGTCGAAGTGCGCGTGACCGACTTCAGGGCTGTGGTGCTTGCCATCGGCGGCACGGCTCTGCTCGGCACCTTTCCACAGACGCTCCAGGTCGTAGAACTGGCGGGCGTTGCTGGTCATCATGTGCACGATCACGGTGTCCAGGTCAGCCAGCACCCAGTCGCTGTCGCCCTTGCCTTCTTCACCCAGTGGCTTGACGCCCTGGGCTTTGACGGCTTCGCGAACCTTGTCCAGCATCGCGCCGATCTGGCGGTTGGAAGTACCGGTGGCGATGATCATGAAGTCGGTGATGCTTTGCTTGTCACGCACGTCCAGGACCTGGATGTCCTGGGCCTTCACGTCTTCCAGGGCCGCTACGGCCAGCGCTACCAGCGCTTCGCCCTCGGGAGCCGGGACCAGCAGGGCTTCCACCGGCAACGGTGCGCTCTTGAACGTGCCTTTGCGCTTAACTTTGCTTACGTCTTTGTTCGTCATATAAAACTCGTTTTGCTCATTAGTTCGGGCGCTTCAATACACGACTATTCGTGCCTTCAAGCGCGCCTTTTCAGTTCGACGCACGGTAAAGCCCGTGCGCATCGATGTAGGCCAGGACCGCGTCAGGCACCAGGAAACGTACCGACTTACCGCTGGCCAGCAGTTGACGGATCTGGGTGGCCGACACCGCAAGCGGGGTCTGCCAGACAAATGCAATATTCCCGCTCGGCCCGGTCAGGGCCTGTGGGTCACTTACCGACCGCGCTGCCAGCAGGTTGCGCAAGGCATCCGGCGGTTCGCTGTCGGCATCCGGGCGTTGCAAAACCAGGATGTGGCAATGCTGGAGCAACTCTTCCCAGCGATGCCAAGTGGGCAGTGCGCAAAATGCGTCCCAACCCAAAAGCAGAAACAACTGGTCATCGGCGGCCAACTCGGCCCGCGTCTGTTCCAGGGTGTCGATAGTGTAGGACGGTTTATCGCGCTTGAGCTCGCGGTCGTCCACCACCAACGGGGCAATCCCGGCCACCGCGCACTGCACCATCGCCAGGCGCGCCTGCGCGCTGACCTGCGGCGTGTCCCGGTGCGGCGGCCGGGCATTGGGGATCAGCCGCAATTCTTGCAGGCCGAGGGTGTCCGCCACTTCCAGGGCACTGCGCAAATGGCCGATGTGCACGGGGTCGAAGGTGCCACCGAGCAGCCCGATGCGTTTAGCCATCAAGTGCGCACATGACCGTCGCCAAAGACCACGTACTTCTCGCTGGTCAAGCCTTCGAGGCCCACCGGGCCACGGGCATGCAGCTTGTCCGTGGAAATCCCGATCTCCGCCCCCAGGCCGTACTCGAAGCCGTCGGCAAAGCGCGTCGAGGCGTTGATCATCACCGACGCGGAGTCTACTTCGGTGAGGAAACGCCGGGCATCGCTGAAATGCTCGGAAACAATGGCGTCGGTGTGCTTGGAGCCGTAGGTATTGATGTGCTCGATGGCCTGGTCCAGGTCATCGACGATACGGATCGACAGGATCGGCGCCGTGTATTCGGTGTACCAATCCTGCTCGGTGGCTTCGATCACATCGCTGCCCAGCAAGGCCCGGGTACGCTCGCAACCGCGCAGTTCCACGCCCTTGTCGCGGTAGATCGCCGCCAGCGGCGGCAACACACGCTCGGCAATACCGGCGTGGACCAACAGGGTTTCCATGGTGTTGCACGGCGCGTAGCGATGGGTCTTGGCGTTGTCGGCAATGCGGATCGCCTTGTCGAGGTCGGCCGCCACATCGATAAACACATGGCAGACGCCATCCAGGTGTTTGATCACTGGCACCTTGGCATCACGGCTGACGCGCTCGATCAGGCTCTTGCCGCCGCGTGGCACGATCACGTCGACAAATTCCGGCATGGTGATCAGCGCCCCTACGGCGGCGCGGTCGGTGGTCTCCACCACTTGCACCACTTCGGCCGGCAACTCGGCCACGGCCAAGCCTTGCTGGATGCAGGCGGCGATGGCGCGGTTGGAGTGAATGGCCTCGGAGCCGCCGCGCAGGATGGTGGCATTGCCGGACTTCAGGCACAGGCTCGCCGCGTCGATGGTCACATTGGGGCGCGACTCATAGATGATGCCGATCACGCCCAGGGGCACGCGCATCTTGCCGACCTGGATACCGGACGGCAGGTAGCGCATGTCGCGGATTTCACCGATGGGGTCCGGCAGCTTGGCCACCTGGCGCAGGCCTTCGATCATGTCGTCGATACGGGCCGGAGTCAGCGCCAGGCGATCCAGCAATGCCGGCTCCAGACCATTGGCCCGGCCGTTGGCCAGGTCCAGCTCGTTGGCGGCGGTCAACTCGGAGCGCGAGGCATCCAGAGCATCGGCAGCCGCCAGCAGGGCACGGTTCTTCTGCGCAGTGCTCGCACGGGCGATCAACCGCGAGGCCTGACGGGCAGCGCGACCCAGGCGGGTCATGTAGTCAAGAACGGACTCAGTCATGGTCTGGTGGGGTCTTGGCAAAGAGGAAAGCGGCAGATTATAGCTGTCGCGCCGTCCTACGGACAGCGGTGAGGGGCGGATGGTCGAAATGAACTGTAAAAACTCAAGGTTCAGCGGTGATTAAGCCTGGAGTTGATATCATTCGGTCACATTTGGCCTGTGCAACCGTCCATCGTCATGTCCAATTTTCCCCCGAAGCTCCCCGCCAACGCCCTGCCCGATGGCTTTTTCGACCGCGACGCACAAACGCTCGCGAAAGACTTGCTGGGCAAAGTCATCCGCCATCGGGTCGGCGATGTGTGGCTGTCAGCACGAATTATTGAAACCGAAGCCTATTACCTGGCCGAAAAAGGCAGCCATGCGTCCCTCGGCTACACAGAAAAGCGTAAGGCTTTGTTTCTGGATGGCGGCCACATCTATATGTACTACGCCCGTGGCGGCGACTCCCTGAACTTCAGCGCCCAGGGGCCGGGCAATGCCGTGCTGATCAAGTCGGCCTACCCCTGGGTGGATGACGTCTCGGGGCCCGCCAGCCTGGCACATATGCTCCTCAACAACCCCGACGCCAGCGGCCGGCCACGCCCGCCCCAGAAGCTCTGCGCCGGGCAGACCCTGTTGTGCAAGGCCCTGGCTTTGAAAGTGCCAATGTGGGACGCCAAACGCTTCGACCAGGAGCGGCTTTACGTCGAGGATGTGGGCCTGGCGCCCGCGCAGATTATCCAGACCACCCGCCTGGGCATCCCCGGCGGGCGCGATGAACACCTGATGTATCGCTTCGTCGATGCGGGCTATGCGGCGTATTGCACACGGAACCCCTTGCGACGCGGCCAGGTCGAAGGCCGCGATTACGTTTTGATTTGAAATATGCCCTGCAGCAATGGGCTTGTGTGGGAGCGGGCTTGCTCGCGATAGCAGCACCTCGGTCTGTCAGTCATACCGAGTCGCTTGCATCGCGGGCAAGCCCGCTCCCACACAAGCTCGTTTCTACGGGGGGAGATGACCATTAATGGAGTTGATTGTATGGGCCCATGGCTCGATGGCATTACTGGCTGGCTGACCCTTAACCCGCAATGGCTGGCGGCGGCGGTCTTTATCGTCGCCTTTGTGGAATGCCTGGCCATCGCCGGGATTATCGTGCCGGGCACGGTGCTGCTGTTCGCCATTGCCGCACTGGCCGGCAGCGGCGCGCTGTCCCTGGGGGAAACCCTGCTGCTGGGCTTGCTCGGCGGGCTGCTGGGCGATGGGGTTTCCTACTACCTGGGCCGGCATTTCCACCAGAACATCCGGCGCTTGCCCGGCTTGCGTCATCATCCCGAGTGGATGGACGGCGCCGAAGCCTACTTTCAGAAGTACGGCATCGTCAGCCTGCTGGTAGGACGTTTTATCGGCCCCTTGCGCCCCATGCTGCCGATGGTGGCCGGGATGTGCGACATGCCGTTCCCGCGCTTTGCCGCGGTCAGCGTACTGGCCGCTGCCGGCTGGACGGTCGCCTACCTGTTGCCTGGCTGGGCCGCCGGCGCGGCATTTCGCCTGCCGCTGCCCGAAGGGTTCTGGCCCGAGGCCGGGGTAGTCGCGGCCTGCCTGGCCGTGTTGTTCGGCATCGCCCTCAACAGCACCCTGCGCGGCCACCGCCGCGCCACGCTGTGGACGGGCTGCGCCAGCCTGGCGTTGTTGATCGCGATGTTTATCGGTTATCCGTACCTGAACCATTTTGACCAGGGCTTGATGGCCCTGGTCCAGGAACATCGCAGCCCGGCCATGGACCGGGCCATGGTGATGATCACTCAACTGGGCGAGTTCAAGAAGATGTTCGTCGCCAGCGCCGTGTTGACCGGCCTGCTGTTACTGGCACGGCAATGGCGCCAGGGGATTTTTGTCGGGGCCACGCTGCTGGGGGCCGCGCTGATCAATACCGGGAGCAAGCTGTTCTTTGCCCGTGGCCGGCCAGAAATCCTCGTCGACCCGCTGACCAGCTTCAGCATGCCCAGCGGCCACGCCTCTGGCGCGTTTGCGTTCTTCCTCGCGCTGGCGGTGCTGGCCGGTCGCGGCCAACCGATCCGCATGCGCCTGGCCTGGCTGCTGCTGGGTGCCATTCCGGCCGCCGCCATTGCCCTGTCGCGGGTGTACCTGGGGGCTCACTGGCCGAGCGACATCTTGGCTGGCACCTTACTGGCCATGACGGTCTGCGCCTTCAGCCTGACCGTGAGCCAGCGCCAGCACCCACTACCGGCCATGGCGCCGAAGGTGTGGTGGCTGATCGTGCCTGGGTGCGTGGCGGTCCTCGGTTTTTTTGCCCTGACCGGGACCTCCCACGCCCTGCTCCGATACGCCTATTGACCTACGCCGGACCAACCCAGTCCACGGGAGCATTGCGCCGCTCGACGCTGCGCTCCCGACGCTCCAGCAGCATTTCATCGGCAATTTCGGCAGCCCGCTCGGCAATGTACTCCGGGCCTCGATCGTTGGCCTGCTGAATCAGTTGCGTCGTAACGCTGACAAAAAAAGCATCCCAGACCGGCTGCTCCGATGGCGATAAACGAATCATGTTCACTCCCTGACAAATAGTGGCTGAAGCCCCACTATTTCAGGCGATGAGCGTACTGCAACGACGAAAATTCCGAATCTGTTGCGGATAATTCCGAGCAACAGGGTTCACGGGAACAATTCGCCCTGCAGCTCATCCAGCAGCAATTGAATCGCGTCCAGCCGTTGCTCGGGATCGTCGAGTTGCAGCAATTGGATTTTGTCGGAATCGGTAAACGGCAGCAGGTACGCCAACCGGTTACCCAACACTTGCTGCCCTTGCGCATCGGCGCCCATGTCCAGCGAGGCGACCATCGGGTGCTCCGCCAGGGCCTCAAGCAGGGCCAACAAGTCGGCGTCTTCCTCGCCCAGCGGGCGTTCGGGCTGTTCTTGCAACCACTCGATATCGGCCACCAGCAGTTGATCGCGCTGCACATCCGCCTCAAGCACTCGAAACCTGCGCCCGCCCTCGACACGAATCCCCAGCAAGCCGTTGTCCTGCTGCTTGAAGTCCCGAATCAGCGCCTCGCAGCCAATCAATGCATAGCCGTCCGGCGCCAGGCCGACCTCTTTGCCATCCAGGATGCACACCACACCAAAGCCTTCGCCCTTTTTCATGCAGCGGCCGATCATGTCCAGGTAGCGCGCCTCGAACAGTTGCAGATCGAGGGTGCAGCCTGGAAACAGCACCGTATTGAGCGGAAAAAGCGCCAGACTCATAAAGCGTTCCTTAAACCCGACTTAGATCACCAAAGACACCGCCAACGGCAGAAATACCGCCGTGGCCACGCCCATCAGACTCATCGCCAATGCGGCAAACGCGCCGCACTCCTCGCTCTCCTGCAAGGCCACCGAGGTGCCGACCGCATGGGCCGTCATACCCAAGGCCATGCCTCGCGCCTCCGGGCTGTGTACCCCCAGGCGCGACAGGAACGCCGGCCCGATCATCGCACCGATCACTCCGGTGATCAGCACGAACACCGCTGCCAGTGCCGCGACGCCACCGATCTGCTCGGCCACCAGCATGGCAATCGGCGAAGTCACCGACTTGGGCGCCATGGTCATCAGCACCATATGCTCGGCGCCAAACCACCAACCCAGCCACACACACAGGCCGGTGGCAAACACGCCCCCCACTACCAGCGTAGTAAAAATCGGCCAGAACAATTGGCGAATCCGCCTCAGGTTCAGATACAACGGCACCGCCAGCGCCACCGTGGCCGGGCCCAGCAGGATGCTCATGATCTCGGTACTTTTGCGGTACTCGACGTAGGTCAGGCCGCACCCCAGCAACACGCCGATCACCAAGAGCATCGACACCAGCACCGGTTGCAGGAAAATCCAGCGGGTTTTCTCGAACCCCGCCAGCACCAGCTGATAGGCGCCCAGGGTAATGCCAATGCCAAATAACGGATGGTGGATCACCGCGGCCCACGCGCCCTGCCAATCGAAGGTCATTGCCCCTCCTCCCGCTGCGCCTGGCGCTTAACCAGCTTTTGCATCAGCACGCCAACAAAAGCCATGGCGATCACCAGCGACAATACCAGCGCCCCGACGATGGCCCAGAAATCGGCCGCAATGTCCTTGGCGTACACCATCACCCCCACCGCCGGCGGCACCAGCAGCAACGGCAGGTAACGCAATAGGCTGCCGGCGGCCAGGCTCAACGGCTCACCGACCTCACCACGCCACACCAGGTACGCCAGCAGCAGCAACAGGCCGACAATCGGCCCCGGCAAGACCGGCAGGAACAAATGATTGATCGCCGTGCCAAGCAATTGAAACAACACCAGCCAAGTCAAACCGCGTAACAACATGGGTTTTTCTCCCCCAAAAGCCCGTGGGCATTATAAGCACGCAGCCCCTATGAACTGGCATTCGCCAAAAGCATGGTGGGTTGACCGGGTCATTTGCCCATGATGATCTACATTGGTTCCCTGGAATCCAACCAAAACAACACCCCCCGCCGGCGCGAACAGGCTCGCGCCTACCGGGAGATAAATTGATGAACCAAGGAGAGTCGCAATGCCCTTTGTACCTGTAGCGCAACTCAATGATTATGTCGGCAAGGAACTGGGACGTTCCCCATGGCTCACCATCGACCAGGAGCGTATCAACCTGTTCGCAGAAGCGACCGGCGATTTTCAGTTCATCCACGTCGACCCGGTAAAAGCCGCCCAGACTCCGTTTGGCAGCACCATCGCCCATGGCTTCCTGTCGTTGTCGCTGATCCCCAAGTTGATCGAAGACATCCTGATCATGCCCGAGGGCTTGAAGATGGCCGTCAATTACGGCCTGGACAGCGTGCGTTTTATCCAGCCGGTAAAAGTCAATTCCAGGGTGCGCCTGGCGGTGACCCTCACCGACGCCACCGAGAAAAAGCCTGGCCAGTGGCTGCTCAAGGCCACCTGCACCCTGGAAATCGACGGCCAGGAAAAACCGGCCTACATCGCCGAGTCGTTGTCACTGTGCTTCGTCTGATACACCCGTAGGAGCCGGCTTGCCGGCGATAGCGCCGGCAGACGCGCCATCGCCGACAAGTCCTAATTCGCGCATAGACCACTAGGTATAGCTTCCCCCGCTGCGGCATACTCGGCGCTCAATTATCCGGATCCCGCTATGCGCCCACTTGTCCCCCTTGCTCTCGCCTTGTTGCTCACCGCTTGCGGCGATGGCGAACCCCTGTTGCCGCCCGATGCCCGGCTGCCGGACGGCGGGCGTTATCGCGGGGATGTGGTCGATGGGCTGTTGCAAGGCCAGGGCCGGGTGGACTACCCCAACGGCAGTTGGTACGCCGGGCAATTCGACAAGGGCCAGTGGCATGGCCAGGGCGAATGGCATGGCAGCAACGGCGAGGTCTATAAAGGCCAGTTCCAGCAAGGCCTGTTCGACGGCCAGGGCACCCTGACCACCTCGGCCAATACCTACGTCGGCGGCTTCAGGCAAGGCCGGCGCAACGGCGAAGGCACCCTCAAAGAGGGGCAAATGACCTATCGCGGCGAATTCAAGGACGACCAGTATTCCGGCCTCGGCCGCCTGGAACTGGCCGACGGCAGCCAATACCAGGGCCAGTTTGCCCACGGCAAGCCCAACGGCGAAGGCCAGCGCAACGACGACAGCGGCAACCAGTTCAGCGGGCGCTTCGTCAATGGCCAGCTGGAGGGCAATGGCACCTTCAACAGCGCCGAAGGCGACATGTACATCGGCCACTTCAAGCAGAACCAGCTCAACGGCAAGGGCCGCTACGAAAACGCCGACGGCGACGTGTGGACCGGCGAGTTCCGCGAAGGCGCCCTCAGCGGCAAGGGCGAACTGACCGGCGTGGATGGCAGCCATTACCTCGGGCACTTCAGTGACTGGCGCTTTACCGGTGAAGGGCGCCTGAACCTCAGTGATGGCAGTTTCTATATCGGTGGTTTCGACAACGACAGCTATCACGGCCAGGGCACCCTGGTACTCGCCGATGGCACCGTGCAGGCCGGGACCTGGGCCAACGGCCTGCGCGTGCGCGATGCCGACGGCAAGCTGTTGCCCGATGCCCTGGAAGTCGGGGTACTGGCCCAGGGCCGCTTGCTCGACGACGCCCTCGCCGCCGTACCGGCGTCTACCCCGGCCGTCGAGCTGTACACCCTGGTGGTGGCCGGCGACGGCAAGCAAAGCGTATTCCTGCGCGAGGCCGACTATGTCAGCAACCTGCTGGCCAGCCGCTTCGGCGCGCGCGGGCAGATCCGCCTGGTCAACCACCGCGACCATATCGCCGACCGCCCGATGGCGACCCGCGAAAGCCTGCGCCGCGCCGTGCAGACCCTGGCCGAGCGCACCGGCCCCGAAGACCTGGTGTTTATCTACCTGACCAGCCACGGCACCCACGAACACCAACTGGTGCTCGACCAACCCCGCATGGAGCTGGCCGACCTGCCAAGCGACGAACTGGCTGCGGTGATGGCACCACTGAAAAACCGCGACAAGGTCATCGTGATTTCCGCGTGCTACTCCGGCGGCTTCATCCCGGCGCTCAAGGATGAACACACCCTGCTCATGACCGCTTCGCGCGCCGATCGCGTGTCGTTTGGCTGCTCGGAAGAAGCCGACTTCACCTACTTTGGCGACGCCTTGTTCGCCCAGGCCCTGACCCAGACCGACGATTTGCAGCACGCCTTCAAGCTGGCCCAACGGCATGTGACCGAACGGGAAATGGCTGACAACTTCGAGGCCTCCGAACCACAGATCTGGGCCCCCAAGCGCGTGATCGCCCGTTGGCAATTATTGCGTAAGCAGCAGGCACGAAAGGCGCTGGAAAGCGTCTCTATCAATAGCAAGGACGCCAAGAGCAACTAAGCTGAAACTGTATCAAGGGGGGAAACACCATGTACTTGACGCCTCAGCATATATTGCTTGCCGGAGCCTCGGGCTTGACCGGGGAACATCTGCTGGATCGCCTGCTCAACGAGCCCACCGTCACTCGCGTGCTGGCACCCAGCCGCCGCCCGCTGGCCGAGCACCCGCACCTGGAAAACCCGGTCGGCGACCCCAGCGTATTGCTGCCACACCTGAGCGGCCGGGTCGACCTGGCCTTTTGCTGCCTGGGCACCACCCTCAAGCAAGCCGGTTCCGAACAGGCCTTCCGTGCGGTTGACCTGGACCTGGTAGTGGCATTCGGCAAGCGCGCCCGGGAAATGGGGGCTCGGCACCTGATCGTGATCAGCGCGATCGGCGCTGACCCAAAATCCTCGGTGTTCTATAACCGGGTCAAGGGTGAGATGGAACAGGCCTTGAAAACCCAGGGCTGGCCGCAACTGACCATCGTGCGGCCCTCGCTGCTGCTGGGTGAACGCCTGGAGACACGCCTGGCGGAGAAACTCGTGGGGCCGTTGTCACGGCTGATTCCCGGCAAGTATCGCGGCATCGAAGTGTGTGAACTGGCCCGGGCCATGTGGCGCCTGGCGCTGGAAGAGCAGGATGGGGTGCGGGTTGTCGAGTCGGATGAGCTGCGTAAACTCGGCAAGTGAATCTGCGGTGACCGGGCGGGCCTCATCGCGGGCAAGCCCGGCTCCCAGATGAATGCATTCACAGATCAAATGTAGGAGCTGGCTTGCCTGCGATGGAACCCGCCCAGACAACATGCACCGCTACAGGCTACAACCCACCCGTCGCATTAAACCCAACCCCCAGCACCGTCAACGCCGACAGTGGCAATAGCAGCGTGTCGAGCAAGGCACTGGCCGGCAGGTCGAGGCCGGGGTAGCTCGGCGCTTCGGCGCCAAAGCGGTCCATGGCACAGCAGCCACCCTGCATTGCATACAGATCCAGGCGCGTGCCTGCATACACCACTGGAGCGCCGGGTTTCGCCGCATCCAGGGTGCGTGCGGTGGCGCAACCCGTCAGGTGCAGTGCCAGCGCGATCAGCAGGGCTTTATTCATCGCTGCTCAAATGATGCTCACCCCAGCGCGGCAGCATGTCCTGGGGGATATTCAGCAGGTTGAGAATCCGCGCCACCACGAAATCCACCAGGTCATCGATGGTCTGCGGCTGGTGATAAAAGCCTGGCGACGCCGGCAGGATGGTCACGCCCATATTCGACAGCTTGAGCATGTGCTCCAGGTGAATGCTCGAATACGGCGCCTCGCGCGGCACCAGGATCAACTGGCGGCGCTCCTTCAAGGTCACGTCCGCCGCGCGCTCGATCAGGTTGTTGCAGGCACCGGTGGCAATCGCCGACAAGGTGCCGGTGGAGCACGGCACCACCACCATCGCCGCCGGCGCACCGGAGCCGGAGGCCACTGGCGCCATCCAGTCTTCCTTGCCGTAAACCTTGATCTGCCCTGCCGCCGCACCGGTGTATTCGGTGAGGAAGGCTTGCATCATCTGCACCTTGGGCGGCAGCGAGACATCGGTCTCGGTGGCCATCACCAATTGCGCCGCCTTGGAAATCAGGAAATGCACCTCGCGGTCTTCGCGCACCAGGCAATCGAGCAAGCGCAACCCATAAGGCGCGCCAGACGCACCGGTCATCGCCAGGGTGATACGCTCCGGCCCGCTCATTGCAGCGCCTGCGCAAGTTTGCCGTGCAGGCCGCCAAAGCCGCCGTTACTCATGATCACCACATGCGTGCCCGGCTTGGCCTGGCGCTTGACCTGTTCGATGATGCCTTCCAGGGAATCGCTGACAACCGACGGCACCGTGCACAGCCTGGCCACAGCCGCCAGGTCCCAACCCAGATTGGCCGGTGCGTACCACACCACCTGGTCGGCATCGTTGACGCTTTCCGGCAGGCCATCGCGGTGTGCGCCCAGCTTCATGGAGTTGGAGCGCGGCTCGATAATCGCGATCACCGGTGCATCGCCGACACGCTTGCGCAGGCCGTCGAGGGTGGTGGCAATTGCCGTGGGGTGGTGGGCAAAGTCGTCGTAGATGGTAATCCCATTCACTTCAGCGACCTTTTCCATACGCCGCTTGACGCTCTTGAACGCACTCAGCGCGGCAATGCCCATGGCCGGCACCACGCCGACATGGCGCGCCGCCGCCAGGGTCACCAGGGCGTTGGCGACGTTATGCTGGCCGGTCATATCCCAATCGACGATGCCTTGGGCCTCGCCCTCAAACAGCACTTCAAACCTGGAGCCATCCTCGCTCAACAACTTGACCTGCCACTGCCCGCCCGCGCCGGTGGTTTGCACCGGGGTCCAGCAGCCCATCTCGATCACGCGCTGCAAGGCCGGCTCGGTGGTGGGATGAATCACCAGACCTTCGCTGGGAATAGTGCGTACCAGGTGGTGGAATTGCCGCTCGATGGCTGGCAGATCGGGGAAGATGTCCGCATGGTCAAACTCCAGGTTGTTCAGGATCGCCGTGCGCGGGCGGTAGTGAACGAATTTGGAGCGTTTGTCGAAGAAAGCGCTGTCGTATTCGTCGGCTTCGATGACAAAAAACGGGGTATCGCCCAAACGCGCCGACACCGAGAAGTTCTGCGGCACACCGCCGATCAGGAAGCCCGGACTCATGCCCGCGTGCTCCAGCACCCAGGCCAGCATGCTGCTGGTGGTGGTCTTGCCATGGGTACCGGCCACCGCCAGCACCCAGCGGCCTTGCAGCACGTGATCAGCCAGCCATTGCGGGCCAGAGACATAAGGCAGGCCTTTGTTCAGCACGTATTCCACAGCCGGGTTGCCACGGGACATGGCATTGCCAATCACCACCAGGTCCGGCACCGGGTTGAATTGCGCCGGATCGTAACCCTGGGTCAACTCAATGCCCTGGGCCTGCAATTGCGTGCTCATGGGTGGATAGACGTTGGCATCGGAGCCAGTGACATGATGGCCCAGCTCTTTGGCCAGGACCGCCATCGAACCCATGAAGGTGCCGCAAATACCGAGAATATGAATGTGCATAGTCGACCTCGTAAAACATCGAGGCAGGTTAGCGTAGGGTGGGAAAATTCGCACTCTTTTAGCGATTAGCGTGCAATCTTTTCCAGCCATGATCACAGCGTTCTCGGGCAAGCAGTCACTGGCTTTTTCTACTTTTCTCTACAACTCAATGAACTGAGTCAAGCCCGGTGTTTGGGAAATACCCGTACAACACCAAGCCCGACAACTTGCAGTTATCACAACACACAACCACATTCAAACTACCGAACAAAAAAACAGAAAGTTCACTTTCAAACCATGTTCCCTTTCTTCTTTTCTTCCAACTCACGGACGACAACCAGGCGCCCTATATTTTTACTAATCTGATCGCTTCTTTTATCAAGCACATTCAATTGATGGGTGACACTACTGGACCCGGTCGCAGATTCATCTTTATAGGGCTTGAAAATAAATTCATTTTCTTCGGCAACTGCCTGCAAAGCCTTTTCTACCCCAGCGTAAATCTTATCAAGTTTTTCGAGGCGCTCATTCACTCCGGTTGGCCAGTCCGGACTCTTCCCAAGAGCCTTGCCCTCGCCACCCTCTACAAGAGTTTGGAGCGTATTGGTCAAAAGCAGCATTTTTAACTCGGCATTATCCAAGCGCAAATTAATCGTTGCGGCATCTTGCTCCCCCGTAGTGCCTGGCGCCGCAGCAACGCCATTGGCCATCTGACTTGGTGCAGGCAGGTGGGCCGGCGGCAACAATGGGGTATTGGCGCTAAAGCTACCTTTGATAGTTTCACCACTCCACACTGAACCCGCGTAAGTGCCAATACTTAACGGTGTGCTGACAAGTCCATTTACAGTCGCATTCACAACCGCATCACGTGTGACAGTCTTCAAGGACGGACCCGTTTTAAATACACCGGCCTTGACCAGACGATCGGCTGCAATCAGGTTGCCTGCCACATCGCCAAAAGTCGTCGGTTTCTCAACAGCCGGCTTGACCGGACCAGAGATTGGCGAGCCAGGGTGCTGCGTTTTGAACGCGAGGTTTCTGAAGTTAGTGATCCCAGGAGTGTTCGGAGGGCTGGCGGGTGGGCGCGGAACGTTATTCGCAAGGGATTTATAGACACCTGAAGTCCCAGACAAGTGCGGGAGGCTGGGCTTGGGATTGGGCCTGGGGAAAAACTTGGGGAGGCCTGGCAATTTAAGCCCCCTTTTTAGGCGCACAGAACCTTCACCCGGACGTTCACCCGCCGTATTCGCCTCGCCGGGTGCGGGGCCCTCTGGAACGCCCGCTGTTTCATTCAAGCTTGGCGCACTTTTCGTACCGGTGGCTACTTGTTGACTATCTCCCCAAGCGACCGATTCCATAACTTGCAGAGAACTTTTCGCTGGGAAATTTGTAATATTCATATCTTCACCTCTATAGTAAAAATAGCTCATGAAGCGTCACTGCTAAACTCAAGCATCCCTGAAGCCAACGTTTCAATAAACATTGAAGCGCCTGCCCCACCTGAGTATAAAAAAACAAAAATCAGTTCCACAAAATACACAAACAAAAACAGCTACTACAACTTACAACAACAATCTCTAATCATCAGAAATTTTACCACCTTTTACGCTATCACCTGGAAACGCAAAAAATGCTTTAATTAGTTACTACCTGATTTCTCCCACCCGACCATCAGAAAACTTAAAATACAAAAAAACAATTAATACATCACCCATTCGCACAACTACAAGACAAGCAAGTCATCCAGGGAGCTTAAGCCCCCTCGACCTCACTCAGCCCGCTGAACGCAAGGCGATGCCATGTTTGCGCAACTTGCGGTACAAGGTATTGCGGCTGATGCCCAACTGTTCCGCAACAAGGGTCATATGCCAGCGCTGCTGCTCCAGGGTGGCCAGCAATGCCAGGCGCTCGGCGTCCTCCAATGGCTGCCTGCCTCGCGGTACGGCGATTTGTGCCTGGGACGAGGCCTGGCCAATCATCGCCGGCAAGTCGCTCAACCCTACCCTCCCCCCGTCACACAGTGCAGCCAATGTACGCAGCACCGTACGCAGTTGCCGCACGTTACCCGGCCAGGAGAAATCCAGTAGTGCTTGACGCGCCTCGATAGCCAGCACTATCGACTGCCCGTCTGCTTCTTGCGCCAGGAGAAAGTCCAGTAACTGCGACTTGTCACTACGCTCGCGTAATGGTGGCAATGCCACTTCCAGGCCATTGAGGCGATAGTACAAGTCTTCACGGAAAGTGCCGCTGGCCACCCGCGCCAACAAGTCACGGTGGGTTGCGCTGATGATGCGCACATCCACCGCTTGCGGCTCGCCACCAATGGGCACCACCAACCGATCTTCCAGCACCCTTAACAGCCGGGTCTGCAAGGCCAGGGGCATATCGCCGATCTCGTCGAGGAACAAGGTGCCGCCGTCGGCCTGCTGCAGCTTGCCGCGCATACCTTCCTTACGGGCGCCGGTGAAGCTGCCGCCGCGGTAACCGAACAGCTCGCTCTCGATCAGGCTCTCGGGGATGGCCGCGCAGTTCAGGGCCACGAAGGCTTTGTCGGCACGCTGGCTGGCGTGGTGCACGGCTTTGGCGAAGGCCTCCTTGCCGGAGCCGGTTTCGCCATTGATCAGCAGCGGCACATCGCGCTCGAAGACCCGCAAGGCCTTGCGAAAATCGTTTTGCAGCGCCTCATCCCCCAGGCAGATACCCGGCAAGCGTGGTCGCTCAACCTTTGGTGGCGCTTGCACTACAGGAGTCGGCGCCCGGCGGGCCTCGCCGCGCAGTACCGCAAATAAACTGCGCCCATCACGGGTGCGCAGAGGCCAACTGGCGCTGGCATTGGCACTGGCGCGCCCGAGCAACTGGTCCAGGGTGCAATCGAAAAACATCTCCACCGGCAGCCCCAGCAAGCGCCCGCGCGGCTGGCCTAGCAGGTTCTGCGCGCTTTGGTTGAGCGCACAGATCCGCCCTTCGCCATCAAACGCCAGCAGCCCTTCGCTGAACAGGCCCACGGACTCGGCCTGCAGGTGGAAACGCAGCAACCAGTGGTTTTCAAAGTGACGCAGGAAATAGCAGCTCTCGATCATCTTCGCCGAGAGATTGACCAGCGCCATGGTGTGGAACTGGCTCTGGCGCGACACCGCCTCGCGGGCCGAAGACACGTCGAGCACCGCCAGCAGGTCGCCATGGGGGTCGAACACCGGGCTGGCGGAACAGGTCAGCCCGGTGTGGCGCCCGCGAAAGTGTTCGTCGCGGTGAATGGTCAGGGCCTGGCGCTCCACCAGGCAGGTGCCGATGCCGTTGGTGCCTTCACAGGCCTCGCTCCAGTCGGCGCCGAGCCACAGGCCGGCCTGCTCGAACACCTTGCGCTCGCTGGGCGCGGTGACGCAATTGAGAATCACCCCGCGCGCGTCGGTCAGCAGCACCGCGTGCCCCGCGCCGGAAAGTTGTTGATGCAAATGGTTCATTTCGGTGCCGGCAATGTGCAGCACTTGTTGCAGGCGCTCGCGGCTTTCCAGCAGGCGATCATGCTCCAGCACCGTGGGGGCGATGGTCAGTGCCGGGTCAAGGTGGTAGTCCTCCAGGCAGCGTAGCCAGGAGCGGGCGATCGATGGATCGCTGCCGGGGCCGTGCAGCGGGTCTTGCCCGCGGGTGACCGTCAGGACTTGCCGGGCATGGCGGCTGAAATCATCGTTGTGCATATTCTTATTGTTCTCCTGTTGCGTGGGACACACCGCGGACCGGGGCACCCAGCATCCTCCAGGCCTTGGCGCATTGCAATCCCGGGGCGACCCATGGGTCACAGCCTGTACCGTTTATGGCGCAAAGTGTCACACAGGCTGTACCAGGCCTGTCACAGCAACGCCCTGCAACAAACCCACAACCCTTGATTTACCTGACCTGCAAGGCACTGGCCCGACCTTTGCTCTACGCTTTATCAAGCGCAGCCACGCTGCACTCCAATAAACATAAGAAGTCAGGAGATACCCCCCATGCGTTACGCACACCCTGGAACTGAAGGCGCTATCGTTTCGTTCAAGGCCAAGTACGGCAACTACATCGGTGGCGAATTTGTGGCCCCGGTCGATGGCAACTACTTCACCAATACTTCGCCGGTTAACGGCAAGCCCATCGCCGAATTCCCACGCTCCACAGCCAAGGACATCGACAAGGCACTGGACGCCGCCCATGCCGCCGCCGACGCCTGGGGCAAGACCTCGGCCCAGGACCGCTCGCTGGTGCTGCTGAAAATCGCCGACCGCATCGAACAGAACCTCGAACTGCTGGCCATCACCGAAACCTGGGACAACGGCAAGGCGGTGCGCGAAACCCTCAACGCCGACATCCCCCTGGCCGCCGACCACTTCCGCTACTTCGCCGGCTGCATCCGCGCCCAGGAAGGCAGCAGCGCCGAGATCAACGAACACACCGCCGCCTATCACTTCCACGAACCCCTGGGCGTGGTCGGGCAGATCATCCCGTGGAACTTCCCGCTGCTGATGGCCGCCTGGAAACTCGCGCCCGCCCTGGCCGCCGGCAACTGCGTGGTACTCAAGCCCGCCGAGCAGACCCCACTGGGCATCAACGTGCTGATGGAAGTGATCGGCGACTTGCTGCCACCGGGCGTACTGAACGTGGTGCACGGTTTCGGCAAGGAAGCAGGCGAGGCCCTGGCGACCAGCAAGCGTATCGCCAAGATCGCCTTTACCGGCTCCACCCCGGTGGGCTCGCACATTATGCATTGCGCAGCCGAGAACATTATTCCGTCCACCGTTGAGCTGGGCGGCAAGTCGCCGAACATCTTCTTCGCCGACATCATGAAAGCCGAACCGCAATTTATCGAAAAGGCTGCCGAAGGCCTGGTGCTGGCGTTCTTCAACCAGGGCGAAGTGTGCACCTGCCCCTCCCGCGCGCTGGTAGAAGAGTCGATCTACGACGACTTCATGAAAGTGGTGATGAAGAAGGTCGAATCGATCAAACGTGGCGACCCACTGGACACCGACACCATGGTCGGCGCCCAGGCGTCCGAGCAGCAGTTCGACAAGATCCTGTCGTACCTGGAAATCGCCAAGGGCGAAGGCGCCGAGCTGCTGACCGGCGGCAAGGTGGAGAAACTGACCGGCGACCTGGCAACCGGCTATTACATCCAGCCGACCCTGCTCAAGGGCACCAACAAGATGCGCGTGTTCCAGGAAGAAATCTTTGGCCCGGTGGTCAGCATCACCACCTTCAAGGATGAAGCCGAAGCGCTGGCGATTGCCAACGACACCGAGTTTGGCCTGGGTGCCGGCCTGTGGACCCGCGATATCAACCGCGCCTACCGCATGGGCCGGGCGATCAAGGCCGGGCGTGTGTGGACCAACTGCTATCACCTGTACCCCGCGCATGCGGCGTTTGGTGGCTACAAGAAGTCCGGCGTGGGTCGCGAGACGCACAAGATGATGCTGGATCACTATCAGCAGACCAAAAACCTGCTGGTGAGCTACGACATCAACCCACTGGGCTTCTTCTAACCCTCATCACTCCCACACTTGAAATGCAATCAAGTGTGGGAGCTGGCTTGCCTGCGAGGAGGCCAGCACAACCAACACTCATGTTGAATGTGAAACCGCTATCGCAGGCAAGCCAGCTCCCACACTGAATCATCACAAATACTCGGCATCTCATCCGGCTCAAATCAGCCGGGATAAAACAATAAGAACCAAAGGTACTTCCCCATGCCTAGCGAACCCACCAGTTCGTCAGTCGACTTTGAAAAAGTCGGCTCCGAATACTTCCAACAACGAGAACTGAAAAAAGGCGCCGCTGGCTGGGTGCTATTAGTCGGCCTCGGCGTGGCCTATGTGATTTCCGGCGACTACGCCGGCTGGAACTTCGGCCTGGCCCAGGGCGGCTGGGGCGGGATGTTTCTCGCCACATTGCTGATGGCCACCATGTACTTGTGCATGTGTTTCTCCCTGGCCGAACTGTCGTCCATGATCCCCACCGCTGGCGGCGGCTATGGTTTTGCCCGTAGCGCCTTCGGCCCTTGGGGGGGCTTTCTCACCGGCACGGCGATCCTGATCGAATATGCCATCGCCCCCGCCGCCATCGCCGTGTTTATCGGCGCCTATTGCGAGTCGCTGTTCGGCATTGGCGGCTGGATGATCTACCTGGCGTTCTACATCATCTTTATCGGCATCCATATCCTGGGCGTCGGTGAAGCGTTGAAGTTGATGTTCGTGATCACCGCCGTGGCCGCGATTGCCCTGGGCGTGTTCCTGGTAGCGATGGTGCCGCACTTCAATGTCGCCAACCTGCTGGACATTCCCGTGACCGAGGCCAGGGGCGCCAGCAGTTTCCTGCCGTTCGGCTATGTCGGCGTGTGGGCCGCGATCCCTTATGCGATCTGGTTTTTCCTCGCCGTCGAAGGCGTGCCCCTGGCCGCCGAAGAAACCAAGAACCCCAAGCGCGACCTGCCCCGTGGCCTGATCGGCGCGATTGTGGTGCTCACCAGTTTTGCCCTGCTGATCCTGGTGATCGCCCCGGGCGGCGCCGGCACCCTGGCGCTGGTCAAATCCGGCAACCCCCTGGTGGAATCCCTGGCCCTGGCCTATGGCGGCTCGACCTGGATGGGCAGCTTCGTCAACCTGGTGGGCCTGGCTGGGCTGATCGCGAGTTTCTTCTCGATCATCTACGCCTACTCCCGGCAGATCTTCGCCCTGTCCCGAGCGGGTTACTTGCCGCGCAAATTGTCGCAAACCAATAAAAGCAAGGCACCGGTGTTGGCCCTGGTCATTCCCGGGATCATCGGTTTTGGCCTGTCGCTGACCGGCCAGGGCGACCTGCTGATTCTGGTGGCGGTGTTTGGCGCGACCATTTCCTACGTGCTGATGATGGCCGCGCATATTACCCTGCGCATCCGTCGCCCCAAAATGGAGCGGCCATACCGCACACCGGGCGGCATCTTCACCTCGGGCCTGGCCTTGATACTGGCCTGCATCGCCGTCGTGGCAGGCTTCCTGGTGGACCCGCGCGTGGTGATTGGCGCGGCGATCATCTATGGAGTATTAATTGCTTACTTTGCTTTCTACAGTCGGCATCACTTGGTAGCAGGCACGCCGGAAGAAGAATTCGCGGCGATCCAGGCCGCAGAGGCCGCCTTGCACTAACGCCGTAAACCACGGCGCGGGCCACCGCCCGCGTCGTCATGGAGAGTCTGTATGGCAAGTTTTTCCCACTCGGTCGGTGCATTGACCTACCGTTTCGACAGCCTCAAGGACGTGATGGCCAAGGCCAGTCCCGCCCGCTCCGGGGATTTTCTCGCCGGCGTCGCCGCACAGAACGACGGCGAACGTGTGGCGGCGCAAATGGCCCTGGCCAATATCCCGTTGAAGCACTTCCTGCAAGAGGCGCTGATCCCCTACGAAAGCGACGAAGTCACCCGGCTGATCATCGACACCCACGACCAGCAGGCCTTTGCCGTGGTCAGCCACCTGACCGTCGGCGGCCTGCGGGACTGGCTGCTCAGCGACGCGGCCGACGAACACAGCCTGCGTGCCCTGGCCCCGGGACTGACCCCGGAAATGGCCGCCGCCGTGTCGAAGATCATGCGCGTGCAGGACCTGGTGCTGGTGGCGCAGAAGATCCGCGTTGTCACCCAGTTCCGCGGCACGATGGGCCTGCGCGGGCGCTTGTCCACACGCCTGCAACCCAACCACCCGACCGATGAACCGGCCGGCATCGCCGCGAGCATCCTCGACGGCCTGCTGTATGGCAACGGCGACGCCATGATCGGCATCAACCCGGCTACCGACAGCATCGCCTCGATCTGCGCCATGCTGGAAATGCTCGATGCCATCATCCAGCGCTACGAAATCCCGACCCAGGCCTGCGTGCTGACCCACGTCACCACCTCCATCGAAGCCATCAACCGCGGCGTACCGCTGGACCTGGTGTTCCAGTCGATTGCCGGCACCGAGGCCGCCAATGCCAGCTTTGGGATCAATCTGAATGTGTTGCAGGAAGGTTACGACGCAGGCTTGAGCCTGAATCGCGGGACCCTGGGGCACAACCTGATGTATTTCGAGACGGGCCAGGGCAGCGCCCTGTCGGCCAACGCGCACTTTGGGATTGACCAACAAACCTGCGAAACCCGCGCCTATGCCGTAGCGCGGCACTTCAAGCCGTTTTTGGTCAACACCGTGGTCGGGTTTATCGGCCCCGAGTACCTGTACAACGGCAAGCAGATCATCCGCGCCGGCCTCGAAGACCACTTCTGCGGCAAGCTGCTGGGCGTGCCCATGGGCTGCGACATCTGCTACACCAACCATGCCGAAGCCGACCAGGACGATATGGACACCCTGCTGACCCTGCTGGGCGTGGCCGGGATCAACTTCATCATGGGCATCCCGGGTTCCGACGACATCATGCTCAACTACCAGACCACCTCCTTCCACGACGCGCTCTACGCCAGGCAAACCCTGGGGTTGAAGCCCGCGCCGGAATTTGAACAGTGGCTGGCGAAAATGGGCATCTTCACCCAAGCCGATGGCAAGGTGCGGTTTGGCAACAACCTGCCCCCGGCCTTCCGTCACGCCTTGGCGCAATTGGGATGAAGGAGCCTCCAGTGCAGATCGACACACCTCAAAGCGATAACCCGTGGCTGGAACTGCGGCGCCTGACCCCGGCGCGGATTGCCCTGGGCCGCACCGGCACCAGCATTCCCACGGAGGCGCAACTGAACTTCCAGTTCGCCCACGCCCAGGCCCGCGACGCGGTACACCTACCGTTTGACCATGCCGAATTGAGCCGCCAAATGGCCGAGCGCAGCCGCGACAGCCTGTTGCTGCACAGCGCCGCACCTGACCGCCACAGCTACCTGCAACGCCCGGACCTGGGGCGCCGCCTGAGCGATGAGTCGGCACAGGTCCTGCGCGACTACGCCCTGGCCAACCCGGGCGGGGTGGACCTGGCGGTGGTGGTGGCCGATGGTTTATCGGCGCTGGCGGTGCATAAACACACCGCGCCGTTTCTGACACGCATGGAAGAACAGACCCACCCTGAAGGCTGGTCGTTGTCGCCGGTGATCCTGGTGGAACAGGGCCGGGTGGCAGTCGCCGATGAAATCGGCCAGTTGCTCGGCGCCAAGATGGTGGTGATCCTGATCGGCGAGCGGCCGGGACTCAGCTCACCGGATAGCTTGGGGCTGTATTTCACCTACAACCCCAAGGTCGGCCTGACCGATGCCTACCGCAACTGTATTTCCAATGTACGCCTGGAGGGCCTGAGCTACGGCATGGCGGCGCACCGTTTGCTGTACTTGATGCGCGAGGCCTGTCGGCGGCAGTTGTCGGGGGTCAATCTCAAGGATGAGGCACAGGTTCAAACACTGGAGTCGGATGATCCCGACTTGATGAAAGGTAACTTCCTACTTAGCCCGCCCAAGGAGTGATGCCGGCACGATTGCGATTTTTCGCCACCTTAGGCAGCATCAAGTGGCGGCCGCCCGAGTAATGGACCGTTTGCCGTTGTATTCCTATAGAAGTTGAGGCCTAGCATGCGGATTACTCAAGCGACTCTGGAACACCTGGACCTGTTGACCCCATTATTCGTCAAGTACCGCGAGTTCTATGGCGCGCTGCCCTTTCCTGACTCGTCCCGGGCTTTTTTGGAAAAGCGCCTGCGGCGCAAGGAGTCGGTGATCTACCTGGCCCTGGCGGATGACGACGACCACAAACTGCTGGGCTTTTGCCAGCTGTATCCAAGCTTTTCCTCACTGTCGTTGAAACGGGTGTGGATCCTCAATGACATCTACGTCGCCGAGGATGCCCGCCGCCAACTGGTGGCCGACAACCTGATGCGCACCGCAAAAAAGATGGCCAAGGAAACCAATGCCGTGCGCTTGCGCGTATCGACCAGCAGCGACAACGCCGTGGCGCAGAAGACCTATGAGTCCATGGGCTTTCGTGAAGACACCGAGTTCAAGAACTACACGCTGCCGATCAGCGAAGACTAAAAGCCATTCGCCCAAACACCACAAAAAAATGTGGGAGCGGGCTTGCCCGCGATAGCGCTGGGTCAGTCGAGGTATTTTTCACTGACACACCGCTATCGCGAGCAAGCCCGCTCCCACATTTGGATCAGTGCTAGTCAGAATAGCTGCGACATCCCCCGCTACAAAACCAACACGCTTTTCACCATTCAATCCGTATAATGCCGACCTTTTAGGGTTGTAAGAAAAACGGCATACACGCGTAGCCTTATTACCCGAGCCTCCGCACAGGCCCGCTGAGTCGGGTCATTCACACAGGTGCCATCCATGGATTTCAACCCGCTCGACCTTATCCTGCATCTCGACGTGTACCTCGACCTGCTGGTAACCAATTACGGTCCGTGGATCTACGCCATCCTGTTCCTGGTGATTTTTTGCGAGACCGGCCTGGTGGTCATGCCGTTTTTGCCCGGCGACTCCCTGCTATTTATTGCCGGCGCCGTCGCTGCGGGTGGCGGCATGGACCCGGTCCTGCTGGGTGGCCTGCTGATGCTGGCGGCGATCCTCGGCGACAGCACCAACTACGTGATCGGCCGCACCGCCGGGGAACGCTTGTTCAGCAACCCCAACTCGAAAATCTTCCGCCGCGATTACCTGCAAAAAACCCACGATTTCTACGACAAGCACGGCGGCAAAACCGTGACCCTGGCGCGCTTCCTGCCGATCCTGCGCACCTTCGCGCCGTTCGTCGCCGGCGTCGCCAAAATGCCGTATCCGCGCTTCTTTGGCTTCAGCGTGCTGGGCACCATCCTCTGGGTCGGCGGCCTTGTCACCCTGGGCTACTTCTTCGGTAACGTACCGTTCATCAAGAAAAACCTGTCGCTGCTGGTAGTGTTCATCATCCTGCTGTCGCTGGTGCCGATGATCATTGGCGTGGCCCGCAGCCGCTTTGGCCGCACCTCATCCGAAGCCAAGCCGCACTGATCGGCCATGTGGTCCCTCAGCGCCTGGCGTCGCCGGCGCCTCCTGGCCAAGCACCCGGTTGCCGATGAAACCTGGCAACGGGTGCGCCATCACCTGACCTTCCTCGACGGTATCAGCGCCGAACAGGACCAATGGTTGCGTGAAGCCAGCGTGCTGTTCCTCACCGAAAAGCACCTCACCGCCCTGCCCGGCGTCGAACTGCATCAGGAACAACGCCTGCTGCTCGCCGCCCAGGCCCAACTGCCACTGATGAACCTCGGCGAGCTGGAGTGGTACCAGGGCTTTCACGAAATCATTCTCTACCCCGACGATTTCCGCAGCCCCCAGCGCCATCGCGACGCCAGCGGCGTGGAACATGAATGGGATGGCGAACACAGCGGCGAAGCCTGGCAACAAGGCCCAGTGATCCTCGCCTGGCCGGGCGTGCTGGCCAGCGGCAATTGGGAGGGCTACAACCTGGTGATCCACGAACTGGCGCACAAGCTCGACATGCTCAATGGCGATGCCAACGGCCTGCCGCCGCTGCACCATGGCATGCCCGTGCAGCAATGGGCCAGTGTGATGCAGAGCGCCTATGACGACCTCAACCGCCAGCTCGACCACAACCCCGACGCCGAAACCGCCATCGACCCTTACGCGGCGGAAAACCCGGCAGAATTTTTTGCCGTCACCAGCGAATATTTCTTCAGCGCCCCGGATTTGCTCGCAGACAGTTATCCACAGGTCTACGCGCAACTGAGTCAGTTTTACCGCCAGGATCCACTGGCCCGCCTGAAACATCTGCAGGCCAGCGACCCGCGCTATCAGACTGAAGGCTAAGTACCGTACGACGTCTGGCGCGTGGCATCGGCGCAGGAATATGCCTATAATCGCCGCCACTTTTAGGCCAATCCGGCCACTTTACCTGGCCAACTACGGGGGCAACGCCCAATGAGCTACAGCAAGATTCCGGCTGGCAAAGACCTGCCGAACGACATCTACGTCGCCATCGAGATTCCGGCCAACCATGCGCCGATCAAATACGAAATCGACAAAGACAGCGACTGCCTGTTCGTTGACCGTTTCATGGCCACCCCGATGTTCTACCCGGCCAACTACGGTTTTATCCCCAACACCCTGGCTGACGACGGCGACCCCCTCGACGTGCTGGTCGTGACCCCTTACCCGGTCACCCCAGGCTCGGTCATCCGCGCCCGCCCGGTTGGCATCCTGAATATGACCGACGACGGCGGCGGCGATGCCAAAGTCATCGCAGTGCCACACGACAAGCTGTCCCAGCTGTATGTCGACGTGAAGGAATACACCGACCTGCCGCCACTGCTGCTGGAACAGATCAAGCACTTCTTCGAGAACTACAAAGACCTCGAAAAAGGCAAATGGGTGAAGATCGACGGTTGGGGCAACGCAGACGCCGCCCGTGCCGAGATCATGAAGTCGGTAGCCGCCTACAAAGGCTGATACCGCTACTCATTGCCCCGGCAATCAAAAAAGCCCCGATTATCCGGGGCTTTTTTTGTGGGAAAAAATAAACAATACGTTCAACAATATAAACAAAACAGCAACTAACGTTTAACTGCCAAGCATTTAGCCAGGATTTTACTTGCAATAAGGAAACACCTACATACACCAATTCAACTCATGGTTTATTTGATCTGTTTTTCCGGCCAGTAAACTCTGCGTTTATGAATACATCAGGTGATCGCTTAAGAATGTTACTTCGGGAAGTTCATCTTTCCGCATCCGACTTCGCCAAGAATCGCGACGTCACGCCCCAGCATGTGAACAACTGGTTCAAGCGCGGCGTGCCCATGGCCCGGCTCGACGAAATAGCAGAACTGCTGTGTGTCACCAGCCGCTGGCTGCGTACCGGCGAAGGCCCTAAATACCCGCCGACCAACCTCCAGCTGGAAGGCCCCAACCCCGCAAACAGCGCTGCCACACGCGAAGACTGCGGCCATTATCTCTGCGGCCCCGCCAGTGGCCCGGAAAAGATCGACGTGGAAATCCCCCTCCACGCCTCCTTCAACACCCAGGAAAGCCTACGCCTCTCCCTGCGCACCCTGGAACAACTCAACGTCACTGCCGAACGCGCCTTGGGGGCCTACATGGTCGGCAACAGCATGATCGATATTATCCAGGACGGCGCCATCCTGGCCATCGACCGCGGCCGCACCCAGATCATCGACGGCGAAATCTACGCCCTCGAACACGACGGCATGCTGCGCATCAAATACCTCTACAACCGCCCCGGCGGCGGCCTGCGCATGCGCAGCCACAACAGCAACGAACACCCCGACGAACTCCTGACCTACGACCAACGCTTCGAGCAAAACGTACAAATCCTCGGCTGGGTCTTCTGGTGGTCCACCCTCAACAACCGCCGCCCACCGGTGCCGCTGGATGACCATCTGATCGGCTACGACAGCTCTAAATCAGACCAAACGCTGGGAAACTAAGGAAAACATGAGTATCATGCGCGGCACATTTGGCAGGGGTTGGCATAGCGCCAACACCCCCTGCCCGGCGATGCGGAGGAGTTCCCGCTGATGCCCCCTTTATCATTTGGGTGAAAGCCTGAGTGAATGATTGAAGGCTGGTGAGGTTTACCAAAAATAGACTTAACCAGTCCCCGAGAAGCCGGCCACAAGCCGGCTTTTTAATTGTCCGAAATAATCCTATCCCATCCGATAATCTTCCTGATAGCGTAGCTATTCCGGGGGTTTTAAGCATTTCCCTGTCCGATGGCGTTCAAAGCCATTCGATCTCATCCGACGATGAAGTGGGGGGACAGGTGGGGGGACAAAACTGCGACAGGGGAAATCTAATGGGTAAGCTGAATCCGAAACAAGTCGAAAACCTGACCGAACCCGGCACCTATGAAGATGGTGATGGGCTTCGCTTGGTCGTCAAACCTACTGGGCGTAAATCCTGGCTGCTTCGCTTCCAACTGGCGGGCCGTCGTAGAGAGATGGGGCTGGGCTCATTCCCTGAGGTGAGTCTCAAGAAGGCGAGACAAGACGCCAGCGCTAAACGCAGCCAACTGAGTGATGGCATTGATCCCCTATCAGCCAGGGACATAGAGCGCGCCGCTCAACGGGAAGCCCAGCGTGCAAGTGAAGCCAAGCAGATGAAGTTCGAGACTCTGGCAGCAGAATACCGCGATGCTCACGGCTCGGCGTGGTCGGAGAAATGGCGTAAGGGATGGCTGCGAAAGCTAGAGCTGTATGCGTTTGATCACATAGGCAAGCTGTCAGCCGAAGACATCGGCACTCCCGAAGTGCTTAAGGTGTTGCAACCCATCTGGGCCACCAAGACTAGAACCGCTGACGAGGTGCGTGGGCAAATAGAACAGATCCTGGACGCGGCCAAGGCACGCAATCTGCGACAGGGTGAGAACCCTGCTCGCTGGCGCGGGCACTTAGACAATCTGTTGAGCCGCTCTGAAAAGAGGAAAGCTCGGAAGCGTGAGCACTTTGAAGCATTGCGCTGGCAGGAAGTGCCGGAACTGATGATAAAGCTCAGGGCAAATTCCACTCCCCCGTCCTGGGCCGCTCAACTGCTGATCATGACCAGCGCACGCGCCCACATGGTTAGGTTCGCTCGTTGGGATGAGTTTGATCTAGAGGCTGGAACTTGGTCCCTGCCAGACGAGCGAATGAAGATGCGAGTAGCTTTCGTAATTCCGCTTGCCAAGGAAGTCGTAGAGCTGGTGAAGAGGATCCCGCGAGATGAGGGAAGTCCCTTTCTCTTCCCAGGCCAAGGCAAGACAGGGGTAATGCACGCAAACGCTATACGAACCCTACTGCATGACATGGGTTATGAGCACATCACTCGTCATGGGTTTCGGTCTTCATTTCGTGATTGGGCCGGTGAATGCACCCATTACCCACGGGAGGTCTGTGAAATGGCGCTAGCACATGACGAGCGTGATCAGACTGAAGGTGCATACTCTCGCTCGGACTTTCTGGATAAGAGGCGCTTACTTATGAATGACTGGAGCATATTTACAACCCCTCCGCCAACAACCTGAATATAAAGTTTATCTAGAGGTCGCCGCCTCGAAATATATAATCAGCGCACAAAGCAAGGCGCCTCAAGGCGGCAAAACCCACCGAGTGACACATTGCAGATGCCGCTCTAAATCATGAGATGAGAAAACTTTAAATCTCTAGGGAGACAGACAAGATCGCGCAAAGCTATCAAAGCTTGGCGAACCCAATACTTCTATACGTTCATGCCGGCTCAGGGCCGGCATCAAGAATCCAACTTTACATTAGAGATAGTTAGGGCTCAACACGAAACACTTCAGCGCAACTAGGACAAGATACATCTCGCCCCTTTAACGCATGTCGAAAATAGTGATCTCGAACCTTACCTTTCTTCTCTATACTCGTAACAATAAATTCGTAAACATCAAAGTCTAATGAGATCCAATTCCTGTCCACATATTCTGAAAGCGCCTTGGAAAGCGTATTAGCGGCCTCAGCATAACTACGCCACGGATTGGCAGGGCTAGGCACTAACAATTCAGCTAACATCTCATAAATGTCTTCTCTTATCTTTTTTCCAACCTTAGCCCCCAAAACCCTTCCATTATAAGCCAAATTCACTACAGACATAAAATTCTGCATCCCATCGAATCTACCAATCTCTAATGCAGATCTCATAGCAAGTATTGCCGAAGCTTCAGGACGCCCCTCCGTAAGCCTCGACACCGCCGCCTCATAATAAAGAACCGCATAGAAAAATCTCTCTTTCAACTCTACCGTACCACGAGCATCACCCTCCCTCAGCCAACATTTCAAAATATCCCTCTCAGAAACAACCCCCTGCTTTTCCACAAATCGAGAAACATGCTTTCTAAAAAGATGGAACGATTCCTTTGGCCAAAATTTTCTAAGCGAAAACCGCAACATCGCTCGCAACTTTGACAGTGCAACATAAGCCCCTGCACCCTCAACTTCCGCAACTGAATTGTACGCACGCATAAAACCTCAGCCATTTCAATTAAGAATCACAACTCCTTTTTTACCTTCCTGCACAAGGCGAATCAGCCCATCACGGGCAAGCTTTTCGTATATATCCTCCAGCCTATCTGAATCTCTAAGTCTATTTGGACAATGACGTCTAATATAGGTTTTATCAACGCTCCGCTCACCTTTTTTATCATAATTCGACCTAATCCAAGCGTGGAGCTCACTGGCATCGTTCTCTAGCATGGTATCAGGGCTGAATACTTTATTAAACTGACGTGAAAACCAATAACCAAGCTCAATTGACGCCCGCATCGTCGTCTCAGAAACATCCCCCTCGCGACCCTCAAATATATGAAATATAGCAGCCAATCTGATCATATTTTCAGCAAGCTTTGATGCATGATCTGGCGCCCACCCATAAGTCCCATCTTCCGAAATTTCTTTTTCTATCTGATTGCGCGTATTGTTCCAGATCTCACTAGCACGTTCCGACAATCGAATCGCTTTTCGAGTACACTTGCCAAAACGACGACCATCAACATACTCTTTCAGAAGAGCAACTGCCTTATCTCCAAACCTCTCGCAAGCGTCCCATCGCTCTTCAGATCCGTCAGTAATTCTAGAACCTTGAGTGGACTTAGGCCGGCAAAATAAGAAACGAGAAGTAAGACCCGTACCTCTTGCAGCATCTCCCTTGATCTCGTTGAATGACTCAAAAACACTAGGCTGAATCATTAAGCAAAGGGCAAGTCTTGCATCGAGCACCTGATAGGACTCACTTGAAACACGCCCCACCCGCACACCATCCCCACTCCAGACTGAATTGATTTTATCGAAATGTTGAAATGCTCCTCCTTTCAGAATCCCTGACGCTTCGCTGGAGATCCATCCTGCCGACGACAAACCACCATTCATAGCTTGAAACAAAGCCTGGACTGTCACATCATCATTGAGAAACAACAAGTTCAATGGTGGACTTGGCTCTTTATCTTGATGCTCACAGATCAGCCTAGCAACTTCTTCCGTGGCCTCACCTCGTTTCACGCACCTTCTTAAATTAGATTTATGTGCTTTTAAAATCTCGAACCAAACAGCATGCAAAGACTTATACTTAGTCAACTCAAGACCGCGCTCCACAAGGATCGCTTCTTGATATTTAAATACACTTGCGGACAACGCACGAAGCGTCGGTGACTTTCCACTCCCAGAGCCGGCGATCGCCATGATAGCAAGCGACAACGGGTAAACATTACCTAGAGGAGACCTAACGTCATATAGACCCTGACAAGCTAATGACATCATCGCCAACGCAGAGCAAACAGCCAGTTCCCTTGGGGATTTTATGTTTCTCTGCACCTCATAAACTGCTTCAGAAAAAACTTCGAACGGTAAATCCGGAACAGTATCAGGTGCAATATGTTTATTTGATGCATCCTTTGGTGCAGGTGAAGCCCTATTCCATGACGGCTGCCGCGCCGGCCTCTCACCATGCATCAACGTCCCTCCTGTTTTTTCAATTCAATAAATGCTCTTATCTCCCGCAGATCCCATCCGACTGCGAAACTACCGATCTTGAACGGCTTAGGAAAATCCGAATCAAACCACTTTGAACCTGGTTTAATTCGCTCATATATAGTCGACCGACTGAGCCCCAGCATGACCTGAAGCCGATTAATGCGGATTACGCGAAATTCATCCTCAAAACTATCTATTTGCATAAGGCCCTCCCTCAGACGCCTCAACGGTATCTGGTAGGTGAAATAGAAACAGCCAAACCGCTAAACAGATATTATTTCTAGCGATTGCCTTGACATGGCTGAGATTTCGAGAGTGACGAACCACAGCATTTTTTCTAACCAACAGCCCTCCGCTACCTGCTAAAGCTGCTACCGCTGTAGCAAAAGTAGCGGCCGTAGGGGGCGTCCACCCTGCATGAAAACTCCATTCGTTATTTTTTCGGCCACACATAACCTCCCTGACTACATCATCAAGGAGGTTAGCCCCATGTCATTGCAGTGCCCTCGCTGTCATTCCCCCAAAGTCGCTTCTTTCCATCACGCCATGAAAGTCGGCGCGGCTATCGGTACCGTTGGCGGTGTTGCTCGTGGCGTCAGTGCGGCACTGGCTGGTGGGCAGGCTGGTGCGCTGATTGGCGCTATCGCCGGACCGGTCGGTATCAGTCTCGGCTCGGTTTCTGGGGCAATCCTCGGAGGCCTTGCCGGCGGTGTTGGCGGCTGCGCACTCGGCGCCCAACTGGGTGAGTCGCTTGATCGCCACGTCCTGGCCCACAACCTCTGCCTGCTCTGCGGCCACCGCTTCAATCTGCCTGCTTAATCCATTACCTCACTCTCATTTATGACGTCCGGATGGTGCTGCGCGATGCGCAGCCTTTATGCCGGCGCGCACCCAAAGGAATCACCACCATGGCTCATTTCGTCGAAACTATGGCCTACGCTGGCGTAACTCCCTGGCATGGCCTGGGCAATCAGCTCACTCAGAAACAACCCATCGAAGTTTGGCAACGCGAAGCTGGGATGGACTGGGCAATCCAAGAAAGCCCCGTTCACTTCAAAGCCGATACTGTCGGCCATCTCGGCAGCATCCACTCCTTCCCCGGGCAAAAGGTGCTCTACCGTTCGGACACCAAAGCACCGCTGTCGGTGGTTTCCCAGCGCTACCACACCGTGCAGCCTCGGGAAGTTTTGGAGTTCTATCGTGACCTCACCGAGGTCTCCGGTTACGAGCTGGAGACTGCGGGGGTACTCAAAGGCGGGCGCAAGTTCTGGGCACTGGCGCGCACCGGACAAGGCGCTGCCCTGAAAGGAAACGATCAGGTCAACGGCTACCTGCTGCTAGCCACGTCCTGCGACGGCACCCTGGCCACCACGGCAACACCCACCACCGTGCGCGTCGTATGCAACAACACCTTGACGATAGCCCTGGACGGTTCATCTCGTGCAATCAAGGTGCCGCACAATACCCGCTTCGATTCGAAGGCAGTGAAGAAGCAACTCGGCATTGCCGTCTCGCAATGGGATGAGTTTATGTACCGCATGCGCCATCTCGCTGAGCGCAAGGTGAAGTGGCCTGAGGCTTTGGGGTACTTCATGAACGTGCTGTGCGAGGTCAATCCGAGCAATCAGCTACCGGAGCAATTACCCAATGAGCGGGCCTTGCGCAAGGTACAAGATCTGTATGAAGGCCGTGGTCGGGGCAGCCAGCTCGAATCGGCACATGGCACCGCCTGGGGCCTACTCAATGCGGTGACGGAGTACGTCGATCATGAGCGCCGCGCCCGTAGCAATGAGTACCGCATGGACTCGGCGTGGTTTGGTCAAGGTGCGCAGATCAAGCAACGCGCCCTGGATGCAGCCCTGCGTCTTGCCGCTTAACCCTTCTCGTCAATCGCCACGCCCGGTCAGCCTTGTGCTGGTCGGACGTATTTATGCCTGCAAGGTGAACACGATGAAAGCAACCTCATTGAATAGTAGTACCCCTAAGCCCCGCCCTGCCCTTCGCCTGGTCAGCACTAAAGAGCTGCCGCGTGAGGACTGGCTCGCCATACGTAAACGAGGCATCGGTAGCTCCGACGCAGGCGCGGCGGTTGGCCTCAACCCGTACAAATCGCAGTTGGAGTTATGGCTCGAAAAGACCGGTCGCGATGCCACGTTACCGAAAATAGATCCTCATGATGAAGAGAGCCCAGCCTATTGGGGCAATGTGCTGGAACCCATCGTCGCTTGGCACTACAGCAAGCGCACCAAAAACAAGGTGCGACGGATCAACGCCGTGCTGCAGCATCCGAATCCCAAATTACCCTGGATGCTCGCCAACATCGACCGCGAGGTGATCGGCGCAGACGACGTACAGATCCTCGAATGCAAAACTGCCGGCATAAATGGGGCACGCCTTTGGAAGGACGGCGTCCCCGAGTATGTGCAGCTTCAAGTGATGCACCAGCTCGCCGTTACTGGCAAGCAGGCCGCGGATGTGGCGGTACTGCTGGGCGGTCAGCACCTGGAGATCCATCGCATAGAGCGTGACGAGCAAATGATCGCTCGCCTGATCGAACTGGAGCGCAAGTTCTGGACCTACGTGGAAACCGATACCCCGCCACCGGCCGACGGTAGCGCATCGGCTGAAGCAGCTTTGCGCTGCTTGTACCCAGAAGACAACGGCCAGACCGTCGACTTCAGCAGTCGCGCCGGTTTAGCAGCGGCCTACCTGGAACTCAAGGCCGTTCGCCAGTCCATCGGCGAGAAGGAAACGCGCGAGGCCCAGCTCAAGCAGATACTGCTGCAGGCCATGGGCGAGGCCACCCGAGCGGATTTTTCCAGCGGTTACATCAGCTGGAAGAAATCCAAGGACAGTGCCGTACTCGATGTCCAACGCCTATTGCAAGAGAAACCCTACCTACAAGTTCGCTACACCAAAACCAAGGAAGGCAGTCGTCGCTTCCTGATCAACTGACTCCGCTATTCCCCAATTCTCTCCCCTTGGCCAGTCCATTCAGTTCGCGCTGCGTGGCTGGCCTTTTTTCATTTCCAGGAGAACCATCATGTTGAAAGGCTTAGCCCTGACACCCCCTGTGCTCGGACGCATCTCCATCGGCAAAATCGTCGAGAGAAACGGCAAGCGCCTACCGGAGAAAGATGATCAGTTCACCATTACATCCCAGGTACAAAGTAGGGATGGCTGGCTACTACACCCACTCAACGACGAACTGCGCCAGAGTAAGGAAGACAAGCTGCGCAGCATCCCGGTACGTCTTCTGTTCAACGAACCGGAGCTGAATTTCCGGGCCGACTACACCCTGTTCGACCGCCAGTCTGGACGACCGCTGTGTGTCGGCAATGGCGAGGCCTGTAAACGTGTCACGCAGGACGGTATGCAATCACTGCCCTGCCCCTCGCCGGATGTTTGTTCATTAGCCAAAGGCGGAGCCTGCAGGCCCTATGGCCGGTTGAACGTGCTAATCGGTGATGACGATCCACTCGGCAGTTTCGTGTTCCGCACTACCGGCTTCAACAGCATCCGCACCCTGGCCGCTCGCCTGCATTACTTCCAGGCTATCTCGGGCAACCGCTTGGCCTGCCTACCGCTGGAGTTGCGCCTGCGTGGCAAGTCGACACGACAGAGTCATGGCACACCGATTTTCTACGTCGACCTGACCGTGCGCGGCGGCATGGACATCGCAGAGATGCTGCAGTCTGCCAACGAACTTGAGACCCAACGGCAATCAGCGGGATTTGATCAGGTAGCGTTGGATGAGGCGGCACGTCGAGGCTTTAGCAACGGCGCTTTTGAGGACAATGAGGAAGACAGCGGCGCTGTGATTGAAGAGTTCTTTTCAAGCCCGGATGCAACCGCCGCCACCGAACTATGCAAAGCACCACAAACCTACTCCAACGCTTTGGCCGACAAGCTCGAAGCGCTCGCAACTCAAACTCATTGACCTAGCACCTGCCTGACTTCAGGAAGACTTTGGAGGCCCGAAATGACCCTACTGCGATTTCTGCTTTGCCTGTTTGCGTTCATTGGCGCGTTGGCGGCAGCCGGCACGTTGGTCGTAAGCATTGTGTTGATGTTGCGTTTCCCGCCACTGCTGGTCGGCGTACTGCTGGCGTGCTGGATTCTGAATCGCCTGCTTAAGGTGTTGAGCGCATCGATCCAGAGCAATCCCAGCAAAAACGCTGCCACGTAACGGTGGCCAGACAGCGCATAGCCACACTCACCCATTAGGAGAATGAACGATGATCAGACAGTGTTTGATCTGCGACTCCCAAGCCGTCCTCAACCTGGAGGCCGCAAGGGGCATTGCCTTGCTATTCGGCCTGGCCGATGGAGCACTACGGGGAGCTCAGAACACGCATGAGAGCCCGCAGGACCGTCCCAGATACAACTCACTCCTGAACGGGCTGGCCGCTATCGCTCCAGCCTACCCATCAGCGCTGCGAGTTGCTGAAGATGTCGGAAAGTATCAGTTCGCGGGGTTCGATTGTTTATGCCTGCGTTGCGGCGCGCTCTTCGACGAGGACGCCGCAGAGCAGGCGTCTCTGCCGCCGTGAAACCGCTGCTCAGCCACGACCGAGACGCTCAACAAGCCCTTCCACCATGCCCATGACGAGCGTACGGTCGCTCGTGTCCAGCGTCGACAACAGATCGTAAAGCCGGCGCGCCTGATCTTCCGGACGTGAACTTCCCTCGGTCAGCAAGTCGGCTGTCTGACAACCAAAAACGTTCGCTAACTCCACCAATCGCTCGACGTTGGGCATCACGATCCCGCGCTCGATGCGCGAAACCGCCTCACTGCCAATCCCAAGCCTCTCGGCGACCTGCTCCTGACTCAGCTTGCAACGAACACGCTGGCGAGCAATTGCTTGGCCCACCATCTCCGCCAGTTGCTTCGATTCGGTTTTTGACATGCCACCCTCCAGTTCAACCTGGATAGTTGGCGATCAACCTATTGACATGAAGGACCTCCCAAACCGAGACTCAACCCAAAAAGTTGATATGCGACTTTTTCTCTAAACCACTATCTCTTGCAGGGAGCTCAGAAAATCCATGATCGTCGTAACCGGTCTGAATGAAGCGCAAATTGAAGGTCTCGTGAAGAGCAAAGCGTGCTTCGAGATCCATGGCCTCAGGGGCAATTTCATGGCAGGTATTAAACTTGTCGAAACCAAGATTGAAAGTCTGGGACTGAAGTGTCGAGTCACAAGTGATGTGAAAAGTACTGTGGTACAGGGCGGCGCACTTGGTGCTGTATTCAGCGTCCTGACAACACCTGCAACATTGACCATAGCAACATTGACGGCCGTAGCAGGTGTGGGCCATGCGCTCGTTACTTACAACCCCGACTACGAAATCCTCAAAGACTACGTCAATAAAAAGCTCAGGGTCACGTACAAGAAATAGCAGCTTTGCTCAGCCCCCTCGTCAAACCCTTCACAGTAAGAAATAAACCATGAAACGTATTCTCAGCATGCTCCTTCTCGCGTTCTGTGCTCACGCCACCGCCTCCGTGGACTATTACGAAGGCAATGGCTTGTTCTTCCCGGATGAGACCTCACTGAAGGGCCTCCCCGAAGCCATCCCATGTAACATGAAGAAGATTTACACTGGCCAGACCATCTTGAACTGTACTTGGCTGGCCAACGCACGCGCTATCCCGATCTGGGACGCTAACCGTCGCGTTGACATCAACTACAACAACCAGATCAGTGGCATGTGTCAACGTGGCAAGTGCCGTGTGAGCAACGCAATGGTGGGTGAGTGGAGCCAGGACATCCCGTTCCTGATCTCGATCTGGTACCGGATCGGTAGCAGTACGGATGGCAAGCCAGTTGCCTACCGCAACGACGTCTCTCGCCAAGTGTCCTACGCAGAAGCCGGCAGCCAGCTCATGCAGCTCTACTTAGATGCAGGTGTCCCGGACAATGAACTGGTTTCGACCTTCGACAAGCGTTATGAGGGTGGCTACGCCGCCTGGCAAGCTCAAAAGGGAAACGCCCAGGCAAAGGTTCAGTCACCTTCCAGCTCGGCCCAGTCCAAATGGCCTGACGTCAAGACTGCCTGGTGCAACCCACGCATGGATGACGATTGCTACATCAACAGCAAAAAAGTCCCTATTGCCGAACTGGGTAAATGGCTACCGGACATAAGCGAATCGAATGCCGACCAGCTAGGCGGCCACTGTGAAACAATCCTCTGCTTCGACAAAGACGACCAGCCGATGGGTTACCTGTTGCAATAAATGACCTGAGCACTGCGACGCAGGTTTGAACAGTCGCCTTGCTAGTCCTACATAGGGGGCATGCGCCCCCTATTGACTTCATTTCAGTTTTTATTTTTTGGCCAAGTACATAGCCGTGTTCATGCCGCTTCGCCTGCCACCAATTTGGACTCATTCGGTATTGCCCGTTCGTTCTTTGCGTACCTGCATGGACTTGACCCTTAGGATTGCCACTGAGGAGTCAATTGCATCCATGCAGACCAACCGTTTGCATTCGACTTGACCGGCTACCGCTGTGGTGATGACCGGTAGAGAACGGCAACCAGCCCCTTGATGTGAATCGCCCCGGATTTTCTACCTTAGCCATCCTTTGCGTAGGCATCTGCCACGGAGCGGCTTCATCCGCAGATGCTGGGCGTCCTTGACTAGGTACCGCACCGCTTTATGAACATTCCGCCGGATCGTTCGATCGCTCCGCAGGATCATGCCGATACCACGCCCGTCTCCGTACTTTTCCTTGTCGTGGTTGCAGCTATCGAAGTAGCCCTGCCCCCTAGTGATTCGCTCCCATAACTCACCAATCTGCTGGGCCTTGTAGACGTCTCCACGCACTTCGTTGCCATTGAAGAAGTAGGCCGCATGGATGTGGTACCCCCTACCATCATTTCGATCCCCCTGTTCCATCGCACAGATGTAGCCAATGAGATGGCTGAAGATCGGGTTGCGCTCATGCTCCGCAATCAGTCGATCCAGGTCGTCGAACACGTGCTCGACGCGTAACCTAGCTTGAGCTTCCGCACGGTAGTAGAGATTGATCCTGACGATGATGGTGCGTGAGTAGCGATCAACCACAGCGTCGGAGTAGTCACAGACTCGGATCTCCTGCTTCTTAGCCTGGAGGCGGAGGTCATCCTTCCTGCGGAGATACCATCGCTCACGAGTCAACTGACGGATCCGGGCGACCAGGACGTTCATGCTGCGGTGATGGTCGAGATAGGCCGTACCCTCTTCATTCAAGCAGACAGGACCGGTAGGGCGACGTTCCAGCCCAATGTCCTGGCATGCTTCCCTAAACGCTTGCAGGTGCTCGCTGTAGCGGTATTCAACTCGGTCGTCGAACAAATCCAACATCTGGCGGATGTGAGTGAAATACCTGGAGAGCCTGGTCTCCTCAACTCGTTCATAACCTGCACGGGTTTGTCTGAACCTGAATGCTGCGCTGTCATGCTGCTCGATGGCCTGGACGAGTCGCTCGATCTGGATGGCTGTGTCGGACTGGGAAAGGTGGGTATAGGTATTGCGCTTGGTCATGATGATGTACCTGATTGGTTGTCTGCATATCAGGTAGGTGCTCTGTGTACTTTTTAACTGATGACCTATCGCTAGCTTGAGGTAGGTACTGCTTAACCTAGATAGATAAAACACACTTAATAATTACTTATTGATAGATAATAGCTATATAACTAGAAGCACCTCACCCCACGGCGTCCGATCTCGATCAGGCTTGCCAATGCTGCTCCCCAATGCCAAGTCTGCCGAGAGATTGACCCATTTGAATCCTGGGGGAGTTAGCTGAGAAAACAGTGTTATCGCCAGCGCAAAATTGTCCTAGTCACCGAAATTCTGATGCCCAAGCTCCTACCTTGTGAGCCATTACCAGTGCTGCATTTTTGCCGATTGGTTGGTGGGAAATTGCGCCCCACTTGACCACTCATTTGCATTGCTACTGACCACTCGTTTGCATGGGATATGACCAGCCGTTTGCATTCGACTTGACCAAAATTTGCGGTAGCGGGCACCGGCAGAGAACGGCCACAAGCAGTCACTCTGGAGCGAGGTGGAATCTCCCTCCATTCGCCCGGTTAAGTAGCCGTGTGAGATCGCCGGTGCGTTTATGTCGCTTTCCGAATTGTATTTGCTGCCGCTGACCAATAACTGAGCCGGTTCAACTACCCCTGCTCCCCTTTCGACCGGGATTACACTGAGTAAGCAAATCCGAATCTGAAATTCCCTCACACAAACTCCAATCGACTGGTTGGGTCTGTTTTGGATCAGAGCCAACACGAGAGCTTTCCGAGCAGTCTCAGCACTACTTTTCCCAGTATCCCGGACTTTGGTAAACCGTCTTCAGGTACTCAATGAAGTAACGCACCTTCGCCGGGAGAAACCGTTGTTGGGGATACACGGCCTGGATGTCATAGTCAGGCAGGGCGAACTCATCCAAGACAGTTACGAGTTCGCCACTCATCAACTCGTTATGGATCTCCCAAGTCGAACGCCAGCCGATGCCTAGCCCCTGACGCATCCAAGAGAACAGCAACTCACCGTCGTTGCATGCCAGGTTGCCGCCAACCCTTACGGCCACCTGACGGCCATCGCGCTGGAACGTCCAGCCACGCTGCTGTCCACCCTGCAGGGTAAATGCCAGGCAGTTATGGTTCGCCAATTCTTCCAGCGTGGTCGGTCTGCCGTATCTGGCGAAGTACTCCGGTGTGCCGCAGACCACACGGCGATTGCCGAAGAGCTTCACCGCAACGTAGTTCGGATCGATCACCCCCCCAATGCGGATGCTCATATCGTAACCCTCGCTCACCAGATCGACGAGGCTGTCGGTGAGGTTAAAGGACAGTTTGAGATTGGGAAACTGTTGGTGAAACCCCAAAGCGTGGGGCGCCACATGATGCCGGCCGAAAGAAGCCGGAGCCGAGACCAGCAGGTTGCCTTTGACCATCGAACCACTAGCGCTGATGTCTGCCTCCACATCATCGAAATCCCGTAACAACTGCTTGGCGCGCTCCAGCAGTTGCTCTCCCAGCTCAGTCAGGCGCAGGCCCCGGGTCGACCGGTGCATCAGCTTCACGCCCAGACGCTTTTCCAGCATATCCAGTCGCCGGCCAAGTATCGCTGGCGTCACACCCTCGCTCAAAGCGGCCGAAGCGAAGCTGCCCTTCTGGGCGACCTGGACGAAACTATGCAGTTCAGTATAACGGCCCATTCGATACCTTTTGTATGGACAGAAACTAATTTTCAGGTGTTCTACAGCGTCAAAGCCTAATTCAAACTGGACTCCACTACAAAAATATCGATCAGCTCGGAGGAGTACATAATGGCCAGAATGAGAGCAATCGAGGCTGCCGTCCTGGTATTGCGTCGTGAAGGCGTAGACACCGCGTTCGGTATTCCCGGCGCCGCCATCAACCCGTTCTACGCTGCCCTGAAGAAAATCGGTGGCATTGACCATGTGCTGGCCCGACACGTCGAGGGCGCCTCGCACATGGCGGAAGGCTACACCCGCACCAATGCCGGCAATATCGGCTTGTGCATCGGCACCTCCGGCCCTGCCGGCACCGATATGGTCACCGGCCTGTACAGCGCATCCGCTGACTCTATCCCCATCCTGTGCATCACCGGTCAGGCGCCACGCGCTCGGTTGCACAAGGAAGACTTCCAGGCCGTCGACATCACCAGCATCGTCAAGCCGGTGACCAAATGGGCGACCACCGTTCTTGAGCCGGGCCAAGTACCCTACGCCTTCCAGAAAGCCTTTTATGAAATGCGCTCCGGCCGCCCGGGCCCGGTACTGATCGACTTGCCGTTCGACGTACAAATGGCTGAAATCGAATTCGATATCGACGTCTACCAACCGCTGCCAGTACACAAACCAGCGGCCAGCCGCGTCCAGGCTGAGAAGGCTCTGGTGATGCTCAATGCCGCCGAGCGCCCGCTATTGGTTGCAGGTGGCGGCATTATCAACGCAGACGCCAGTGACAAGCTGGTGGAGTTCGCCGAACTGATCGGCGTGCCGGTTATCCCGACCCTGATGGGATGGGGCTCCATCCCTGACGATCATCCGTTGATGGCCGGCATGTGTGGCCTGCAGACCTCACACCGCTACGGTAATGCCACAGTGCTGGAATCGGATCTGGTCTTCGGCATCGGCAACCGCTGGGCCAACCGCCACACTGGCTCGGTCGACGTATACACCGAAGGTCGCAAATTCATCCACGTCGACATAGAACCCACCCAGATCGGCCGAGTGTTCGCGCCTGACTTGGGCATCGTTTCCGACGCTGGCGCCGCCCTCAACGTGTTCCTGGAAGTGGCCCGCGAGTGGAAGGAACAAGGTCTTCTCAAAAACCGCAGCGCCTGGGTCGAATCCTGTCGCGAACGCAAGCGGACCCTGCAACGCAAGACCCACTTCGACAACGTGCCGGTCAAGCCGCAGCGCGTATACGAGGAGATGAATAAGTTCTTTGGTAAAGACACCTGCTATGTCAGCACCATTGGTCTTTCGCAGATCGCTGGCGCCCAGTTTCTGCATGTTTACAAGCCACGGCACTGGATCAACTGCGGCCAGGCCGGCCCGTTGGGTTGGACCATTCCGGCGGCGCTGGGCGTGGTCAAGGCTGATCCGAACCGTAAGGTTGTAGCGCTGTCCGGCGATTATGACTTCCAGTTCATGATCGAAGAGCTGGCAGTGGGTGCGCAATTCAACCTGCCCTACATCCACGTGCTGGTGAACAACGCCTATCTGGGTCTGATCCGCCAAGCTCAGCGTGGCTTCGACATCGATTTCTGCGTGCAGCTGTCATTCGAAAACGTCAATGCCCCTGAACTCGGCTCCTATGGTGTCGATCACGTGACCGTGGTCGAGGGGCTGGGTTGCAAAGCGATTCGCGTATTCGATGCCAATCACCTACAGGCCGCCTTTGCCGAAGCGAAACAGCTGATGGAGACATTCCGCGTGCCTGTGGTGATCGAAGTCATTCTAGAGCGCGTCACCAACATCGCCATGGGCACCGAAATCAACGCGATCAATGAGTTCGAGGATCTAGCCGCCAAAGGCGCTGATGCGCCCACCTCGATCATGCCATTGGACTGATTTAACCGCCCTTTTTCAAGGACGCAGAACATAGGAGTCAATCATGCCCCGTTTTGCCGCCAATCTTTCCATGCTGTTCACCGAACTGGACTTCCTGGATCGTTTCACCGCCGCCGCCCAAGCTGGATTCCGTGGTGTCGAATATCTTTTTCCCTACGACTACGCCGTCGAGGAAATCCGTGCCCGCCTGGACGGCAACCACCTGCAGCAGGTGTTGTTCAACCTGCCGGCCGGTGATTGGGCCAAGGGCGAGCGTGGCATTGCCTGTCACCCGGACCGGGTTGAGGAGTTTCGCGCTGGCGTCGACAAAGCTATCGAATACGCGAAGGTTCTGGGTAATACCCAGGTCAACTGCTTGGCCGGCATCGTCCAGCTAAATGTCGATCCCTTCGTAGTGGAGAACACTCTGCTCGACAATCTCGAGTATGCGGCGAACAGGCTTGAGGATGTGGGTATCAAGTTAGTCATGGAGATGATCAATACTCGTGACATCCCTGGGTTCTACCTTAACAACACCAAACAGGCCCTGGACATCCGCGAAAAGGTCGGCAGTGCCAACCTGTTCCTGCAGTATGACATTTACCACATGCAGATCATGGAAGGGGACCTTGCCCGAACCATGGAAAGCAACCTGGCCGCAATCAACCACATTCAGTTGGCTGATAACCCTGGACGCAACGAACCAGGCACCGGTGAGATCAACTACCGCTTTCTTTTCGAGCACCTGGACCGCATCGGCTACAGAGGGTGGGTCGGCGCTGAGTATAAGCCTTTGACCAATACCAAGGCGGGGTTGGACTGGTTGAAGACCCACAACGCGATCTAACGAACACACCCTGTAGGAGCTACTGAAGGCTCGGGTCTTCGGCAGTTCCTACAGGGGACTGCACAAAACAAGAGGATTTGCTAATGGCTAAAATAGGATTTATCGGCACCGGTATCATGGGCCATCCAATGGCGGCGAACCTGCAGAAAGCCGGTCACAGCCTATTCCTGTCCACCCACCACGACCCGGCGCCTGCCGACTTGGTCGCCGCTGGCGCCGTAGCCTTGGCCACCCCGAATGAAGTGGCCCAGGAAGCTGAATTCATCATCGTCATGGTCCCCGACACCCCGCACGTCGAAGATGTACTGTTCCGCAAGGATGGCGTGGCAGATGGTGTGTGTGACGGCAAAGTGGTGATCGACATGAGTTCGATCTCCCCTACCGCCACCAAAGCTTTCGCCGAGAAAATCAAAGCCACCGGCGCCACCTACCTGGACGCACCGGTATCCGGTGGTGAAGTCGGTGCCAAGGCCGCGACCCTGAGCATCATGGTCGGTGGCGACAGCGACGCCTTCGAGCGCGCACTTCCGCTGTTCCAGGCCATGGGCAAGAACATCACTCGCGTCGGCGGCAGCGGCGACGGCCAGACCGCCAAGGTTGCCAACCAGATCATCGTCGCCCTGAACATCCAGGCCGTCGCCGAAGCGCTGCTGTTTGCTGCCAAGAATGGCGCAGATCCTGCCAAGGTACGTGAAGCACTGATGGGCGGCTTCGCCTCCTCGAAGATCCTCGAAGTGCACGGCGAACGCATGATCAAGGGCACCTTCGATCCAGGCTTCCGCATCAGCCTGCACCAGAAGGACTTGAACCTGGCCCTGCAAGGCGCTAAGGAGCTGAACATCAACCTGCCCAACACCGCCAACGCCCAGCAAGTGTTTAGCACCTGTGCGGCCATCGGTGGTGCCAACTGGGATCACTCGGCACTGATCAAAGGCCTTGAGCACATGGCCAACTTCTCGATCCGCGACGACCAGTAAACCTGGAGCAACACCGCCCCTGGGTCAGCCTGCACGGAGGCGGGCCCAGGGGCGTTTTCGATTCTGAAGAACAATAAGATTGGAGCCTGCCATGTCGGTCGATCCGCAACACTTTCTGCGCGAGCTGTTCGCCACGGCCATAGACGCCGCGCACCCTCGCCAGGTCCTTGAAACCCACCTGCCCAGCGACCGTAGCGGTCGCGTCATCGTCATCGGCGCCGGCAAGGCCGCTGCCGCTATGGCCGAAGTGGTCGAGCGCAACTGGCAAGGGCCGGTATCCGGCCTGGTGGTCACCCGTTACGGTCACGGCGCCAACTGCTCGAAGATCGAAGTGGTCGAAGCCGCCCATCCGGTGCCCGATGCCGCAGGTATGGCTGTGGCCAAGCGGGTGCTGGAGATGGTGAGCAGCCTGAGCGAAGACGACCGCGTCATCATCCTGTTATCCGGCGGCGGCTCAGCCCTGCTCGCCTTACCAGCAGAAGGCCTGACGCTGGCCGACAAGCAACAGATCAACAAGGCCCTGCTCAAGTCAGGCGCCACCATCGGCGAGATGAACTGCGTGCGCAAGCACCTCTCGGCGATCAAGGGCGGCCGCCTGGCCAAGGCCTGCTGGCCAGCCACCGTCTACACCTATGCGATTTCCGATGTGCCAGGGGATCTCGCCACGGTCATTGCCTCCGGCCCTACTGTGGCCGATCCGAGCACTTCGGCCGAAGCCTTGGCGATCCTGAAGCGCTACAAGATCGAAGCGCCAGCCGCGGTCATCGCCTGGCTGAGCCATCCAGCTTCGGAGACGGTCAAGGCCAATGACCCGGCGCTGGCACGTAGTCACTTCCAACTAATCGCCCGTCCCCAGCAGTCGCTGGAAGCCGCCGCGGTCAATGCCCGTCAGGCCGGCTTCAGCCCGTTGATCCTCGGTGACCTGGAAGGTGAATCGCGGGAAGTGGCCAAGGTGCACGCGGGCATCGCCCGGCAGATCGTGCAGCACGGTCAGCCGCTTTCGCCACCCTGCGTGATCCTCTCCGGTGGCGAGACGACCGTGACCGTGCGTGGCAATGGCCGTGGCGGACGCAATGCCGAGTTTCTCCTGAGCCTGACCGAAAGCCTCAAGGGCTTGCCCGGGGTCTACGCCCTAGCCGGTGATACCGACGGCATCGACGGCTCGGAAGACAATGCCGGCGCCCTGATGGCGCCCGACAGTTACGCCCGCGCTGCGGCCCTGGGCCTGTCGGCCAGCGACGAGCTGGACAACAACAACGGCTATGGCTACTTCGCCGCGCTCGATGCCTTGATCGTCAGCGAGCCAACGCGGACCAACGTCAACGATTTTCGCGCCATTCTGATCCTTGAGAGTGCCAAACCATGACGCCTGATAAAAAAGTCAAAATCCTCGCGACCCTCGGGCCTGCCATCAAGGGTATCGACGACATCCGCCAACTGGTCGAGTCCGGAGTGAATATCTTCCGCCTCAACCTCAGCCACGGCGAACATGAAGACCACGCCTTGCGCTACCAGTGGATCCGCGAAGTAGAGAGCCAGCTCAACTACCCGCTGGGCATCCTCATGGACCTGCAAGGGCCAAAACTTCGCGTCGGCCGTTTCGCTGAAGGCAAGGTCCAGTTGCAACGTGGCCAGGCCCTGCGCCTAGACCTCGACAGCACCCCGGGCACTGCCGAGCGGGTCAACCTGCCGCACCCGGAAATCATAACAGCGTTGGAACCGGGCATGGACCTGCTGCTCGATGACGGCAAGTTGCGCCTGCGGGTGACTGCCAAGTACCGCGACGCCATCGACACCGAAGTGCTCAATGGCGGCGAATTGTCTGACTGCAAAGGCGTCAACGTACCGGAAGCGATGCTCGAACTCAGCCCGCTGACCGCCAAAGATCGCCGCGACTTGACCTTCGGCCTGCAACTGGGCGTGGACTGGGTGGCCCTGTCGTTCGTGCAACGCCCAGAAGACATCGTCGAAGCCCGCCAGCTGATCGGCGACCGTGCCTATTTGATGGCCAAGATAGAAAAGCCGTCGGCAGTGTTCCATCTGCGCGAAATCGCCGAGCTAAGCGACGCGATCATGGTGGCCCGTGGCGACCTAGGCGTGGAAGTGCCAGCTGAGAGCGTGCCACAGATCCAGAAGAGCATCATCAACACCTGTCGTGAGCTGGGCAAGCCGGTGGTGGTGGCCACGCAGATGCTCGAATCGATGCGTTTCTCCCCGGCCCCGACCCGCGCCGAAGTCACCGACGTAGCCAACGCCGTGGCCGAAGGTGCCGATGCAGTGATGCTATCGGCCGAGACCGCCTCCGGCGACTACCCGCTCGAAGCCGTGCAGATGATGAGCAAAATAATCCGCCAGGTAGAGAACGGCCCGGACTATCAGGTGCAACTTGACGTGGGTCGCCCCAAAGCCGAAGCGACTGTCTCCGACGCCATAAGTTGTGCCATCCGGCGCATCAGCAACATCCTGCCGGTGGCGGTGCTGGTCAACTACAGCGAGTCTGGCAGCTCGACCTTACGTGCCGCCCGCGAGCGGCCACGGGCGCCGATTCTGAACCTGACCCCCAACCAGTCTACTGCCAGACGTTTGAGCGTTGCCTGGGGAGTCTATTCGATTGTTAACGATCGATTGCACAAAGTTGAAGATATTACGAGCACCGCACTAGCCCTGGTTCGAGACCAGGGAATGGCCGAGCCAGGCGATACAGTGGTGATTATCGCAGGCATGCCGTTTGGCCAGCTTGGAAGCACCAATTCGTTGCGCATAGAGCAACTCCCCTCCAATTGACCACAGTTGTCCCCGCCCACAGTCGAAAGATCACCCTCCACCCGACGTGCTGCGTCGGTTTCCAGGCGCCGACAGGCGCCTGGTTTTTTATTTCCAACCTTCCAACCGCATTGTGGCGCGCACCAGACGCTGCTCCTCTTGCTCAATCTCGCGCAGGTTGTCACGAACGCTGTTGATATGCTCGCGGGCGGCTCGCTGGGCCTGCTCGGGTAACTGCTCCATTACCGCGTGATAGAGCCGAGTATGTTGACGATCAATCTGCCGCTTCTGCGTTGGCCGACAATAGAGGTTGTTGACTGAAGCGAAAACAGCACTCAGCGTCAGCTCGCTGAGGGACTGTAGCGTATGAACCAATATCGTGTTGTGTGAAGCCTCGCAGATAGCCAGATGGAAGGCATGATCGCGTCTCGCATGTTCACGCGGATCATGCGATCGCGAATCCTCACTGGTGTCGACCATCTCGTCGTACCGACGCTTGATCAACAGGCGATCTACATCAGTAGCACGTAATGCAGCCAACCGCGCTGATTCAGCCTCCAGCAATGCCCGTACTTCTAATAGGTCGAACAATGTTCGTGGCTGTGAGCTGAACAAATGCATCAACGGTGTCGCATTCCCTGTCCGACTCAGATCCGCAACAAACGAGCCGCGCCCTTGCTCGGTATCAACGATACCTCGTCCTCGTAACACCCGCAGGCCCTCACGCAACGCTGATCGGGAGCAGCCTAGTTTCTCCACCAGACGCCGTTCGGAGGGCAGCGCCTGACCTACCTTGAGGACACCATCGACGATGAGTTTTTCAATGCGCTCGGCCACCTGGTCAGCAACTTGTGTCTTGCCTGATTTGTTTGATCCGGAAATTTCCATCGCAGCCCCCAAAGAACTGGTAGGACCAGTTTGCTAGCGCCCTACATCTCATGGGTAATTTTGACGCAGGAACCTTTGCGTTACTACGAATAAACGCATCAGCCATAAAAAAGTGGTCCTACCAGTCTTAAGCCTCATCGACTCCAGACGTTAGAACGAGCAGCCTGATCTCGACTTTGGTCTGGTGAGCCAGCTTCGGTCCCAGGGTCCGCGCCCGGGCGAAACGGTCACTTCCAAGAACAATAAAAAACAATATGTGAGCCTTATGAATATTCTCTACGACGAGCGCGTCGATGGCGCACTACCTCGAGTCGACAAGGCTGCCCTGCTTTCGGAACTTTTCGAATCTCTTCCCGACCTGGAAATCCTGCACAGCCAGGAAGACCTGATGCCCTATGAGTGCGACGGCCTCTCTGCCTACCGCGTCGTGCCGATGCTGGTGGTCTTGCCCGAGCGTATCGATCAGGTGCAGACCTTGCTCAAGATTTGCCATGCCCGTCAGGTACCGGTGGTGCCTCGGGGTGCAGGAACCGGGCTGTCAGGGGGAGCCCTGCCGTTGGAGCAGGGCATCCTTCTGGTGATGGCGCGTTTCAATCGGATCATCGAGGTTAACCCCAAGGGGCGCTTCGCACGGGTCCAGCCAGGCGTTCGTAATCTGGCCATCTCTCAGGCTGCGGCGCCCCATGGCTTGTACTACGCGCCCGACCCATCTTCGCAGATCGCTTGCTCGATCGGCGGCAACGTGGCGGAAAACGCCGGTGGCGTTCACTGCTTGAAGTACGGCCTGACCGTACACAACCTGCTCAAGGTCGAGATCCTCACTGTCGATGGTCAGAGGATGACGCTCGGCAGTGATGCCCTTGACGCCCCAGGCTTTGACCTGCTGGCGTTGTTCACCGGCTCGGAGGGCATGCTGGGCGTCGTCACCGAAGTGACCGTCAAGCTGCTGCCCAAGCCCCAGGTGGCGAGGGTTCTCTTGGCTAGTTTTGACTCGGTGGAAAAAGCAGGCCGCGCCGTGGGCGACATCATTGCTGCCGGCATCATTCCGGGTGGTCTGGAAATGATGGACAACCTGTCGATCCGTGCCACCGAGGACTTCATTCATGCCGGCTACCCGGTTGATGCCGCAGCCATCCTGCTGTGCGAACTCGATGGAGTCGAAGCTGACGTGCAGGATGATTGCGAGCGAGTTGACGCGGTACTCAAGACCGCCGGTGCCACCCACGTGCGCTTGGCCTGCGACGAGGCCGAGAGAGCCCGTTTCTGGGCTGGTCGCAAGAATGCTTTTCCGGCGGTGGGCCGTATCTCACCGGACTACTACTGCATGGATGGGACCATTCCCCGCCGAGAACTGCCCAAGGTGCTCCACGGAATCACCGAGCTATCGGAGAAGTACGGCCTGCGTGTGGCGAATGTGTTCCATGCCGGTGACGGCAACATGCACCCGCTGATCCTCTTCGATGCCAACCAGTCTGGCGAGCTGGAGCGTGCTGAGGCCCTGGGCGCCCAGATTCTCGAATTGTGCGTGGCGGTCGGGGGCAGTATCACCGGCGAACACGGAGTGGGGCGAGAGAAGATCAACCAGATGTGCGCGCAGTTCAGCAGCGACGAATTGATCTTGTTCCACGCGGTGAAGAAGGCCTTCGACCCGAAAGGCCTGCTCAATCCCGGCAAGAACATACCGACCCTGCACCGCTGCGCGGAGTTTGGATCGATGCACATACACCACGGCAAGCTGCCATTCCCGGAACTGGAGCGTTTCTGATGCGACACGATCACGATGCCAGCACCGCGCTGCTGGAACAGGTCAACTATGCCCTAAACGAACGCATAACCCTGCGCATTCAAGGCAGCAATAGCAAGGCCTCGCTGGGTCGCCCGGTGGCCGGTGAGGTACTCGACACCCGTAGTCATCGGGGCATCGTCAGCTACGATCCAACAGAATTGGTGCTGACCGCCCGTGCTGGAACGCCATTGGCGGAGATCGAGGCCACGCTCGACGCCGCCGGGCAGATGTTGCCCTTCGAACCCCCGCATTTGGGGCCGGGCGCCACACTCGGCGGAATGGTCGCCGCTGGCCTGTCAGGACCGCGGCGCCCTTGGGTCGGCTCGGTGCGCGACTTTGTGCTAGGCACCCGGATCATAACCGGCCACGGCAAACTGCTGCGCTTCGGTGGCGAAGTCATGAAAAACGTCGCCGGCTACGACGTGTCACGCCTGATGGCGGGCAGTTTTGGTTGTCTGGGTGTGCTCACCGAGGTGTCCCTGAAGGTACTTCCCAAGCCGCGTAAATGCTTCAGCCTGCGCCTGGAGATGGATGTCCACCAGGCCTTGAGCGAACTCGCCGAGTGGGGCCAGCAACCCATTCCGATCAGTGCTGCCTGCCATGACGGCCAGGCCTTGCATCTGCGCTTGGAAGGGGGCGAAGGCTCAGTGGCTTCTGCCATAGAGCGCATCGGGGGTGACTCGCTCGACAGTGGCTATTGGGCTGACCTGCGTGAGCAACGCTCAGCATTTTTTACCAGCTCCGAACACCTGTGGCGATTGTCCCTGCCATACAACACGGGCCCCATCGAACTCCCCGGCCAACAGCTGCTGGATTGGGGTGGTGCTCAACGTTGGTTGAAATCGAGTGCTACTCCGCAGGTAATTCGCCAGGCGGTTTCCAGCGTTGGTGGCCACGCGACCCTTCATGAGCAGGGCGATACGCCCTTCCAACCACTGGCCGCACCCTTGCTGCGGTACCACCGGAACCTCAAGAAGCAACTCGACCCCCAGGGCATTTTCAACCCGGGCCGTATGTACGCCGAAGTCTGAGAGTCAGCCATGCAAACCAATCTGAGCGAAGAAGCTAAACGTCTGCCGCGCGCCGAGGAGGCCGAGCGTATCCTGCGCTCGTGTGTGCACTGTGGGTTCTGCACGGCTACCTGCCCCACTTATCAGTTGCTGGGCGATGAGCTGGACGGACCGCGAGGACGTATCTACCTGATCAAACAGGTGCTCGAAGGCCAGCAAGTCACCGCCAAGACCCAGATGCACTTGGACCGCTGCCTTACTTGCCGCAACTGCGAGACCACCTGCCCCTCCGGGGTGCAGTACCACAACCTGCTAGACATCGGCCGTGCCGTCGTCGAGCAACAGGTTCCTCGCCCCCTTGGTCAACGCATGCTACGCGAGGGTCTACGAGCCATCGTTCCACGGCCTGGGGTGTTCAAGGCCCTAACCCAGACGGCGACGGTGTTTCGGCCGTTGCTGCCGTCCGCCCTGCAAGCCAAGTTGCCACGCCGGCCACATCCGGCCAAACCGCGCCCGCAAGTACTCCACTCACGTCGAGTGCTGATGCTCGAAGGCTGTGCCCAACCCACCCTGTCGCCCAACACCAATGCCGCCGCCGCTCGAATATTGGATCGCCTGGGAGTTTCTGTGGTGCCTGCTCGTGAGGCAGGTTGTTGCGGAGCTGTCGACTACCACCTCAATGCTCAGGAAAAGGGGCTGGAGCGCGCCAAACGCAACATCGACGCTTGGTGGCCTGCCATCGAAGCGGGGGCCGAGGCCATTGTACAGACGGCCAGCGGTTGCGGCGCATTCGTCCGCGACTATGGCCATTTGCTAGAGGGAGACCCCGCTTATGCCGCCAAGGCCGCACGGGTCAGTGACCTGGCCATGGACTTAGTGGAGGTTCTACGGGCAGAGCCCCTGGAAACCCTCGGTATCAATGGCGACCGACGCTTGGCCTTCCATTGCCCATGCACCCTACAGCACGCCCAGAAGCTGGGCGGCGCTGTCGAGGGCGTGCTCGGCCGACTTGGCTTCAGTCTCACCGAAGTTCCCGACAGCCACCTTTGCTGTGGTTCGGCCGGCACCTACTCGCTAACCCAGCCCGAGCTGTCCCGACAGTTGCGCGATAACAAGCTCAACGCCCTGGAGAGCGGGAATCCGGAAGTCATCGTAACAGCCAATATTGGCTGCCAAACCCACCTCGACGGCGCCGGACGCACCCCGGTCCGCCATTGGATCGAGTTGGTGGAAGAAGCCCTCGTTTAGGAGAAAAACCATGCAACGCAAAGCTGTACTCGAAAGCTCGGAAGTCGCCCGTATCCTCGCCGGCGCCCGCGAAGAGGCGCAACGCAACCAATGGGCGGTGACCATTGCTGTGGTGGATGACGGTGGACACCTTCTAGCTCTGGAACGTCTCGACGGCTGCGCTCCCATCGCCGCTTACATCGCCACCGAGAAAGCCCGCAGCTCGGCCCTCGGCCGTCGCGAGACCAAGGGGTACGAAGAAATGGTCAACGGTGGTCGCACTGCCTTCATTAGCGCACCACTGCTGACCTCGCTGGAAGGTGGGATACCGCTGATATTGGACGGTCAGGTCGTGGCCGCTGTGGGCGTCTCCGGCGTTAAAGCCGAGCAGGACGCCCAAGTCGCGACCGCTGGTATAGCTGCGCTCTAAGTGCGACAGGGTTCAAGCCCCTCCCCATGGGGCTCAATCAAACAGGAGAAGACGAGAATGACCGAGCGCGTGCTTTGCCAGCGTTTGCAAGTGGCCGAGAACTTCAAGCATTTCATTGATGATGAGGTGCTGCCGGGAACGGGGGTTTCATCCGAGCATTTCTGGAGCGGCCTCGATGCTCTGGTCCATGATCTGGCGCCACGCAACCGTGCCCTGGTGGCCGAGCGTGAACGACTGCAGGCAGAATTGGATACATGGCATCGCGCCCATCCAGGTCCGGTAACGGACATGGGTGCCTACCAGAGCTTCCTTGAGTCCATCGGTTACCTGTTGCCGCAACCCGGTCAGTTGTCGGTCGACACTGAAAACGTCGACAGCGAGGTCGCCCTGCAGGCGGGCCCGCAACTGGTCGTACCGGTGATGAATGCGCGATACGCGCTGAACGCCGCCAATGCGCGCTGGGGTTCGCTTTATGACGCCCTGTATGGCACTGATGCGATCGCTGAGGACGGCGGCGCCGAAAAGGGCTCGGATTACAATCCGGTACGTGGGGCTAAAGTCATCGCCTTTGCCCGGGCGTTTCTCGACCAGGCGTTCAGCCTTGATAATGCCTCTCATGCAGACGCCATCGCTTATTGCATCGTACACGGCCAACTTCAAGTTACCCTCTCGGGTGGTGGTTCGACCGGATTGACCGCCCCTGAGAAGTTCATCGGCCATGCGGGGCAGGAATCGGCACCGACCGCGGTGTTGCTGAAAAACCACGACCTGCACGTCGAGATTCAGATCGACCCGACTAGCGTGATCGGCCGCACCGATGCCGCTGGCGTGAAGGATCTGCTGATGGAAGCAGCGCTGACCACCATCATGGATTGCGAGGATTCAGTGGCAGCTGTCGACGCTGACGACAAGGTGGCGGTCTATCGCAACTGGCTGGGCCTGATGAAAGGCGATCTGTCGGAAAGCATGAACAAGGGTGGCCAATCCTTCACCCGCACTCTGAACCCGGACCGGACCTATCACGGTCGCGATGGCCGGGCGCTAACCCTGCATGGCCGCTCCCTACTGTTCGTACGCAACGTTGGCCACTTAATGAGCAACCCGACGATCCTCGACCAGCAAGGCCAGGAGATCCCCGAGGGTATCCTCGATTCGGTGGTCACCAGCCTGGCGGCCCTGCACGACCTGCGTCGCAAAGGCAATTCACGCACGGGCAGCGTTTACATCGTCAAGCCGAAGATGCACGGGCCCGCGGAGGTTGCTTTCGCCGACGAACTGTTCAGTCGCGTTGAAGACTTGCTCGGGTTGGCTCGATACACACTCAAGATGGGCATCATGGACGAGGAGCGGCGTACCAGCGTCAACCTCAAGGCCTGCATCGCTGCGGCGTCAAAGCGCGTTGTGTTCATCAACACGGGCTTTCTCGACCGCACAGGCGACGAGATGCACTCGACCATGGAAGCCGGCGCCATGCTGCGCAAGGGTGACATGAAGTCCACGGCCTGGATCCAGGCCTACGAGCGCAACAACGTGCTGGTGGGACTCGCCAGTGGCCTGCGCGGTCGCGCGCAAATCGGCAAGGGCATGTGGGCAATGCCCGACCTGATGGCAGCCATGCTCAAGGAAAAAATCAATCACCCCAAAGCCGGGGCGAATACGGCCTGGGTACCCTCACCGACCGCGGCGACCTTGCATGCTTTGCACTACCACCAAGTCGACGTGCACGAAGTACAACGCGAGCTGGAAAAAATTGATCTGAATGACCAACGCGCCAGCCTGCTGCACGATCTGCTCAGTGTGCCGATTAGCGTCGCCCGAGATTGGAGTTCCGCCGACATTCAGGCCGAACTGGACAACAACTGCCAGGGCATCCTCGGCTACGTGGTGCGGTGGGTCGAACAGGGTGTCGGGTGTTCCAAGGTACCGGACTTCCATAACGTTGGCCTGATGGAAGATCGCGCCACCCTACGCATCTCCGCCCAGCACATCGCCAACTGGTTGCACCACGGCGTTGTCAGCACCGATCAGGTTCGCGAGACCCTTGAGCGCATGGCACGAGTGGTCGACCAGCAGAACGCAGGAGATTCAGCCTACAGAACAATGGGGCAGGACTTGGGAGGCTCGCATGCCTTCCGCGCTGCGCACGACCTGGTATTCAAAGGACGCGAACAACCCAGCGGCTATACCGAACCGATGCTGCATGCCTGGCGCCAACGCTTCAAGCAGAAGCGCTGAATCAGGCTGGCGGGAGCGGGAAAGTGCCTGCCCGTTCCCGTTACGCCCCCCTTTTCTAACGCCTGGTCGTCGCTCGCCAATATCTCGTACCTCGCCACGGAGACCTTGCCAAACCACCGACCCACATGCAGTGCGTCATTCCCGCAAGTGACAAAACCGCAGCAACCTTTCTTATACCAACAATAATTAGAGGTCCCTGATATGCAAACCTGGCAACAGATATACTCACCTTTTAGCAGCTTGTGGCTGTCAGCACTGGTTGCACTGATTCCGATCATCTTTTTCTTCGTGGCACTCGCCATCTTTCGCATGAAGGGTTATATCGCAGGCACCATTACGCTGGTGCTTTCGATCGCTATCGCGACCCTGGCTTACGACATGCCACTGGACATGGCCTTCGCGGCTGCCGGCTATGGCTTCGCCTATGGACTATGGCCGATTGCCTGGATCATCGTCGCAGCGGTATTCCTCTACAAACTCACGGTCAAGAGCGGCCAGTTTGATGTGATCCGAAGCTCGGTACTGTCGATCACCGACGATCAGCGTCTGCAGGTGTTGCTAATCGGCTTCGCCTTCGGCGCCTTTCTGGAAGGTGCAGCAGGCTTTGGCGCGCCAGTGGCTATCACTGGCGCTTTGCTCGTCGGATTGGGCTTCAATCCGTTATACGCCGCTGGCCTGTGCCTGATCGCCAATACCGCCCCGGTAGCCTTCGGCGCCTTGGGCGTGCCGATCATCGTCGCCGGTCAAGTGACAGGCATCGATCCCTTTAAGATCGGGGCGATGGCCGGTCGTCAACTGCCATTCCTGTCGATCATTGTGCCATTCTGGCTGGTAGCGATAATGGATGGCTGGCGCGGCGTTAAAGAGACTTGGCCAGCCGCCTTGGTGGCGGGCTCGAGCTTCGCTATTACTCAGTATTTCACTTCCAACTTCATCGGCCCAGAGCTGCCAGACATTACTTCCGCGCTGGTCTGCATCGTATCCCTGACACTCTTCCTCAAGGTCTGGCAGCCTAGCCGTGCCGAAGATCGAGAAGTGATCGGCGTATCGGGTGGCGCGGCGGTAATGGGCGGCTTCTCTGGTACCCGCACCAGCTCGCCTTCACCATACAGCTTCGGGCAGATCCTCAAAGCTTGGTCGCCGTTCCTGATTCTCACCGTGCTGGTGACCATCTGGACGCTTAAGCCGTTCAAGGCATTGTTCGCGCATGGCGGCATCCTGGAACAGTGGGTGTTTACGTTCGCCATCCCACACCTTGATCAACTGGTGATCAAAGTAGCGCCGATCGTTTCCCAGCCTACCGCGATGGCCGCGGTGTACAAGTTCGATCTGGTCTCCGCAGGCGGCAGCGCGATCCTGCTCTCGGCACTTATCTCGATGTTCGTTCTGCGCATAGATTGGAAGACCGGCCTGACAAGTTTCAAGGAAACACTGGTCGATCTGAAGTTACCGATCCTCTCCATCGGTATGGTGTTGGCCTTCGCTTTCGTTACCAACTACTCAGGCATGTCCACTACCCTGGCACTGGTGTTGGCCGGCACCGGTGCGGCATTCCCGTTTTTTTCACCCTTCCTTGGCTGGCTCGGGGTATTCCTCACCGGCTCAGATACCTCGTCGAACGCCTTGTTTGGCTCGCTGCAGGCAACCACCGCGCATCAGATCGGTGTCAGCGATACCCTTCTGGTGGCCGCCAATACCAGCGGCGGTGTGACCGGCAAGATGATTTCGCCGCAGTCCATCGCCGTAGCCTGCGCCGCCACCAACATCGTGGGCAAGGAGTCAGACCTGTTCCGCTTTACCTTAAAACACAGCCTGATCTTCGCCGCCATCATCGGCCTGATCACCCTATCCCAGGCCTATGTATTCACCGGGATGCTGGTGCACTGACCTTGTCCGGGGCGCTGGATGCTCCAGCGCCTTTTCTAGCCGACTACGACCAATGGAAAGCCTTCATGAATTCAGACTTCAAACAAGCGGCTCTTGACTATCACCAGTTTCCCACTCCCGGCAAAATCCGCACTGAACTAAGCAAGCCAGCTGATACCGCCGCCGACCTCGCTCTGGCCTACAGCCCAGGCGTAGCCGAACCTGTGCGGGCAATCGCGGCGTGCCCCGAGGATGCCTACCGCTTCACTGGTAAGGGCAACCTGGTAGCCGTTATCAGCAATGGTTCGGCAATTCTGGGGCTGGGTAACCTCGGCCCTCTGGCGAGCAAGCCGGTAATGGAAGGCAAGGCACTGCTTTTCAAGCGCTTCGCAGACATAGACTCGGTTGATATTGAAGTAAAAGCCGATACACCCGAGGATTTCATCGACACCGTGGCTCGGATCGCCGATACATTCGGCGGCATCAACCTGGAGGATATCAAAGCGCCGGACTGCTTCGAGATCGAGCAAAAATTGATCGAACTGTGCGACATCCCGGTCTTTCATGACGACCAGCATGGTACGGCCATCGTCACCGCCGCCGGCCTGCTCAATGCGTTGGAAATCCAGGATAAGCGCCTGTGTGATGCCAAGATCGTCTGCCTTGGTGCCGGGGCTGCGGCAACTGCATGCATGAACCTATTGGTGGCTTTAGGCGCCACTCGCGATAACCTATACATGATCGATCGAAGTGGCGTAATCCATTCCGGTCGCGACGGGCTCGACCAACACAAGCTCTCATTCGTCAACGATGCAGGCGCACGCACCCTGGAAGAAGCCTTGCTCGGCGCCGACGTCTTCCTCGGATTGTCCGGAGCCAACCTGCTAACGCCGGAAGCGTTGCGGTCAATGGCAGCGAGACCGATCTTGTTCGCTTGCTCCAATCCCGACCCGGAAATCCGGCCGGAACTAGCGAAAGCCGTTCGTGACGACCTGATCATTGCCACCGGCCGCTCCGACTACCCCAACCAGGTAAACAACGTCCTGGGGTTCCCATTCATCTTCCGGGGCGCCCTTGATGTTCGAGCAAGATATATCAACGAAGCAATGAAGATCGCTGCTGTCGAGGCTTTGCGGCAGCTGGCAAAAGATCCAGTACCCGACGCAGTGTTGCAGGCCTACCAGTTGGACCGGCTGGCGTTCGGCCGTGACTACATCCTGCCCAAACCGATGGATGGGCGCCTACTGGATGTGATCTCTAGCGCGGTAGCGAAAGCTGCCGTCGAGTCAGGGGTCGCCCGACTACCGTACAAGCCACGTTGTTTTGCTTGATGCGCAAATCCAAATTCGTGAAGTCTCCAGCGAGGTTCAGCGCCTGCTGATCGCCCGCGAACTAAACCACTACGCGCTCTGCCCCCCTCCAGCCGGAAGCGACTGCCGCGTCCGGCTTACCCCCTGTCCTGCCCCATTGTGGAGATGTCCATGCTCGGCTTGCGCAATATTTCCATTAGCCGCCGTCTGTGGCTGATATTGCTGACATCCATCCTGATGCTGCTGATTCTCGCTGGCTTGATGCTCAAGCAGAGCCATGACGATACGCGGCCAAGGCGCTGAAAACCCGGCACGATTCATTGAGACCGCCAGCGGCAATAGCAGCCACCGCCGTCGAAGCAGCAGCCACCAAGTCAAGATATTCAACCCATCGAGATCTACTCAAATACTTGGCAAGAATCCCTTCTCTGCCAGCCACTTCAACGCATCAACCATGATCTCTTCGTTGTTCACCACTTCCGTGAAGCCCGCACGACGGATCTTGTTCATGTCCGAAATCATGTCGAATCCGGTGTTGAAGATAAAGTCACCGAACGGCCAGCCAACCAGCTTGTCATAGGGCAATGTGCTGAGCTCATGCTCAGTTGCCAGTCGCTCCCAGTCCTTGGCTTTACCGGGCATGTGCTTGGCGAGAGAAAACGGCTGAGGCGTGGCGACCTCCATGTTTAGCGCTTCGGCGATCTTGATCCAGATGCGTTCCCAGCGAAACGGCTCTCCTACCAGGTTGAAGGCTTCGTTACGGGCCGTGGGTGCGAGTGCGGCCCAAAGGCTCGCGCGTGCCAGCCAATGCGCGTCGGTGAATTGAGCAACGACCTCTCGATACGCGCGCATGGAGCCAGGGAAACGCAGTGGCACACCTGCCTGTTTGCTCAGCGCTGCGAAGACACCAATCACCATTGCGATGTTCATCGGGTTGCCGGCAATGTCGCCTACCACCACATCTGGCCTGAGGATGCTCCAATCCAGGCCGTCGCTGACCTGTCTTTCTCTGAGCAAATCCTCTTGGGCATAGTAGAAATTGGCAGCCACGTGGCGTGGGTCATCTTCATAGAATGGTGCGACGCTTGCGCCCAGGTGAACGCCATACACTTTTGCCCCCTGATAATGCACAACCCGCTGTAGCGGAGCACCGTTGGCCTTTAACCCGTCCAGAACGTTTCTAAGCATCACGGTGTTGATTTCAGACTCGCGCGCCAAATCAGGATCGACCTGCAACGCCGCATAGAACACATGAGTGGTATCTGGCGCGGCTTCGAGCGCTAACCGGGTTGCCTGAGCATCGATTAGATCACAATCGATGGCCTCGACGCCCGGCAGGTTCGTTTTACGCAAAGCCCGCACGGACCAGTCAGGCGCACTGAACAGTGTGTCGACCAAAGCGCTGCCGATGATCCCGCTGGAACCAACGACAAGTGCTACGTGTTTATCGCTCATTTCAAAATCCTCATGGTGAAGTGGAAAGGCTTAGCGTCAGGCAATGCGACCACCACCATCGACGTGGAGCACGGTGCCGTTGATGAAGCCATTTCCCATCAATGACAGCGCAGCGTCTGCAAGATCATCAGCTTGGCCGACCCGACCTACCGGAAGGCTACCCGCGACGCTTTCGAGAAGACCTTGACGATCCTCGCGGCTCAGGAAGTCCCACGTCGGGGTATCGACGACACCTGGCGAGACGACGTTGACCCGTATCGGCTTGATCTCCAATGCTAACGTCATGGCAAAACCCTCAAGCGCTGCGTTCAGCGCCGCGACAATCGATGCCCCAGGCGCTGGTCGATAAGCTGCCAGGCCGGAAAAGAATGTGATAGAGCCATCTTTAGCGATATAAGGAGCGACGTACTGGGAGGCGTAGAACGGCCCCCAAAACTTCGAGACCAGCATCGACTTCACCTGCTCAGTCGTGAGATCAGCAACAGGCGCGAACGTCAGTTCGGCAGCCGTTGTGACCAAGTTCAATCGGAGGCGTTTCTGGCCCATCTACAAAGAGCCCGACCAAGTGTCGGGCTTTCATGTGAGCCGAAACGCGTGAACAAGCTTGGCTTCTCTATCGGCTGCTGTTACGCCGATTTCTTTTGACGCTTCTGCTGATACATCGCCTGATCCGCGAGTGTGAGAGCTTGAGAAATTCGTATCGTCTTGTTGGTTGCAGCGAGCCCATAGGAAGCGTTGACGCCCTCACTTTCGAGCGCTATTTTCATCCTCTCGCACAGTGCAAGGCCACCTTCTAGATCGCAATTAATGCCGATGATTCCGAACTCATCACCCCCTAGCCTTGCCACAACATCTTCTGCCCTTGAGGCTTTCAACAATGCAGTTGCTGCACGTTTTATTAGTGCGTCGCCGGCAGCATGGCCGAAGCGGTCATTAGCATCCTTCAGTCCATCCAGGTCCACAACGATGACGACAGAGGATTGCCGGTAGCGCTGGTATCGTGCCTCCTCTTTTACAAGAAGCTGATCCCATCCCGCGCGGTTATAAAGACCCGTAAGCGCATCCTTCATTGCTTGAGCCTGATAGCGCTCAGCTCTTCGTTCTTCCTCGTCGGCTTTCAACTCCATCTGCAAAATCGTGCTAAGCATGCTGCCAACCAGCTCGATCAAATCTTGATTATCAGCAAGGCTGTCTGGCTGCGGCTTGGGATCAATGCCGCACAACGTCCCAAACAAGCGACCATCAGAGAGCAGAAGCGGCACGCCTATGTAGGCGCCTATCGGAATTTTCCGACCTATTTCCGCCGCACCATACGCCGGCACTCGATTTGAATTGGGGGCGATATTGGGACCTTTCCCTTCCACCATTGCGGCACAAAAGGAATCCCCCCAATTAAAGACATCGCCAGGAGCGACGCCATAACCTTGATCGTCGCGATGGATAACTGCCTAGTCGTTGCCCTCAGTTCTCGTGACCATACACAACTGGAAGCCTAATTTTCGGCGGAGAAACGCCAGCGCTTTGTTAGATGCGCTTTCAAAACCATCCATTATCACTCCAAATAAGATTAACCAATCCCAAACACGATAAAGGGATCAGCCTCCACTGCGGCTGGTCAGCGATCATGAGAGCGCTCTTGTCATACAGTAAGAAGCCAGTTGTTCGGCGTCGGTGTTGAGCTAAACAGGATTATGTCAATTTCCCGCCATCATCCATCCTCTAACACCATGACTTTGACTCAATTCTTTCACGACTCGGGCCGCGTCCTGCTTTTGATTATACGGGCCGATGACGACGAAGTTGTGTTCTTTACGCGCTACCGGTAACTCCAGCTGTTGAATGGCTTTTTTGGCGCGATGTCGGCTGGGTGTGTTTAATGCAATCTCGACCACCCAAAGGCCGGATGAAGGCGTGGAAGCTTCTTTTTTTACGTGGGAAATGAAGCCGCCGCACGTCAAGCACGGGCGTTCCAGCGTGATTAGCGAGCCTGGCACGGTTCGAAAGACGTGCCATTGCGGATCAAAGGTTTTTTTGCGGGCGAAGAGTGCCAGGAGCAGGCCGGTAAAAGTAATCATGCCGCTGAGAATAATTGTCCAGTTGCGTGCCTGTGAGGGCAAGGAAGGCAGCGTAAGTACGGCTGTTTCGTCTGGCTTTTTGATCAAGACCTGTACAGCTTCAGCCTCCGTCGAGTCGAGTAGGCGGGAGTCGTTTTTCGCCAGGTGCGCCAGCCTATCGGCATGTAGTGTACTGAGTGCTGTCACAACTTTATCAGCGGTGTCATCGAGTAGTTGTTCGAACTTTGTCACTTTTTGCCGGATGTCTGAATTGTCGACGTTATTTTGACAATTTGCTCCTGTGGACGTGAAGATCCATAGAAGTGCTGACAGTTGCCAAACAACACCAGTTACCAGGAGGCCCAAGCCAAGCTTTCGCACGACACCATCTCCAAATCAAATAAATAGTAAATTTGTCCCATTTCTTGCTGATAAAAACAGGGTTGTATTGTTGATTCTGGGATGGTCTAAATGCTTGAGCGCGTCAGTGTGCCTAGGTGCCAAAGCCAGTTGGCTGCTGTTTGTTGTTTGAAGAACATCGGGATTGCACTTGATAGACTGTTGGTTGACGAAAAAGGCTCAGGTGATCTAAAGAAAACCGTATCAGATGGGGCGAAAGTGCCTTGCTGTCGGGAAACTAGTCATTTTTTCGCGGCTCTTGTTGTTTTGCAGCGCGATAGCGTTAGAGCCGAGTGTGTGAGAAAGGCGCCGGAAGCGCCTTGCCTGGGGAGACAGAGTTCTGCGCTGGGGTCTGAAGGTTTGCCTTAGCGTCTGATTTTCAGGGCTGGGACCCGACACAATTGCCGGTCAGGGATGGAACGCCGGATGACTCAGGAACGCTTCGATTTCTGCAAAGGGCATCGCTTTGGCAAAATAATACCCCTGAAAAATATCGCAGTGACTGCCCTTCAGGAAATCCACCTGAGACTCGGTCTCCACGCCTTCGGCGACCACCGTCAGGCTCAGGTGGTGTGCCATGGAGATAATGCCCTGAGTGATGGCGGCGTCATGACGATCAGTGCTGATGTCCTGAATGAACGAGCGGTCGATCTTGATCTTGTCGATGGGCAGACGCTTGAGCTAGCTGAGGCTGGAAAAACCGGTGCCGAAATTATCCAGGGCAATGCGCACCCCCAGCGCCTTGAGCCGGTGCAACGTGTCGATCGCCTGTTCAGCGGTATGCAACAGAATCGACTCGGTGATCTCCAGCTCCAGCTGCTCACCCCGCAGACCCTGTTTCTCCAGGGCGGCTTGGACGCACTGGACGAAATTGCCCCGCTGAAAATGCATCGGCGAAATATTCACCGCCATCGAAATGCCCGTGATGCCCTGCTCGCCTAGCTGGCGCAGCTGCGCGCACGCGGTATCGAGCACCCAAAGGAAGTTTGCCTATATCCGGATTTTTGCGCCTATGGGTTGGGTGATTGCAGGCTTTGGGATCGGCCTCGCCGGGCTATCCGCCTCCGCTTCGATCTTTACAATTGCAGCGGTTGGTAGCTTTGTCTTGGGCATCTACTCACTCTCGTTGCCATCTACGCCGCCCCCCGAGCAAAAAAGCCGCTTTTCGCTGGGCGATCTAATCGGTGCCAAGGCATTTGTGCTGTTCAAGAATCGGAATTTCACGGTCCTCATCCTGTGCTCTCTGCTGACCTCCATCTCCCTGGGCGTTTACAACTCATTTGCTGCGTCCTACCCGTCGGTGCTTGGAATTTCCGAAGTAATGCCCGATCGAATCGTTGATGGATTTGAATCCATCCAGATCGATGCACATCACCGCCAGACGACGCTTGCGTCGACGACTGATGTGACAATCAAGCATCAGCCGCTCTTCAAGAGATACACGGTTAAGCAACCCGGTCAGCCGGTCATGGCTGACATTGAAGCTCAATTGGCGCTCGAAATGCTTCTCTTCGCTGATGTCCCGGGCAACTCCAAATACCCCGACGATCTCTCCGTTGACCATGATCGGCAGGTTAGAGATGGCCATGGTCAACAGTTTTTCACTTTCGTCGAAAACCCGTGCCTCGAAACGTTGAGGCTCACCCACGCGCGCTGCGAAAAAATGCTGGTTGACCCGTTCCAGGTCCTCTTCGAGTAACAGATGGGAAAAATGATGACCAATGAAATCGTTGGCAGTGTGCGGCTTCAGCTTCAGGCCTGCTGGATTCACACTCTGGATATTGCCGGCCAGATCGAGGGCGAACACCGGGTTGGGGTTGTGGGTGAACAATGAGCGAAATCGTTGTTCGCGGGCTTCCAGACGTTGGCCGTCACGTTCATGGCTGATCGCAATGACTGCCAGTTGGGCCGCGCAGGCCAGTCGTTGTATCTGCGCCTCGTCCGGTGCGTGGGTACGGTTCCGGTACAGGGCAAATGTACCCAACACGCTGCCCTGATGGGAGAGCAACGGCACCGACCAGCAGGAACGCAGGTTATGCCCCAATGCCAGGCCGCGAAAACGCTCCCAGATGGGGTCCCGGGCGATATCCTCCGTGACCACCAGCTCGCGCCGGAACGCTGCGGTGCCGCAGGTTCCTTCCCGGGGACCAATGGCCATTCCATGAATCGCCTCGCTGTACTCGACCGGCAGACCGGGCGCCGCGCCGTTCAGCAAGCGTTTGCCCTCGGCATCGGCAAGCAGAATCGAACAGAAGGTTTCGGGGACCTGTAGGTCGAGCATCTGGCAGATGGCGTGGAGTATGTCGCTCAGATGATGGTCGGTCGCGATCATACCGAGAATGTCACGTTGCGACTCGGGGAATGCCTGGCTGTGAAAGGTCGAACGACTATTCATGGTGGTTCCTGAAGACTCTCGAGGTCGTACGGTCTTCAGAGAGCCTGAAACAGTGGGCGGCCGATCACTGGGTGCGTCGGACGCGCACTCTATAGAGCACCGACTCACTAAAAAAAGGCTCAGATCTAAAATAAAAAACAGTATTAGATTGGCGCCGTTGGCTGACTTTGCCTTCTCGACTCGCGGCAATTTCTCGGCCAGTTTCATCCACCACCGCTGCTGCATCGCGTTCGCCATACGGGAAATTCAAACCACATGGCTAAATCCACAGTCGATTGGCGCCGCGCAGTTCGAACAGGTCCTTGCCACCCTTGTCGGCAATTCGTCAAGGAACGATTCATAGAAGAAGTCGTTGAGCGAATTGCCCACCGAGCGCCAATAATCGAGCATGACCGGCCCTTTGACATAGATCTGGGCGATACGCTTGTTGGCGATGGCGTATGACTTGCCGGACAACCCTCCGAGCGCCGTGGAGTGGAGTTTTTCACCCTGCTTGCCCGCGATGGCCTCAGCGGGCCCTTCAGTGGCACTGATCGCTTCGATTGCCAGCGACCAGCCCTCGTTATCCAGCGCACCACGGAAATTCACTTCGGCCACAGGACGGAGCACGTCCTGCACTGAACCCTTCCTCGCGACTCCAAATTAGTTTCACCGGACGCCCCACTGCCTTGGACAAATTGATGGCCTGCGGGTACGGGCTGGCGGAATCGTACAGAAAATGCCGCCCGAAGAATCCACCCACCAGCGGCGAATGCAATGTGATGCGGGAAAGCTCCAGACCAGTGCGTTTGACTATGTCCGCACGGAACATGTCCGGCGCTTGATTCGGCAGCCAGACCTCCTGCGAACCGTCTGGATTGAATTTGGCCAGCACAGAAGGCGGTTCCAACTGCCCGTGGTTCAGGTATTGGTTGTGGTAAGTGGCGTCGACCCGGGTCTTGGCATTGACAAGAATCGCAGCAACGCCCCTTGGTTTTCGTCAGGAAGGTATTCGCTGGTTTCTGCTAAACAACGTATCTTTTACGTGCGGGGTACCCTTTACCGTCCACCATGATCAGCACCAGCGCGGCTTTTTGGACTCGGTAACGACCAATTGCTCTGAATATCAATTATCTCGATGAAGTTTTTTATTAAGGGCGACTGCTGACTTTTTCGCCAGACGAAATAGATATCGCTCGAGTCCAGGCCAGGCACATGATCGGCCTGAAATGTATCCGCTTGGCTAGCGTAACGGTCGACATAACTTTCCGGCACACAGGCGAAGCCTAACCCTTCTGCTATACATGCAAAAATACTCGGATACGACTCGATTTCCAGAATCGCCCGAGGCTGGATGCCGTTGCTTTCAAGCCAGTTGTCAACCTGGTGTCTGTAGTGACAGGTGCGACCAAATACATACAGTTCAAGTCCAGCCAGGCCTTCGGGGGTGGGCGAGGAGAAAGCCTTCGGTACCACTCTCAGTAAGCGTTCACGAAAGGCTAAGCGGCTTTCAAGCAACGGATGCTCGATTGGGCCATCAGTGAGGATCAGATCAAGCTCGCCATCGATCAAAAGTCGCTCCAGGTGTAACGAGTGCTCCGGACGGATGTGGAGATCTACCCCCGGCGCCTCAAGACGGTACCGTACGAGACGCTGGGGTAGATGATTAGCCAGCGCTACATCCAGCGCCCCGACTCGAAGCACACCATTAATGGAATCGGTCGAAAAAAGCGAACGTGTTTCAGCCGCGAGATCGACGAGCAATTTTGCGTTGCGGTAGACCAGCCTACCTTCGGGTGTAACCAGCAACCGGTTTTTTTCTCGGTTGAACAGGACGACACCCAGCTGGTTTTCAAGCTCTCGTAGCCTTGTTGTGATGTTCGAGGGTACGCAATTCAGCTGTACGGCGGCGGCGGCTATTGTGCCGTGCTCTACGACGGCGCAAAAAAAACCGAGCTGTGAAAGCTTCAAGACATTTTCCTTTTGTGATGGCACTGCTCACTTTTTGTCACTTTTAGTGAATCCAGTGTAAGCTTAACATCGGCCTCGCAAAGGCATCCAATGACCTTAATCTTCTGGCCTCAAGGGCTCGCGATAGATAGGGCGTGGACGCACGGCTTTCGTCTCTGTTAGAGAAAGCCTTCTAAGAGATGTCGGCCTTGCGGGCCGATGCTGCAGCGGAGAAACTAATGCGCATCCTACATACCATGCTACGCGTAGTAGATCTGGATAAAACCATTCACTTCTACACCAAAGTGCTCGGCATGAGCCTTTTGAGACGGAAAGACTATCCGGAGGGCAAATTCACCCTTGCTTTCCTCGGGTATGGCCCGGAGACAGAATCTGCCGTCTTGGAACTGACGCGAAATTGGGGACAGGATAGCTATGAACTTGGCGATGCTTATGGGCATGTCGCTATCGAGGTTGAGGATGCAGAAGCGGTGTGCAACCGCGCAGCAATTCTGGGTTATCGCGTTCCTCGGCCAGCAGGTGTCATGAAACATGGACGCACGATAATCGCTTTCATTGAAGATCCCAACGGGTACAAAGTCGAGCTGATTCAAAAAGGCACACAATTCGACTAACCGGGTTTTGGCATGCCGGTTCGGTTCTAAATCGCTCCTTTTGGATCAAGATTTCACAACGAATCGAAGACGAGGGTGCAGCGTAACCGTCCGGCGAAGTCACCTACCCGACTTCAGCGCTAAGGGCGATGTTCTCCACTTAATGATCGGCTGTAATCGGCCGATTCTGTTGAAAAAGTAGCTCCCTGGCTGGCCTCCAGCAAAATTTCGGCATTGGCCAGCAGGGATGCACGCAGCATGATGGGACAGGTATCGAGTGGGCAGGATTGACTGTTTTACTCGTTCAACCTTGAAGATCACATTCCAGCCACTCACCTTCTGCGCAGCATTGATCGATGTCTTGATCTGAGCGACCTGCGCCAGAACCTCGCCGATTTCTATAGCCCGATTGGGCGTACGTCTATTGATCCTGAACTGATGAGTCGGTTCTCCGGTGGTGGCCGTGCCTGAGCTCAGGCGATCTGAAAATCCGACTTTTTCAACAGAATCGGCCGATAGCCGTCCTTCGCGATCGACCGGTTGAATCCACAGCCAAAAGCAGTCATTAGGGAATGGCACTGTTGATCCGTAAAAGCTATGGGGTTTGGGGAACCAGCCATGACATTGCGCAGCGGCAACCTGGTTCAAAACCGGAGCCATACTCTTCTGCGAGGATGTCTGCCAAACGCTTATCCAATGCTCCCGCAGCGTTATGCTGAAACCCCAGACGCCGGTAGAAGGGAGCATTCCACGGCACGTGTGTAAAAGTCGTTAGCGTCACAGAACGCAGCTGATTAGTTCGCGCATATTCCATCGCCTTTTCAACCAGTTTTCGTCCCCACCCCTGGCCCTGCATGGACTGTTTGACCGACAACTCATAGATATGAAGATCCCTGCCGTGGCGTTCTGCGCTCAGAAAACCTTGAGGCTGAGCTTCAGCATCGACAGCAATCCAACACGTTTGCGGATTCCACGACACTTGGACACCCAGTCCACGATCATTTGGACACTCGTTCCACGC